>Ga0222423_1000125_pt1 | contig 76244 bp, 73 predicted proteins | sample 3A0metagenome_FD_182472 | JGI IMG/M metagenome (GOLD analysis project Ga0222423, IMG submission 182472) | Enriched microbial communities from leaf-cutter ant dump, University of Wisconsin, Madison, United States - 3A0 (version 2) | ecosystem: Environmental > Terrestrial > Nest > Insects nest >...
CGAGAAGATCATCGCCGGCGTGCGCAAGGCGTGCCAGGGCCGACCGGTCTCCGAGGACGACCTCGCGATGCTCGCCCAACGCGTCGAGGAGAACGTCCGCGCGGGCGGCAGCGCCGAGATCGACGCCTACGAGGTGGGGCTGTCGATCCTCGGGCCCCTGCGCGAGCTCGACGAGGTGGCCTACCTGCGGTTCGCCTCCGTCTACCAGGCGTTCGCGAGCCTTGAGGACTTCGAGGTCGCGATCACCGCGCTGCGCGCCGAGAACGAGGCGAGCGAGCAGGGCGACGCCTCGGCGGACGAGGCGGGGGACGTCGGCTCGCGCGACTGACACCCCCCGCGCTGCGTCAGCTCTGCGAGGACCTGGCCCAGATGTTGATGCCGCCGTCCACCGCGTGCGGCTCGATCGCCGCGAGCTCGTCGTCGGACAGCTCGAGCCGCCCCAGGGACGCGAGGTTGTCCTCGAGCTGGGCCACCGAGCTCGCCCCGAGCAGCAGCGACGTGACCCGCTCGTCCCGCAGCGCCCACGCGAGAGCGAGCTGGGCGAGGGACTGCCCGCGCCCCTCGGCGATCGCGTGCAGCGCACGCGCGTGCTCGAAGTACTCCTCGGAGAGGAAGTCCGCGTGGAGGGAGCCGTCGCGTGCGGCGCGGGAGTCCGCGGGGACGCCGTCGAGGTAGCGGCTCGTCAGCATGCCCTGCGCGAGCGGGGAGAACGCGATGAGGCCCATGCCCACCTCGTCGAGGACGTCGAGCAGGCTCTTGCCGTCCGCGGCAGGGTCAGGCTGCTCGATCCACCGGTTGAGCATCGAGTAGGAGGGCTGGTGGATCAGCAGGTCGAGGCCGATGTCCCGCGCGATCGCGACCGCCTCGAGCGTCCGCGAGGCGGAGTACGAGGAGAGCCCGGCGTAGAGCGCCTTGCCCGAGTCGACCGCGGACTTCAGTGCCCCGATCGTCTCCGTGAGCGGGGTGTCCGGGTCGAAGCGGTGGGAGTAGAAGATGTCGACGTAGTCGAGCCCCATCCGGCGCAGCGACGCGTCGAGCGAGGCCAGCAGGTACTTGCGCGAACCCCACTCGCCGTAGGGTCCCGGGTACATCCAGTACCCGGCCTTCGTCGAGACGACGATCTCGTCGCGGTACGGGCGCAGATCCGTGGCGAGCATGCGACCGAAGGACTCCTCGGCGCTGCCGGGCGGCGGGCCGTAGTTGTTCGCGAGGTCGAAGTGCGTCACGCCGTGGTCGAACGCGTGGCGGACGATCTCGCGCTGGGTGGACTCGGGGTTGGCGGCACCGAAGTTCTGCCACAGGCCCAGGCTGATCGCGGGGAGCTTCAGGCCGCTGCGCCCGGTGCGACGGTAGGCCATCGTGTCGTAGCGGTCGGGGGCGGCGGTGTAGGGATCGGTCATGGCACGAATCTAGTCCCGCGGCGACGGTGGCGGACAATGACGTTGCCCCGGCGGTCGCCCGCGTCGCAGGCTAGGGTCGACGCGTTGACGACCAACCGAGGAGGCGCCACGATGGCCGAGAAGGACGGGAGCGCCGCTGGCGCGCCGAGCGAGGACACCAAGGCGAAGTTCCGTGAGGCGCTCGAGCGCAAGAAGGCCGCCGCCCACCGGTCTGCCGACGCCGCGGACAACACCGGTACCGTGCACGGGCCGGAGACGAACGGGTCGGGCCAGCGCATGTTCCGCCGCAAGTCGGGCTGACGCACGAAGGGGCGGGCGCACCGCACGGTGCGCCCGCCCCTTCGCGTGCGTCAGCTCAGGGTGCGCAGTCGGATGGTCTGCTCCATCGCGCTCAGCGCGTCGACCACGTCCCGGCCCACCTCGCCGTCGACGTCGGTGACGACGTACCCGAGGTCGCCGCGCGTCGCGAGGAGCTGGCCCGCGATGTTGACACCGTGCTCGGCGAGGGTCTGGTTGACGGTCGCGAGCACCCCGGGGGTGTTGCGGTGCAGGTGGGCGAAGCGGTGCCGGCCACCGGCCTGCTCGAGCGCAAGGTTGGGCAGGTTGACGCTCAGCGTGGTCGACGCCGTCGCGAGGTAGTCGCGGAACTTGCCCGAGACGAAGCGGCCGATCGACTCCTGCGCCTCTTGCGTCGAGCCGCCGACGTGCGGGGTGAGGATGACGTTGGGCAGCCCGCGCAGCTCGGAGTCGAAGCCGTCGCCGCGCTTCTTCGGCTCGACCGGGAACACGTCCACCGCGGCGCCGGCGATGTGGCCGGAGAGGATCCCCTCGCGCAGGGCCGCGTAGTCGACCACGAAGCCGCGCGAGAGGTTGAGGAAGATCGAGCGGGGCTTCATCTTGGCGAACTGCTCGGCGCCGAAGAGCCCCGCGTTGCCGGAGCGGCCGTCGACGTGGAGCGTCACCGTGTCCGCGACGGCCAGCAGCTCGTCGAGCGACTCGGCGCGCCGGGCGTTGCCGAGGGCGAGCTTCTCCTGCGTGTCGTAGAACACGACCGACATGCCGAGGTTCTCGGCGAGCACGGAGAGCTGGGTGCCGATGTTGCCGTAGCCGACGATCCCGAGCGTGCGGCCGCGCACCTCGTGGGCGCCGTCGGCCGTCTTGTCCCACACGCCCTCGTGGAGCGCCCGGTCGCGTTCGGTGAGGCGTCGGGCGAGCGCGATGATCTCCGCGAGGGCGAGCTCGACGACGGAGCGCGTGTTCGAGAAGGGCGCGTTGAACGCCGCGACCCCGTGATGCGCGGCCGCGGTGAGGTCGATCTGGTTGGTCCCGATGCAGTACGCACCGATCGCCAGGAGTTCGGGGGCGTGGGCCACGACGCGCTCGGTGACCTGCGTCTTGGAGCGGATGCCGAGGAGGGCGACGCCGTCGAGCGCCGAGATGAGCTCGTCCTCGTCGAGGGCACCGGAGTGGGCGATCACCTCGATCCCCTGCGCGGAGAGCAGCTCGTGAGCGACGGGATGAAGGTTCTCGAGGAGGAGGGCACGTAGCACGGACCCATGGTGCACCTCTCGCGCGCCGGGCCCAAACCGATATCGCCCGTCGGACGCCGGGCGGGCCGGGAGCCTCAGAAGTCGCCGTCGGTGAAGCCCGCCGGGAGCTCCTCGGAGTGCGCGACGCGCAGCTGCGTCGTGGGCCGGGTCATCGCGACGTAGAGGTTGCCCGGGGACTCGGCGAGGATCTGGCCGGGCTCGACGAGCACGACGACGTCGAACTCGAGCCCCTTGGACCGGCGCGCCGTCAGGACGCTCAGCACGGGCTCCCCGCTGGGCGGGTCGGGCCGGGCCAGGTCGGCGAGCCCGTCGCGCGCGCGGTCGAGCCACGCCTCGGGGACGACGACGGCGACCCGGCCGCCGTCGTCGTCCGAGAGCGACGCGAGAGCCGTCTCGACGTGCTCGTGCGCTGCCGCGAGCGGGTCGCTGGAACGCGTGATGACCAGGGCGTCCGGGACGTCGCGCGCGGACGTGAGCGGGCTCGGGGCCAGGCCGGCGCGCCGCGCGACCCGCATCGCGGCCTGAGTGATCGTCGCGGGCGTGCGATAGCTCACGGTGAGCTCCGCGAGGCGCCACGTCGTGGAGAGCACCGGGTCGAGGCGCTCGGCCCACGTCGCCGCGCCGCCGCGCGCCGCGGTCTGCGCGAGGTCGCCCACGATCGTCAACGAGCGCGTCGGGACGCGGCGCAGCACGGTGCGCCAGTCCATCGGCGAGAGCTCTTGGGCCTCGTCGACGATCACGTGACCGTACGTCCACGACCGGTCGGCCGCGGCGCGCTCGGCCGTCGTGAGCGTCGGCCCGCGTGACGCGAAGCGCTCCGCGAGCTGCTCGGCGGAGACGAAGGGCGCGGCGGAGGAGCTCTCGAGGACGCTGCGCGCGTATTCGACGTCCTGCGCACGCCGCTGGGCGTCCTGCTGGGCACGGGCCCGCTCGGCCTGGTCGTCCTCGCCGAGGAGCTCGGCCGCCTCGTCGAGGAGCGGGACGTCCGCCGGGGTCCACGGTGACCCCGGTGCCCGCACGAGCAGCGCCCGCTCGTGGACGCTCAGCTCGGGGGCCGCCGCCTCGAGCCGGTGGGGCTTGGTGAACAGGTCCTCGACGAGGCCCTGGGGCGTGAGGGGCATCCACGCGAGGTTGAGCGCGATCCGGACCTCGCGCGTGGTGCGCAGGTCCTCCATGATGTCGCCGCGCTCGTCGGGCGGGACGGGGAAGGCGAGCTGCTCGGCGTACTGCGCGGCGAGTCGCGAGAGCATCTCGCGCACGAACGTCACGCGCGCCTGGTTGTGCGGCCGGTGGCTGCGCCGCGCGCGGGCGATCGCGGCACGCACGTCCGCGGGGCGCACCGTGACGGTGCGGCCGTCGACGGTGATCTCCTGGGGGGCGGCGGGCACGCGCTGACGCTGGCGCACGGCGCGCTCGACGATGCGGGCCCACACGCCCCGGCCCTTGATCTCGGCGACCTCGGGCGACTCCTCGCCGCGCGCCCGCACGCCGGGGACGAGATCCGCGATCGTGGTGGCGAGCACACCCGTCTCGCCGAGCGAGGGCAGCACCTGGTCGATGTACCGCAAGAAGTCGTCGCTCGGACCCACGACGAGCACGCCGGAACGCTCGAGGGTCGCGCGGTGCGCGTAGAGCAGGTAGGCCGCTCGGTGCAGCGCGACCGCCGTCTTGCCCGTGCCCGGACCGCCCTGGACCACGAGGGCGCCGGTCAGCTCGGAGCGCACGATGACGTCCTGCTCGGCCTGGATCGTGGCCACGATGTCGTGCATCTTGCCCGTGCGCCCCGCGGCGAGCGACGCGAGCAGCGCGCCCTCGCCGGCGAGCTGGGTGAGGTCGTCGCGCGCCTCGAGCGCCTCGAGGTCGAGCGCGTCGTCCTCGAGGCCCGTGACCCGGCGGCCGCGCGTGACGAGGTGCCGCCGTCGCGTCACGCCGTCGGGCCGTGCCGCCGTCGCGCGGTAGAACGGTTCGGCGGCGGGAGCGCGCCAGTCCGTCAGGAGCGGGTTGTGCTCGGCGTCGGTGAGCCCGATCCGTCCCACGTAGCGGCGCTGGCCGTCCACGAGGTCGAGGCGACCGAACACGAGGCGGTCCTCGACGGACTCGAGCTGGGCGAGCCGGTCCTCGTACATCGTGGCGAACGAGTCCCGCTCGGAACGGTTCTGCATGTTCCCGCCGGTGCGGGCGCGCCGGGTCTGGGCGAGCCGTGCGCGGCTGTGCGCCCGCAGCGCGTCGAGCCGGGCGTAGACGCCGTCGACGACGGCCTGCTCGGCGGCGAGCTCCGCGTGCAGGGTCTCGCCGGGTTCTCTCGTGGGTCTGGAGGGTCGTGGTTGGGGCTCGTGCGTCGTACGAGATTGGGTCACGCTCTTCCCTTCGACCCCGTCGGTGGCCGCCTGCTCCCGCGAGGGCGGCCGTCCATTATCCGCCAGGCGTGCGTCCGAGTCCATCTTGCGATCATGGAATCCTGGACGACCGTGAGGCGTTGACCCAGGAGCACCAGCACACGACCAAGGAGAGATCGGGCGCGATGCGCAACCCCAGGAAGCTCTACGAGATCGACCCCGAGGTGGCCGCGAGGCTCGCCGAGACGAACGGCGCGCCCGTGCTCGTGCACGCGGTGCGTGGCTTCGTCGACTCCGGCTCGGTCGCCGCGGTCGTCGCCGAGCACCTCGTCTCGTCGTCGGACCCCGTCCGGCTCGCGACCTTCGAGGTCGACGAGCTCCTCGACTACCGCAGCCGCCGACCCGCCATGACCTTTGCGTCGAACACGTGGGTGGGCATCGAGGAGCCCGAGCTCGTCATCGACGTCGTGCCGGACGCGGAGGGCACGCAGTACCTGGTGCTGCACGGGCTCGAGCCCGACACGCAGTGGGAACGGTTCGCCGCCGCGACCATGCAGATCGTCGAGGACTTCGGCGTCTCGCTCGTCGTCGGCGTGCACGGGATCCCCATGGCCGTGCCGCACACGCGTGAGCTCTCCGCGACGGTCCACGGCACGCGCCCCGAGCTCGTCGCGGACTTCACGTCCTGGTTCGGGACCGTCCAGGTGCCGGGCAGCGCGTCCTCGCTCCTCGAGCTACGGCTCGGCGAGGCGGGTCACGACGCCGTCGGGGTGGCGGTCCACGTGCCGCACTACCTGTCCTCGTCGACCTATCCCGCCGCGGCCGTCACGGGCCTGGGGTACATCGAGCGGCTCACGGGGCTGGACCTCGACACGGCGGGACTCGCACCGGCCGTGCTGCAGGCCGCCGAGGAGGTCGAGCGTCAGCTCTCCGACTCCGACGAGGCGCTCGAGGTCGTGCGCGCGCTCGAGAACCAGTACGACGCCTTCCGGCGCGGCGCCGAGGCCGACGGCATGCTCGCCTCGGGGTCCCCGCTCCCGACGGCCGAGGAGCTGGGCGACGAGTTCGAACGCTTCCTTGCCCAGCAGAGCAAGGATCCCGGTCAGCAGTAGCGGCAGCCTTTACCACATCGTTACCAACAAAGGTGCCCTCGGGCCGCCAGAAGTCATGGCGCGCCCTCGAAGGGGCATGGCAGAGTGTGGGCCGTTGCAGTGACGTACTACCGCTCGACCCGGCGCCACTCCAGCCCTGAGGCTGGTCCATCCGGCTTCGGACGTGGGACGAAGCATTGCGGCAGGAGGCCGGAGCACGTCCGGTCGAACGACCGTCCTCGGATGGAACAGTAAGGAAGCAAGATATGGCACAGGGTGCTGTGAAGTGGTTCAACTCGGAGAAGGGCTACGGGTTCATCGCCCAGGACGGCGGCGGTGCCGACGTCTTCGTCCACTACTCCAACATCGAGACGCAGGGCTACCGGACTCTCGAGGAGGGCCAGCGCGTCGAGTTCGAGATCACGCAGGGCCCCAAGGGCCCGCAGGCGGAGAAGGTCGTCCCGGCCTGAGCCGCACGCCCACCTTCTGACCGAGGCCGCACCCGCCGTGGGTGCGGCCTCGTGCTGTGTCAGCCCGCCAGGGGTGGGGGACCGGGCGGAGCGGGGTCGCGCAGCACGGGGGCGGCCCCCGCGAGCTCGGTGAGCTCGGTGCCCGCAAGGAGACGCGTCGGGGCGGGCAGCGAGCGGATCGCTCGGGCCAGGGCGGGGTCGGTCAGGGTGCGCTCGTCGTCGCTCGCCGCGACCACGACGTTCCCGTAGCGCCGTCCGCGCAGCTGCGCGGGCTCGGCGGTCATGACCACGGTGGGGAAGACCGCGCGCGCCGTCGCCACCTCGGACCTCGCGAGGGTGAGCGGGGGCCTGTCGGCGCAGTTGGCGAGGTAGACCCCGCCCGGTCGCAGCACGCGCGCCACCTCGCGGGTGAACTCGACGGTGGTGAGGTGGTCAGGGGTGCGGGCGTCGGCGAAGACGTCACGGATGACGACGTCGGCGCTCGCGTCGGGCAGCGTGGCGAGGACCTTGCGCGCCTCGCCCACGCGCAGCCGCAGCGCGGGGGAGCGCGGCAGGTCGAACCACTCGCGCACGTGGTGCGCGAGCACAGGGTCGATCTCGACGGCGAGCTGGCGCGAGCGGGGCCTGGTCGCGTGCACGTAGCGGGCGAGGGAGCAGCCCGCGGCGCCCAGGTGGACGACGGCGAGCGGTTGGCGCTCGGGCGCGAGACGGTCGATGACGGCCGCCATCTGCTGCATGTACTCGAACTCGAGGTGCTCGGGGTCGTCGAGGTCGACGTGCGAGCTCGGGACGCCGTCGAGCATGAGCGTGTAGGAGCGCGGTGCGCCGGGGTCGGGGACGAGCTCCGCGACGCCCGTGGTGGTGGGGACCGGCTCCGTCGGGAGGGGCGATGTCAGTGGTGCGCGCGATGATGCGGTGCGACGGGCCATGGCTCCACGGTAGGCCCGTGGTAAGGGTTGACGAGATCGAACGAATGTTCGACACTGGAGGGGTGAAGGTCATGAGGACAGCGCGGAACACGACGGATGTGCGTCAGGCCCCGATCCCGCTCGCGACGGCACAGCTGTTGCGCCGGGCCGACGCCGAGCTGCTCGCGGCCCGGTTCACGGCGGACCCGGACGACAGGTTCGTGCACGCGCACCTCGCGGCGCTGCGTGCCGCTGCGGCGCTCGTCGCCGCGTGGGAGACGCCGAGCGCCCGCCGCGGACCGCGTGCGGTGTGGGAGCTGCTCGCACGCACGGCCCCCGAGTTCGAGGGCTGGACCGCGTACTTCGCCTCGGGTGCGCACGAGCGCGCGCAGGTCGAGGCGGGAGCGCAGGGCGTCGTGAGCGATGCCCGTGCCGAAGAGGTCCTCGTCACCGCCGAGGACTTCGTCGACGAGATCCGGATCGCGCTCGAGGAGTCCTCCGCGTCTCGCGCCGCCGAGCGCGGACCTGGTGCTCAGGTCGGGTGACCGATGAGCCGGGCACGGCCGGCCCTCGACGTCGCGCGGGACTGGGGGAGCGAGGAGGCGGGAGCGCACGTCCTGCACGTCGACATGGACGCGTTCTTCGCGTCCGTCGAGCTCGCGCGGCGCCCGCACCTGCGTGGTCGTCCTGTGATCGTCGGCGGCAAGGAGCGTTCCGTGGTCCTCGCGGCGACCTATGAGGCGCGCGCCTTCGGCGTGCACTCCGCGATGCCGATGGCGAGGGCCATGCGCATGTGCCCGCACGCCGTCGTGATCCCGCCCGACCACCGCGCCTACCGTGAGGTGTCCACCTCGGTCATGGAGATCCTCGCGGAGATCACGCCCCTGGTGGAGCAGATCAGCGTGGACGAGGCGTTCCTCGACGTCTCCGGGGCGCGGCGCCGGCTCGGGACGCCCACCGCGATCGCCGAGCGGATCCGGGCCCGCGTGCTCGCCGAGCACGCGATCACGTGCTCGGTGGGGGTCGCGGCCAACAAGTTCGTCGCGAAGCTTGCGTCCACCTATGCCAAGCCCGACGGGCTGCTCCTCGTCCCGCGCGCCGCGACGGTGGCCTTCCTGCACGCGCTGCCCGTCGAGGCGCTGTGGGGCGTGGGGGAGCAGACCCGCGCGGCGCTCGCACGCTGGGGGCTGCGCACTGTCGCGGAGCTCGCTCACGCGGACGTGGCGACGGTCCAGCGCGCGGTGGGACGCGCGGCGGGGGCCCACCTGCACGACCTCGCGTGGGGCCGCGACCCGCGACCCGTGAGCCCCGGTCGTGCCGAGAAGTCGATCGGCGCCGAGTCGACGTTCGGGCAGGACCAGCACGACCTCACGGTGGTCCAGGAGAGGATGCGCGGGCTCGCAGACGAGTGCGCCTCGCGGTTGCGCCGCCAGCGGCTCGTGGCCCGCACCGTCTCGATCAAGGTGCGCACGAGCGACTTTCGGACGCTGACCCGCTCGCGCACCCTCGTCTCGCCCACGGACGGCGGCCGGGAGATCTTCCTGCTCGCGCGCGAGCTGCTCGCCGGGGTCGACCTGCGGGGCCTTCCCGTCCGCCTCGTCGGCGTCCGCGCCGAGGGGCTCTCCGACGCGGGTTCGACCGCCGTCCAGCCGGCGTTCGACGGTCTCGACCCGTCCGAGGACGACCCCGAGGCACCCGACCGCGGCGGACCGGCGTCGCGCGAGGCGGTCCTCGCCGCCGAGCACGCGATGGACCACGTCCGCGAGCGGTTCGGCCGCGCAGCGATCGGTACCGGGGTGCCGCCCGTCCGTCCAGCGAGCCCCTCGACTACACACGGGGCGCGCGGCCATCTATCCTAGGGAGCAAGACGCCCGTGGGATTCGCCCTCGGCGCCGGCCTGGGGAACGGAGGTGCCGATGCCTCTCTCCGAGTACGAGCAGCGCGTGCTGGAGCAGATGGAGCGCCAGCTCGCCACTGACGACCCGAGGCTCGCCTCGACGATGCAGTCCGGTGGGCACTCCGGCATGCGGCACTGGGTCGTCGCGGGGCTCGGTGCGGTGCTGGGCCTGCTCGCCCTCGTCGGCGGGGCGGCCCTGTCCCAGGTGTGGCTCGGCGTCGTGGGATTCCTGGTCATGTTCGCGGCCGTGGCCTACGGGTTCTCGCCGCCGCGTCGCACCAAGGGTCCTCAGGGAGTAGTCGGCCGTGACGGATCCGTGGCGCCGCGTCGGCCCACCGCGCGCCGTCGGCCGTTCATGTCGAGGCTCGAGGAGCGCTGGGACCGTCGTCGCGACGAGCGGGGTCGCTGACCGCCGCACCGCGCATCACCGCTGCGACGTCCCGTTCGAGCTCCACGTGCGAGATCTCGGGGGCCGCGGGGGCGTAGCGCATCCGCTCGACGGCCCCCGCGAGCGAGCGCAGCGCACGGAGCGCGTCGCCGTCGATCGGCGCGCGCGTGCGACGTTCCACCTGGTGGCTCACCGTGGCGACCACCTGGCGGGGCGTGCGTGCGTCGGACCACGTGACGCCGATCGCCGCGAGTTGCTCGCGCAGCTGCGCCCAGGCGGTCTCGGGACCCAGGGTGCGGGCGACCCGGCGGCGAAGCCTCCTGGTGAGCAGGACTGCCCCGGCGACCAGCGCGAGAAGCACGAGGGCGACGACCATGATCGCCCAGCCGGGTGCCTCACGGAGGGTCTGCGCGACGGACCCGACGAACCCGCCGCGGTTCTGGTCGGTCGCCGCGCCGGTGGGTCCGGCCGATGGGACCGTCGTCGGCGTCGGGCGCTCGCCGCCGAACGTGGGGTCCTCGTCGACGTTCGCGAACGGGTCCGCGTACGCGGGCGGGAATCCGGACTGCACGGCCGGCGTCGGCTCGAAGCGGATCCAGCCGATGCCCTCGAAGTGCAGCTCGGGCCACGTGTGCGCACGGTCGCCGCGCACCTCGTAGGTCCGCTGGCCCGAGCCGGGCGTGGAGGTACCGGGCAGGAACCCGACGGCCATGCGCGCGGGGATGCCCAGGGTGCGGGCCATCACCGTCATCGCGGTCGCGAACTGGACGCAGTAGCCCTGACCCGACTCGAGGAAGTCCCACACGGCGTCGCCCGTGACCGGGTCGGGGACCTCGGTCTGGTACTCGAACGGGCGGCTGCGCAGGAAGGTCTGCAGCTGGAGCGCCTGGTCGTACGGGGTCGTCGCGCGCTCGGTCACCTCACGGGCCCTCGCCGCGATGTCCTCGGCGTGCTCGGTCTCGGGCACCGTGAGGTAGGTCTCGGCGTCGCTCGGGCTTCCCACCGTGGTCGCGCGCAGGTCCTCGGCGTCGAACCACGGGAGCACCACGTCCATCGCGTACGTCATGCCGCGCAGCGTGCGTGAGCGGCCCGTCACCTCGTCCCTCTCGGCGTCGTAGCGCCACTGCCCGGGGACGTCCACGGTGCGCGGGAAGGCCGGGATGGGGAGCTGGTCCTCGAGCAGGGCGACCACCTCGACGTCCACGCGGGTCACGGCGGCGCCCTCGGTCTCACCGTCGTACCCGCCCGGCCACAGCACGTCGCCCGCCTCGACCGGGACGGTCTCGGGGCTCGCGGGACCGGCCGCCCACGACTCGCCGTCGAAGTCGCGCAAGGTTCGCAGGCGCAAGGGGCCGGGCGTGACGGGGTCCACGCGGTAGCGCAGGGCGACGTCGGTGGACTGGCGCCCGAGCGAGTCGCGCATGTCGAGGTCGGCGCTCAGCAGGATCGCGCCGGGGGTCGCGCTGCCGAGGAAGGGCAAGGGGTTCGAACCCCAGAACGGCAGCGCGGTGACGACGGGGGTGCCGGCGAGCGTCACGACCGCGAGGGTGGTGGACCACGCCGCCGTGATGAGGTGACGGCGACGGCGTTCCTCCTCGTCGAGCGTGGGCGCGTCGCTCGCGACCGCGAGCAGGGCGAGGAAGCTGACGGCCGCGAGGACGAAGACGAGCGCCGAGACGTCGACGTAGACGACGACCGCCGGGGCCCACAGGGCGAGCAGGGGGAGCCCGGCCCACGCGGGGGCGCGCAGCCCGAAGCTCGCGAGCTCGACGAGCAGGTAGCACGCGGCGATCCCCCCGACGGTCGCCATCTCGAGCGCCGAGCTCACGGGGAGCGGTGCGACGCCCTCGAGGACCTGCATCCTCAGGGCTTCGCCGAGGAGCCCGAGCCGGTCGAGGGCCGCCCCGTCGGGCAAGAGGTCGAGCTCGCCCGGCGGGCTCAGGTAGACGACGGTGAGCCCGTACGCGAGCAGGACGAGACCGAGGAGCGTGGGTGCGAGGGCGGAGCGGATGCGGGTCCGCACGAGGGCGGTGCCCCACCCGAGCACGAGGCACACGGCGAACGCGAGGGGCGCCCATCGGCCGGGCTCGAGCAAGGGGTTGAGCGCCCAGGCGGAGGTCGTCACGGCGAGCACGGACACCGCGGTCGCGCCGTGCGCGCGCAGCGGGGAGCGAGGCCGCGTCGTGGCGCGCGCGGCAGCGGCCCCGGGCGTCGTCGCGGGGGCCGCAGGGGCAGTCGTGGTCACCGCGACGCCCCCAGGAGCCGGGCCCAGACGTCCGCGTGCGGCTCGCCGGGCGTCGCGGTGACCACGCGCCAGCCGGCGCGCTGCAGGGCGAGGACGGAGCTCTCGGCGTCGCGTGCGGTGGGCGAGCCCTCCGGGCCCGTGCGGACGACGGCCCACGCGTCGCCCGCGGCGGCCAGCGGTGCGAGCGCGGCGCGTCCCGCGCCCGTGAGGGGGCCGACGACGGCGAACACCAGCTCGGTGCCGCTCCCGGCGTGACCGATCGTGCGGGCGGCCGTGAGCAGGTCGGCCTCGACGTGCGCGGGCGTGCGACCGGGCACGAGGTCGACCGTGAGGTCGAGGAGCTCCGCGCGCGCCGTGCTGCTGGTCTCGCGCAGGTGACGGGTGCGTGCCTCGGCGTCGAAGCGGTCGTCCTCGACGTGACCGCCCGCCAGGCGGACCGGGTGCCCCGCCCCGAGCAGCGCGAGCGCGATCGAGGCGCCGAGCGACACGATCCACTCGGTGTCCTCCTCGTGCGTGGGCAGGTCGAGGAGCACGGACGCCGGGCGCATCCCGGCCCGCTCGTCGGAGCGCACCATGAGGGCGCCGCGCCGCGCGGTCGAACGCCAGTGGACGCGACGCAGGTCGTCGCCCACGCGGTAGTCGCGCAGTGCGGCGTCGTCGGTGGAGGGGGAGCGCGCGCCCAGCGCGACGCGGTCGGGCTCGCCCACGAGGGCGTCCGGCGGCAGGGCGAGATCCGTCACGGCCGGCCACACCGTGACCTGGGCCACCGTGCCCAGGGCGGACCCCACGGAGGCCAGGCCGAGCGGGTCGGCGTGGCGCACGTTGAGCGGGCCGAGCTCCCAGCGCCCGCGCCGTGCGGCGTAGACCGGGTAGAGGACCGAGATCGTGTCGATCGAGCGCTCGACGCGGGCGCGCAGCGGACGACCTCCCGAGAGCTCGACGGCCGCTTGCTCTCCGAGCTTGAGCCCGGCGAGCCGGATGCGCTCGTTGAGCCCGTGCGCGCGGACGGCGACCTGGACGCTCGCGCGTTGGCCCACGGAGACCGGGTTGGGCCGCACCACGCGCTCGACACCGAGGGAGTGCGGCCCGCGCGTCGGGTCCGTGAGTCCCGCATAGACGTGCGCGCCGACGACGGCGACCACCCCGAGCAGCCCGAGCCGCAGCAGCCCGGAGGAGCCGATCGAGACGGCCACGAGCACGAGGGCGAGCCCGACCACCCCCACTGCGGTCCCACGCAGGGTCGGGCGTACGCGCATCAGCCGGCGGTCCGGGAGGCCGCGCGCGGGTGCGAGGCCGAGGCCTCGACGACGGTGCGCGCGACGATGCTCTCGACGATGTCCTCGGACGTCCGGCCCGAGAGCCGTGACTCGGTGCTCGGCAGCACGCGGTGCGCCAGGACGGGCACGGCGAGGGACTGGACGTCGTCGGGCAGGACGTAGTCCCTGCCGTTCACGGCGGCGAGCGCCTTGGCCGCGCGCAGGAGCTGGATCGCGGCGCGCGGCGAGGCGCCCAGTCGCAGGCCGGCGTCCTCGCGGGTCGCCCCGACGAGGTCGATCACGTAGCGCTTGACGGCGGCCGAGGCGTAGAGCCGACGCACGAGGGCGATCATCCGCTGGACGTGCGCCGCGTCGGTGACGGCGGACAGCGCGGCGAGCGGGTCGGCGACCTCTTGGCGCTCGAGCATCTCGAGCTCGTCGGCGGGGGACGGGTAGCCGACGGTCAGGCGGGCCATGAAGCGGTCGCGCTGGGCCTCCGGCAACGGATAGGTCCCCTCCATCTCGACCGGGTTCTGGGTCGCGACGACGAGGAACGGCCGGGGCAGCGGGTAGGAGACGCCGTCGATCGTCGCGAAGCCCTCCTGCATGCACTCCAGGAGCGCCGACTGGGTCTTCGGCGACGCACGGTTGATCTCGTCGCCGATCACGATGTTCGCGAACACCGGACCGGGGCGGAACTCGAACTCGTGGGTCTGGCTGCGGAAGATGTTGACGCCCGTGAGGTCGCTCGGCAGCAGGTCGGGGGTGAACTGCAGGCGCCCGACGGTGCAGCTCACCGTCGTCGCGAGCGCCTTGGCGAGCGTCGTCTTCCCGACCCCGGGGACGTCCTCGACGAGGAGGTGTCCCTCCGCGAGGAGCACGGCCACGGTGTAGCGGACGAGGTCCGGCCGGCCCGTGATGACCTTCTCGATCTCCCCCCGGATCCGGTCGGAGAGGTCGACGAGCTCCGCGAGCTCGGCGGGACTGGGTGCGGCAGCGGACATCACGTCTCCTTCGGCGTCTGAGCGTGAGCCTAAGCGGTGCGCTCGCTGCGGTCGAGCAGGTCCGCGCCACGAATCTCCCGAGACGGCCGAATCTCCTCCACTTTCCTCCACGGGATTGACCTGCAGATTTGTTCCTCAGTGGGGTGAATCTCGAAGAATGCGCGCGAATCGTGGAGGGAAGTGGAGTACCGTGGGGCCACCTGGCGAGAGGTGGTGTGACGATGGCGGACGGTGGCGTGGGCGCCCTGGGCTCCGTCGCGCACTTCCTGGGGACCTACACGCCGCGCCTCGACGACAAGGGGCGGCTGATCCTCCCGGCCAAGTTCCGCGCGCAGTTCGCCGCGGGGCTCGTCATGACCCGCGGCCAGGAGCGCTGCCTCTTCCTGCTCCCGCCCGCCGAGTTCCACCGCCAGCTCGAGGAGGTCCGCCAGACCCCCGTGACGTCGAAGCGCGGGCGCGACTACCTGCGCGTCTTCCTCTCCGGGGCGAGCGACGAGGTCCCGGACCGCCAGGGCCGTGTCTCGATCCCGCCGATCCTGCGGGCCTACGCCGGTCTCGAGCGCGACGTGGCCGTGATCGGCGTCGGCACCCGCGCCGAGATCTGGGACCTGCAGACGTGGGAGACCTACCTCGGTGAGCAGGAGTCCGGCTATGCCGCGACGGAGGAGGAGGTGTTCCCGAACGGACCCTTCTAGGCGCCTGGTCCACGCGACCGACGCCGCCCGGTGAGGTCTCCTCCCGCCCGCCCTGACGCACTTCCCCGGCGCCAGGAGGGTCGGTGGGGGACCTGGTCGGACGGCGGAGGGGCCGCCCGACCACCAGCCAGGCACGACAGTTCCCCGATTCCCCACGTCCCCCACCGCCGAGCGCGAGAGGAGCAGCGATGACAGAGCAGCACGCCGACGCGGCGTCCCGGCACGCCCCCGTGCTCCTCGCGCGCTGTGTCGAGTTGCTCGCCCCGGCGCTCGAGGTGCGCGGCTCGGTGCTCGTGGACTGCACCGTGGGGATGGGCGGGCACACGGCCGCCGTCCTCGACGCCGCACCGCAGGCGCGCGTCATCGGGCTCGACCGTGACCCGGAGGCGATCGCGCTCGCGAGCGAGCGGCTCGCCGGCTACGGCGAGCGCTTCGTCGCCGTGCGCGCCGTGTACGACGAGCTGCCCGAGGTCCTCGCGGCCCACGGGCTCGACGCGGTCCAGGGGGTCCTCATGGACCTGGGGGTGTCCTCGCTCCAGCTCGACGAGGCGGAGCGCGGCTTCTCGTACGCCCAGGACGCGCCCCTCGACATGCGGATGGACCAGTCCGCGGGCCGCACGGCCGCGGACGTCCTCGCGACGTACACCGAGGCCGAGCTCACGCGGGTGCTCCGCGAGTGGGGCGAGGAGCGGTTCGCCCCGCGCATCGCGCGCCGGATCGTCAGCGCGCGGCAGACCGCGCCACTGACCCGCACGGGCGAGCTCGTCGAGATCGTCCGCGCCGCCGTGCCCGCGGCGACCCGCCGCACCGGTGGGAACCCGGCCAAGCGCACCTTCCAGGCGCTGCGCATCGAGGTCAACCGTGAGCTCGAGGTGCTCTCCCGCGCCGTGCCCACCGCGGTCGAGGCGCTCGCGGTGGGCGGTCGGATCGTCGTCGAGTCCTACCACTCGCTCGAGGACCGGATCGTCAAGCGCGAGCTCGCCAGGGGTGCGACGTCGAGCGCCCCGGCGGGACTGCCCGTCGAGCCCGAGACGCACCGTCCCTACCTGCAGCTCCTCACGCGCGGGGCGGAGCAGGCCGACGACGTCGAGCTCGCGGCGAACCCCCGCTCCCAGTCCGTCCGGCTCCGGGCCGCCCAGCGGCTCCGTCCGACCCCCACCCACATGCGCCGGGAGGTGGCGTGATGTCCGCGGTCCCCAGTCACCTGCCGAAGCCGGCACCGGTGCCCGCGCGCGTTGCGCGGCCGGCCCAGCGACCGGCGCGCACCCCGGCCGCGACCCCGCGGCTGCGGCTCGTCCGCGCGCCCGTGCACACGCGCACCCGCGTGCCGTTCGTGAGCCTGTGCATGGGGATCCTCGGCGTCGCGCTGCTCGCGAGCCTCTTGCTCAACACGACGATGGCGCAGGCCTCCTACCGTCAGCACGAGCTCACGAACGAGCTGACCACGCTCACGAGCTCGATCCAGGAGACGCAGGCGGCGCTCGAGGTCGCCGCGAGCCCCAAGCAGCTCGCCCGCGCGGCGAAGAAGCTCGGCATGGTGCCCGCTCCCGACATCGCGTTCCTGAGCATCGAGAAGAGCAAGGTGCTCGGCAACCCCACGGCCGCTCAGTCGCCCGGGGCCGAGCAGTGACGACCACGGCCACCCGCCAGGCCCCGCGGCGTGCCGTCCCCACGCAGCGCCCGGGTGCGCGTCCGGCCCCTGCGCGGCGCCCGACGGGCGGTGGCACGCCCCCGCCCCGCGGAGCGGGCGCGACCGGCCCGCGCCCGCCCAGGCCGCACCGGCGCCACGAGCTGCTCGCCGCCCTCGTCGTCGTGACCCTCCTGGTCTTCACGGTCCGGCTCGTCTACGTCCAGGTGTTCCGTTCCGAGGCGATCGCCTCCGAGGCGCTCGCGAGCCGCATCACCTCCCGTGACCTGCCCGCCGAGCGGGGCGAGATCCTCGACGCGAACGGGGTGGTGCTCGCGAGCTCGGTCGAGCGGTACACCGTATGGGTCAACCAGAAGCAGGTCCCCGAGTTCAAGGTCACCGAGAGCGGTCGCACCGTCGCCGCGGGAGCCGAGGGGGCGGCCCCGTTGCTCGCCCCGCTGCTCGACATGTCGGAGGCCGAGCTCGGGGCGCTCCTCGTGGGCGACCGCGGCTACGTCGAGCTCGCTCGCGACGTGCTGCCCGAGACATGGCACGCCATCCGCGAGCTGCGCGTCAACGGGATCGGCGCCGACCGCACCTCCAAGCGCGTGTACCCGGCCGGCGCGATCGCGGGCAACGTCACGGGCTTCGTCGGCCGTGACGGCGAGGGGCTCGCGGGGGTCGAGCAGACCTTCGACGAGATCCTCGCCGGGACGCCCGGCACCATCAACTTCGAGCGGGGGCACGGTCTGCAGCGCATCCCCGGTGGCCTGGTCGAGGAGAAGCCGGCGGTGCCCGGCGACGACGTGCAGCTGACGATCCTGCGGGACCTGCAGTGGAAGGCCCAGGCGGCGATCGACACTCGGGTCAAGGAGATGGGTGCTCCGTGGGGAGCGATCGTCGTGATCGACATACCCACGGGAGAGATCCTCACGCTCGCGGACTCGGGCAGCGTCGACCCCAACGAGCCGGGAGGCTCGAAGGACGTCGACCGCTTCGCGCGCTCGGTGTCCTCGACCTTCGAACCGGGCTCGACGGCCAAGGTCGTCACGATGGCCGCCGCGCTCGAGACCGGTGTCACCACGCCCACGGACCGGTGGAAGGCCCCGTACCACTACACGACCGACAACAACCAGACCTTCCGGGACTCCTTGCCGCACCCCACGCTCAAGCTCACGAGCACCGGTGTGCTCGCGGAGTCCTCGAACACGGGCACGGTGCAGATTGGTGAGCGGATCCCCACCCAGGTGCGCTACGACTACCTCGAGAAGTTCGGTTTCGGCTCGAAGACGGGCCTGGGCCTGCCGACCGAGGAGGCGGGCACGCTCATCCCCGTCGAGGACTGGGACGGGCGTACGAAGTGGGCCGTGCTGTTCGGTCAGGGCGGTCTCGCCTCGAACGCGCTGCAGATCACCCAGGTGTTCGCCACGGTCGCGAACGGGGGCGAGTACATCGCCCCGCACCTCGTCAAGGGCGTCGTCTCGCCCGACGGCGAGCTCACGCCCCGTGACCCGGTCGAGCGCACCCAGGTCATCTCGCCCGAGACCGCGGCCGACCTGCTCCTCATGCTCGAGAGCGCCGTCGACGAGGGCACCGGTGGTCAGGCGCAGATCCCGGGGTACCGGGTGGCGGGCAAGACGGGCACCGCGCAGGCCGCGGACGAGCACGGGCAGATGACGAAGATCGTCTCGTCGTTCGTCGGCGTCGTCCCCGCGGACGCCCCGCGGCTCGCCGTCGGCGTCGTCGTGTTCGACCCGAAGGCCGCGACGTACGGCGGCGCCGTGGCCGGACCGGTCTTCAAGGAGGTCGCGGCGTACGCGCTGCAGGCCCTCGGCGTCCCGCCGAGCGGCTCGGAGCCGAAGCTCTTCCCCTCGACGTGGGGCACCCCGGACGACGAGGACGAGTAGTGCGACGCGAGGGGCGTCGCAGGTCCCTGGCGTCGGCGCCCGAACAGGTAGATTCGTGCCCATGACGTCCGCCCAGGGGCGGATGCGCCCGACGCATCCTCGCGCGCACCGGGTCGACGACATCGCCACCGCCTTCGGGCTGCGCCTCGTCGCCCCGGGCGCCCACCCCGACACCCACGTGACCGGCCTCGCCGTCGGCAGCGGCGACGTCATGCCCGGTGACCTCTTCGTCGCGCTGCGCGGGCTCAAGCGCCACGGCGCGGAGTTCACGGCGCAGGCCCTCGAGTCCGGTGCGGTCGCGGTGCTCACGGACGCCGACGGCGCACAGCTCGTCGACGCCGACGTCCCCGTGCTCGTCGCGGCGGACCCGCGGGTGCTCGTGGGCGACGTCGCGGCATGGATGTACGGCTACCCCGGGCACGACCTCGTGACCGTGGCCGTCACGGGGACGAACGGCAAGACGACGACGGCGTACTTCGTGGACGCCGCCCAGCGCGCTCGGTTCGCCTCGACGGCGATCCTCGGGACCGTCGAGCTGCGCATCGGCGACGAGGCGATCGAGAGCCCGCGGACCACCGTCGAGGCACCGGTGCTGCACGCGATCCTCGGGCTCGCGCGGGAGCGCGGTGCCGGGGCCGCGACCATCGAGGCGTCGTCGCACGCGCTCGCGCTGCACCGCACCGGGGGCCTCGAGCTCGACGTCGTCGGCTTCACGAACCTCCAGCGCGACCACCTCGACTTCCACGGGGACATGGACACCTACCTCGCGGACAAGGCGAGGCTCTTCGCGGCGGGCCAGGCCGAGCGGGGCGTCGTCGTCGTCGACGACGCGTGGGGGCAGAAGATGGTGGGGCTCGCGCAGATCCCCGTCGAGACGCTCGCCACTCGCGTGGGAGTCCCCGCCGCCGCGGACGCGGACTGGGCGGTGCTCGACGCCGACATCGGGCTCGACGGCGTCGGCTCGACGTTCTCGCTGCGCACCCCGGACGGGAGCGTGGTGCAGGCGGCGAGCCCCCTGCCGGGGCTGGTCAACGTCTCGAACGCCGCCCTCGCGATCGTGCTCGCGCACCGCAGCGGGGTGCCGCTCGACACCGCGATCGCCGCGATCGGGACGGCGCACGAGATCCCCGGGCGCATGGAGCGCGTGATCGAGCGCGGGGACGGCTGGCCGCTGTGCCTCGTCGACTACGCGCACACCCCCGACGCGCTCGAGCTCGCCCTGCAGGCCGTGCGGCCCATCACTCCCGGGCGCCTCGTGCTCGTCTTCGGCTCGGACGGGGACCGTGACCAGGGCAAGCGCCCGATCATGGGCGAGGTCGCCGCGCGCCTCGCCGACGTGCTCGTCGTCACGGACGAGAACCCGCGCTCGGAGGACCCGGGCACCATCCGCGCCGCGATCCTCGACGGCGTGCGCCGCGAACGACCCGACCTGCGCGACGTCGAGGAGGTGAGCCCGCGCGTGGACGCGATCCGTCGCGGGCTCGCGCTCGCGAGCGAGGCGGATACCGTCATCGTGACGGGCAAGGGCCACGAACCGACCCAGGAGATCGCCGGAGTGTTCCACCGCTACAACGACCGAGACGTCTACCTCGCCGCGCGTGCGGAACGGGCGGGAGCGTGATCGCCCTCAGCGCGGCCGAGGTGGCCGCCGTGACGGGCGGGACCCTCGACGCCGTCGGTCCTGACGTGCGCGTCGCGGGCCCCGCCGTCATCGACTCGCGCGAGGCCGTGCCCGGAGCGCTCTTCGTCGCGCTCGCGGGGGAGCGCACGGACGGCCACGACTTCGCGGCCGGCGCCGTCGCGGCCGGGGCGAGCCTCGTGCTCGCGTCGCGCCCCACCGGGGCACCGAGCGTGATCGTGCCCGACGTCGAGACGGCCCTCGGCGCGCTCGCGAGGGAGCACCTCGCGCGCGTGCGACCCGGGGGCCTGCGCGTCGTCGGGGTCACGGGCTCGGTCGGCAAGACCACCACCAAGGACCTGCTGCTCCAGGTGCTCGGTGCGTCGGGGTCCACGGTCGCCCCGGTCGCGAGCTTCAACAACGAGATCGGGCTGCCGCTCACGGTCCTGCGGGCCGACGCGCAGACGCGCTTCCTCGTCCTCGAGATGGGAGCCGCCGCGCTCGGTGAGCTCGACTACCTCACCGGGATCGCCGCGCCGGACGTCGCCGTCGTGCTCCGCGTCGCGCACGCCCACGTGGGCGGCTTCGGCGGGATCGACGCCGTCGCGCGAGCGAAGTCCGAGATCGTCCGGGGCCTCGCCCCGGGCGGCGTCGCGGTGCTCAACGCGGACGACGACCGCGTCGCCGCGATGGCCCCGCTCGCCGAGCGAGCGGTCCTCTTCGGGGAGTCCTCCCACGCCTTGGTGCGTGCGGTGGACCTCACCGTCGACGCCGCGGGGCGCGCGGCCTTCACGCTCGAGACCGCCGCCGGCACCGCGCCGGTCCACCTCGCCCTCGTCGGCGCGCACCACGTGACGAACGCCCTCGCGGCCGCGAGCGTCGCCCTCGAGCTCGGGCTCCCCGTCGCGGACGTCGCGCGCCGCGTGAGCGAGGCCGTCGCGCTCAGCGCGCACCGCATGCACGTCGTCGAGCGGCCCGACGGCGTGACCGTCGTCGACGACTCCTACAACGCCAACCCCGACTCGATGCGCGCCGCGCTCCAGGCGCTCGCCGTGATCGCCGGCCGGCAACGGCGCTCCGTCGCGGTGCTCGGCGAGATGCTCGAGCTCGGTGACGAGCACCGCAGCGCGCACGACGCGATCGGGCGCCTCGTGGTGCGCCTCAACGTCGGCCTCACCGTCGTGGTGGGGGCGGGCGCGCGGCCGATCCTCGACGCCGCGGGCCACGAGGGCTCGTGGGGGGACGAGGCCGTGGGGGTCGACACCGTCGACGAGGCGATCGCGTTCCTCGAGGACGCGCTGCGCCCGGGTGACGTCGTGCTCGTGAAGTCCTCCCACGGAGCGGGCCTGTGGCGGGTCGCGGACGCGCTGACGGGGGCGGGCGCATGAGGGCGGTACTCATCTCGGGCGCCGTCGCGCTGCTCGTCTCGCTGTTCGGCACCACGCTGTTCATCCGCTTCCTCGTGCGCAAGCAGTACGGCCAGTTCATCCGCCAGGACGGCCCCACGGCGCACCTGACCAAGCGCGGCACGCCCACGATGGGCGGCGTCGTCATCATCGGCGCGACCCTGATCGGGTGGATCGCCGCGCTCGTCGCGACCCAGCAGCTCCCGAGCGCGTCGGCGCTGCTCGCGGTGTTCCTCATGGTCGGCCTCGGTTTCGTCGGCTTCCTCGACGACTTCATCAAGATCTCCCGCCAACGCTCGCTCGGGCTGACCCCGCGCGCGAAGTTCGTGGGCCAGGGGCTCATCGGGGTGCTCTTCGCCGTCGGCGCCCTGAGCTTCCCGAACGCCCAGTTCCGCACGCCCGCCTCGACGCGCATCTCGTTCATCCGGGACACGTCGATCGACCTCGCGCTGTGGGGCACCACGATCGGCCTGCTGCTGTTCGTGCTGTGGGCGAACTTCCTCATCACGGCGTGGTCCAACGCCGTGAACCTCACCGACGGGCTCGACGGCCTCGCCACGGGCGCCTCGATCCTCGTGTTCGGCGCGTACGTGCTCGTCGGGGTGTGGCAGTCCAACCAGTCCTGCCAGCTGCTCGGCTCCGTGGGTCCGCGCTGCTACGAGACCCGGGACCCGCTCGACCTCGCCGTCGTCGCCGCCGCGATCACGGGGGCCTGCTTCGGCTTCCTGTGGTGGAACGCGTCGCCCGCGAAGATCTTCATGGGGGACACGGGCGCGCTCGCGCTGGGAGGCGCGTTCGCGGCGTTGTCGATCCTCTCGCGCACCGAGATCCTCGGCGCGATCATCGGCGGGCTCTTCGTGCTCGTGGTGCTCTCCGACGTGATCCAGATCGGCTTCTTCAAGCTCACGGGCAAGCGCGTGTTCAAGATGGCACCGCTGCACCACCACTTCGAGCTGTCCGGCTGGGGCGAGGTGACCATCGTCATCCGGTTCTGGATCATCGCCGGGCTGTTCGTCGCGCTCGGCGTGGGGGTGTTCTACGCCGAGTGGGTGGTCGGCTAGTGGAGCCCTTCGAGCTGGCGGGCGCCCGGGTGCTCGTCGTCGGCCTGGGCGTGTCCGGACGCGCGGCGGCCGAGGTGCTGCGCGCGCGCGGCGCGCACGTCACGACGGTCGACGACGCCGCCCCGGACGCGGATCGTCGTAGCGACGCTCCCGGCCTGCTCGACGGGGTCGGGCTCGTGGTCGCCTCCCCGGGCTGGGCGCCCCACCACCCGCTCCTCGCCACCGCCCTCGCCGCGGGCGTCCGGGTGTGGAGCGAGGTCGAGCTCGCGTGGCGCACGCGCGTACGCCGCGTGGACGGCACGTTCGCCCCGTGGCTCGCCGTGACCGGGACCAACGGCAAGACGACGACGGTCGGCATGCTCGAGGCGATCCTCTCCGCCGCGGGGCTGCGCGCGCACGCCGTCGGCAACGTCGGCACGCCCGTGGTCGCGGCCGTCCAGGACCCGACCACCGACGTGCTCGCCGTCGAGCTGTCGAGCTTCCAGCTGCACTTCACGCACTCGATGGCGGCGCGTGCGGCCGCGGTGCTCAACGTCGCCCCCGACCACCTGGACTGGCACGGCTCGCTCGAGGAGTACGCCGCCGCGAAGGGACGGATCTTCGAGCGCGTCGAGGTCGCGTGCGTGTACGCCGTGGCCGACCCGAGGACGCGCGCGCTCGTCGAGGACGCGGACGTGGGCGAGGGTGCGCGCGCCGTCGGCATCGCGCTCGGTGCGCCGGGACCGGGGGAGCTCGGGGTGATCGACGGGCTCCTCGTGGACCGCTCCTTCCACGCCGCGCTCGACGCCCCGGGGCGTCACGACACCGCCGCCGAGCTGGGTGCCCTCACGGACCTGGTCCACCTCGCGGGCCCGGACGGGCGTCTCGCGCCGCACGTCGTGTCGAACGCGCTCGCCGCGGCCGCCCTCGCGCGGGCCCAGGGCGTCTCTGCGACCGCGGTGCGCGAGGGGCTGCGCGCCTACGCTCCCGGTGCCCACCGGATCGAGACGGTCGCACGCCTCGGTGAGGTCGCGTTCGTGGACGACTCGAAGGCCACGAACGCCCACGCTGCGGCCGCGTCGCTCGCCGCGTTCGCCCCGGGCACCGTGGTGTGGGTCGCGGGGGGACTGGCCAAGGGCGCCGACTTCGACGAGCTCGTCGCGAGCCGCCGTGACCGGTTGCGCGCCGTCGTCCTCATCGGGGTGGACGCGAGCGCCCTGAGCGCCGCGCTCGCGCGACACGCGGCCGACGTCCCCGTGACGCGCATCGATCCCGGAGACACTGGCGAGGTGATGGACCGCGCCCTCGACGCCGCACGGACGTACGCCCGGCCGGGCGACACCGTGCTGCTCGCCCCTGCGGGGGCGTCGATGGACCAGTTCCGCTCGTACGCCCACCGTGGCGAGGAGTTCGCCCGGGCGGCGCTCGCGCTCCCGGGGGCGAGGTCGACGCGGGAGGACGGCCGATGACGGCGACGACGCCGCGCACCGCGCCCGTGCGCCCCACGTCGCGCGCGGGGCTGCTGGGTCAGTGGAACAGCGTCGTGGCGACCTATTACGTGGCGGTCGGGGCGACGAGCCTGCTCGTCGTGCTCGGGCTCGTCATGGTGCTGTCGAGCTCGGCGGTCGACTCGATCGCGGAGAACGGCAGCCCGTACGCCGTGTTCGCGCGGCAGGCGCAGTTCGCCGTGCTCGGCCTCGTGGCGATGCTCGTGACGAGCCGGCTCCCGCTCGGGGCGCTCAAGAGGCTCGCGTGGCCGTCGCTCGCGGTCGCGGTCGCCCTCCAGATGCTCGTCTTCACGCCCCTCGGCCGCGCCGAGGGCGGCAACCGGAACTGGGTGTACGTCGGGGGGACGGCGTTCCAGCCGTCGGAGGTCGTCAAGCTCGGCCTCGCGCTCTGGCTCGGTGCGGTGCTCGCGCGCAAGCGGCCGCTCTTGCAGCAGTGGCGCCACGCCGTGATCCCCGCGCTCCCCGTCGCGGGGGTCGCCGTCGGCGTCGTCCTCCTCGGGCACGACCTGGGGACGGCCCTGATCATGATGATGCTCGTGGCGGGAGCGTTGTTCGTGGCCGGGGTGCCGATGCGGATCTTCGGCGTCGCGGGACTGGCCGTCGCGGGTGCGGTCGTGGGCCTCGTGCTGCTCGGCAACAACCGCGTGGGGCGCATCATGAGCTGGATCTCCGCGGACTGCGACGTCGCGGACGCGTGCTACCAGCCGTTGCACGGGATGTGGGCGCTCGGCAGCGGCGGGGTGTTCGGGATGGGGCTGGGGGCCAGCCGCGAGAAGTGGGACTACCTGCCCGCCGCGCACAACGACTTCATCTTCGCGATCATCGGCGAGGAGCTCGGGCTCGTCGGCACCTTGCTCGTGCTCGTCCTCTTCGCGCTCCTCGCGGCCGCGTTCCTGCGGCTCGTCACGCGCCACCCGGACCCGTTCGTCAAGGTCACCTCGGCCGCGATCGGGGCGTGGATCATCGGTCAGGCGTTCATCAACATCGCCGTGGTGATCGGGCTCGCCCCCGTGGTCGGCATCCCGCTCCCGCTCGTCTCGGCGGGCGGCAGCGCGCTCATCGTCACGATGGCCGCGATGGGCGTGGTGATCGCGTTCGCCCGGACCGAACCGGGGGCGGCGGAGGCGCTCGCGGCGCGGCCCGGGGTGCTGCGCCGGTCTCTCGCCGTGCTCGGGCGCCCCGGCAGCGCCCGTGGCTAGCTTCCTGCTCGCGGGCGGGGGCACGGCGGGGCACGTCAACCCGTTGCTCGCCGTCGCCGCCGAGCTGCTCCGCCGTGACCCCGACGCCCGGGTCACGGTGCTCGGCACGCGTGAGGGCCTCGAGGCGGACCTCGTCCCCGCGGCGGGCCTGCCGCTCGAGATCGTGCCGCGCGTGCCGATCCCGCGCCGCCCCACCCCCGCGCTGCTGCGCGTCCCCGGGCGCCTGCGCGCCGCCGTGCGCGCCGCGGCGGACGCGATCGACTCCGCGGACGCGCGCGTCGTGATCGGCTTCGGCGGGTACGTCGCCGCCCCGGCCTACCTCGCGGCCCGGCGCCGGGGCGTGCCCGTCGTGGTGCACGAGGCGAACGCCCGGCCCGGTCTCGCGAACCGCCTCGGGGCACGCCGTGCCGCGGCCGTCGCCGTGACGTTCCGCGAGACGCGCCTGCCGGGTGCGGTGCTCACCGGTCTGCCGTTGCGCCCGGCGATCGCGGACCTCGTCGCCGCGCGCGAGGCCGATGCCGCGGGCGAGCGTGCCCGTGCCCGCGCGGCGCTCGGCCTCGACCCGGACCGTCGCACCGTCCTCGTGACGGGCGGGTCGCTCGGCGCGGTCTCGATCAACCGCGCCGCCGTTGCGGCCGGTCAGGCCCTCGTCGAAGCCGGCGCCCAGGTGCTGCACCTCACGGGGGCGGGCAAGGACGCGCACGTGCGCGCGGGGGCACCCGCGGTGCACTACCACGTGCGCGAGTACCTGCCCGAGATGGAGCTCGCCCTCGCCGCGGCGGACCTCGTGGTGTGCCGGGCCGGCGCCGGCATGGTGAGCGAGCTCGCGGCGCTCGGGATCCCCGCCGTCTACGTCCCCCTGCCGATCGGCAACGGGGAGCAGCGGCTCAACGCGGCCGGGGTGGTCGCGGCGGGGGGCGGCCTCCTCGTGGAGGACGCCGAGCTCACGCCCGAGCGGTTGACCTCCGTGCTCGCCGGGCTCGGCGATCAGGAGCTCGCGGCGATGTCCTCGGCCGCGTACTCCGTGGGCATCCGGGACGGTGCGGCGCGTGTCGCGGACCTCGCCGAGGGGGTGGTCGCGTGAGCGCGTGGCACCTGATCGGCGTCGGCGGTGCGGGCATGTCCGTCGTCGCGGCGCTGCTCGCGGACCGCGGCGAGTCCGTGAGCGGCTCCGACGCGCGGGCGAGCGTGACCGTCGAGGCCCTGCGCGAGCGCGGGGTGTCCGTCGCGGTGGGGCACGACGCGGCGCACGTGGCGGCCCTGCCCGCCGGTGCGCGCGTGGTCGTCTCGACGGCCGTGCGCGAGTCGAACCCCGAGCTCGCGGCCGCGCGTGCTCGCGGCCTCGAGGTGCTGCACCGATCCCAGGCGCTCGCGTGGCTCATGCGGGAGCGTCGGGTGGTCGCCGTCGCGGGCGCGCACGGCAAGACGACGACGTCGGCCATGCTCGCCGTCGCGCTGACCGAGGCCGGCCTCGGCCCGAGCTTCGCGATCGGGGGCGCCGTCGTCGGCGGTCCCGGCGCGCTCTCCGGCGCCGGCTCCGGGACGGGCGACCTGTTCGTCGCGGAGGCGGACGAGTCGGACGGCTCGTTCCTCGCGTACGCCCCGCACGTCGCGCTCGTCACGAACGTCGAGCCGGACCACCTCGATCACTTCGGCTCGCGGGAGGCCTTCGAGCAGGTCTTCGCGGACTTCGCGGCACGGATCCGGGACGGCGGCACCCTGGTCGCGTGCCTCGACGACGACGGCGCCCGCCGGCTCGCCGAGCGCGTCCGCGCCGAGGGGCGGGTGCGCGTCGTGACGTACGGCACGTCCCACGAGGCCGACGTCGTGCTCGACCCCGTCACGGGTGTCGTCCGGTTCCGCGTGCCGCTCGGTGCGCCCGACGGCGCGGCTCCCGCGGTGCCCGACGACGGCCCGCGGCTCGAGCTGGCCGTCCCGGGGACCCATAACCTGCTCAACGCGAGCGGCGCCCTCGCCGTGCTCGTTCTCCTGGGTGTCCCCGTGTCCCGGGCAGTCGCGGGCCTCGCCGCGTTCCGGGGCACGGGCCGGCGCTTCGAGGAGCGGGGGAGCGTCGCGGGCGTCCGCGTGGTCGACGACTACGCCCATCACCCCACGGAGGTCACGGCGCTCCTGCGGGCGGCGCGGACCGTGGCGGGGACCGGGCGCGTCCTCGTGCTCTTCCAGCCGCACCTGTACTCGCGCACGGCCCACTTCGCGAGCGAGTTCGCGCGGGCGCTCTCGCTCGCCGACCTCGCCGTTGTCACGGACGTGTACGCCGCGCGCGAGGACCCGGTCGCCGGGGTGACGGGCGAGACGATCACGCGGCACATGGCCCCCGACGTCGGGCTCTTCGTCGCCGACCGTACCGAGGCCGCGCTGCGCGTCGCGGCCCACGCGCGACCCGGGGACCTCGTGCTCACCGTGGGGGCGGGCGACGTGACGGAGCTCGGGCCCGTCGTGCTCTCCGCGCTCGGGGGAGCGCCGTGAGCCCGGCGCGGCCACCCGCGCCGCGGTCGGGCTCGCCTCGTCAGGGAGGGCCCCGCGAAGGCGGGACGCGCCAGGGCGCGCCTCGTGCGGCGGAGCCACGGCAGGGGGAGCCACGTCAGGGCACGCGCGCCCAGCCGCCGCGCCGGGCGCCCGAACGACCCGCGCGCACCGCGGGCGCACCCCGTACCGCGGCGTCGCCGGCCGAGCCGCGCAACGCCGTCGGCCAGGCGGGGGTCCCCGTCGTCGTCGCTCCGCGCCGGACCCCCGTGGTGTCCGCCGGGAGCGAGGCACGGTTCGCGGAACGTGCGCGTGCCCGGCGGGCGCGCACGTGGCGACGGGCCGCGTGGTGGGGCGGCTCGGCGGCCCTCGTGGGCGGCCTCGGGTGGCTCCTGCTCGGCAGCCCGGTCCTCGCGCTCGACCCTGATCGCGTGGTGGTCACGGGTGCGGGGACGGTGGTGCACCTCGCGGACGTCTCGGCCGTGGTCGACTCCGTGTCGGGCGTCCCGCTCCCACGACTCGACACGATCGGGCTGCGCACCTCGGTGCTCGACGTGCCCGGCGTGCGCGAGGCGCGCGTGACGCGCGCGTGGCCGCGCGGGCTCACGATCTCGCTCGTCTCCCGCGAGCCCGTCGCGGCGGTGCCGGACGGCGACGGCGTCCAGCTGCTCGACGTCGAGGGCGTGGCCGTAGGGCGCGGGGAGAAGGCTCCGAAGGGCTTGCCGCTCGTGGACGTCCCGGTGGGTGACGCCCGGACCCTCGCGGCCGTGCTCGGGGTCCTCGAGGCGCTCCCGGACGACCTGGCGAAGGACGTCCGGTCCGTTGCCGCAAGGACGCAGGACACCGTGACGATGGAGCTGCGCGACGGGGCGCGCGTCGACTGGGGGAGCGCGGACGAGACGGCGCTCAAGGCGGCGGTGCTCCAGGCGCTGCGCACCGCGAAGGGCTCGAAGGACGCGGCGTGGTTCGACGTCTCGGCGCCCACGCTGCCGGTCACGAAGAGCTGACGGGTCCCGGCCGGAGGCGACCGGAGCGTCGGTCGAGCGAGAAGTCCGCGACACGCGCACCGGGGTCGTTGCCGTGGGCGTGGTCCGAACCTAGCGTCAGGGCAACGACAGCTTGACATAACTCTAACCCTCTACCTGAGGGTGAAGGTTGCAGCACCGGCGGACCCGCCGGGCTGGCAGTTCGATCGAGAGGCACCGACGTGGCAGCACCGCAGAACTACCTGGCAGTGATCAAGGTGGTGGGCATCGGCGGCGGCGGCGTCAACGCCGTCAACCGGATGATCGAGGTCGGCCTCAAGGGCGTCGAGTTCATCGCGATCAACACCGACGCGCAGGCGCTCCTCATGAGCGACGCGGACGTCAAGCTCGACGTCGGCCGCGACCTCACGCGCGGGCTCGGCGCGGGGGCGGACCCCGAGGTCGGTCGCAAGGCCGCCGAGGACCACGCCGAGGAGATCGAGGAGGTGCTCCGCGGCGCGGACATGATCTTCGTGACCGCGGGCGAGGGGGGCGGCACCGGCACCGGCGGTGCGCCCGTCGTCGCACGCATCGCCCGCTCGCTCGGTGCCCTCACCGTCGGCGTCGTGACGCGCCCGTTCACGTTCGAGGGGCGGCGGCGCTCCGTCCAGGCAGAGACGGGCATCGAGTCGCTCCGCGACGAGGTCGACACGCTGATCGTCATCCCGAACGACCGTCTGCTGTCGATCTCCGACCGGTCGATCTCCGTGCTCGACGCGTTCCGCACGGCGGACCAGGTGCTCCTCTCGGGCGTCCAGGGCATCACGGACCTCATCACGACGCCGGGCCTGATCAACCTCGACTTCGCGGACGTCAAGGCCGTCATGCAGGGGGCCGGCTCGGCCCTCATGGGCATCGGTGCGGCCCGCGGCGAGGACCGCGCCGTCCAGGCCGCCGAGCTCGCGATCTCCTCGCCGCTGCTCGAGGCCTCGATCGACGGCGCGCACGGAGTGCTGCTGTCGATCCAGGGCGGCTCGGACCTCGGCCTCGCCGAGATCAACGAGGCCGCGCGGCTCGTCCAGGAGGCGGCGCACCCCGAGGCGCTCATCATCTTCGGCGCGAACGTCGACGACTCGCTCGGCGACGAGGTGCGCGTGACCGTCATCGCGGCCGGCTTCGACGGTGGCGCCCCGCCCGCGGCGAAGCCCACCGCGCGCAGCCTCGGACAGGTGGTCGGTGCGCGCGAGCCGCGCACGAGCCTGCCCGCACAGGTCGACGACGCCGCGTACGCGCCCGAGGTCATCGCTCCCGCGGCCGCTCCGGCGCCGAGCGCGCCCGCCCAGCCCACGCAGCCCGTCCCGGCGTTCCTCGCGGGTTCCGCGTCCTCGCCCTCGGCGCCGCTCGAGGTGCCACCGGTGCTCGAGGAGGAGATCGCCCGCCGCAAGGAGGAAGACCTCGACGTGCCGGAGTTCCTGCGCTGAGGGTGCCCCCGACGCCGCTCCCCGTGCTCGAGGTCGACCTCGGGCCCGGGGTGCGCGCGTTCTTCACGACGCGTGCCGGCGGGGTCAGCGTAGGGGAGCACGCCGCGCTCAACCTCGGGCTCGCCGTCGAGGACGAGCCGCGGCGGGTGCTCACGAACCACGAGCTCCTCGCCCGTGAGCTCGGGGCGCCCGTCGCGTTCGGCCGCCAGGTGCACGGCGCCGACGTGTTCGACGTCGTGCACCCGCCGTCGTCCGTCGCGCGGAGCGTGGGCACGGGGGACGGCCTCGTGACGACGACGGCGGCCCTCGGGCTCGGCGTCGTCGTCGCGGACTGCGTCCCCGTCCTGCTCGCCGACGCCGCGCGCGGGGTGGTCGCGACCGCGCACGCCGGACGTGCGGGTCTCGTGGCCGGGGTGGTGCCCCGCGTGCTCGCCCGGATGCGTGCGCTCGGAGCGGTCGAGGTCTCGGCCGTCGTCGGACCCTCGATCTGCGGAGCCTGCTACGAGGTCCCCGCCGCGCTGCGCGACGAGGTCGACCACGCCGTCCCCGGCACGGCCGCCACGACCTCGTGGGGGACCCCGGCGCTCGACCTGCCCGCGGGCGTGCTGGCCCAGCTGGGCGCGCACGGCGTCGAGCGCGTCGAGCACGTCGCGGCGTGCACGTTCACGGACGAGCGCTTCTACTCCCACCGCCGCACGGGCGCCGACGGCACCCGCCGAGGACGCTTCGCGGGTGTCGTGCGGCTCGCGTGACCTCGGCGTGTCGCGGCGGTTCGTCCCGGACCGCTCAGTAGCGTGGGCGGAGCAGGCGCGTCGTCTGCAGAGTTACCGAGATTTGAGGAGTTCGTCATGGCCGGAGCGCTGCGCAAGACTATGCTGTACCTCGGCCTTGCTGACGACCGCGGCGAGTACGACGCCGACCAGTACGTCGACGAGTACGACGAGTACGACGAGCCGGAGGCACCCATGGTCACCGAGCACGAGGCACAGGTCACCCCGATCCGTCAGACGACGCCGCGCGCGGCGCGAGGCGGCGAGCTGCGGCGCATCACGACGGTCCACCCGCGGTCCTACAACGACGCGCGCACGATCGGCGAGGCGTTCCGCAACGGCACGCCCGTCATCATGAACCTCACGGACATGGACGACGCGGACGCCAAGCGGCTCGTCGACTTCTCCGCCGGGCTCATCTTCGGCCTGCACGGGGCGATCGAGCGCGTCACGGCCAAGGTCTTCCTCCTCTCACCGGCCAACGTCGAGATCGCGGGCGAGACCCCGAGCACCGGCTCGGGATCGACGCCGGGCTTCTACAACCAGAGCTGATGGCGCCGAGCACGCGCCGGGTGGTCTGAGTGGGTCTCGTCTTCGGGCTGCTCTACGTCCTCGCGCTGATCTTCTTCATCCTCCTGATGGTCCGCCTCGTGCTCGAGTGGATCCAGGTCTTCGCCCGTGACTGGCGGCCGCGCGGGCTCGTCCTCGTGATCGCCGAGGCCGCCTACACGGTCACCGACCCGCCGATCAGGCTCGTGCGTCGCGTACTGCCTCCCCTGCGGATCGGGCGGGTCGCGCTCGATCTCGGTTTCCTGGTCGTCGCGATCGCGTGCTCGATCCTCATGTCGCTCTTCGGATCCCTCGCGGTGGTCTGAGGTGGGCCGAAATCACCCGAGGGCGACCAACGCGCCTCGGACTAATGAAGAGAGGTGGGGCACTATCCGCTACCGTGAATACCGGCGGATCTGCACCGCCTCGCTGATGAGTACGAGCAACAGAGGTGACGCACCATGGCATTGCTGACCGCCGATGACGTCCTGACCAAGAAGTTCCAGGCGACGAAGTTTCGCGAGGGCTACGACCAGGACGAGGTGGACGACTTCCTCGACGAGGTCGTCAACACCCTGCGCGTCGTCCAGGGCGAGAACGAGGACCTGAAGTCCAAGCTCGCCGCGGCGGAGCGGCGCATCGCCGAGCTGAGCCGTGCCGACGCGGCGGGCAGCGCCGCCCCCGTGGCGCAGTCGGCTCCCGAGCCCGCCGTGGTGCCCGCCCCGGAGCCGGAGCCCGCTCCCGAGCCCGAGCCCGCGCCCGTGCCGGCCCCCGTCGTGGCCGCCGAGCCCCCGGCCCCCGTGGTCAGTGCCCCGGTGGCGCCCGCGGCTCCCGCGCGTGCGAGCGAGCCCGAGTCCGCGACCGGCATGCTCCAGCTCGCCCAGAAGCTGCACGACGACTACGTGCGTGCGGGCCAGGAGGAGGGTGACCGCATCGTCTCCGAGGCGAAGACCCAGGGCGCGAGGATCGTCCGCGAGGCCGAGGAGTCCTCGCAGCGCACGCTCGCGGCGCTCGAGCAGGAGCGTGGTCTCCTCGAGCGCAAGATCGACGAGCTGCGGGTGTTCGAGCGGGACTACCGCACGCGCCTCAAGAGCTACCTCGAGAACCTCCTGGGGGACCTCGACGCCCGGGGTGCGAACCAGGCGGGCGGGGACAGCCCCCTCGGCGGCGACGCGCGCCTCTGACGCCGCCGCACGGACCCACGACGTGCCGTCGCCCCCGCAGGGGTGGCGGCACGTCGCCGTTCGTGGGGGGCCGATCCGGCGCGCCATGTTGTGTCTGCGCACGTGGGCGTCTACTCTCGCTTGACCCACCACGAGAGGCGTGACGTGACAGTCAACGAGAAGACCGGCGAAGCGCTGCCGGAGCTGGGCGATCTTGCCAAGGCGGCACGCAGCCTTCCCGTGCGCGAGGGCGAGAAGCCGTGGACCGCGAAAGAGGTCCGCGAGGTGGGCGCCGAGCTCATCGACGAGATCACCAGGCTGCGCGCCGAGCTCGCCGCGGCCGACGCCGAGCTCTCCGAGCTGCTGCGCAACTCCGGCGACGGTGCGGGTGACGACCAGGCCGACTACGGCTCGTCCGCCCTCGAGCGCGAGCAAGAGCTCACCCTCGTGAACAACACGCGAGACATGCTCGACCAGTCCGTCCACGCCCTCGAACGCCTCGGCGCGGGCACCTTCGGCACGTGCGAGTCGTGCGGCAAGCCGATCGGCAAGGCCCGGGTGACGGCGTTCCCCCGCGCGACGCTGTGCGTCGAGTGCAAGCAGCGTGAGGAGCGTCGCTGACCCGCGACCCGCGATGACGAACTCCGCGACACCCGAACCTCCCACCGCTCCCGATCCCGCGGCCACCCCGCCGCCCGCGTCCCGCAACCGTCGACTCGTCGCCGCGTTCGCGGTGCTCGCCGTCGTGGTGCTCGTCGCCGACCAGCTCACCAAGCAGTGGGCGCTCGCGAACCTCACGGTGGGCGGATGGCGTCAGCTCCTCGGCGAGTGGATCCAGCTCACCCTCGTCTTCAACCCCGGGGCCGCGCTGTCCTTCGGCACCGGCATGACGTGGGTCCTCACGATCGTCGCGGTCGGCGTGACCGTCGTCGTCGTCCGCTCCGCACGCAAGCTGGGCTCGCGCGGCTGGGCCCTCGCGCTGGGCCTGCTGCTCGGTGGTGCGCTCGGCAACCTCGTCGACAGGTTCTTCCGTGAGCCGGGAGTAGCACGCGGGCACGTGGTCGACTTCATCGACTACTTCGGCTGGTTCGTGGGCAACGTCGCGGATATCGCGATCGTCGGCGCGGCGGGCCTCATCATGATCCTCAGCATCCGGGGGATCCGTCTGGACGGCACGCGCGAGGCGGGCCGTGCGGTCCAGGGCGAGGGCGACCCCGACGCTCGGGCCGGTACCGCACCCGAGACCGACGTGGCCCCGTGACGAAGCAGCTCCCCGTCCCGGACGGGCTCGCGGGCGAACGCGTCGACGCGGGGCTGGCCCGCCTGCTCGGGCTGTCCCGGACGCGTGCCGCGGAGCTCGCGGCGGCCGGCAAGGTGTGGCTCGACGGCGCGGCGGTGGGCAAGTCCGACCGCCTCGTGCCCGGCGCCTGGCTCGAGGTCGACCTCGACGAGGCGCCCGCAGTGGTCGCGCCCCCCGAGCCGGTCCCCGGCATGCGGATCGTGCACGACGACGACGAGCTCGTGGTGGTCGACAAGCCCGTGGGCGTCGCGGCGCACCCCTCGCCGGGGTGGACGGGACCCACGGTCGTGGGGGCGCTCGCGGCGAGCGGGTTCCGGGTCGCGACGTCGGGACCCGCGGAGCGCCAGGGCATCGTCCACCGGCTCGACGCGGGGACCTCGGGGCTCATGGTGGTCGCGAAGTCGGAGCGCGCCTACACGGTCCTCAAGCGCGCGTTCAAGGAGCGCACGGTCGACAAGGTCTACCACGCGGTGGTCCAGGGGCACCCGGAGCCCACGGTCGGCACGATCGACGCCCCGATCGGGCGGCACCCGAGCGCGGACTTCAAGTTCGCCGTCGTCGCGGGCGGCAAGCCGAGCGTGACGCACTACGAGGTGCTCGAGATGTTCCCCGCGGCCTCCCTCGTCGAGGTGCACCTCGAGACGGGTCGCACCCACCAGATCCGGGTGCACTTCGCCGCCCTGCGCCACCCGTGCGCGGGCGACTCGATGTACGGTGCGGACCCGACGCTGTCGGCGCGCCTGGGCCTGCGCCGCCAGTGGCTGCACGCCATGCGTCTCGCGTTCGACCACCCCACCACGGGGTACCGCGTCGAGTTCTCGAGCACCTATCCGGACGATCTCGCGCGGGCGCTCGAGGCGCTCGGCGAGGCTCGCTGAGGCGCCCTGGATTCCGGCCTACACTCGTGGCCATGGCGAGCGCGGGAGGTTCAGACTTCGTCCACCTCCACGTGCACACCGAGTACTCGATGCTCGACGGCGCGGCGCGGCTGGACGACCTCTTCGCGGAGACCCAGCGCGTGGGCCAGACGGCCATGGCGACCACGGACCACGGCTACCTCTTCGGGGCGTTCGACTTCTGGAAGAAGGCGATCGACCACGGCATCAAGCCGATCATCGGGGTCGAGGCGTACGTCACCCCGGGCACGAGCAGGCACGACCGCACGCGCGTGCGCTGGGGCGAGGAGCACCAGCGGTCCGACGACGTCTCGGCGGGCGGTGCGTACACCCACCTGACGATGTGGGCCCGCACCACGCAGGGCATGCACAACCTGTTCCGCGCGAGCTCGCTCGCGTCGCTCGACGGGCAGATGGGCAAGTGGCCGCGCATGGACCGCGAGCTCCTGTCGACCTACGCCGAGGGGCTCATCGCCTCGACGGGCTGCCCCTCGGGCGAGGTCCAGACGCGGTTGCGGCTCGGCCAGTGGGACGAGGCGCTGCGGGCCGCCGGAGAGCTGCAGGACATCTTCGGCAAGGACTACTTCTACGTCGAGCTCATGGACCACGAGCTCGAGATCGAGCGCCGCACGCGTGAGGACCTGTTGCGGCTCGCCAAGGCGATCGGTGCGCCCCTGCTCGCGACGAACGACCTGCACTACGTGCGCAGGGAGGACGCCGGCTCGCAAGAGGCGCTGCTGTCCATCAACTCGGGCACCACCCTGACCGACCCCGACCGCTTCAAGTTCGACGGGGACGGCTACTACGTCAAGAGCGCGGCCGAGATGCGCCGCGTGTGGAGCGAGCTGCCCGAGGCGTGCGACAACACGCTCCTCGTGGCCGAGCAGTGCGAGGTCACGTTCCGCACGATGGCCGACGGCGCGAACTTCATGCCTCGCTTCGACGTGCCACCGGGCGAGGACGAGCAGTCCTGGTTCGTCAAGGAGGTCGAGAACGGGCTGCGCCGCCGCTACCCCCAGGGCATCCCGGACGACGTGCGCACGCAGGCGGACTACGAGACGGGCGTCATCTGCGAGCTCGGCTTCGCCGGGTACTTCCTCGTGGTCGCGGACTTCATCGGGTGGGCCCGCGGCGAGGGCATCCGGGTGGGGCCCGGGCGCGGCAGCGCGGCGGGGTCGATGGCCTCGTACGCGATGGGCATCACGGACCTCGACCCGCTCGAGCACGGGCTGATCTTCGAGCGCTTCCTCAACCCTGAGCGCGTGTCGTGGCCGGACGTCGACGTGGACTTCGACGAGCGCCGGCGCGGCGAGGTCATCCGCTACGTGACGGAGAAGTACGGCGAGGACCGCGTCGCCCAGATCGTCACGTTCGGCACCATCAAGGCGAAGCAGGCCCTCAAGGACTCGAGCCGGTTGCTCGGATTTCCGTTCGCGATGGGCGAGAAGCTCACGAAGGCGATGCCCCCGGCGGTCATGGGCAAGGACATCTCTCTCGCGGGGATCTTCGACCCGAAGGACGAGCGCTACAGCGAGGCCGCGGAGTTCCGCACCGTGCACGAGGCCGACGCCGATGCCCAGCGCGTGGTCGAGCTCGCGCGCGGTATCGAGGGGTTGAAGCGCCAGTGGGGCGTCCACGCGGCGGGCGTCATCATGTCGAGCGAGCCGCTCATCGACATCATCCCGATCATGCGCCGCCCCCAGGACGGCGCGATCATCACGCAGTTCGACCAGCCGACCTCGGAGTCGCTCGGGCTGCTCAAGATGGACTTCCTGGGGCTGCGCAACCTCACGGTGCTCGACGACGCGCTCGAGAACATCGTGGCGAACGGCAAGGACCCCGTCGTCCTCGAGGATCTCCCGCTCGACGACAAGCCGACGTACGAGCTCTTGGGCCGCGGCGACACGCTCGGGGTGTTCCAGCTCGACGGCGGCCCCATGCGGTCGTTGCTGCGCCAGCTGCGCCCGGACAACTTCGGGGACATCTCCGCCGTCATCGCGCTGTACCGCCCGGGCCCCATGGGCGTGAACTCGCACACCAACTATGCGCTGCGCAAGAACGGGCTCCAGGAGAACACGCCCATCCATCCCGAGCTCGCCGAGCCGCTCGCGGAGGTCCTCGACGAGACGTACGGCCTGGTGATCTACCAGGAGCAGGTGCAGAAGGCCGCGCAGATCCTCGCGGGCTACACGCTCGGGCAGGCCGACCTGCTGCGCCGCGCGATGGGCAAGAAGAAGAAGGAGATCCTCGACAAGGAGTTCGTGCCGTTCCAGGCGGGCTGCCGGGAACGTGGCTACTCCGACGCGGCGATCCAGGCGGTGTGGGACGTCCTGGTGCCGTTCGCGGGCTACGCGTTCAACAAGGCCCACTCGGCGGCCTACGGGATGGTGTCCTACTGGACGGGCTACCTCAAGGCGAACCACCCGACCGAGTACATGGCGGCCCTGCTCACCTCGGTGCGCGACGACAAGGACAAGTCGGCGCTGTACCTCGCCGAGTGCCGCCACATGGGCATCACGGTGCTCCCGCCGGACGTGAACTCCTCGGTGGGCAACTTCGCCGCGGTGGGGGACGACATCCGCTTCGGGCTCGGGGCGATCCGCAACGTGGGCGCGAACGTCGTCGCGGAGATCGTGCGCACGCGCGAGGAGAAGGGCGAGTTCACCGACTTCACGGACTTCCTCGACAAGGTCCCCGCCGTCGTGTGCAACAAGCGCACCATCGAGTCGCTCGTCAAGGCGGGAGCGTTCGACTCGCTCGGTCACTCGCGGCGCGCGCTCATGCTCGTCCACGAGCAGGCCGTCGACTCCGTGGTGGGGGTCAAGCGCAAGGAGGCCGAGGGCCAGTTCGACCTCTTCGCGGACGTGGGCCTCGCCGACGACGACGGTCTCGCGGGCGGCGTGAGCGTCCTCGTGCCGGACGTTCCCGACTGGGACAAGAAGCAGCGCCTCGCGTTCGAGCGCGAGATGCTCGGGCTGTACGTCTCCGACCACCCGCTCTCCGGCCTCGAGCACGTGCTCTCGCAGGCCGCCGAGGTGTCGGTCGCGAACCTCGTGGCGGACGAGCCCCCGCGCGCGGACGGCTCCCAGGTCACGGTCGCGGGCCTCGTCTCCTCGGTCGAGCGTCGCTTCTCGAAGGCGGGCAACCCGTGGGCGAAGATCTCGCTCGAGGACATGAGCGGTGCGGTCGAGGTGCTGTTCTTCGGCGAGGTCTACCAGACGTTCTCCTCGATGCTCGTCGAGGACCAGGTGGCCGTGGTGCGCGGCCGGATCCGCAAGCGCGACGACTCCGTCGAGCTCCAGGCCGTCGAGGTGTCGATCCCGGACACGTCGCTCACCCCGGACGCGCCCGTCCAGCTCCAGGTGCCCGAGGCGCGCTGCACCCCCGACGTCGTCGAGCAGCTCCGCGAGGTCCTCTCGACGCACCCCGGTGGCACGGAGGTCCAGGTCAAGGTGACGGGACCGGGCCGCGCGACCGTGCTGCGGCTGCAGGACTCCTTGCGTGTGCAGCGCTCGAGCGCGCTGTTCGGTGACCTCAAGGCGTTGCTCGGCCCCGGGTGCCTCGTGTGACAGCGACCCTCACCGACGACCAGCTCGAGTTCGTGCGAGCCCGGCACCTCGCGACGCTCACCACGGTGCGCGCGGACGGCACCCCGCACGTGGTCCCGGTCGCGTTCACGTGGGACGCCGAGCGGTCCGTGGCGCGCGTGACGACCCGCCGCGGCTCGGTCAAGGCGCGCAACGTCGCCGCTCCCGGTGCGCGGGCCGCCCTGTGCCAGGTCGAGGGGATGCGGTGGCTCACGCTCGAGGGCACGGCACGGGTGTGCGACGACGACGACGAGATCGCGGCCGCCGTCGCCGCCTATGCGGACCGCTACCGGGTGCTCGAGCCGAACCCCGAACGCGTCGTTCTCCTGCTCGACGTGGACCGGGTGATGGGCTCGGTCCGCTGAGGCGAGCCCCTCACGTGACGACGAACGCTCGCTCGCCCGTGGGGAGAGACACCGTGACGACGTCGCCCCGCACGAGCTGGCGACCCCGCCGCGTCTCGGTCTCGCCGCCCACGCGTACGGCGTCGTCGTCGAGCAGGAAGCGCGTGTCGGAGCCGGAGTCGACCACCCCGGCGAGCTTGAGGAACTGACCGAGGCGGATCGGCTCGTCGCGGATCTCGACGGTCTCGGGCACGGGGGAGGGCATGGGTCCATTGTCGCGCACCGCGTGCCCGCGGGCCGAAATGCCCGAGAGCCCGCACCCGCCGCGCGCCTAGACTCGGGGCCGTGATCTCCCGTACCGACCTGCGCGGTCGCTCCCTGTCCCGCCGAGAGCTGCTCGCCGCGCTGCCGCGTGCCGAGGTGGACGTCGAGGCCGCCACGGCGTCGGTCGCGCCGATCATCGAGGACGTGCGGGCCCGCGGCGCGGCGGCCTTGCGGGACCTCGCGGAGCGCTTCGACGGCGTGCGGCCCGAGCACCTGCGCGTGCCGGCCGAGGCGATCAGCGCCGCCGTCGGCGTCCTGGACCCCCTCGTGCGCGAGGCGCTCGAGGAGACGATCCGGCGGGTGCGGGCCGTGCACGCCGCGCAGCGTCCCCAGGACTTCGCCGTCGAGCTCGCCCCGGGCGCCCACGTGCGCCAGCGCTGGGTCCCCGTCCGGCGCGTGGGCCTGTACGTGCCCGGCGGCCTGGCCGTCTACCCGTCGAGCGTCATCATGAACGTCGTGGCCGCCCAGGAGGCCCGGGTGGGCTCGCTCGCCGTCGCCTCGCCACCGCAGAAGGACCGCGACGGTCTGCCGGACCCGGTGGTGCTCGCGACGTGCGCCCTGCTCGGCGTCGACGAGGTGTACGCCGTCGGCGGTGCCCAGGCCGTCGCGATGCTCGCCTACGGGGCGGACGAGGACGGCGACGTGCTGTGCGAGCCCGTGGACGTCGTGACGGGCCCGGGCAACGTCTACGTCGCGGCGGCCAAGCGCCTCGTGCGGGGTGTGGTGGGCATCGACGCGGAGGCCGGGCCCACCGAGATTGCGATCCTCGCGGACGCGGGCGCCGACGCGGCCCACGTGGCGGCGGACCTCGTCTCCCAGGCGGAGCACGACCCCCTCGCGGCGTCCGTGCTCGTGACGGACTCCCTCGACCTGGCCGACGCGGTGGACCGCGAGCTCGAGGGGCGTGCCGGGCGTACGAAGCACGCCGAGCGCGTGCGCACGGCGCTCGGCGGCCCGCAGAGCGCGATCGTGCTCGTGGACGACATGGAGCAGGGCCTCGCGGTCGTCGACGCCTACGCGGCGGAGCACCTCGAGATCCAGACGGCCGACGCCGCCGCCGTGGCCGAGCGCGTCACGGCCGCGGGGGCGATCTTCGTGGGCCCCTACTCGCCCGTCTCCCTCGGCGACTACATGGCGGGCTCGAACCACGTGCTGCCCACGGGCGGCTGCGCGCACTTCGCGAGCGGTCTGGGCGTGCACTCCTTCGTCAAGGCCGTGCAGGTGATCGAGTACGACCGCGACGCCCTCGGCGCGCTCGTGGACCGCATCGTCGCGCTGTCCCGGGCGGAGGACCTGCCCGCCCACGGCGAGGCCGTCACGGCACGTTTCGGCGGCTGAGCTCAGCCGACGGCGAGGACGAACGGGAGCACCTCGTTCGCGCCCGCGCGGCGCAGCAGCCGGGCGGCGACGGTGAGCGTCCAGCCCGAGTCGGTCCGGTCGTCCACGAGGAGGACGGGACCGCCGAGCGGTCCCGTGGTCTCGATCCCGAGACGCCGCACGACGCCGGCGAGCCGCTGCGCGGAGTTCACGTCGTGGCGCGCCGGCTCGCCGTGCACGGTCAGGCGCGCGACGACGGGCACCCGGAGGTGCCGCGCGACGCCTTCGGCGAGGTGGGTCACGAGCCCGGGTCGGGTCGCGGAGCCGACGACGGCCACCCCGGTGATGTCCGGTGCCCACGCGTCGAGCACCTCGAGCACGGGGCGGCGCAGCGCGACGGGCAGCTCGCCGGGGTCACCGGGCGTCCCGAAGAGCTCGCGCAGCACCCCGCCCCAGCCCAGGGAGTCGAGGCGTCCGACGGCGCGCCCCGGCTCGGCCTGCTCGCCGGACGGGATGCGCCCGGACAGGTCCACCCCGAGGCTCGCCATGCCGGGCGGCCACTGGCGCCGCGCCGTCAGCTCGACACCGGGGACGTCGAGCCGTTCGCGGGCGCTCGCGACCGTCCCGGTCTCGGGAGCGACCGAGACGAGCCCGCCCCCGCACCGGTCGCAGCGCCCGCAGGTCCACGCGTCGTCCAGAGCGGGATCGTCCAGCGCACTGCGCAGGAACGCGAGCCGGCAGCCCTCGGTGGCCTCGTAGGCGAGCATCGCGTCCTGCTCCGCCCGGCGTGCCGCGTCGACCCGCGCATAGCGCTCGGCGTCGTACGTCCACCCCGCGCCCGTGGCCTCCCAGCCGCCCTGCACCCGCCGCACCGCACCGTCGACGTCGAGCACCTTGAGCATCGACTCGAGGCGTGAGCGGCGCAGGTCCACGTGCGTCTCCAGTGCGGGCAGCGAGAGCGTGCCGTGCTCCGCGAGGGCCGCGAGGGTCTGGCGGACCTGTGCCTCGGCGGGGAAGGACTGCGCGGCGTACCAGTCCCAGATCTGCCGGTCCTCCGCACCGGGCAGGAGCACCACCTCGGCGCGTCGCGTCGCTCGGCCCGCGCGCCCGACCTGCTGGTAGTACGCGATGGGTGAGGACGGTGCGCCGAGGTGCACCACGAACGCGAGGTCCGGCTTGTCGAAACCCATCCCGAGCGCCGAGGTCGCGACCAGGGCCTTCACGCGGTTCGCGAGCAGGTCCTCCTCGGCCGCCTCGCGCTCGGCGGGGTCCGTCTGGCCCGAGTAGGCGCGCACCGCGATCCCGTCGGCGCGCAGGTGGGCGGCGACCTGCTCGGCCATCGCGACCGTGAGGCAGTACACGATCCCCGACCCGTCGATGCGGGGCAGGTTCGCGCTGAGCCACGCGAGGCGCGAGGCGTGGTCCGGCAGCCGCTCGACGGACAGGTGGAGGCTCTCGCGGTCCAGGGGGCCGCGCAGGACGAGGACGTCCGCCGACGACGGCGCCCCGCCGGGAGAGTGCGAGACGGCGAGCTGTTCTGCGACGTCCGCCGTGACGCGCGCGTTCGCGGTGGCCGTCGTCGCGAGCACCGGGATGCCCGCGGGCAGCTCGGCGAGCAACGTCCGGATCCGGCGGTAGTCGGGGCGGAAGTCGTGGCCCCAGTCGGAGATGCAGTGCGCCTCGTCCACCACGAGCAGTCCCGTGCTCGCGGCGAGCCGGGGCAGCACCTCGTCGCGGAAGCGCGGGTTGGTGAGCCGCTCGGGCGACACGAGCAGGACGTCCACCTCCCCGGCGGCGACGCGCGCGTGCACCTCGTCCCACTGGGTCGTGTTCGCGGAGCTGATGGTCTCGGCGACGATCCCGGCGCGGGCGGCCGCGGCCACCTGGTTGCGCATGAGGGCCAGCAGCGGGGAGACGATCACCGTGGGCCCCGCCGTCGGACCCGTCGCGCCCGAGCGCAGGAGGGCCGTCGCGACGAAGTAGACGGCCGACTTGCCCCACCCCGTGCGCTGCACCACGAGGGCACGGCTGCGGTGGACGACGAGCGCCTCGATCGCGCGCCACTGGTCGTCGCGCAGCCGCGCGTCGGGGCGGCCCACGAGCGCACGCAGCAGCTCCTCGGCCCGTGCGTGCAGGCCACGGGCCGAGGGCGCGTCGTCGTCGGCCCGGACAGCGGTGGGGTGGGCGTCGGTCATGCTCGCGACTCTACGGACGCCCACCCACACGCTCCTCAGCCCATCGACATGACCACGCGCCCGTCGATCGCGCCGCGCTCCATCTCGCCGAAGATCTCGTTGATGTCCTCGAGCGGGCGCACCGTGAAGGTCGGCCTGACGAGGCCGCGTGCGAAGAAGTCGAGCGCCTCGGTCATGTCCTTGCGCGTGCCCACGATCGACCCGCGCACCGTGAGCCCGAACAGGACGGTGGTGAAGATGTCGAGCGGGAAGGACTCCGGCGGGAGCCCCACGAGCGCGACCGTCCCGCCACGGCGCAGGCCGCTCACGGCCTGCGGGAAGGCCTTGCCGTTGACGGCCGTGACGAGCGCGCCGTGGACCCCGCCGCCCGTGGCCCGGGCGATCTCGCCCACGGCGTCGTGCTCGTTCGCGTTCACGGTGATCTCCGCACCGTGCTGACGGGCCAGGGCGAGCTTCTGCTCGTCGACGTCGATCGCCACGACGCGCAGCCCCATCGCGACGGCGTACTGCACGGCCACGTGCCCGAGCCCGCCCACGCCCGAGACGAGCACCCACTCGCCCGGCTTCGTGTCGGTGACCTTGAGGCCCTTGTAGACCGTGACGCCCGCGCACAGGATCGGGGCGGCCGCCGCGAGGTCCACGCCCTCGGGGATGATCGGGCAGTACCGGGCGTCGACGATCATGTGCTCGCCGAAGGACCCGTCCACGGAGTACCCGGAGTTGGTCTGCGCGGGGCACAGCGTCTCCCAGCCCGTCTCGCAGTACTCGCACTCGCCGCACGCGGACGCGAGCCACGCGTTGCCGACCCGGTCGCCCACGCGCACGCGCGTGACCTGCTCGCCGACGGCGACGACGGTCCCCGCGCCTTCGTGGCCGGGGACGAACGGGGGCGAGGGCTTGACGGGCCAGTCGCCGCGCGCGGCGTGCAGGTCCGTGTGGCACACGCCCGTGTACTCGACCCGCACGAGGGCCTCGTGGGGGCCGGGCGTGGGCACCGGGCGCTCGTCGATGCGCAGCGGCTCGGAGAAGGAGTGGACAACGGCGGCTCGCATCGTGCTCATGGGTGTCTCCTCGTGCCTCGTCCCGGGCGCCGTCCGCCCGGGTGTGATGGGCGTCTCACTCGTGAACCTAGGCCCGGTGCGGTGCGCTCGGGCGGGACGTAGGTCGGGTCCGGGGCGTGGAATGCGCGGGACCCCGCTGGGCGCGCTGCCTAGGATTGGCGCGTGACACCGCTTCCCCTCCGCGCCGACCTCGCCGGGCTGACGCCGTACGGCGCCCCGCAGCTCGACGTGCCGGTGCTCCTCAACGTCAACGAGAACCCGTACGCGCCGTCGGACGCCGTGGTGGCGTCGATCGCCGAGGCCGTCGCACGGGCGGCGCGCGGGCTGAACCGCTACCCGGACCGCGACTTCCTCGACCTGCGCAAGGACCTCGCCGCCTACCTGCTCGCGGAGTCCGGCGTCGCGCTCGCGCCCGAGCAGGTCTGGGCCGCGAACGGCTCGAACGAGGTCATGCTGCACCTGCTGCAGGCCTTCGGCGGGCCGGGGCGCACGGTGCTGAGCTTCGCACCCACGTACTCGATGTACCCCGAGTACGCGCGCGACACGTTCACCACGTGGGTCGCGGGGCGCCGCGAGGAGGACTTCTCGCTCGACCCCGAGGTCGCGCGCCGGGCGATCGCGGAGCACGCCCCGTCCGTGGTGCTCCTCGCGAGCCCCAACAACCCGACGGGCACGGCCCTCGGGCTCGACGTCGTGCGGGCGGTGCTCGACGCCGCGGCCTGCGTGCCGGGCGGCTGCGTCGTCGTCGTCGACGAGGCGTACGGGGAGTTCCGGCGCGAGGGCACGCCGTCGGCCCTCTCCCTCCTCGCCGACCACCCCCACCTGGCCGTGTCCCGCACCATGTCGAAGGCCTTCGGGATGGCCGGTGCGCGGCTCGGGTACCTCGCGGCGAGCGGCGAGCTCGTCGACGCCCTGCGCGTGGTGCGCCTGCCGTACCACCTCTCGGCCGTGAGCCAGGCGGTGGCCCGTGCGGCGCTCGCCCACGCGACCGAGCTCATGGCCCAGGTGGGCTCGCTGCGCGCCGAGCGGGACGCGACCGTCGCGTGGCTGCGCGCGCGGGGGCTCACCGTCGCGGACTCGGACGCGAACTTCGCGCTGTTCGGCACGTTCGACGACCGTCGCGCGGTCTGGCAGGGTCTGCTGGACCGGGGCGTGCTGATCCGCGAGGTGGGTCCGCCCGGATGGCTGCGGGTCTCGATCGGGACCCCGCAAGAGATGACGGCGTTCCAGGACGCCCTGGTGGAGGTGGCAGGACTGTGAGCACCGCAACGGGCACCCGCACGGGTCGCGTCGAGCGCACGACGAGCGAGTCGAGCGTGCTCGTCGAGCTCGACCTCGACGGCACCGGCCGCACCGAGATCACCACGGGCGTGCCGTTCTACGACCACATGCTCACGGCCCTCGGCAAGCACTCGCTCATCGACCTCACGGTCCAGGCGACCGGGGACGTGCACATCGACGCCCACCACACCGTCGAGGACGTCGCGATCTGCATCGGCGAGGCGCTGCGCGAGGCGCTCGGGGACAAGGCCGGGATCTCCCGCTTCGGCGACGCGACGGTCCCGCTCGACGAAGCCCTCGCCCACGCCGTCGTCGACGTCTCCGGGCGGCCCTACCTCGTGCACTCGGGCGAGCCCGCCGGCCAGGAGTACCACCTCATCGGCGGCCACTTCACGGGGTCCCTCACGCGGCACGTCCTCGAGTCGATCGCGCACCACGCTGGCATCTGCCTGCACGTGCGCGTCCTCGCGGGCCGCGACCCGCACCACGTCGTCGAGGCGCAGTTCAAGGCGCTCGCGCGCGCCCTGCGGGCCGCCGTGGCGAAGGACCCGCGCGTCGAGGGCATCCCGAGCACGAAGGGCGCCCTGTGAGCGTCCGCGCCGTCGTCGTCACGCCCGTCCCCGCGCCCGAGGCGCTCGCGGCGGCGTGCGCCCTGGCCGGGGTGCGGGCCGAGGTCGTGCCGAGCGAGGTGGGTTCCCTCGCCGTGTGCCTCGACGCGGAGGGGGACGCGCCGCACGCGGCCGCGCGGTCGATCTCCCAGCTGCTCAAGGGCGTGCTCGTGGTCGTGCTCCAGAACACCGACGGCCAGATCGAGTCGGCGGGCTACACGAACGCCGAGGCCACCGAGGTGCAGGCGGCCGGGCTGTGGCTCGACGCCGCTCCGGTGGTGCTCGAGGACCTCATCACGGGCACCGCGCAGGCGAGCGAGGTCGAGGGCATGGTCTCGAGCGTGGGCATGTCGCGCTGGCGCGCGGCCCGCAACCTCGCGAAGCTCGCGCGTACCGCACGCAAGCAGGCGGCCCGTGGCTGAGACCAAGGTCGTCGTCCTCGACTATGGGTTCGGGAACGTCCGCTCGGCCGTGCGCGCGCTCGAGCGGGTCGGGGCCGACGTCGAGCTCACGGCGGACTTCGACGCCGCGCTCGCGGCCGACGGGCTCGTGGTGCCCGGCGTCGGGGCCTTCGCCGCGTGCATGGCGGGGCTGCGCGCCGTGCGCGGGGACTGGATCGTGGACCGCCGCCTCGCGGGCGGGCGCCCCGTGCTCGGCATCTGCGTGGGCATGCAGGTGCTCTTCGACGAGGGCGTCGAGCACGGCGAGCACGCCGAGGGGCTGGGGGAGTGGCCCGGCGTCGTCGACCGCCTCGAGGCCGAGGTCGTGCCCCACATGGGCTGGTCCACCGTGTCCGTGCCGGAGGGCTCGCGCCTCTTCGCGGGGCTCGAGGACGAGCGCTTCTACTTCGTGCACTCCTACGCCGCGCGCTCCTTCCCGCTCGCCGAGACGGTCGACGCCTCGCGCTTCGCCCCGCCCCTCGTGACGTGGGCCGAGCACGGCGGGCCGTTCGTGGCCGCCGTCGAGAACGGCCCGCTCGCCGCCACCCAGTTCCACCCCGAGAAGTCCGGCGACGCGGGAGCCGCGTTGCTGTCCCACTGGATCGAGACCGTGAAGGACCACCGATGACCCGCCTCGAGCTGCTCCCCGCCGTCGACGTCGCCGGGGGCCAGGCCGTGCGCCTCGTCCAGGGCGAGGCCGGCTCCGAGACGTCCTACGGCTCGCCGCTCGCCGCGGCGAGCGACTGGCGCGACGGCGGTGCCGAGTGGATCCACCTCGTGGACCTCGACGCCGCGTTCGGCCGGGGCTCCAACGCCGAGCTGCTCGCCGAGGTCACGGCGATCATGGTGGCCGACGGCGTGAAGATGGAGCTCTCCGGCGGCATCCGCGACGACGAGTCCCTCGAGACGGCCCTCGCGATGGGGGCCACTCGCGTCAACCTCGGCACGGCGGCCCTCGAGGACCCCGAGTGGACGGCCCGCGCGATCGCGCGCCACGGCGAGCGCATCGCCGTCGGTCTCGACGTGCGCGGCACCACGCTCGCCGCGCGCGGCTGGACCAAGGAGGGCGGGGACCTGTGGGAGGTGCTCGCGCGGCTCGACGACGCCGGGTGCGCCCGCTACGTCCTGACCGACGTGACGAAGGACGGCACGCTGCGCGGCCCCAACGTCGAGCTGCTGCGCGAGGTGTGCGCGCGCACGTCGGCACCCGTCGTGGCCTCGGGCGGGGTCTCGAGCCTCGCGGACCTCGAGGTGCTGCGCGGGCTCGTGCCGCTCGGGGTCGAGGGGGCGATCGTCGGCAAGGCGCTCTACGCGGGGGCCTTCACCCTGCCGCAGGCGCTCGACGTCGCCGGGCGGCCGTGACGGGCAAGGAGCTGCCCCGCACGTCGCCGTACGCCGACGACGACGGCTCCCCGGCGCCCGAGCTCGCGGCGGCGCTGTCCCGGGTCGCGAGCGACGGGGCGGCCGCGGCGCTGCCGGACGTCGTGCGCGCCCTGGGGAACGTCCGCGTGCTCGTGCCCGTGCTCGCGGAGGCCGTCGTCGTCGAGGAGGTCGAGGGGCTCCACGTGGACCGCGAGGCCTCGACGGGCGTCGTGGCGATCTCGTCGCCGGACGGGCGCGAGGTGCTCCCCGTCTTCTCGAGCGTCCAGGCGATGGCCGCGTGGCGCACCGACGCCCGCCCGGTGCCCGTCCAGGGGCGTCAGGCCGCGGGCAGCGCGGTGACGGACGGGTGGGAGCTGCTCGTGGTGGACCCGGGCGGCCCGGTGACGGTCCAGGTGCCGCGCACGGCCGTGTGGGCGCTCGCGCGCGGGGAGGAATGGCGTCCCGCCGTCGTGCCCGGAGCCTCGGGGGAGGCCGTCGTCGACCCCGAGGTCGCTCAAGAGCTCGCCGTCGCCGCCCTCGTGGTCCCCGGGGTGCGCGCCGCGGAGGCGCTCCCGGGTCGCAGCGCCGAGGTCGCCCTGCGGCTCGGCATCGACGCCGGCCTCGACCGCGCGGGCCTCGACGCCGTCCTCGCCCAGGTCAACGCGCGGCTCGCCGCCACGAGCGTCGTCGCGGACCGTGTCGACTCGCTCGAGCTGCGCATCCACGCGGTCTAGCCCCGCGGCCTCAGTCGCAGACGAACGACTCCTCCGCGACGGGCTCGAACGCGGCGTCGTCGCCGAGCAGCTCGTGCAGCGTGCTCACGGGCACGATGAAGCTCTGCGCGGCGGCGCTCATCGCGTACACGACACCGACCACGCGTCCGCGCCGGTCGAGCGCGGGGGAGCCCGAGCTGCCGGGCTCGATGAGGGCGTCGGTGACGAGCACCTCGCCCAGGTTCACGTGCAGCGGGTCCGTGGTGCGTGCGATGACCCGGCCCGAGGTGACCGTGAGCTGGCCGCCCTGGGGGTAGCCCACCACGGTGATCGTGTCGCCGCGCTCGGGGTCGGCGTCCGCGAGCTCGGGCACGGCGGGCAGCTCGCCGTCGGTGCGCACCACGGCGAGGTCGGCGAGCTCGGCGATGCTCGCGGCGCGCACGCCCACGTCGCGCCCGTCGTACGTGCTCAGGGCGAGCTCGGCGGAGTCCTCGACCACGTGCCGGTTCGTCACGAGCGTGGTCTCGCCCACGGCGAAGCCCGAGCCGGTGGACAGCGAGAAGCACCCCAGGTTGCGCACGCGCACCGAGATCCGCTCGGCCACGTCGAAGCCGTCGGGGGACAGGTCGTTGCGCACCGCGGCTGCCGGGTCGAAGGACGCCGTCGGGGTCGGCGCGGTGGGCAGGGGTCCGGGCATCTGCGGGACCTCGGGCAGCGCGGAGCACGCGCCGCACAGGGCGAGCAGGGCGCCGACGACGACGGCCGCCGGGGCGGGACGTCTCATCCGTCGAGCTCTTCGGCAAGGGCGTCCTTGGCCTCCTGGGCCGCCGAGCACACGGTGTTCACGGACTCCCCGAGCTCGGCGAGAACCAGGAGGTCCTCGTCCGTGGGCTCCTCGGTGTCGCGGTACCAGCGGATGAGCCGCTGCTGGCTCGCGATGCACGAGTCGAGGGCGGCGACGACGGCCGTGGCCGCGGTCTGGACGCGCTCCTGGTACTCGGCGAGCTGGCGCACCACGGCGTGCTCGTCCCCGAGCTGCGCCTTCTCGTCCGCGAGCTCGCTGATGCGCGTCTGGGCCTGGTCGAGCTGGCCCCGGACCACCTCGAGCTCGGCCATCGTGTCCTCGAGCTCGGTGGTGGTCTCGCCGAGGGACGCGGTGAGCGAGCGGGCCTGGACCTGCCACTGGGCGTCACGCTCGATCCACGCCTCGGACACCTGCCACAGGTAGGCGTCCCCGGCCACGGCACCGCCGAGCAGGAGGACGAGCACGGACACGAGCACCCACCGGCGGTGGCGCGCGCGGGTGCGCTGGCGCGGTGGCCGCTCCGCTTGTGCCGAGACGACAGCGTCCTGCGTGTCGCTCTCGGGGGTGTGCGTGCTCGTCACCCCCACAGGATAGGAGGAATCACACAACCGAGCCCGTGTAGGACTCCCCGGGGCCCTCCCCGGGGGCGTCCGGGACGGTCGACGCCTCCCGGAAGGCGAGCTGGAGGGACCGCAGGCCGTCGCGCAGCGAGCGGGCGTGCATGCTGCCGACGTCGGCCGCGGAGCCCGTGACGAGCGCCGCGAGCGCCGTGATGAGCTTGCGGGCCTCGTCGAGGTCCGTCAGGTCGGAGCCCTTGACGTCCTCGGTGTCGGGAGCGAGCCCCACCTTGACGGCGGCGGCGCTCATCAGGTGGACGGCGGCGGTCGTGATGACCTCGACGGCCGCGACGTCGGCGATGTCCCGGACGGCCTCGGTGTCTGCGTCGCTCACGGTCTCGGTGCTCTCCTGGCTCATGGTCCCCATCCTCCCACCGGAACGCGACCGCCCCGCACCACCGGGGGGCGGTGCGGGGCGGTCGTGAAAGGGTCGGCTACTTGTCGCCGAGCGGCTGCGTGGTGGTCGCCCCTTCGTCGCCCGCGGCGATGAGGGTGCGCAGCGTCTCGCCGAGCCCGGCGTCGACACGGGTCCAGTACTGCAGGAAGCGGACCTTGACGTCGTCGATCGTCAGGGCGCGGTACTGGCCCACGAGGGTCTCGTGGAAGCGGGCCTTCTCGCCGTCGTCGAACACCTCGCGGTACAGCGTGCCGGGCTGGCCGAAGTCGTCGTCGTCGGCCCGGAGCGTCTGGGCGGCGCGCACGAGCTCGCCGTCGGACTCCCAGCCCACCTCACCGGCACGGGACTCCTCGGGGGCGTACGGGCCCCACGTGCTCGAGCCGTGCACCGGCGTGCCCGCGGGGTTCGCGTGGTAGCGCATCTGCCCCTCGTGCTGGTAGTTGCGCACCTCGGCCGCGTGCGGCTGGTTCACGGGGAGCTGGTTGTAGTTCGCGCCGATCCGGTAGCGCTGGGCGTCCGGGTAGGCGAACACGCGGCCCATGAGCATCTTGTCGGGGCTGATCCCGATGCCGGGCACGAGGTTCGACGGCGAGAACGCGGCCTGCTCGATCTCGGCGAAGAAGTTCTGCGGGTTGCGGTTGAGGGTGAGCTCACCCACCTTGATGAGTGGGAAGTCCGCGTGCGGCCACACCTTCGTGATGTCGAAGGGGTTGAAGCGGTACGTCTTGCCCTGCTCGTACCCCATGACCTGGACGTACACGTCCCACACGGGGTGCTCGCCGCGCTCGATCGCCTCGTACAGGTCGCGGCGGTAGTAGTCCGCGTCGGAGCCGGCCAGCTTCTCGGCCTCCTCGGCGCTCATGGGGTGCACACCGAGGCGGGACTTGAAGTGGTACTGGACCCAGAAGCGCTCGCCCGCCTCGTTCATCCACGAGAACGTGTGCGAGCCGTAGCCGTTCATGTGGCGCCACGAGCGCGGCAGGCCGCGGTCGCCCATGACGTAGGTCACCTGGTGCGCGGACTCGGGGGAGTTGGTCCAGAACTCCCACTGCATGTCGGCGTTGCGCAGCGCGGAGTCGCCCGTGCGCTTCTGGGAGTGGATGAAGTCGGGGAACTTGATCGCGTCGCGGATGAAGAACACGGGGGTGTTGTTGCCGACGATGTCGTAGTTGCCCTCGGTCGTGTAGAAGCGCAGCGCGAAGCCGCGCACGTCGCGCCACGTGTCGGGCGAACCCTGCTCGCCCGCGACGGACGAGAAGCGCAAGAGCGTCTCGGACCGTGCGCCGGGCTGGAACACGGCGGCCTTCGTGTACGCCGAGACGTCCTCGGTCACGACGAACTCGCCGAACGCGCCGCCACCCTTCGCGTGCGGGTTGCGCTCCGGCACGCGCTCGCGGTTGAAGGACGCGAGCTTCTCGACGAGGAAGCGGTCGTGGAGCGCGGTGACGCCGTCGGGTCCCGTGGTCAGCGAGTGCTGGTCGCTCGGGATCGGGGCTCCGGACTGCGACGTGGAAAAGGTCGTCACGTGGGGTTCCTTTCGGGTGGGCGCACGGGGCGCGAGGGGTGACGGGCCGTCGTGCGCGGCCCGGTGGAGCGGGGGATCAGGTGGGCACCGGCTCGGCGACGGCGCGGCACTCGGGGCACAGGCCCCAGTAGGTGACCTCGGCGACCTCGACCACGAAGCCGCTCGTGGACGAGGGGACCAGGCACGGCGCGTGGCCCACGGCGCAGTCCACGTCGTCGAGCGCACCGCACTCGCGGCACACGACGTGGTGGTGGTTGTCGCCAGTGCGGCGCTCGTAGCGCGCGGGGTGGCCCGCGGGTTCGATGCGGCGCAGCAGGCCGGCGTCGCTCAGGGCGTGCAGGACGTCGTAGACACCCTGCACGGAGACGGAAGGCAGGTCCTCGCGCACGGCGGCGAGGACGGCGTCCGCGGTCGCGTGGGGGAGGCGGTCGACGACGGCGAGCACCGCGAGCCGTGGCGACGTCACGCGCAGGCCCTTCGCGCGGAGCCGCTCGGTGTCGCCCATGGGGAGCAGCCTAGCGGTAAACTTGAACTGTTCAAGTTGCTGGGCGGGGGCGGGGTGCGCCTGCTACTCTTGTCGTCGACCGACCGGCTGGTGCTGCCCGCAGCGTCGTCCGGTGCACAAGTGGAGGCCACTCCCACCCGAGTCTCGACCGCACCCGCAAGGGTCAGCAGAGTCCGGGTCACGGTTCGGGTCGCACGGCGTCGAGAATGGTTGACATGCCGGGCGGCTCCCGGTGCGTTCGCGCCCCGGCCAGGAACCCGAGGCCCTCACACGTGCTGCGTGCGAGGGCCTTTCTCGTGCGTGCGGCACCACGGACGACACCGAGGAGTTCCACATCAGCGAGCCCCGCATCAACGAGCGGATCCGCGTCAGCGAGGTCCGCCTGGTCGGACCTGGCGGCGAGCAGGTCGGCATCGTGCGCGTCGAGGACGCGCTGCGCCTCGCCCAGGAGGCCGACCTCGACCTGGTCGAGGTCGCCCCGGACGCGCGCCCCCCCGTCGCCAAGCTCATGGACTACGGCAAGTTCAAGTACGAGGCGGACATGAAGGCGCGCGAGGCGCGCCGCAACCAGGCGAACACGGCCCTCAAGGAGATCCGTTTCCGCCTCAAGATCGACCCGCACGACTACGGGACCAAGAAGGGCCACGTCGAGCGCTTCCTCTCGGCCGGGGACAAGGTCAAGGTCATGATCATGTTCCGCGGTCGCGAGCAGTCGCGCCCCGAGGCCGGGATCCGCCTGCTCCAGCGGCTCGCCGAGGACGTCGCCGAGCTCGGCTTCGTCGAGAGCGCGCCGAAGCAGGACGGCCGCAACATGATCATGGTGCTCGGTCCAGTGCGGAAGAAGGCGGAGGCGCGTCGCGCCGCCCAGCAGGCTTCCGAGGCCAAGAAGGCCGCGGCTGCGCCTGCTGCCGAGGCCACTGCACCTGCCGAGTCCGCTCCGGCGAAGGCGAGCCCGGCCAAGCCTGCGGCCACCAAGCCCGCTCCGGCCAAGGCCGCACCGGCCGAGCCGAGCCCCGCGAAGCCCAGCCCGGCCAAGCCGACCCCGGCGAAGGCCGCGGCCGCGAAGCCCGCTCCGGCGAAGGCGAGCCCGGCCAAGCCGGCCGCCCCGAAGCCTGCCCCGGCCAAGAAGACCGCCACCCCGTCCAAGGACTCGACCGAGTCCTGAACCCGTGGCACCCGCCACACCGAGCCATCCCGCCGGCACCCGCCGGCGGGCGACACGAAGGAGAGCACGCCAGTGCCGAAGAACAAGACGCACTCCGGCGCCAAGAAGCGGTTCCGGGTCACCGGGACCGGCAAGGTCATGCGCGAGCAGGCCGGTGCCCGCCACCTGTTCGAGCGCAAGTCGAGCCGACTGACCCGCCGCCTCGCGAGCGACCAGGTCGTCTCTGCCGCGGACGCCCCCAAGATCAAGAAGCTGCTCGGCAAGTGACCCGTCGGCGCTGACGCGCCGGTTCGGCACCCGAGCCCCGAAACCCCAAGGAGCATCACGTGGCACGCGTGAAGCGGGCGGTCAACGCCCAGAAGAAGCGTCGTTCAACCCTCGAGCGGGCCTCCGGCTACCGCGGTCAGCGTTCGCGCCTGTACCGCAAGGCCAAGGAGCAGGTCACGCACTCGCTGGTCTACTCCTACCGCGACCGCAAGGCGCGCAAGGGCGACTTCCGCAAGCTGTGGATCCAGCGCATCAACGCCGCGGCGCGCGCCGAGGGCCTGACGTACAACCGGTTCATCCAGGGCCTCAAGGCCGCCGAGGTGGCCGTCGACCGTCGCGTCCTCGCGGACCTCGCGGTCAACGACCCCGCCGCGTTCTCCGCGCTCGTCGCCGTGGCCAAGGCCGCGCTGCCGGCGGACGTGAACGCGCCGGCCTCCGCCTGAGCATCCCGGCCCCGAACGCCCGGATGGCGCCTGAGCTGACCAACCCCCGCGCGCGGCGGGTGATGGCGGTGAGGGCGCTGTCCGGGCGTTCGCCGTCCTCGGCGTCGGCCCGCCGGCGCACGGGGACCTACCTCGTCGAGGGGCCCCAGGCCGTCCGGGAGGCCGTGCGCTTCGCGCCCGAGCGGGTGCGCGAGCTCTACCTCTCCGAGTCCGCCGCGGGGCGCTACACCGAGATCGTGCTCGACTCGCTCAAGGCGGGCCTGCAGGCGCGCACCACGAGCGACGAGGTCGCCAAGGTGATGAGCCCGGACGCCCAGGGCGTCCTCGCCGTGCTCGAGTCCGTGCCGCTGCGGCTCGACGACGTGCTCGGCTCGGCGAGCGCGCGCCTCGTCGCCGTCCTCTCGCGCGTCCGCGACCCCGGGAACGCGGGGACCGTGATCCGGGCGGCGGACGCCGCGGGGGCCGACCTCGTGATCGTCACCGCGGAGAGCGTTGACGTCCACAGTCCCAAGGTCGTGCGCTCGAGCGCGGGGTCCTTGTTCCACCTGCCCGTCGTCACGGGTGTCGAGCTGGCCGACGCGGGGTCTCTTCTGCGGGACGCGGGGCTCACGATTCTCGCCGCGGACGGCCACGCCGAGGCGGACCTCGACACGCTGTCCGACGCCGCGGGCACGGGTGGCCCCGTGGACCTCGCACGGCCCACGGCGTGGCTCTTCGGCAACGAGGCGTGGGGACTGCCCGACGCGGACCTCGCCCTCGCCCAAGCCGCCGTCCGCGTCCCCCTCCGCGGGCGCGCCGAGTCCCTCAACCTCGCCACGGCCGCCGCCGTGTGCCTCTTCGCGAGCGCGCGCGCCCAGCGCTGACCCGGCGGAACGCCCAGCGCCGACCCGGCGATCCGCCGAGCGAGCGGGGCACAATCGGTGGCGTGCGCCTCTTCGCCGCCGTCCGGCCACCCGCCGTCGCCCTCGACCACCTCGAGGGTGCCCTCGCGAGCGTGGGGTGGCCTGGGACCGGCCCCGCCGCGCCAGGAGCCGTGCGCTGGACCGTGCGCGAGAACTGGCACGTCACGCTCGCGTTCTACGGGGAGGTCCCCGACGGCGCGGCCGAGGAGCTCGCCGCGGCGCTCGGCGACGGAGCTGCGACGCAGCCCCCGCCCACGGTGCTCCTGCGCGGCGCCGGCGTCTTCGCGGGGCGCACCCTGTGGGTCGGTACGGGCGGTGACACCGAGGGGCTCGTCGCGCTGTGCCACGTCGCGCGCGAGGCGGGCCGGGGCGTGCTCGGCCGCGCGGAGGAGCGCGAGCGGGTGCGCCCGCACCTGACGGTCGGTCGGCAGGTCCCGGTGCCCGGGGGGCGCCGTCGTCGGACGTCCCCGGGCGAGGCGGAAGGCCTCGCGCACGCCCTCGCCGTCTACTCGGGGCCCCTGTGGGACGCCGCGGAGGTGCTCCTCGTGCGCTCCCGGCCCGGCCGCGGCGCCGGGGGAGGACCGCTGTACGAGGACCTCGCGAGCGTCCCCGTCGGGCCCTACTAGACTCCATCGCTGGTGGCACGCGCCGATCGGCCGTGCTCTGCAACGCCCCGGAAGGCTCGGATGTCCGCCACACCGCACGTGCCCCTGTCCCCGCTCGACGAGCCCGCGGTCCACGCCGCGCGCGACGCCGCGGTCGCCGCGTTCGCGGCCGCGCGCGACCTCGACGAGCTCAAGGCCGCCCGCCTCGCCCACACGGGCGACAGGTCGCCTCTCGCGCTCGCCAACCGCGCGATCGGCCGGCTCGAGCCCGCCCAGCGCGGCCTCGCGGGCCGTCTGGTGGGCCAGGCGCGCGGCGCCGTCGTCGCCGCGCTCGAGGCCCGCACCGCCGAGCTCGAGGCCGAGCGCGACACCCGCATGCTCGACACCGAGGCGGTCGACGTCACGCTCCAGGTGCAGCGGGGACAGCGCGGCGCGCGCCACCCCCTCGAGCTGCTCAGCGAGCAGGTCGCGGACGTGTTCGTCGCGATGGGCTGGGAGATCGCGGAGGGGCCGGAGGTCGAGGCCGAGTGGTTCAACTTCGACGCCCTGAACTTCGGCCCGGACCACCCCGCGCGCCAGATGCAGGACACGTTCTTCGTCGAGGGGGACGCGGGCCTCGTGATGCGCACGCACACCTCGCCCGTCCAGGCGCGGGCGCTGCTCGAGCGCGAGCTGCCCGTCTACATCGCGTGCCCGGGCAAGGTGTTCCGCACCGACGCGCTCGATGCGACGCACACGCCCGTGTTTCACCAGGTCGAGGGCCTCGCGGTCGACAAGGGCCTGACGATGGCCCACCTCAAGGGCACGCTCGACTACTTCGCCCGCGCGATGTTCGGGCCCGAGGCGCGGACCCGGCTGCGACCGAGCTTCTTCCCGTTCACCGAGCCGAGCGCCGAGATGGACCTGTGGTTCCCGCAGAAGAAGGGCGGGCCCGGCTGGATCGAGTGGGGCGGCTGCGGCATGGTCAACCCCAACGTGCTGCGGGCGTGCGGGGTCGACCCCGACGAGTACACCGGCTTCGCGTTCGGCATGGGCCTCGAGCGCACCCTGATGCTGCGCCACGGCATCGCGGACATGCACGACATCGTCGAGGGCGACGTCCGCTTCTCGCTGCAGTTCCAGGGAGTGATCTGACATGCCTCGCGTCCCCATCGACTGGCTCGCCGACCACGTCGAGCTGCCCGCGGACCTCACCGCGGCCCGGCTCGCGGAGGACCTCGTGCGCGTGGGCATCGAGGACGAGGAGATCCACGGCGCCGCCGTCACGGGTCCCCTCGTGGTCGGCCGCGTCCTGGAGTACGTCGACGAGCCGCAGAAGAACGGCAAGACGATCCGGTGGTGCCAGGTGGACGTCGGGGAGCACAACGCCGACGACGGCGCCCCCCGGGGGATCGTGTGCGGCGCGCACAACTTCGCCGTCGGCGACCTCGTGGTGGTCGCCCTGCCCGGGACCGTGCTGCCCGGACCGTTCGAGATCACGGCGCGCAAGACGTACGGCCACGTGTCCGACGGCATGATCTGCTCGGTCCGCGAGCTCGGGATCGGCGAGGACCACGCGGGGATCCTCGTGCTCGCCACGCTGGGCCTCGAGGCCGAGCCGGGAACGGACGCGAAGGCGCTGCTCGGTGTCGGTGACGCCGTGCTCGAGGTCAACATCACGCCGGACCGCGGCTACTGCTTCTCGATGCGCGGGCTCGCGCGCGAGTACGCGCTCTCGACGGGTGCGCGGTTCACGGACCGGGGCCTGCCTCGCTCCGAGGCGGACGAGCGCCCCGCGCACGGTGGCTTCGCCGTCGAGCTTGCCGACGCCGCGCCGATCGAGGGCAACGCCGGCTGCGACCGCTTCGTCGCCCAGGTGGTGCGCGGCGTCGACGCCTCGGCGCCCTCGCCCGCGTGGCTGCGCCGGCGCCTCGAGCAGGCCGGGATGCGGGCCATCTCCCTCGCCGTCGACGTGACGAACTACGTCATGCTCGACCTCGGTCAGCCGTTGCACGCGTACGACCTCGCGACGCTCGCCGCACCGATCGTGGTGCGCCGCGCGCGCCCGGGGGAGAGGCTCGTCACGCTCGACGACGTCGAGCGCACCCTCGACCCCGAGGACCTCCTCATCACGGACGGCGCCGGGGGGCGCGCCGAGCGCGTGCTGGGTCTGGCCGGGGTCATGGGCGGGGCCGAGACCGAGGTCTCCGCGACCACCACGGACGTCCTCCTCGAGGGCGCGCACTTCGACCCGGTCTCGGTCGCGCGCACCTCGCGACGCCACAAGCTCTCGAGCGAGGCGGCCAAGAGGTTCGAGCGCGGCGTGGACCCGCGACTGCAGCGCGTCGCCGTGCAGCGCGCGGCCGAGATGCTCGTCGAGCTCGGGGGCGGGGTGATCGACGAGGCGCTCACGGACGTCGACGAGACGCGTCCGGCGCCCCCGGTCCGCTTCGACCTCGCCCACCCGGCCCGCCTCGTGGGGGTGGGGTACACGCCCGCGCAGGTGGTGGAGACCCTCGAGTCGCTCGGCGCCCAGGTGTCCGCCCCGGACGCCGACGGCGTCGTCGAGGTCACCGCTCCGTCGTGGCGCCCCGACCTGACGAGCGGGGTCGACCTCGTCGAGGAGGTCGCGCGCCTGCGCGGCTACGAGCAGATCGACTCCCTCGTGCCCACGGCGCCCGCGGGACGCGGCCTGACGCTCGCGCAGCGCGCGCGTCGGCGCATCGCGACGGCGCTCACCGAGGACGGTTTCGTCGAGGTGCTCAGCTACCCGTTCGTCTCGCCGTCGGCGCACGACGCCCTGGGCCTGCCCGACGACGACGCCCGCCGGCGGGCCGTGCGCCTCGCGAACCCCCTCGCGGACACGCACCCCGAGCTGCGCACCACCCTGCTCGCGACGCTGCTCGAGACGGCACGGCGCAACGTGGGGCGCGGGCTGGGCGACCTCGCGCTGTTCGAGACGGGCCTCGTGACGCGTCCCGACGCCGACGCCCCGACGGCTCCGCGCCTCCCGCTCGGCGTGCGGCCGAGCGACGCGGACCTCGCCGCCCTGCGCGCCGCGGTCCCCGCGCAGCCGCGCCGTCTCGCGGGTGTCCTCGTGGGGCAGCGCGAGCCCGCTGGCTGGGCCGGACCGGGCCGTGCGGCCGACCACACGGACGCGATCGGTGCCGTGCTGCGCGTCGCCAACGCGCTCGGGGTCGACGTCGAGGTGACCGCGGACGAGCACGCCCCGTGGCACCCGGGCCGTTGCGCGCGCATCACGCTCGCGGACGGCACCCTCGTGGGCCACGCGGGCGAGCTGCACCCCCGCGTGCTGCCCGGGCTCGAGCTGCCGGCACGCACGTGCGCGTTCGAGATCGACGTCGACGTCCTGCTCGCCGCCGTGCCCGGCGACGCGTTCCAGGCCGTACCCGTCTCGGCGTTCCCGCTCGCGAAGGAGGACTTCGCGTTCCTCGTCGACGCGTCCGTCCCCGCGGCGTCGTTGCGCGGCGTCGTGGCCGAGGCCGCGGGGGAGCTCGCCGAGGACGTGCGCGAGTTCGACGTCTTCACGGGACCCCAGCTCGGCGAGGGCAGGAAGTCGGTCGCCCTCGCGGTGCGCCTGCGCGCGCCGGACCGCACGCTGACGGCCGAGGAGGTCGGCGAGGTGCGCGCCCGGATCGTCGCGGCGGCCGCCGAGCGTCTCGGGGCGGTGCTGCGCTGAGCACCGACGCTCGCGTGCGCGCGGTGCGCGGCGAGGACCTCGAGGCGCTCGCGGTGCTCAACGACGCCGCGGTCCCGAACGTCAACGCGCTCGGGCTCGCCGGTCTGGCCGCGCACGTGCCACGGTGCGCCCTCGCCCTGACGGTGGACGACGACGCCGGGCGACCGGCGGCCCTGCTCCTCGCGCTCGCTCCCGGGGCGGACTACGACAGCGAGAACTACGCGTGGTTCTCCGCCCACCACGCGCCGTCGCTGTACGTGGACCGGATCGTCGTCGCGGAACCGCTGCGCAGCCGGGGGATCGGTGCCGCGCTCTACGCGGCGGTCTTCGACCGCGCGGCCGAGCTGGGGCTGACGACGGTGACGTGCGAGGTCAACCTCGAGCCGCCCAACCCCCGCTCCCTGGCCTTCCACGAGCGCCTCGGCTTCGCCCAGGTCGGCACCCAGCTCACCAAGGGCGGCACCACCGAGGTGGCCCTCCTGGCGCGGCCCGCGGGCCGCTGAGCCGCGCGGAGCCCCGGCCGGTCGACGACGCGCCGCCCTCGTCTCACGATGTGCACCCCGTGGACGAGGCGGGTCCGGCGGCGGCGTACGGTGGCGAGGAAGCGCCAGCACCGTCCGAAGGAGCCCCCATGGCCGTCGCGCCCGACACGTCCGACCCGAAGTTCGCCGACTACGCGCACCCCGAGCGGCTCGTGACCACGCAGTGGCTCGCGGACCACCTCGGCACCCCGGGGCTCGTCGTCGTCGAGTCGGACGAGGACGTGCTCCTCTACGAGACGGGCCACATCCCGGGCGCGGTCAAGGTCGACTGGCACACCGAGCTCAACGACCCGGTGGTGCGCGACTACCTGGACGGAGCCGGGTTCGCGGCGCTGCTCGGCGCGAAGGGGATCTCGCGCGAGGACACGATCGTGATCTACGGCGACAAGAACAACTGGTGGGCGGCGTACGCGCTGTGGGTGTTCTCGCTCTTCGGCCACGCCGACGTGCGGCTCCTCGACGGCGGGCGCACCAAGTGGCTCGCGGAGGGCCGCGAGCTGACCACGCAGCCCACGCGGCGCGAGCCGACGGACTACCCCGTGGTCGAGCGAGACGACACGACGCTGCGCGCGTTCAAGGACGACGTGCTCGCGCACCTCGGCAACCCGATCGTGGACATCCGCTCGGCGGGGGAGTACTCGGGCGAGCTGCAGCACCTGCCGGACTACCCGCAGGAGGGGGCGCTGCGCACGGGCCACATCCCGACGGCGCGCAACGTGCCGTGGGGCAGGGCCGTGGCCGAGGACGGCACGTACCGCTCGCGCGCGGAGCTCGAGGAGATCTACGGCGCGCACGGGATCGGCCTGGGCAAGGACGACGCCGTCATCACGTACTGCCGTATCGGCGAGCGGTCGAGCCACACGTGGTTCGCGCTCAAGTACCTGCTCGGCATCGACGCGGTGCGCAACTACGACGGCTCGTGGACCGAGTGGGGCAACGCGGTGCGCGTCCCCGTCGTGACGGGCGCCGAGCCCGGCGAGCTCGGCTGACGTCGTCCGCCGCGGGCGCACTGCTAGAGTGGGCCCGCGGCGTGCTCGTACGCCGCAGCGTCGTAGAGCGCCGACCTGATCCGCACCGATCCCGGTCGCGGCGGGCCCTTCACGGCGAACGGACGTGGCCACCGCCACCTTCGCCACCACATCGGAGCCGATGCGCCTCGTCGCGCCGCGCTCGGATGCCCACGGAAAGCATCACGTGACCCAGAACTCCTTCGGCGCGCTCGGCGTGCCCGCACGACTCGTCGACTCGCTCACCGCGAGCGGCATCACCTCTCCGTTCCCCATCCAGACCAGCACGCTCCCCGACTCCCTCGCGGGCCGGGACGTGCTCGGTCGTGGCCGCACGGGTTCGGGCAAGACGCTCGCGTTCTCGCTGCCGCTCGCGGCGCGGCTCGGCGCGGACGGCCGCCGGGCGCGCGCCGGTCACCCGCGGGGCCTGGTCCTCGCACCGACCCGCGAGCTCGCGACGCAGATCGCGGCCGTCGTCGGACCCCTCGCGGCGGCGTACGGCCTGACGACCACCACGGTCTTCGGCGGGGTCAACCAGAACCGCCAGGTCGCGGCGCTCGAGGCGGGCGCGGACATCGTGGTCGCCTGCCCGGGCCGCCTCGAGGACCTCATGAAGCAGGGCTTCGTCGCGCTCGACGCCGTCGAGGTCACCGTGCTGGACGAGGCGGACCACATGGCCGACCTCGGCTTCCTGCCGGGCGTCACGCGCATCATGGCGGCCACGCCGACGACGGGCCAGCGGCTGCTCTTCAGCGCGACGCTCGACAACGGCGTGGACAAGCTCGTCGCGCGCTTCCTCGACAACCCGGTGCGCCACGCGGTCGACGAGGCGAGCTCGCCCGTCGCCGCGATGACCCACCACGTGTTCGAGGTCGCGGACGTCGAGCACAAGCGCGCCCTCGTCGAGCGGCTCGCCTCCGGCACCGGGCGGCGCATCTTGTTCATGCGCACCAAGCACCAGGCCAAGAAGCTCGCCAAGCAGCTCACCGCGGCGGGGATCCCGAGCGTCGACCTGCACGGCAACCTCTCCCAGCCTGCCCGGGACCGCAACCTCAAGGCGTTCTCCGACGGCACGGCCAAGGTGCTCGTCGCCACGGACGTCGCCGCGCGCGGGGTGCACGTCGACGGCATCGAGCTCGTGGTCCACGTGGACCCGCCCGCGGAGCACAAGGCGTACCTGCACCGCAGCGGCCGCACGGCCCGCGCGGGCTCGGAGGGGGACGTCGTCACGCTCGTGCTCCCCGAGCAGCGCAAGGACACGCGCGACCTGCTGCGCAAGGCGGCCATCAAGGTCCAGCCCCGCCCCGTGTCGGTCGACTCGGCCGAGGTCGCGGCGCTCGTCGGCGAGGTCGCGGCGTACGTCGAGCCCGTCGCCGTCGCGCCGAGCCAGCCGCAGCGTCGCCCGGGCACGGGTGCCGGCCGCCGTCGTGGCGGTCGCGGCGGCAGGGGGCGCGGCGCGGCCCGCACGCCGGCCCGCTCGCACTGACCCGAGGTCTGTGGCCGGTGGGAGGATGGGTGACGTGACGTCGACGCCCCAGAACCTCCCGCCGGCCCTCGCCCAGCTCCGCGAGGACTTCCTCGAGCTCGCGGAGAGCGACCGGCTCCAGCTGCTCCTCGAGCTGTCCTACGAGCTGCCGCCGCTCCCGGAGCGGTACGCGGACCACCTCGAGCTGCTCGAGCGGGTGGAGGAGTGCCAGTCGCCCGTCCTCGCCTTCGCGGAGGTGGCCGACGACGGCACGGTCGCGTACATCGCGCACGCCCCGGCCGAGTCACCGACCACGCGCGGCTTCGCGTCGATCCTCGCGCAGGGACTCGACGGCCTGACGGCGGACGAGGCCCTCGCGGTCCCGGACACGTTCCCCACGTCGCTCGGCCTCGGGAACGTCGTGAGCCCGCTGCGACTGCGGGGGATGTCGGGCATGCTCGCCCGGGCGAAGCGGCAGATCCGCGAGCAGCTCGACGCATCCTGAGGTGCGTGATTCCGAGACACCTGCTGTATGGAGTTGCGACAAGGTGCATAGATTTGTAAGGTGTCGCGCATGTCCTACTCCGTAGCCATCGCGGGAGCGAGCGGGTACGCCGGCGGCGAGGTGCTGCGGCTGCTCGCCGCGCACCCCGAGCTCGAGCCCGGCGCGCTCACGGCCCACGCGAACGCGGGCCAGCCGCTCGGCCAGGTCCACCCGCACCTCGTCCCGCTCGCGGGACGCGTGCTCGAGCCCACCACGGCGCAGACCCTCGCGGGGCACGACGTGGTGGTCCTGGCGCTCCCGCACGGGGCGTCGGGCGAGATCGCGGCGCAGCTCGGCCCGGACACCGTCGTCGTCGACCTCGGCGCGGACCACCGCCTGAGCGACGCCGCCGCGTGGGAGCAGTTCTACGGCTCCGCCCACGCCGGGACGTGGCCCTACGGCATGCCCGAGCTCCTCCACGCGGGGGAGGACCGGCCCGCGGCCCAGCGCACGGCGCTCGCGGGTGCCCGGCGCATCGCCGTCCCGGGGTGCAACGTCACGGCGGTGACGCTCGCGCTCCAGCCCGGTGTCGCGGCCGGGGTGGTGGACCCGGGCGACGTCGTGGCGAACCTCGCCGTCGGGTACTCGGGCGCGGGAAAGTCCCTCAAGGCGCACCTGCTCGCGAGCGAGGGCCTCGGTCAGGCCCAGCCGTACGCCGTCGGCGGGACGCACCGCCACATCCCGGAGATCGAGCAGAACCTCGCCGTCGCGGGGGCCGCCGGGACGCGGCTCTCGTTCACCCCCGTCCTCGTGCCCATGGCCCGGGGCATCCTCGCGACCGTCACGGCGCCCCTCGCCGAGGGCGTGACGCCCGCCACGGTCCGCGAGGCGTGGGCGCACGCGTACGACGGCGAACGCTTCGTGCACCTCCTGCCCGAGGGGCAGTGGCCCACGACGGCCGCGACCACCGGCGCCAACACGGCGCTCGTCCAGGTGGCCGTCGACGAACGCGCCGGGCGGGTCGTGGCGATCTGCGCGCTCGACAACCTCGTCAAGGGCACCGCGGGCGCCGCGCTCCAGTCGCTCAACGTCGCGCTCGGGCTGCCCGAGACGCTCGGCCTGCCCCTCGAAGGAGTCGCCCCGTGACGCAGCCCACCTCCGCCGGGGTCACCGAGGCCCGCGGCTTTCGCGCGAACGGCGTCACCGCGGGCCTCAAGGCCTCGGGCAGGCCCGACCTCGCCCTCGTCGTCAACGACGGCCCGCTCCAGGTCGGCGCCGCTGTCTTCACCACGAACCGCGTGGTGGGCGCGCCCGTGACGTGGTCCCGCCAGGTCGTCACGGACGGCGTGGTGTCCGCCGTCGTCCTCAACTCGGGCGGCGCGAACGTCGCGACCGGACCGGAGGGCTTCCTCGACTCGCACCGCACGGCGGAGCAGGTCGCGGACGCGCTCGGGGTCTCCTCGGGGGACGTCGTGGTGTGCTCGACGGGCCTGATCGGGGTGCGCCTGGCGAGCGAGAAGCTCTTCGCGGGGATCGGCCCGGCCGTCGCGGGGCTCTCGGCCGACGGCGGTCCCGCGGCGGCCCAGGCCATCATGACCACCGACTCGGTGCCCAAGACCGCGCACGTCACGGTCACGGGCCCCGACGGTGTCGCGTGGACGGTGGGCGGCATGGCGAAGGGCGCGGGCATGCTCGCCCCGGCGCTCGCCACGATGCTCTCGGTCATCACCACGGACGCCGTCGTCGACGCCGCGCGGGCCGACGCCGCCCTGCGCGCCGCGACCCGCGCGACCTTCGACCGGATCGACTCGGACGGGTGCATGTCCACCTCGGACACCGTGACCCTCCTCGCGTCCGGGGCGAGCGGTGCCGAGCCGGAGCCGGGGGCCTTCGAGGAGGCCGTGCGGGCCGTGTGCGCGGACCTCGCGCGCCAGCTCGTCGCGGACGCCGAGGGGGCGAGCCACGACATCGCCGTGCGGGTCGTGGGCGCGAGCAGCGAGGACGCGGCGGTCGCCGTCGCGCGGGCCGTGACGCGCTCGAACCTCTTCAAGGCCGCGATCTTCGGCAACGACCCGAACTGGGGACGCATCATCGCCCAGGTCGGCACGGTGCCCGAGGACGTCGCACCCTTCGACGCGGAGAACCTCGACGTGACGATCAACGGCGTCCAGGTGTGCCGGGCGAGCGGGCTCGGCGAGGACCCCGCGCTCCTCGACCTCGCCGCCACGCGCGAGGTGCACGTCGAGATCGACCTGCACGCGGGCGCCGCCGAGGCGACCGTCTGGACCAACGACCTCACCCACGCCTACGTCCACGAGAACAGCGCCTACTCCACATGAGCGAACCGATCACGTACACCCGGCCCACGCCCGTCGTCTCGAGCGGGCTGGCGAGCGAGCTCACGCCGCACGACAAGGCGAGCGTCCTCATCGAGGCGCTCCCGTGGCTTAAGCGCTTCCAGGGCGCGCTCTTCGTCGTCAAGTACGGCGGCAACGCCATGGTCGACGAGCGCCTCAAGCGGGCGTTCGCCGAGGACATGGTGCTGCTGCGCCAGGTGGGCCTCAAGCCCGTCGTCGTGCACGGCGGGGGGCCCCAGATCACCGACATGCTCGGCAAGCTCGGCATCGCGAGCGAGTTCCGCGGCGGCTTCCGGGTCACCACGCCCGAGGCCATGGACGTGGTCCGCATGGTCCTCACGGGCAAGGTCTCGCGCGAGCTCGTGGGCCTGCTCAACGAGCACGGCCCCCTCGCCGTGGGCCTGTCCGGGGAGGACGGCGGGCTCCTGCAGGCCGAGCAGCGCCGCCCGCTCGTGGACGGCGAGCCGGCCGACGTCGGCCTCGTGGGGGACGTCGTCGCCGTCGACCCCTCCGCCGTGCAGGACCTGCTCGACGCCGGACGCATCCCCGTCGTCTCGACCATCGCCCCGGACATCGCGGACCCCACGCGCGTCCTCAACGTGAACGCGGACACGGCCGCCGCGGCCCTCGCCGTGGCGCTCGGCGCGAAGAAGCTCGTGGTCCTCACGGACGTCGAGGGCCTGTACACGCGCTGGCCGGACAAGGACTCGCTCGTGCGCCAGATCCACACCTCCGCGCTCGCCGAGCTGCTCCCACGCCTCGAGTCGGGCATGGTGCCGAAGATGGAGGCGTGCTTGCGCGCCGTCGCGGGCGGGGTGCCCCAGGCGCACGTCGTCGACGGCCGCGTCGCGCACAGCGTGCTCATGGAGGTCTTCACGGAGAAGGGCGTCGGGACCATGGTGGTCCCCGACGGCACGCCGATCGCGGGGGAGGTCGCGCCGTGAGCGAGCACCTGCCGTGGGTCCCCACGGGCGACGGCGCGTCCGAGGTCACGGCCCAGCGGTGGCAGGAGCGGTACGCGCGGTCGCTCGCGGACACCTTCGGCCCGCCGCAGCGCATCCTCGTGCGCGGCGAGGGTGCGTACGTGTGGGACGCGGACGGCAAGCGCTACCTCGACCTGCTCGCGGGGATCGCGGTCAACGCGCTCGGCCACGCCCACCCGGCCCTCACGTCGATGATCACGGCCCAGATGGGGCTCCTCGGGCACGTGTCGAACTTCTTCGGCACGGCGCCCCAGATCTCCCTTGCGGAGTCGCTCCTCGAGACGGTGGGGGCGCCCGAGGGGTCACGGGTCTTCTTCACGAACTCCGGGACCGAGGCCAACGAGGCGGCGTTCAAGCTCGTGCGCCTGCACGGCGGCACTGCGCGTCCGCGCGTCCTCGCGCTCGAGGGCGCCTTCCACGGCCGCTCGATGGGCGCCCTCGCGCTCACGCACAAGGCCGCCTACCGCGAGCCCTTCGAGCCGTTGCCCGGCGGGGTCGAGTTCCTCCCCTTCGGTGACGTCGCCGCCCTCGAGCGGGCGTTCGCCGACGGCGGGGAGCGGGTGGCCGGGCTCTTCGTCGAACCGATCCAGGGCGAGGCCGGCGTGCGGCCCCTCCCCGTGGGCTACCTCGCGCGCGCCCGCGAGCTCACGGCCGCCCACGGTGCGCTGCTCGTGGTGGACGAGGTCCAGACCGGCGTGGGCCGCACGGGCACGTGGCTCGCGATCGAGCACGAGCACCTCGGCGGCGGGGTCACGCCCGACGTCGTGACGCTCGCCAAGGGCCTGGGCGGGGGCTTCCCGATCGGTGCGATGCTCGCGCTCGGCGCCGCCGGTGCGGTGCTGGGCCGCGGGCAGCACGGCTCGACCTTCGGCGGCAACCCCGTCGCGGCCATGGCCGCCCTCACCACGATGGGCGTCATCGCGCGCGACGGCCTGCTCGCGCACGTGCGCGACCTCGGGGCACGGTGGCGCGCGGACCTTGCGGCGTGCGGCAACCCGCTCGTGGGCTCGGTGCGCGGCGAGGGGCTGCTGATCGCCGTCGGGCTCACGCGCGAGGTCGCCCCGGCCGTGCAGGCCGCCGCCCTCGAGGCGGGGTTCGTCGTCAACGCCGTGGCACCGGACGCGCTGCGCCTCGCCCCGCCCCTCATCCTCACCACCGAGCAGGCCGCGAGCTTCACCGAGTTCCTCGCGACCGTGGAGGTCCCGGCATGACCCGCCACTTCTTGCGCGACGACGACCTCGCGCCCGCCGAGCAGCGCGCGGTGCTCGAGCTCGCCGCGCGGCTCAAGGAGGACCGTTTCGCGGTGCGCCCGCTCGCGGGGCCGCGGGCCGTCGCCGTGCTGTTCGACAAGCCGACGCTGCGCACCCAGCTCTCCTTCACCGTGGGGATCGCCGAGCTCGGGGGGCACCCCGTCCTCGTGGACGGCAAGCTCGCGAAGATCGGCGAGCGCGAGTCGGTCGCGGACACCGCCCAGGTGCTCGGCCCCCAGGTGGCCGCGATCGTGTGGCGCACGTACGCCCAGGAGCGGCTCGAGGAGATGGCCTCGCACGTGCGCGTACCGGTCGTCAACGCGCTCACGGACGACTTCCACCCGTGCCAGGTCCTCGCGGACCTGCAGACGATCGCCGAGCACGTGGGCGGGACGGCGCACCTGCCCGGCACGGTCCTCGCCTACCTCGGTGACGGCTCGAACAACATGGCGCACTCCTACCTGCTCGGGGGCGCGACCGCGGGGCTCCACGTGCGCATCGCGACGCCGGCGCAGCGCGCGCCCCGCGCGGACGTCCTCGAGCGGGCGCGCGAGATCGCCGCCGGCACGGGCGGCTCGGTGCTCGTGACGCACGACGTCGCCGAGGCGGTCACGGGCGCGCGCGTGGTCGCGACGGACACGTGGGTGTCGATGGGCGACGAGACGAGCCAGGACGAGGCGGAGGCGCTCTTCGGGCCGTTCCGGCTCGACGCGACGGTGCTCGCCCGGGCGCGCCCGGACGCGATCGTGCTGCACTGCCTGCCCGCGTACCGGGGCAAGGAGATCACCGCCGAGGTGCTCGACGGCCCGCAGTCCGTCGTCTTCGACGAGGCGGAGAACCGCCTGCACGCCCAGAAGGCGCTCCTCGCGTTCCTCCTGGAGCGCGCGTGAGCCAGCCGGGCGTCCCGACCACGAAGACGGCGCGCCACGCCCTCGTCGCGCGCCTGCTGCAGACCACCACGGTGCGCTCGCAGGGCGACCTCGCCGCGGCGCTCGCGGCCGAGGGGGTGGTCGTGACGCAGGCGACGCTCTCGCGCGACCTCGTCGAGCTGCGCGCCATCCGGGTGCGCACGGCCGACGGCTCGCTCGCGTACGCGATCCCCGCCGAGGGTGGCGACCGTACCCCGCTCGTGGACGTCTCCACGGAGCAGCTCGCGGCGCGCCTCGCGCGACTCGCGGCGGAGCTGCTCGTGACGGCCGAGCACTCTGGCAACCTTGTCGTGCTGCGCACCCCGCCCGGGGCCGCGCAGTTCCTCGCCTCGGCGATCGACCACTCCGTGATGCCGGGGGTGCTCGGCACGATCGCGGGGGACGACACTGTCCTGGTCATCAGCGCCGAGCCCGACGGAGGGCCGGCGCTGGCCCAGCGTTTTCTCGACCTCGCGGACGGCCGCGAGCACCACCGCGACACGAAGGATGAGACGTGAGCAAGGTTCTGACCCAGATGCCGGTCGGCGAACGCGTGGGGATCGCGTTCTCGGGAGGGCTCGACACCTCGGTGGCCGTGGCGTGGATGCGCCACCGCGGCGCGATTCCGTGCACGTACACGGCCGACCTGGGCCAGTACGACGAGCCCGAGATCGACAAGGTGCCCGGCCGCGCGCTCGCGTACGGCGCGGAGATCTCCCGCGCGGTGGACTGCAAGGCGGCGCTCGTCGAGGAGGGCCTCGCCGCGCTCGCCTCGGGCGCGTTCCACATCCGCAGCGGCGGCCGCTCGTACTTCAACACCACGCCGCTCGGCCGCGCCGTGACGGGCACCCTGCTCGTGCGGGCGATGCAGGCCGACGACGTCGACATCTGGGGCGACGGCTCGACGTTCAAGGGCAACGACATCGAGCGGTTCTACCGCTACGGCCTGCTCGCGAACCCCGCGCTGCGGATCTACAAGCCGTGGCTCGACCGTGAGTTCGTCACCGAGCTCGGGGGCCGGGCGGAGATGAGCCAGTACCTCGTCGAGCACGGGCTGCCATACCGCGACAGCGCGGAGAAGGCGTACTCGACGGACGCGAACATCTGGGGAGCGACCCACGAGGCGAAGACGCTCGAGCACCTCGACGTCTCGCTCGAGACGGTCGAGCCGATCATGGGCGTGCGGTTCTGGGACCCGCAGGTCGAGATCGCCACGGAGGACGTGACGATCGCGTTCGAGCACGGCCGCCCCGTGGCGATCAACGGCGTGCGCTACGACGACGGGGTCGCGCTCGTCCACGAGGCGAACGCGATCGGCGGGCGTCACGGCCTGGGCATGAGCGACCAGATCGAGAACCGCATCATCGAGGCGAAGTCGCGCGGCATCTACGAGGCGCCGGGCATGGCGCTGCTCTTCGTCGCGTACGAGCGTCTCGTCAACGCGATCCACAACGAGGACACCGTCGCGAACTACCACAACGAGGGTCGCCGCCTCGGGCGCCTGCTCTACGAGGGCCGCTGGCTCGACCCGCAGGCCCTCATGGTGCGCGAGTCGATCCAGCGCTGGATCGCGTCGGTCGTCACGGGCGAGGTGACGCTGCGCCTGCGCCGGGGCGAGGACTACACGATCCTGCGCACCGACGGCCCCGAGCTCTCCTACCACCCCGAGAAGCTCTCGATGGAGCGCACCGAGTCCGCGGCGTTCGGTCCCACGGACCGGATCGGCCAGCTCACGATGCGCAACCTCGACATCGCCGACTCGCGCGCGAAGCTCGAGCTGTATGCGCAGCAGCCCGCGGACCAGGGGCAGGTGCTCGTCGAGCACGGCACGCTCTTCGGGGCGCTGCCCGCGGGCGGGGCCGAGGTCATCTCCGAGAACCCGGCCGTGGACGGCGACGAAGAGCTCTCGCTCGAGAGCGCCGCGATGGAAGCCGGGACGGACTGACGTGAGCGCGCACGGCACCACGCACGGGGCGCTGTGGGGCGGCCGCTTCGCCGGTGGCCCCTCGGACGCGCTCGCCGCCCTCTCGCGCAGCACGCAGTTCGACTGGCGGCTCGCCCCGCAGGACGTCACGGCGTCGATGGCGCACGCGCGCGTGCTGCACGGCGCGGGACTGCTCGACGACGACGAGCTCGCGGGGATGCTCGCCGCGCTCGCCGCGCTCCTGGCGGACGTGAGCTCCGGGGCGTTCGGCCCCGAGCCCGACGAGGAGGACGTGCACGCCGCGCTCGAGCGGGGCCTCATCGAGCGCGCGGGGCCCGAGCTGGGCGGCAAGCTGCGTGCCGGCCGTTCGCGCAACGACCAGATCGCCACGCTCGTGCGGATGTACCTGCGCACCGAGACGCGCCACCTCGCGGGCCTCGTGCTCGACGTGGTCGCCGCCCTCGTGGACCAGGCCGCCGCGCACCCGGACGCGCCCATGCCGGGACGCACGCACCTGCAGCACGCCCAGCCGGTGCTGCTCGCGCACCACCTGCTCGCGCACGCGTGGCCGCTGCTGCGCGACGTGGACCGCTGGCGCGACTGGGACCGGCGCGCGGCGCGCTCGCCGTACGGCTCGGGGGCCCTCGCGGGGTCCTCGCTCGGGCTCGACCCCGCGGCGGTCGCGGCGGACCTCGGCTTCGACGGCCCCGTCGAGAACTCGATCGACGGCACGTCCTCGCGCGACGTCGTGGCCGAGTTCGCGTTCGTCGCGGCGATGGTGGGCGTCGACCTCTCACGCCTGGCCGAGGACGTCATCGTGTGGGCCACGAAGGAGTTCGGCTTCGCGCGGCTCGACGACGCGTACTCGACCGGGTCGAGCATCATGCCCCAGAAGAAGAACCCCGACGTCGCCGAGCTCGCACGCGGCAAGGCGGGGCGCCTCATCGGTGACCTGGCCGGACTGCTCGCGACGCTCAAGGGCCTCCCGCTCGCGTACAACCGCGATCTGCAGGAGGACAAGGAGCCGGTGTTCGACCAGGTGGACCAGCTCGACGTCCTCCTGCCCGCCGTCGCCGGTCTCGTGGCGACCCTGACGTTCGACACCGCGCGCATGGCCGAGCTCGCCCCGCAGGGCTTCTCGCTCGCGACGGACGTCGCCGAGTGGCTCGTGCGCGAGGGCGTCCCGTTCCGCGTCGCGCACGAGGTCGCGGGGGAGTGCGTCCGGGTGTGCGAGGAGCGCGGCATCGAGCTGTGGGACCTGTCCGACGACGACCTCGCGGGCATCTCGACCCACCTGAGGCCCGCCGTCCGGGACGTGCTGAGCGTCGAGGGCTCGATCGCCTCGCGCGACGCCGTCGGGGGCACGGCGCACGTCCGGGTCGCCGAGCAGCTCGGGGCCGCCCGGTCGCGCCTCGAGGAGCTGCGGGGCTGGGCGCAGGGCTGAGCATGTGCTCGAACGTCCTCGTGGGTCGCGGCGCTGCGGCGGGACTCGCCGTCGTCGGGCTCGTGACGCTCGGGGCGTGCACGGCGGGCCCGCCCGAGCCCGCCCCGGTCTCGGAGCTCGCGGCGTACGAGACGCGCATCTGGGGCGATCTCGGCGGGGCGACGGTCGACCCGCGCCAGGGCGAGGCCGAGGAGCGCATCGCGGCGTGCATGGCGGCGGCCGGCTTCGAGTACACGCCCCAGGTCGACCCCGACCGGCACCAGTACTCCGTGCCGACCGTGCTCACGAGGGAGCACGCCGAGGCGTTCGGCTACGGCGAGACGATCCCCCCGGCGCCCGGGGTGACGCCGGGCCGGTGGGCCCTGCAGGTGGGCGGGATCCCGGGGGAGGCCGAGAACGAGGAGTACCGCTCGAGCCTCTCGGCGCAGGCCGAGGAGGAGTACTGGGTCGCCCTGAACGGCGACGTGGCCCCGGACGAGGCCGAGACGGCCGCGCTCGAGGACTTCGGCTGCCACGGGCGGGCGTACGCCGAGGTCTACGCCGACCTCGAGGTCCCCGCGGCCTTCCGCGACGCGGAGGCGGCGATCCGCAAGGCCGGGCACGACGTCGAGCTCGACCCCGAGGTGTCGGCGGCGGTGGACCGATGGTCCGGGTGCATGGCCGACGCCGGGTACCCGGGCCTCGTCGGCCGTCACGACGGGGTGAACGTCGTCGTCGACGCCGCGAACGACCTCCCCGTCCCGCCGGACATGTCCTTCGACGAGATCGCCGAGGTGTACGCGACCGAGCTCGCCGCGCTCCAGGACCTCGAGCGCACGGTGGCGCTCACGGACGTCGCGTGCCTCGAGGACGCGGACTTCGTCGCGACGTGGGACCGGGTCAAGGGCGAGATCGACGCGCGCGTCGTCGAGACCTACCGCGAGGACCTCGAGGCCTGGGCGGCCTGGGCCGAGGAGCTCCGGGCAGCCGCGTCGTGACGCCCGCGGAGACCCTCGTCGAGATCGCGGACCTGGTCGCGTCCGGCCCGCCACTGCTCGGACGCACGCGCCTGGTGAGCATCGACGGTCCGGCGGGCTCGGGAAAGACGACGCTCGCCGACGGCGTCGCGCGGGAGCTGCGTGCGCGCGGCAGCAGCGTGGAGGTGCTCCACCTCGACGACGCGCTCGACGGCTGGACCGGCCTCGACGTCGGCGTCGGCCAGCTCCTCACCACCGTGCTCGTCCCCCTCTCCGACGGGCGCCCGGGCTCCTACCGGCGCTACGACTGGGTCGCGCAGGCGTGGGACCAGGACGTCGCGGTCCCCGTCACGGACGTGCTGATCGTCGAGGGCTGCGGGAGCGCGCCCCGCGCCGCGGCCGCGTGGACCACCCTCGTCGCGTGGGTGGAGGCGGACCGCGCGACGCGCCTCGCGCGGGGACTCGCGCGGGACGGGGAGTCGCTGCGCGCCGAGTGGCTCGCCTGGACGGAGCTCGAGGCGAGGGTGCTCGAGCGCGAGCGCGTGCGCGAGCGCGCCCACGTACACGTCGACGGCGCGGGCCGGATCGTCGCGCGCTAGCGGCTCGGTCGAGGCGCGCGCGATCGTGGGGCATCCTGGGTGGGTGCCATGGAACGCCGAGCCCCCGCCGCGCGCGTGGTTCCGGCGCGGGGCGCTCGAGCTCGCGCGGGACCTCCTGGGCTCGTACCTGGTGCGCACCGCGCCGGAAGGCGTCGTCGTCGTCCGCATCACCGAGGTCGAGGCGTACCGGGGGAGCGAGGACCCCGCGTCGCACGCGTACCACGGCAGGACGGCGCGCAACGCGACGATGTTCGGCGACGGCGGGCACCTGTACGTGTACCGGCACCTGGGCCTGCACACGTGCGCCAACGTCGCCGCAGACGTCGAGGGCGTGGGGCACGGGGTCCTGCTGCGTGCGGGAGAGGTGGTCGAGGGGCACGATCTCGCCCGACGACGGCGCACGGCGCGCGGGGTGTGCCGCACCGACCGGGACCTGGCTCGTGGGCCGGCCCGGCTGACGGTCGCCGCGGCGATCACCCCGCAGATGGACGGCGTCGACGTGGGCAGCCGCGGGGGCGCCGTCGTCGTCGTCCCCGGCGAGCCCGTGCCCGAGTCCGCGGTGAGCCGCGGACCCCGGGTGGGCGTCGCGGGCTCGGGCGACCTGGGCGCCGCGCTGCCGTACCGGCTGTGGATCGCCGGAGACCCGCACGTCTCGGCGTTCCGCGCGTGACCGGAGGGTGAATGCGCGCGACCGGTGCCGCGGCGACGGGGCAGACTGTCCCGAGCAGAACCGTCGTCCTCATCGGGAGTTGTCGTGACCCACGTCCTTGACGAGCTCGCCTGGCGCGGGCTCATCGCCCAGTCCACGGACCTCGACGCGTTGCGCGCCGCGATGGACGCGGGGCCGGTCACGTACTACTGCGGCTTCGACCCCACGGCGCCGAGCCTCCACCACGGTCACCTCGTCCAGCTCGTCCTGCTGCGGCACCTGCAGCTCGCGGGGCACCGCGCGATCGCGCTCGTGGGCGGGGCGACCGGGCTCATCGGGGACCCGCGAGACAAGGGCGAGCGCGTCCTGAACACGAAGGAGACCGTGGCCGAGTGGGTCGAGCGCCTGCGCGGGCAGGTCGAGCGGTTCCTCGACTTCGAGGGGGACAACCCCGCGCGGCTCGTCAACAACCTCGACTGGACGGGCGAGCTGTCCGCGATCGACTTCCTGCGGGAGATCGGCAAGCACTACCGGCTCGGCACCATGCTCGCGAAGGACACGGTGGCGCGCCGGCTGGCGAGCGACGAGGGCATCTCGTTCACCGAGTTCAGCTACCAGATCCTGCAGGGCTACGACTTCCTCGAGCTGCACCGGCGCTTCGGGTGCACGCTGCAGACCGGGGGCAACGACCAGTGGGGCAACCTGCTGTCCGGGGTCGAGCTGGTCCGCAAGACGGAGCAGGCGAGCGTGCACGCGCTGACGACCCCCCTCATCACCAAGGCGGACGGCACCAAGTTCGGCAAGACCGAGGGCGGGGCCGTCTGGCTCGCGCCGGACATGATGACGCCGTACGCCTTCTACCAGTTCTGGCTCAACACGGACGACGCCGACGTCGTGGGGTACCTCAAGACCTTCACGTTCCGCTCGCGCGAGGAGATCGCCGAGCTCGAGGCCGCGGTGACGCAGCGGCCGGCGGCACGCGAGGCGCAGCGCGCGCTCGCCGAGGACGTCACGACCCTCGTGCACGGGTCCGACGCCGTGCACGCCGCGATCGCCGCGAGCCAGGCCCTGTTCGGTCGTGGCGAGCTACGGGACCTCGACGAGCCGACCCTCGAGGCCGCGGTGGCCGAGCTCCCGCGCGCCACGGGGTCTGCGGGCACGCCGCTCGTGGACCTCTTCGTCGCCGCGGGGCTCGTCAAGAGCAAGGGGGAGGCGCGGCGGGCCGTGGCGGAGGGAGGGCTCTCCGTGACGAACGAGCGCGTCACCGACGCCGAGGCGACCCTCGAGACGGGGCAGCTCCTCCACGGTCGATGGGCGCTGCTCCGGCGCGGCAAGCGCACGCTCGGCGTGGTCGACACCAGCGTCTGAGCCGATCTGGCCGACCCCCGCGCTCGGGTGTGTCTTCGCAGGTCACGGCCCGGATCCGGAACGTGACGGGGGTCACGCCGCACGGATTTGACGAGGGGGGCCCGGGCCCGTAAGGTTCTTTCTCGTCGCCCCGCAGGGAGCACCGGACACCGAGGCAGAAGCCAGGTGGCTGGTCCCGCGAGGAAGACCTCCCGGATCACTTCGATCGGCAGGATATCTGCCGGTCGCACGAGTGCGCCAGGAGAGCCGATCGGCCCGAATCAGCCGCTCGACACGCCGGAAGCGGCGAGTTGACGGAGGCGGGAAGAGAGGCTAAGGTAGAGAAGTTGCCCCGAGAAGGAACGAAAGTTCCGGACCGGTGCGCGCTCGTTCCTTGAGAACTCAACAGCGTGTCAGGTAGTTGATGCCAAGTGCGTCTGCCTTGATCGAGCAGCTCCCGTTCGGGAGCCGGCGAGAGCAGGTCAGCGCGATAATCACTTGGCTGGACCGAGGTACACCGACCCCCGTCGGTCAGGCCTCGGAACGGTCAGGTTCAAATGGCTCGTTCCTTCGTCAGTGGGGAACGGGTCGCTTCGTTATGTAGGTAGCCCCGCGGCTTCGGTCGCGACGGTACCGCTAAACATTTACGGAGAGTTTGATCCTGGCTCAGGACGAACGCTGGCGGCGTGCTTAACACATGCAAGTCGAACGGTGAAGCGGGAGCTTGCTCCTGTGGATCAGTGGCGAACGGGTGAGTAACACGTGAGTAACCTGCCCCAGACTCTGGGATAACCATGGGAAATCGTGGCTAATACCGGATACGAGACGCACACGCATGTGCAGCGTCTGGAAAGAATTTCGGTCTGGGATGGACTCGCGGCCTATCAGCTTGTTGGTGAGGTAACGGCTCACCAAGGCGACGACGGGTAGCCGGCCTGAGAGGGCGACCGGCCACACTGGGACTGAGACACGGCCCAGACTCCTACGGGAGGCAGCAGTGGGGAATATTGCACAATGGGCGCAAGCCTGATGCA
>Ga0222423_1000126_pt1 | contig 76074 bp, 61 predicted proteins | sample 3A0metagenome_FD_182472 | JGI IMG/M metagenome (GOLD analysis project Ga0222423, IMG submission 182472) | Enriched microbial communities from leaf-cutter ant dump, University of Wisconsin, Madison, United States - 3A0 (version 2) | ecosystem: Environmental > Terrestrial > Nest > Insects nest >...
TCAGGGCAGGTGAGCGCGGTGCAGGTGGCCGACGTATCGTGAGCCCACGGCTACGTGACTAGCTCACTTTCGTGTACTCGCGGCACAACGGGGCCCGAAACCTCTTGTGCGGCCCGATGCTAGGACTCCACCATCCGGGGGATATGTCAGACGTGACCCTGCCAGCATCATCATGCGCATACACGTCATACTGCACCCACATCTGCACACCGTCATCGTCATAAGATGCCTGCGCCGACGTCAACGAACCATCCATCACATCCCACGTGTAGTCCCGCACCCAACCATCACCCAGCGTCCTGGACGCCAACTGACCAGTAGGTGTGCGCGTCAGGCCACTCACGAGCGGCGTCGACGACACGGACGTGGACAAGCCCACCGTGTCACCAAACCGGTTCAGCGTCCCCGTCACCGTCTCCGCGCTCAGGTCCCCCACCACCGGGAACACGACACTCGTCACCTGACCGATACTGTCACGCCATACGTCTCCTGGTAGTCCACACCCGACAACTCACCAAGACGCGACCAGCCAGGCATCGACGGCATCGCCGCACTCAACGAGTAACGTCGCCCGCGCGCGCTACCAGCACAAGAGCCACGAGCGCCACTGCGGCACTCACGAGCGCCACCGTCCCCACCAGCGGCTGGCTGGCCGTGAGAAAGTAGGCGCCGACAAAGCCCTGGAGCACCTGCCAGGTGATGGCGGGAGAGACCGCCCAGCGTCGGCCATGCCACAGGCCGCGGGTGAGCGCCACCAGCGCCGCGCACGCGAGCGCCGCCATGCCGGCGAGCGCAAACGAGGCAGCACCGGCGTCGTCGCCTGCGATCCCCAGCACCACGTAGAGCACCGCCGCGAGCCCAAAAAGTGCGGTCTCCAGCGCCACAACCATGGCGGCGGCGGACGCTGCACGAGGTCGGGGAGCAAAATCGGCCGTCACGGCGTTAAACCTACCGAACAGGCCTGTGAGGCATGACACAGCAAAGACCTCTTGTCACACGTTCGTAACCTGTGAGAACCTAGACGAAGTGCAATCGCGAGTGCGCGAGAGCAGCCCCAGTCTGATCGACCCTGGCTGTGCCGCGCCTTGCCCAATCTCCTAAGGAGAACCCATGGATTGGCGCGACCGCGCAGCTTGTCTGGACGTTGACGACCCCGAGCTCTTCTTCCCCGTAGGCAACACGGGGCCGGCGCTGGTGCAGATCGAGCGCGCCAAGGCCGTGTGCAACTCGTGCGAGGTGCGCGAGACCTGCCTGCAGTGGGCCATGGAGCACAACCAAGACTCCGGCGTGTGGGGTGGCCTGTCCGAGGACGAGCGCCGCTCGCTCAAGCGCCGCGCTGCTCGCGCACGCCGCGCAGCGAAGTAACCGACTACCGCGCGTCCCCCACGTGCGCGGTGAGTTCCACTGCGGAACCCTTGTCGGTACCGGTCCACGCGATCTGACCGCTGAGCTCGTTCTCCACGAGCGTGCGCACGATGGACGAGCCCAGCCCTGACGGCTCGTGCGTGAGGCCCACTCCGTCGTCGGCTATGACCACGCGCACCCGGTCCGCGGTGCGCTCGGCGGTGACGGTGATGGTGCCGCGCTCGCGCCCCTCGAACCCGTGCTCTACGGCGTTCGTCACCAGTTCCGTGATGACGAGCGCCAAGGACGACGCATACTGCGCGGGGATGAGCCCAAAGTCGCCTTCGCGCACAATCTGCACCTGCACGCCTGGAGAGGCGACGTCGGCGGCCATGCGCATGGAACGTGCCGCAAGGTCGTCAAAGTTCACCAGCTCATCGAGGGTTCCCGAGAGCGTCTCATGCACCAGCGCAATGGTGGACACTCGCCGCATCGCCTCCGCGAGCGCCTCCTTCGCCTCGGGCGCCTGCACACGCCGCGATTGCAGCCGCAGCAGCGCAGCCACTGTCTGCAGGTTGTTCTTCACGCGGTGGTGAATCTCGCGGATGGTGGCGTCTTTGGTGATGAGCTCACGTTCACGGCGCCGCAGTTCCGTCACGTCCCTGCACAGCAGCACCGCCCCCACCCGGACACCCCGGTCCATCACCGGCAGTGCGCGCAGCGAAAGGCACGCGCCGTTGGCTTCGAGATCGGTACGCCATGCCGCACGGCCCATCACGACCATCGCGAGGGTCTCGTTGACCAGTCCCCTGTCCGTGATGAGTTCGCTCGCCACCTGGGGAAGAGAGCGGTTCATGAGCGAGCCGTGCACGCCGAGCCGGTGAAAGCACGAGAGTGCATTGGGCGAGGCGTACATCACGTGGCCAGAGGAATCGAGCCGCAGCACCCCATCGCCAACACGCGGCGCACCTCTGCGCGGCCCCGTCACCGAGGTGTGCACCGGATACTCGCCGTGGGTGATCATCCGCAGGATGTCGTCGGCGGCGCCCTTGTAATTGAGCTCAAGCCGGCTCGACGATCGCGACACCGCTTGCGATACCTCGCGCGTGAGGACGGCAATGGGACGCCCATTCATCACCACCGGCAACGCGTCTTCACGTACCGCGTAGGTCTCGTCCCAGCGCGGCTCCCTGGAGGCAACAATTCCGCCCTCGTCGAGCGCGCGCTGCAGGTGCGCAATCCTGCCCGACGCTGCCATCGAGCCCACAACATCGTCCAGGTGGACGGTGGGTCCCGTTGAGGGACGGCACTGGGCAACGGCCACGAAGCCCTCGTCAACCGCGCGCCACAAGATGAGGTCGGCAAAGGACAAGTCGGCAACGATCTGCCAGTCCGCTACAAGGGAGGCGAGCCACTCTGCCTCCTCGTCGGTGAGGGGACCGTAGCGTTCGGCGGTCTCGCGAAGGGTGGCCACCCGCTTAGCCTACGGCGCGTCACGCGGTAGCCTGGCGCGGGGAGGTCACCGTGGAGTTCATTCACCAGCATCACTTTGCGGCCAGCGTTGAGCGCGTGGCCGCCATGCTCGCAGACGAAGAGTTTGTGCGTCTCCGCGCGAGCGCAGCGGGCGGTGCTCCCAGCGACGACGGCGACGTATGGGTGGACGGCACTGCTCAAGGCGCGTTCACGGTGTCGATCCGTCGCGTGGTGCCCGCCTCGTCCATTCCCAAGGAGTTCCGCTCGCTCGTGGGCAACGACTTGCACGTGCGCTATACGGAGGCATGGCAAGAGCCCTCTGGCGATGACCGGGTGGGAACGTTTGCCGTGGAGATCGTGGGGGCGCCCGGCCATGCGGCGGGCGCGTTGGGACTGACGCCCACCGCGGACGGCTGCGACTTCCTCGCCACGGGCGAGGTGAAAGTGCAGGTGCCGTTGTTTGGCGCCATGGTGGAGCGGGCAGTGAAGGACGCCGTGGTCAAGGGCCTCGATGCCGAGCTTGCCTCCGCGGACGCCTGGCTCGAACGCTGACACAACGCCTGCGGGTACACGCAGCAGGCCCCCGCGGCGCACCACTGTAACGATTCGATAACGCCATCGCCGTGCGGTAAAGCACACCCCACCAGCGCGCGAAGATGGAGGCCTCAGCGCCCGCTCGGGCTGGCAACGCAAAGGAGTGTTGAACGGCGTGAGACCCTGGCGCGTGCGGCTTGCCGTGAGGCGATCCCGCATTCAGTGGGCCTTCCTCGCGGTGGTCCTCGCGGTATCCGTTCTCGCCGCCACCCTCTTGGGCACCCTGTACCTGCTGTCTGGCGCCACCGAGACCTTCGCCGCCCGCTCGGCTCTCACAAATGCCACCACAGAGGACGTAGGCGTCACCATCCGTGTGACGCCCTATGGAGAGCTCGAGGACGTCCTCAAGGGAACCGGCACCGCAGCGTCGGACCTCTTTGGCGACGTGCCCTACTCGCGTACCGTCACCACGCAAGGCGAGTTGCTCGCGATTCCCCGCGAGGACCGGCCCATCGCGCTGGGCTATTTGGGCTCCACCGACTCGCTCGACAGCCTGGTGTCGATCCGTTCCGGCACTGCGCCACAGCCGTCCAACGGCGGCCCGGTGCAGATTCTGGTGCCCACCGCGCTCCTGTACGACCTCGGGGTCACCCTGGGCGACACCCTCACCCTGTCCCCCTACTCAGCTCGCAACGACACCGCGACCTTCCGCATCGTGGGCACCTACGCCATCAAGGACCCCCGCGATCCCGCGTGGCTTGTTGACCGCTACGTAGGCCTTGGACACAACCCTCAGGCCGTTGTCCCGTTCACCGCAGGCATGGTCCTCACGGACGGCTACGGCCCTCTGTACACCGTTCCGCAAGACGTCGAAGCGATGCCGCTCGACACCGTCATCACCACGTACGTCCCCGACTTCTCCAACACCTCGCTCACCGAGGTGCGTGACGTCATCGACCGCAGTGGCGACCTTGAGCGCACCGCCACGCGTGACGTTGGTAGTGCGGCGAGTTCGCTGGTGGTGGTGTCAGACGTTGACACCACCTTGGGAGCCGTGGCCGGGTCTCTCGCGGTGACCCGCTCGAGTGTGCTCGTCACCGGCCTGCTGCTGCTGGTGCTGGCGATAGCCGCCTTGAGCCAAACGGCGCGCCTCATGGCCGAACGACGCTACGCCGAGCAGCACCTCATGGTGGCTCGCGGCGGCTCCGGGCGGCAGCTCTTCAGGCTGGGTCTCATCGAGGCCTTTGCGCTCGGCATCATCACCGCCGTGGCAGCAGCACCACTGGCCCGGCTCAGCTACCTGGCGATCGCCACGACTCCCGTCATGGCCGACGCCGGAATGAACGTCGATCCTGGTATTCCCCCCATGACGTGGGCAGTCACCGGTCTCGTAGGGCTCATCCTCATCGTCATCCTGGTGGCACCGCTGGCTCGCCGCCAAGGCAGCTTCGTGGACGCCGAACAGGCGCGTTCGCGCCCCGGCCGACGCGCCGCATTCCAACGCTCCGGCCTCGACATCGCGGTGCTGGCCTTGGCAGCGCTGGCGTACTGGCAGCTCAAGAACTACCAATCGCCCGTGCTCGCAAGCGGCGGCGTCGCCACCGTGGACCCGCTCCTCGCCGCGGGGCCCGCGCTCGCGTTGCTTGCCGGTGCGCTCGTAGCCGTGCGCCTCATCCCGCCCGCCTCCAGGCTCCTCGAGGCCGTGGCCGCGCGCGGCCGCAAGGCCGTGCTTCCCCTTGCGGCATGGGAAGTGGGCCGGCGCTCAGCGCGGGCGGTCTCGGCCATCCTGCTGCTCACACTTGCGGTGTCGATCGGCACCTTCGCCATCACCTTCCTGACGTCATGGCACCAATCCCAAGATGACCAATCGCTCTACCAGCACCCCGCGGACGTGGTGGTCACGGGGCTCGACTCACCGTGGCTCGCCCAGCGTTCGCACGTGGAGCACGACGAGGCAACAACGGCGTCGGCCGTCGTGAACCAAAGCGCGCTCTTGGGCGAGACGCCCGAGGCGTGGGAGCGCCGCGACTTCGCGGGAGCGCCTGTCACGATCGTCGCCACCGACACCGCGGGCCTCAAGACCTACGGCGTAGACCGTCTCAACGAAATCGGCGGTGCCAAGGTGGCGGCCACGCTTGGCGGAGACGGGCCCCAGCTCACCAACCCCATCGAGATCCCTGGCAAGCCACAGCAGTTGTCGATGGACGTGGTGGCGACCACGTCGCAGAACGTTGGCAACGTGCAACTGCTGGTGCGCGCCGTGATCAGCAACGAGGCGGGCGACCTGCAAACCATCGTCATGGGCCAGATCCCCATGGACGGTGCAACCCATCACCTCATAGGCACCATCGCCACCACCGCGGACCTCAACGACTACCAGACGCCCATGCACCTCGTGGGCCTGCAGTCCACCTGGATTTCGCTCAACTCGGACCCCAACGACGTAGCGGTAGACCAGACCCGGCCACTCGCGTTCACCGTCTCCGTCGACGACGTTGCGGCCGAGGTCCCCGTGCTCACCGTGCCCGTTCCCGGCCAGCCGAGCATCGTGGAATCCACGCCCCTCACGGTGCCCGCGAACCTCGGCTGGACCGCGAGCGCCACCGGGGTGGCAGTGGACTCGCTGGAGCCGGATTCCGATCAGTTCCATGCGCGCGTCATCACCTCTCCCAATACCGTGCTGAACAGCACCGTGTCGTTGGTGATGACCGCGGCGGAGAAGGCTTCGCCCGTGCGGCTCGTGGCCAACGCCGCGGCCCTCAAGGATTCGTACCTCGACGTTGACGCACCCGCGAGCATCCAAGTGGGAAACACCCTCGTTCCCGCCTACGTGGCCGAGCGTGTGCCCGCGCTCGGCGGCGCCACCCTTGGCACCTCCGCTGTGGTCGCCAACATTCACAGCCTCGAACTCGCGGTAGTGCAGGCCGGCGGCCCCGTGGTCACGCCCACCCAATGGTGGATCGGCGTGCCGGACGAGGCCGCGGGAGCCTACGCACAGTCCCTCCCGGCCGACGCTACGGTCACCACTCGCGTCGACCTCGCCCATGACCTCAAGAACGATCCCTTGCGCGTGGCGATCCAGGCGGCATTGTGGCTTGTGACCGGCGCGGCCGTGGTGCTCGCCGCACTCGGCTTTGCCGTGCACGCGATCGTCACCGTGCGAGCGCGAGAGATCGAGCTCGCCCAGATGCGCGCCATCGGCGTGCTGCGCGGGCAGCTGTTGCGCATCGTGTCCTCGGAGAACGGGCTGCTGTCCATCCTTGGCCTGGTGTTCGGTCTTGGGCTTGGCATCGCGTTGTCGTATCTGGTGGCGCCGCTCGTGTCTGTGGGAGCCGATGGCAGGCCACCCCTGCCGCCGGTGATCGTCGAGATCCCCTGGCAGTACCTTGGCCTGCTCGTGGCCGAGGTCGCCATCGTGCTTCTCGTGTCCATCATCATCGTGAGCGTCATGCTGCGGCGCATCAAACCCGCCCAGATGCTGCGACTGGGGGACGAGCGATGAGTGACACCACGATGATCGACGTGACCCCACCGTCGGCCGGACCCCGCCCAGGCAACGGCACCTTCGCCGCAATGGGGCTGCTGGTGCGCAGGCGGCTGTGGAGAGACCGCTGGCTCGTCATCAGCTCGGCGCTCATCGTGGCGCTCGCAACGCTCCTGGCGCTCGCGGGACCCGCGCTCGTAGGCCGCACCGTGGACGACGGCGCCGCTGACGCGGTGACGGCCGCGGGGCCCGGCGCGGACATCTTCGTGACCGTTCCCGTTGGCAACCCGGGTGGCGACAACGTCAGCTCCATCCGCGGCCTGCCGACGGAGGACTTCGCGGGGCTCGCCGACACCGTAGTGGAACACCTTCCCAAGCGCACCAGCGAGGTGGTGGCGGGCCACGACAGTTGGGTGCAGTCACGGCCGGCGCCGATGGGCTGGATGGCGACGGCGGATGCCGTGGCCGACGCCGCGCAAGGCAAGGACCTCGTCAAGCATCCGCGCGTTGGCGATTATCTCCAGTTTGGCTACTCTCCAGAGGCCGAGGTCACCCTCGTGGACGGCCACCTGCCGGAAGCGCCGCCGTCCATCAGCGACACGTCGGCACCAGGCGCCACCGTGCCGCCCACGCAGATCGCCGTCACCCAAGAGGTTGCGGACGCGTTGGAGATCGGCATCGGCGACCACGTGCAGGTGTCCTCCTCAGGGGGCGAGAGCCTCATCCTTGACGTGGTGGGCATCGTGGCCCCCGCCGATCCCGACGCCGCGGTGTGGGACCACTTCCCCGAGGTCACTCATCCGGTGTCCGTGGAGGGTGCCGGGAGCAACCTGCGCCGCGGCACCGTCATGGTGTCGCAAGAGGCCCTCACGAGCCTCAGTGCGTCCTTGCGCACTCCCTTCCCCGGCATCATCCGCGTGTACGTGGACCCCAGCAAGATGACCCTCAACCTGGCATCGTCGGTGGCGGGTGAACTGCGGGCGTTGCCTGGCAGCGCCAAGGACCTTGTAGGGCCCGACGCTGGGGTTACCGTCACGGTGAAGACCTCGCTCGATGATGCCCTCGCCGAATACCCGGCACGCGCCCGCGCAGCGCTCGCACAGATGTCGGTGATCATCGCGGGCGTGGTGTCCGTTGCCGCGGTGGTCATCGCACTCATGGCGGCACTGGTGCTCACGCGGCGCGAGGCCGACATCGCGCTCGAGCGCGCCCGGGGATCGAGCGTGGTCTCTACGAGCGCCCGGCTCCTCATCGAGTCCGTGCTCGTCACTGCCGTGGGGCTCGCCACCGGCATCGGTGCCACGCTCGTGCTTACTCCAGGGACCTCGACCTCGAGCGGCATGCTGTGGGTGGTGGCACTCGTGGCGGCGCTGAGTGCCCCGGTGCTCGGGGCGCTGCAGGCGAGGCGAATGTGGGCGGGCCGCCGGGAGGCCGCCAACCGTCAAGACCGCGCCAAGGTTGCCAAGGCGAGGCGAGCGCGCCGCCTCACGCTCGAGGCGCTCACGCTGGTGGTGGCCGCCGCCGCGGTGGTGAGCCTGCGGGGCCGCGGAGTGCTGCAGACTGCCACCAAGGGCATCGATCCGTTCCTGGCGGCGGCACCCGTGTTGCTGGCGCTTGCCGTTGTGGTCATCGTGATTCGCCTCTACCCCGTGCCGATGCGTGTCATCCAGGCCTTCGCGCGGCGCACTCGCGGTGTTGCCGGGGTCATCACGCTCGCGAAGTCTCGCGAACGCATCCCCGTGCTTCCCCTTCTCGGCATGACGCTCGCCATCGCCATCGCCGTGTCCGGCGGGCTGCTCGTCTCCACGGTGCAAGCGGGCCAAGAGCAGGCGTCGTGGGACCGCGTGGGCGCGGATGTGCGCATCGAGACCGAGGTCACGGACCAAGAGGCCGCCAGGCTCGAGTCCCAGGGGCTGACGGTCTCCCGCGGCCTCTACAAGCCCAGCGTCAACCTCGCCTTTGGCAGCGAGTACTCCGAGGGCAACCTCCTCGCCATGGACCACAACTACCCCACGATCCTCGCGATGGCTGGGGTCAAGGACGTCTCCTCACTCACCGCGCTGTACAACGCCGCCGCGGCTGCGGCTCCAGGCGATCCCGTTCCCGCACTCGCCTCGCAGGAGATCATCGACATCGACGTCCACTCGGATGCTCGGGTCTACGTGGGGCGCGTCTACGTGCCGATGGACATTACCGACCGTGCCACCATCACCCCCGATGGATGGGGCGACGAGGGTCCATACCTGCTCATGCCTGCCGAGCAGCTCCTCGCCACGCAGTTCAAAGAGCCGGTAGCGACCAACATCGCGTTCGTGAGCGGACCCGGAGCCGCACAGGCCGTGGCGCGGGAGTCCGGAATCGATCCCACCACCGTGACCACGCGGGACTCCTGGCTCGCGGCCACCAAGGATTCCGCACTCATCGGTGGCGTGGAACGAGCCATCGCTATCGCCGTGGCCGCGGTGGGGCTGCTCGCCGCGGTGGCGCTGCTGGTCACCATCCTGCGCGGCGTGCGCGAGCGCGGTCGCGCGCTGTCGATGTTGCGCACGCAAGGCATGGGATCCGGCTACGGCTGGTGGCTCGCGCTTGCCGAGCTTGCGCCACTGACGCTCGCCGCCGTGGTTGGCGGCGCGGTGGCCGGCATCGCCATCATGTGGCTTTTGGGCGAGACGCTCGGACTGCGCCTGCTGTCGGGCGGGCTCACCGATCCGCCGCTCGTGGCCAACTGGACGTTCCTGGCGGTCGTGGGAGGTGGCATCCTGGTGCTGCTGTTCCTTGCGGTCGCCGCAGAGGTGCTCACGCACCGTCGCAACAAGCTCAGCGAAGTGCTTCGCTGGGGAGAGTCCCGATGAGGGAGGCACAGTGACCATCAACACCGCGACGCCCACCGCCGCTACGCCCCACGATCCGGCGAGCCAAGCGTTGACGCAGCCCACCACCGAGTACGGTGCGGACGCCCTGATCGTGTGCGACAACCTGGTGCGCATCTACCAAGTGGAGAACATCGAGGTGCAGGCTCTTCAGGGACTCGATCTGCTCGTTGACAAGGGCGAGATGATCGCCATTGTTGGGCAGTCGGGCTCGGGCAAGTCCACGCTTCTCAACGTGCTGTCCGGGCTGGATGTGCCCACCGCTGGCGCCGCACGCGTGGCGGGCTGGGACCTGTTGCGCATGAGCCACGCCGATCGCCTCACCTACCGCCGCTCGGTGGTGGGCTTTGTGTGGCAGCAAACCGGGCGCAACCTGCTCTCCTACCTCTCCGCCAAGGAAAACGTCATGCTTCCCATGGCGTTCGCGGGGATCAGCGGCCGCAAGCGCGCCGAGCATGCGATGGAGTTGCTCAAGGCCATGGGCATGGACGGCAAGGCGGGGCGGCGCCCCAATCAGCTGTCGGGAGGCGAGCAACAGCGCGTGGCCATCGCCGTGGCGCTCGCCAACAATCCCGAGGTGATCTTCGCCGACGAGCCCACCGGCGAGTTGGACTCCGCTACCGGTGACGACGTCTTTGAGGCCCTGCGCGCGGCCAACCGCGACCTCGGCGCCACGGTGGTGGTGGTCACGCACGATCACGCGGTGAGCTCACAAGTACAGCGCACCGTGGCCATCAGGGATGGGCGCACCGCCACCGAGGTGGTGCGGCGCACCCACGTGGATGACGAAGGCATTACGCGCACCATCCACGAGGAGTACGCGGTGCTGGACCGCGCCGGCCGCATGCAGCTGCCGCGCGACTACCGCACCGCCTTGGGGCTCAAGGATCGCGTGCGACTGGAGCTTGAGGACGACCACATCGGCGTGTGGCCCGACGGCTCGGTCAAGAAGGTGCGTCACGAACCTCCAGCACCGGTTGAGGCCGTGCAGTCGGCGACGCCGCCCCCCGCCCAGCACCACGTGGTGGAGAGCCCCTCCAAGCCGCCGGCCGTAACCGGAGCCATCCCCGTGGTCTCCCCACAGCCTTCCACGCCGGCCTACCGGCCCAGCCCCTACGCCAACCTCGCGCAGTTCGCGCCCCCGCTGGAAGCTGCGGACGATGCCCCCTATGTGCCGCGCGTTGCCGCTCCCCCAAGCCCAGCGTCGGACCCGTATGCACCGCCCGCCGAGGCGAGCGAGGACGCCGGCCACGCCCCCTGGCTGCCCAAGGAGACCGACAATGACTGACTCCCCCATGGTGACCGTAAGCGGCGTCACCAAGACGTACGGAAGTGGCGGCGCCAAGGTCTCCGCGCTGGATTCCGTGAGCTTTGAGGTGGGGCGCGGCACGCTAGTGGCGCTCGTGGGGCGATCCGGCTCTGGCAAGACCACGCTGCTGAACTGCATCGGCGGGCTGGACCGCCCGAGCAGCGGCGCGATCATCGTCAACGATATCGCCGTGACCAAGTTGTCGGAGCGCGCTCGCACGTCGCTGCGGCGAGACACCGTGGCGTTCGTATTCCAAACATTTGGCCTGGTACCTATGCTGTCTGCCGCGGAGAATGTGGGCCTGCCCATGCGGCTGCGCAACACCAGGACGTCGGTGCGCGACCGTCGCGTAGCAGAGCTGCTGGACATGGTGGGTCTCGCCAAGCACATGAACCAGCGGCCGTCGGAGCTGTCCGGTGGGCAGCAGCAGCGCGTCGCTATCGCCAGGGCGCTCGCGAATGAGCCCCAACTGCTCATCGCCGACGAGCCAACGGGGCAGCTAGATGCCGACACGGGAACCGCGATCATGGCGCTCTTGCGCGAGGTCATCGCAAGCCAAGGCATGACGGCACTCATCTCCACCCACGACCAGTCGCTCATGGACATCGCCGACGACACCGTGCGGCTCGCCGACGGCCACCTCGTGGCCGCGGACGACACAAGCTTTGTGTCCACGGGTTCGCGGGCAACGGGGTCCGAACACCAGGGGCGCGTGGTCTAGCGGGGATATCATCCCAGCCATGGGCGTAAGCCTCCTTCCGTCGCTGCCGACAACCCCGCAAGGGTCCCGCGATGCGGGCCTGGCGGCGCGGGATCGTGCGCCCCTCGCGGGGCATGCGCACCTTGACACCTCCCGCCCTCGCGATCCCCTCGCGCTCTTGCGATCGCAAGAGGTCACTCGTGTGCCCCAGCTCGTTCCGGTGCGCCGCGAACGCATGGCAGAGTCCCCCTTCGCGTTCTTTCGCGGTGCGGCGCTTGTCATGGCAGACGACCTCGCGGCCACCGCGCACTCCGGCCTCATCACCCAGCTGTGTGGCGACGCGCACCTGGCGAATTTTGGGGCGTTCGGGTCGCCGGAGCGTCGGCTCGTCTTTGACCTGAACGACTTTGACGAGACGCTTCCCGGACCGTTTGAGTGGGATGTGAAGCGGCTTGCCGCGTCGATGGCCGTGGCGTCGCTCGACAACGGCCACTCTGCCGAGGAGGCACGCGCCACCGCCGCGAGCACCGTGCGCGCGTACCAAGAGGCGATGCACGGCTTTGCCAAGGAGCCCATGCTCGCCGTGTGGTACGAACGCATGGACGTGGAGGAGCAGATAGCTAACCTCGAGGCGGCGTCCCACAAGAAGCTCGCCAAGGCCATCGCCAAAGGCGCAAAGACTGCACGCAAACGCACGGCGTTGCGCGCGCTGTCCAAACTCACCGAAGACGTGGACGGGCACCCACGCTTTGTGCCAGACCCTCCCCTGCTGGTGCCAGCCGAGGACCTTGACACGCTCGCGGACGTGGACGACCTCTACGCCTGGATTCGGCGGCTCGTGGCTGACTACGCCCAGTCGCTAGCACCGGAACGACGCCTGCTCATCGAGCGCTTCACGCTCACCCATATGGCCCGCAAGGTGGTGGGAGTGGGCTCGGTGGGACTGCGGGCATGGGTCTTGCTCATGGAGGCGCACGACGGCCGCGATCCCCTTTTGCTGCAGTCCAAGGAGGCCACCCGTTCCGTGCTTGCCGACTACGTGGGCGAGTCCGAACACGAGAACCAAGGCGAGCGTGTGGTCACCGGCCAGCGCATCCTCCAGGCCGCGAGCGATGTGCTCTTGGGGTGGCAGCGCACCGAGCGGGACGGCACCCAGGTGGATTACTACATCCGGCAGTTGCGAGACTGGAAGTACTCCATCGAGACGAGCGACTTCGATGCCGCCTCTCTGGCACTCTATGGCCGGCTGTGCGCGTGGACGCTCGCCCGCGCGCATACCCGAGGCGGGGACCGCATCGCCATCGCCGCCTACCTGGGGCAGGATCATGTCTTTTCCGACGCTGTGGCCGACTTTGCGCTCGCCTACGCCGCGCTCACGGCTGCTGACCACGCCGCGCTGGCGGCGGCCGGGCAATAAGCCAGATCCAGTTGGCCGCCTCCGCTGGAGTGGCACGCGGGGATTGACCAAGCCACACCGCGATCATGCCGAGGATGGATCCGCTCACGGCGGCCACAAGAAACGGCACCGGCACCCCAAGCGGGGTGTCCTTCTCCACCGCATCGATGTGGCGCTCGATGGCCTCACCGATGCGGGCCTGCAGGCGCCCAAGGGCCACCGAGTAGCCGGGTTCGGTGAAGACCCTGCGGTAGAGCGCAGCGTGGCCGTCAGCGTGGATCAAGAACTCCGTGAGCGGCGCCGGCGGCACGTCCGAGTCGATGTCGATGTCATCGATGCGTGCGCCCGCCCTCTCCGCAACGCCGTCAAGAGCGTCGGCCAGTAGCGTCTCCTTGTCCGAGTAGTGCAAGTAGAACGTGGCGCGGTTGACGGCGGCGCGCTGCACGATGTCCGTGACCGTGACGTCGTCGATGCCCCGCTCCCGTGCGAGGTCAAAGAGCGCCTCTTGCAGGCGCGACCTCGTCTTGGCGATGCGGGGATCCATGGCACCAGTGTGCGCCGTCGGCGAAAGATAATCAACACGTGTCGCATAAGCCGCGCTGTGGCCGTAGAATGGCTGACGGCGCTGTCGCCATTCCCCATCTACCGCCCGAAAGGCTCCTGCCGTGGCACACCTCCTCTTTCGCATAGGTCGCGGATCCGCCGCACGCCCGTTCATCGCGATCATCGCGTGGGTCATCGCACTTGCGGCCGCCGCCGGCGCCTTCCTCGCCTTCGGCGGCAAGCTCGCCGACACGTTCTCCATCCCCGGCACCGAGACCCAGCGCGTCACGGAGGAGATGAGTTCCAAGGTCTCCGGCCTTGACGGCGGCAGTGCCCGCGTGGTCTTCACCACCGCGGACGGCTCCGCCTTCACCCCGGATCAGCAGGCGGCCATCACCGCCGCGCTCGCTGCTCCCACCGGCATCGACCACGTCACGGGCGTGGTGGACCCCTTCGCCACGCAAGCCCAGCGCGATGCGCAAACGCAGCAGCTGAAGGACGCTCAGGACCAGCTCGACCAAGGCCGCGACCAGCTAGCGCAGGGCCAGTCGCAGCTCGACACTGCCATCGAGCAGGCCAAGGCCGCCGGGGTCTATGACGCCATGGCAGACGAGTTCGCTACCCAACAGCAGACGCTTACCGAGACCACCGCACAGCTGGACAACGCGCAGCAGCAGCTCGACCTCGGCACCCAGCTCGCCGCCAACGCCGCCGGGCTCACCACCGTGTCTGGTTCGGGCGCCGCCGCGCTCGGCATCGTCCAGTTCGACACCGAGGCGCATGGCGTGCCTCAAGAGGACAAGGACGCCACCGTGGAGGCCATCCGCGGTGCCACGCCCGAGGGTGTGAACGCCTACTTCTCCGCGGAGTTCGTTTCCGGGCCCGAGGGCATCCTCGGCCCAGGCGAGATCGGTGGCGTGATCCTCGCCCTCGTGGTGCTCATCGTCATGATGCGCGCGCTCCTGCCCGCACTGCTGCCCATCGTCACCTCCGGAGTGGGCGTGGGAATTGGCGTGGCCACCGCGCTCGCCTTCTCCGGCACGGTCGACATGCAATCGGTGACCCCCGTGCTCGGCGTCATGCTGGGCCTCGCCGTAGGCATTGACTACTCGCTGTTCATCGTCAACCGCCACCGCAGCCAGCTCAAGCGCGGTATGGAGGTCGCCGAGTCCGTTGGCCTCGCCAACGGCACAGCGGGCAACGCCGTGGTGTTCGCCGGTTCCACCGTGCTCATCGCGCTGCTTGCACTCAATGTCACCGGCATCCCCTTTATGGGCATCATGGGGACGGTCGCCGCGTTCTGCGTGCTCGTGGCCGTGCTCGTGGCCGTCACGCTCACGCCCGCCCTGTTGGGCCTGATCGGCACGCGCGCCCTGGGCAAGAAGGCGCGCGCCACCATCGGCGCCCCCGAGCACGCCGAACCCGAGGCCAAGCCCATGCGCACGGGCCGCGCCGTCATCTCGCTGCTCGCCGCGGTGGTGGCGCTCGGCGTGGTGGCGCTCCCGGCGTCGTCCATGCGGCTGGGCCTGCCCGACGGCAGCCAAGAGCCTTCCGACTCCACCCAATACCTCGCCTACACGACCATCGGCAAGGAATTTGGTGAGGGCATCAATGGGCCGCTGCTCGTGACCGCCTCGCTACCGCAAGCGGTACCCGACGACGCCCTGCTCGCCGCCCAAGTAACCGTGAGCAACGCCATCATGGCGCACGAGGACGTGGTGGCCGTGGTGCCCGCCGCGGCATCTGACAACAATCAGTTCCTCGCGTTCCAGGTGATCCCCGCAGAGGGTGCGAGCTCACAGTCCACCGAGCTGCTGGTGCACGCGCTGCGCGACGATTCCACTCTCGCCGACGGCACCGTGCTGGGCATTGCCGGCGAGGCGAGCGGCAACATCGACATCTCCGAGATGCTCTCCGACGCCCTGCCGGTGTACCTCGTGGTGGTCGTTGGGCTGTCGATCCTCATTCTGATCCTGGTGTTCCGCTCGCTCGTGGTGCCCGTCATTGCCACCGCAGGGTTCGTGCTGAGCCTGCTTGCGGCGTTCGGCGCCGTCACCGCGGTCTATCAGTGGGGCTGGGCCGGCTCGTTCTTCGGCGTCCACGACCCAGGACCCATCCTCAGCTTCCTGCCCATCATGCTCACCGGCATCCTCTTTGGCCTGGCCATGGACTACCAACTGTTCCTAGCGTCGGGCATGCGCGAGGCCTATGTGCACGGACTGCCGGCCCGGCAGGCCGTGGTGGCGGGCCTGCGCCACGGACGGGCGGTGGTGACTGCGGCCGCGATCATCATGATCTCGGTGTTTGGCGGCTTCATCTTCTCCGAGATCGCGATGATCCGGCCCATGGGCTTTGGGCTCGCGGTGGGCGTGCTCTTCGACGCGTTCGTGGTGCGGATGGTCATCGTGCCCTCGCTCATGCACCTCGTGGGCAATGGCGCGTGGTGGTTGCCGCGCTGGCTGGACCGGCTCTTGCCGAACGTGGATGTTGAGGGCGCTGCACTAGAGCGCGAGCACCCGTTCGCCGCGTAAACCCCACCCCACACCTGAAATGGTGGACTAGTCCGGCGAAATCGCGATTTCGCCGGACTCAGCCTCCATTTCGGCTGATTGTGCTGGTCGCACATGTGAGCCCACCTCGCGGGCGGATGACAAAGGGCACCTACCTGGCGTTATGCCTGGTAGGTGCCCTGATCTCGTAGCGGGGACAGGATTTGAACCTGCGACCTCCGGGTTATGAGCCCGGCGAGCTACCGAGCTGCTCCACCCCGCGTCGGTAAGCCACGAGTCTACCGGAGGCCCCGCGAGGGGCCAAATCGACCATCACGCAGAGGGGGCCGTTGGTGCACCCTCGAGGCGCCGCGACGCAGCAACCGCATCCTCGAGGGCATCGGCGAGGCGCTTCTGCGCCTCGCCATAGGCCGCAAAGTCACCGATCGCGAGTGCGGCCTGCCCGTCCTTGATGGCCTGCTGTGCCGTGGTCAACGCGGTGTCGAGGGCCTTCTGCGCCGCCTCGTGGTCGGGGTCCACGGGGGTTGACGGCGTGCCCGTACCCGGGTCCTCACCCGTGCCCGGCTCCTGGCCGGTGCCAGGCTCCTCACCCGTGCCAGGTTCATCGGGGTTACCCGAAGCGCCGGCGCCAAAGACCTGGTCGAGCGCGCCCTGCAGCGTGTCGGCAAAGCCCACCTCGTCACCGAAGGCCACGAAGACCTTACGAAGCAACGGCACCTTGGTGCCTTGCTTGGCCTCCACATACACGGGCTGCACGTACAGCAGCCCACCCCCAACGGGCACCGTGAGCAAGTTGCCGTTGATGACGCTCGAGTCTCCCTGCCGCAACAGGTTGAGTGTGGTCTGCGCGTCCGTGTCCGTGGAGAAGTTGTTCTGCACCTGGCCCGGGCCCGGGATGGTGGTATCGCGCGGAAGCTCGAGGATGCGCAGCGTGCCATACCCATCGGAGACCTTGCCTGGGGTGTCGCCCGTCTCGGAGTCCACCGCCAGGTATCCGGTGAGGATGTTGCGCGGGTTGGTGCCGCCCTGGATGAAGGTGCCCGTGAGCGAGAACGACGGCGCGGACTGATCCGGCATTTGCAGGCTCAAGTAGTACGGCGGCTGGTTCTGCGACTCCTTGGTGGGGTCTGCAGGCACCTTCCAGAAGTCGGAGCCCGAGTAGAACGAGGCCGCATCCGTCACGTGATACTTCTGCAGCTGGAAGCGCTGGGCTGCGAAGAGGTCCTCTGGGTAGCGCAGGTGGCTCATGAGGTCACCGCTGATCTCGGAGACCGGCCGGTACGAGCCCGGGAACACCTTCTCCCACGTCTGCAGGATGGGGTCCTCGGGGTCCCACGCGTAGAGCGTCACCGTGCCGTCGTACGCGTCAACGGTGGCCTTGACGGAGTTGCGCAGGTAGTTGATCGGCGCCGGCGAGACGCCGTTGGCCGACTCCTGTGCGTTGCCATAGAAGATCCCATTGGGCGTCACGGCGGCCGAGTACGGGAATTGCGAGGTGGTGGTGTAGCCGTCAACGACCCACACGATGCGGCCGTCGACCACCGCGGGATACGTGGTCTGGTCCAGCGTCAGGTACGGCGCCACGCGCTGCACGCGCTCTTGGGGATCGCGGTAGTACAGCACCTGAGATTCGCTCGTGACACGATCCGAGAAGAGGATCTGCTCCTCACCAAAGCGGATGGCGTACATGAGCTTGGCAAACGCGTTCGACACGCTGGGGCCGCCGTCACCCGTGTAGGTGGTGTTCACCTGTCCCGTTGCCGACGAGTCGTCGGGGTAGTCGAGCTCCCATGACGGCGTGCCTGCGGGCGCACCCACGATGGAGTACACCGGCAGGTTCTGACCAAAGTACACGCGCGGCTCGTAGTCGCCCAGGTCGCCACTGGAGGGGATGCCGCCCTCCCAGAACGTCGGCTGGCCGTCAAGGTTGACCTTGTTGCCGTACGCCGCCACCACGCCAAAGCCGTGCGTGTAGACGGTGGTGTCGTTGACCCAGTTGCGGTTGTCCTCCGTGAGCCCGCTGAGGTTAAGTTCGCGCACCGCGATGACGGTGTCCCGAATGTCCTTCCCGACGCGGTAGCGGTCTACCTGCAAGGTGTCACCAAAGTTGTAGTACTGCTTGTTTTGCTGCAGCTGCTGGAAGGCTGGGGCCACGACGTTGGGGTCCAGCAGGCGGATCTGCGTGGTGGTGTCCGCATCCGCGCGCAGTGCCTCGGCATCCGCCTCGGTGGTGGCCTCATACGGGTCCACCTGCACCTTGTTCACGCCGTAGGCATAGCGCGTGGCGTCGATGTTGCGCTGGATGTACGTGGCCTCAAGCTCTTGGGCGTTGGGCGTCACCTGGAAGCGCTGAACGATCGCCGGGTAGACGCCGCCGATGGCAATGGCCGCCACGAGCATCAGGCCAACACCCACGGCGGGGATGCGCCAGTCGGGTCGCCAGATCACGAGCAGGAAGACCGCGGCAACCATGAGCGCGATTCCCACCAAGATTCCGCGAGAGGGCAGCACGGCATTGATGTCGGTGTACGACGCGCCGTAGAACTTTTCGCCCACCTTGTTCAGCAGGCTGTACCGCTGTAGCCAGTAGTTGGCGGCGATGCCCACCATGATGAGGGCACCCATGACCGCGAGCTGCACCCGCGCCCCACGCGATGCCACGAACGAGCGCCCGCCGCCCGAGATCCCGCCGTACAGCAAGTGCACAAAGGCCGCGAGCGCCGTGCACAGCACAAGGATCGTCAGGTAGAACGACACAAGCGTGCGCAGCACGGGCAACGTGAACACGTAGAACGAGGCGTCAAGCCCAAACTGGGGATCCTGCACGCCAAAGCTTGAGGCGTTGAGCCATGCCACCAGCGCCCGCCAATGCGAGGCCATCACGGCACCGGCGATGACCCCAACCAGGATGGGCGCGATCCACATGACCGCGCGCTCGAGCGGGCGAACCTGGTCCCGGTAGCGGTCCAGCGCAGGCCTGCCGCCGCGTTCGGGCCGCGCGCGCCGCGCAATCCACAGCGTGAGCCACACGGCGCCGCCGGCAATGAGGCCAAAGATCACGAACGTCACGAGCCGTGCCACCCATTGCGTGCGCCACACCTCGACATACCCCACCTGGGAGTACCACTGCCACTCCGTCCACACGTTGGCAAAGGCGATGGCGACCACCATCACGATGCCAACGCTCACCGCCGTCACGGCAACGGGGGAGCGCCTGCGCCGGGGTTCCGGGCGCGGCGACACGGGCCTGCGGTCGGCGTCAAACGTCAACGGGGCACATCCTTCACAGCGGCGGGGGTGTCAACAGGGTGCCACACCTAGCAGGTCGGCAATGACGAGGTGTCGCCCCTACCGATGGCGACAACGGCGTCGTACGCCTCATCCAGTGTGTCGACTGAGAAAACGTGCAGGCCGTCCGGAATGTTGCCCGTGACCTCCGTGCAGTTGGCCACAGGGGCCAGGAAGTACTCGGCACCGGCGTCACGTGCGCCCCACATCTTCATGCGAATCCCGCCGATGGCCCCCACCGCACCACTCGCGGAGATGGTTCCCGTGCCCGCGACCTTGGCCCCGTTGAGTTCGTCCTCAGGGGTCAGCTTGTCCATGATCCCCAGCGAGAACATGAGCCCCGCGCTTGGGCCGCCCACGGAGTCGATGGCCACGGTCACGTCGATGGGCAGCGAGAAGGTGGGATCCACGTAGATCCCCATGATCGCGGTGCCGGTGCCGTCGTCCACGGTGGTGAACGTCTCGTCATCACGCGTGCCGTCCCTGTTCACCGTCACCGTGATGGAGTCGCCCGGCTGCTTTGCCGCCATCGCGTTGGCCATGTCGGCATAGGTGGCGATCTCCGTGCCGTCGATGGCCACAATGACATCGTCCTTGACCAGGAAGCCCTTCGCGGGCGAGTCCTCGGGCACCTCGGCAACCGTGATGACGGCCGGCACGGGCTCTCCCAGCTCTTCCAGCGCCGCCACCGTCGCGGACTCTTGCGAAGTGATCCAGTCGGTCTTCGCCTGCTCGGCCACCTCGTCGGCCTGCTCCGGGGTGCCGAACACCCACTCGCGCGGCAGCACGTAGGTCTTGGGCGAGGACCACGCCGAGAGCACCCGGCCCAGCGTGAACGGCGTCTCCCCGGCGTCGGACACGGACACCGTGGTGAGGCGCAGCTCCCCCGTTGACGGATAGGTGGGCGCGCCGGAAATCTGCACGAGCGGCGTGCCGTCCTTCTCCCCCAGGGTGTCGAACGTTGGCCCTGGGCCACCAATGGCAAAGCCTGCTGGCAGCACGGTCAGCACCGCAATGAGGATGGAGCCCACGAGGCCCGTGATCGACAAGACGGCTGCCCGACGCTGTGCCTGGGCTTCGTCGGTCAAGTGCACGGCGGCCGTGGGTTCGGTACTCACGAGGACCATCATCCTTGATACCGGCCCATGCTCATAGCGAACGCGCAATCGCTCTCGCCCTCCCGCACGTTACGTTGAGTGAAACGCGGCGCCCGCCGCACGGCTCGGGAGGCCACATGACGCGCGACGACGACACCCCTTGGATGCGCCTGCTACGCGAGCTCTTCGGCGACGACGCCGAACGCGCCCTTGAGGAACTCGAGCACATGGGCCTTGACCCCCAGCAGCTCGCGGAGGCGTCTGGGCTCGCCGCCTCGCCCGCCATGATGGACCACGTCTTGGCGCAGATCCGCTCGCTCATGACTCAATCGCAAGGCGAAGACGTGAACTGGACGCTCGCGCACGACGTTGCGCGTGGCGTGGCCGCGCAAGGGGGCGACCCTGTGGTGTCAGCCGCCACAGCGTCGGGCTATCGCAGTGCCGTGAGCCGTGCAGAACTGTGGCTTGATGCGGCCACCGACTTTGACCCGTCCCGCCTGGAGCCACACGTGTGGAGCCGTGCCCAGTGGGTCGAGGCGACCCTGCCCACATGGCGCGTGCTCGCGGGGCCTGTGGCCGTGAGCGTCTCCGGCGCGCTCGGCTCGGTGCTGCATGCCGAGGCCGACGGCTCCATGGGCGGGCTCTTGGGGTCCGTGCCGCCCACCGTCTGCGGCATGCACATGGGTCAAGCCGCGGGTCAGGCCGCGCTCGAGGCGTTCGGCGGCACCGACCTCGGCATCCCGCTCTTGCCCCAGCCACGCGTGGCGCTGGTGCCGAGCGTCATCGAGACCTTCTCCGCGGGGCTCGACATCCCCGCGGACGAGGTGCATGCCTTCGTCGCCCTCCGCGAGGCCGCGCACGTACGCCTATTTGGCGCGGCGCCGTGGCTTCCCGGCCAGCTGCACGCCGCCATCGAACGCTATGCGGCGGCCATCACCATCGACCTTGAGGCACTGGATTCCGCGGTGTCCGACGCTGGGGCCGGGGACCCCGCGGCGCTTCAGCGGGCGCTCACGCGAGGCATCTTTGTGAACCACCACACGCCCGAGCAGGCGGCCACGCTCGAGCAGATCGAGACTTGGCTTGCTCTCATCGAGGGGTGGGTCGACGAGGTGACGACCGTTGCGGCAGCCCCGCATCTGCCGTCCATCGGTGCGCTGCGCGAGATGATGCGCCGCCGCCGCGCCGCGGGGGGCCCCGCGGAGGACGCGTTCGCGAACCTCTTGGGCCTGGACTTGCGCCCCCGCCGGCTACGCGATGCCTCCGCCATGTGGGGTGCCCTCACCCGCAGTGTGGGCGCGGCAGAACGCGACGCGATCTGGGCGCATCCGGACCTCCCACCGCGCCCCGATCAGCTCGCCGATTGGGCCGGCTGGATCGACTCCCGCGCCGCGGGTGGCGACGACATCGACGCCGAACTGCAGCGCATGCTCGAGGGCGACACGGGCCCCGCAGGGGACCAACCAACGGACTGATTCGACACGACGAGGCCCAATTGGCGCGAAAACGTGCTCGCGCCCGTCTAGTCTTGTGCGCAAGAGGCCCCCGTGGCCACAAAGCGCGTGCGTGAGCACGCACCGATCAAAGGGAGAGCCACATGGCTGACGAGACGTACTCTGGCGAGTTCTACTGCGTGAAGTGCAAGGAAAAGCGCAGCACGGAGGGCAAGGTCGTCATCTCCGAGAACGGCCGCCGGATGGCCAAGGCCGAGTGCCCCGTGTGCGGCACCAAGCTGAACCGCATCCTCGGCAAGGCCTAAGAGGCTTCGAAACGGCCGTCCTCCTCGCGGAGGGCGGCCGTTTTGCTGTCCCACGACCGGGGCCACCTGTGGATAACTCTTAGCGGTGGCTCCACACCTGGCACGGTGTACCCATGCGCCTGCCAGCCCACTCCCCCGTCCTCGCCCGTCCCGGAGCCAAGGGCGGCATCGACATGCAGGTGGGGCTCGCCTCACCCATCGTTCTCAGCGGACTCGCCTTCGACGAGCGCGAGTTCCTCGCCACCCTCGAAGGCGGCCGCCGTGTGACCCCCACACAGGCCCGACGCTTCACCCGCGTCGTCACCCGGCTCACCAACGCCGGTGCGTGGGACCGGCCGATCACCCCAACGCCAAGCCTCACCGTGGCGATTCACGGCGCGGGCGCGCTCGGGATGGACGTTGCCGCGGCACTCCACCGAACCGGGCTCGGTGTTGCTCTCAAGGACCAGGCGCCGATGCGCGCGGAGCCGCTGGGGACCTACGCAACCACAGCGTCGGGCACGTGCGCGGGTGCCGCGATTGCCAGCCTCGCCGCGCGAGGCGTGCCCGCACACCTTGCCAGCGGCGGTGAAGGCGCCGCCGTGGTGCTGTGCACCGGCGCACCCGACCCGCTGGCGATCACGCACCTCATGCGCGCGGGCACTCCCCACGTGCTCGTGGTGTGTGACGAGGCCACGGCATGGGTGTCCCACGTCATCGTTCCCGGCGACACCGCGTGCTCGCGATGCCGCGACATCGCGCTGACCCGCGCCGATCCCGTCTGGCCTTTGCTCGCGATGCAGTTGGGCGGGTGCGGGGTCGCCTCGCGTCGGCCGGCTGTGGATGCGCTCGTGGGCGCGCAGGCCGCGGCCCGTGTGGCGGCGCGGCTTGCGGCCTGGGCCGAGCGGGGCGGCACGGGTGGGGGTGGCACGGGTAGCGGCGAACGGATCGGCGCGCATGGCGTGCTCACCCCAGAGCCGATCGCCGCGGAGCCCGAGTGCGGCTGCGGCGCCGCCTAAGCGTGCCGCTGAACGATCTCCAGGATGTCTGCGCCATAGGTGGTCAGCTTTGACGCGCCAACACCGTTGACTCGCGCAAGGTCGCCCAGGGTGCGCGGGCGATCCCTGGCGATCTGCACGAGCGACACGTCAACGAGCACCGTGAATGCGGGCTTCGAGGTCTCCTTGGCGACCCCCAGCCGCCATTCCTTGAGTGCCTCGAGCAGGCGCACCTGGCCAGCATCAAGGTCACCGAGCGCCGCTGACACGGGACGACGCTTCACCGCGGTTGGCCTGGAGTCGGGCCACTGCTTCTCCAGGAAGCGCGTGCGCTTGCGGGTGGCCTTGCCCCCTGCCTTGCGCGCCCGCGCAAAACTCACCGCCAGATGCTCCCGTGCACGCGTGATGGCCACGTAGAGCAGGCGCTTCTCCTCCTCCACCGCGTCCGCGGACTCCGCGAGCGAGATGGGCATGAGCCCCTCGGAGCAGCCCACGATGAACACCGCGTCCCACTCGAGGCCCTTGGCCGCGTGCATCGTAGTGAGCGTCACCCCGTCCACCGACGGCGCATGCTGCGCCTGGGCGCGCTCGGCGAGGTGCTCCACGAAGTCACGCAGCGTTGCCTCCCCGCCGGCATCTGCGTCCACGTCGTCGGCGAGCTCGGCGAGCGCCTGGAGCGAGTCCCACCGTTCGCGAACCGCCCCACGAGCCGCGGGAGGGTCCTCCGCCCACCCCACGTCCACGAGAACGGAGCGCACGGACTGGCCAAGCCCAGCGTGGGGCCCGGAGGCCGAGCCGGCGGCAACGGCCGCGCCCCGCAGCAACACCACCGCGCGCTTGACCTCGTCGCGATCGAAGAAGCGCTGGCCGCCACGCACCAGGTATCCGATGCCGCGCTGTGCGAGTGCCTCCTCAAGCGCCTCCGACTGACTATTGGTGCGATACAGCACGGCGACCTCGCGAGCCGCGACCCCATTCGCCAGGAGCGCGTCGATGCGCGCGGCAACGCCTTCTGCCTCAGCCACGTCGTCGTCATAGGCCGTGTAGATCGGGGCCGGGCCATTGGGCCGCTGTGCCACGAGCTCGACGCTCGAGAAGGCGGCGTCCCGTGTCCGCATGAGCGCGTTCGCGAGCGCCACCACTTGCGGCGTGGACCGGTAGTCGCGGACCAAGCGCACCACGGCGGCGTCCGGGTAGTCACGACGGAAGTCGAGAAGGTGCTTGGGCGACGCGCCCGCGAATGAGTAGATGGTCTGAGCGGGATCACCCACCACGCACAGCTCGCGCCGCCCTCCAAGCCACTGATCCAGCACAAACTGCTGCAGCGGCGAGACGTCTTGGTACTCGTCAACCACAAAGTGCCTGTACTGGCGGCGGATCTGATCGCCCACCTCCGCATGCCGGCCAATCATGTCCGCGAGCAACAGCAGGATGTCCTCGAAGTCCACGACCACGGCGTCCGTCTTGGCCTGCTCGTAGGCGCGCATGGCGTCGGCCACTTGCTGGGCGGTGAGGCCGGCGGGAAGGGGGCGACCGAGGTCGGCAATGCGGCGCTGGTAGTCATCGGGGTCCACGAGCGAGACCTTGGCCCATTCGATCTCGCTCGCGAGGTCACGCACGGTGAGGCGATCCACGCGCAGCCCGATGCCGCTCGCCGCGCGTCCCACCAGCTGGGCCTTGTGCTCAAGGATCTGCGGGAGCTGGCCTCCCACCACCTCCGGCCAGAAGTAGCTGAGTTGGCGCAGCGCCGCGGCGTGGAACGTGCGCGCCTGGACGCCGCCCGCACCGAGCGCGCGCAGGCGCTGGCGCATCTCCCCCGCGGCCCGCGCGGTGAAGGTCACCGCGAGCACAGACTGCGGGTTGTACGCGTTCACGCGCACGCCGTAGGCGATGCGGTGCGTGATGGCTCGCGTCTTGCCCGTACCGGCGCCCGCGAGCACGCACACCGGACCGTGCAGGGCGGTGGCAACCTCACGCTGCTCGGGGTCGAGCGCGTCAAGGATCTGGTCAGCGGACATCGGGTGCATTCTCGCAGGCCCCACCCACATGGCAGCACCCATCCACAGCCAGGACTGCGCTGCCTAATGTGCTGCCCCGCCGGACGCCCACTCGTCGAGCATCCAGCGCGCGATTGACCCCGCGGGTGGCAAAATCACGGCGCCCTCGGCGACAAGCTCCGGGAGATCCTCCCGGGTCACCCACAGCGCCTCCGTGATCTCGTCCTGATCCAGGTGCAGCGTAGGGTCCTCCACGCTCGCCCTAAATCCCACCATGATCGATGCCGGGAACGGCCACGGCTGCGACGCCACGTAGGTCAGCGCTCCAAGGGTGATCCCCGCCTCCTCGCGCACCTCGCGGCGGGCGGCCTGTTCCAGGCTCTCGCCGGGCTCCACGTAACCCGCCAGGTGCGAATACCGCCTGGCACTCCAATACGAGGCATGCGCCATGAGCAGTCGATCCTCGGGGTCGGTGATGGCCACGATCACGGCGGGGTCCGTGCGCGGATAGTGCTCGCGTTCGTCGGCCTCACACCGACGCACCCACCCCCCGTGAATGGGGACGGTCGGCTCGCCGCACAGGGAGCAGCGCGGGTGATTGGCATGCCACGTGGTGATGGCCACCGCCGTCGACGCCAGCTCGCGATCACGGGCGGCCGCGTCGCCGATCTCGGAGAATGCGCGCAAGAGATCCCGCAATCCCACCATGCGCTCAGAACCAATGCCATCGTCCGCGTCGCCGAACGTCGCGTCCACGGGGACGACGGCCACGATGTCCCGGTCACCGTCCCGTCCCAAGTAGGCGGTCAGCGACGCCTCGGGGCGTGCATGAGGCGGCAACTCTACGAGCCGGCCATCCGCGGCAAGGACCGCACCATCCTTGACTACCACGGCGTCGGCGTGCGCCATGTCCAGGTCGCGGCGCTCGGCGGCACGGTCAACAACGAGCGGCGCAAAGAGGGTCCACGGCGTCATGTCACCAAACATATGCCCCACGCTGGCCTCGCCTTGGCGACGCGGGCGCGGCGTGGAGCGTGGCGTCGGGCCCGCTTAGGCCGTAGCGTGAAGGCGTGCCTCGATCTCCCCTCGCGCTCGCCGCTCTCGCGTCCGTGGCTGTGCCTGGGCTCGACGTCTACGACGTGTTGCGCAGCCCCCACGCCGACAGCGACTTTGACGTGGTTGTCGTCAAGGACGCCACGGGCAACCGTTGGATTGTGCGCGCCCCCAAACGCCCTGCCGCCGGCGCGGCGCTCGAGGCGGAGCAGGGCCTGCTGACGGCGCTTGGCCGCGCGCGCGATGCGGGGCTGGTCCATTTTGCGGTGCCGCAACCCAAGGGCTCGGCGCTGCTCGGCGCCGATGAAGGGCGGGTCATCGTCTACAGCGAGGTGAGGGGTGCGCCGCTGGTGCTGGCCGCCGTGCAGCCGGGACCGGGCCTTGCGGCGAGCATTGGCCGTGCGCTCGCCGAGGTACATGAACTGCCCGTGAGCCTCATCGAGGAGCAGGGTCTTCCCACCTATTCGGCGGAGGAATACCGCGAGCGCCGGCTTGCCGAGCTCGATGCGGGCATTCAGACGGGCCGTGTGCCGCCGCGCCTCGCGGATCGCTGGGAACGCCAACTGGAGAACGTCTCGTGGTGGCGGTTCGAGCCGACTGTGGTGCACGGCGACATGGGCGAGCACCAGTTGCTGGTGGCCGAGGGTGAGATCAGCGGCATCGTCGACTGGATGGACGCGCGGGCAGCGGACCCCGCGGATGACCTGTCATGGCTCGCGGCCGCCGCTCCGCAAGAGGTGCTCGAATCGGTGTTTGAGGCCTACGTGCTGGGGCGGCGCGAGCTGAGGGATCCGCATCTGCTGGATCGCGCGCGGCTCGCGTCAGAGCTCGCCTTGCTGCGTTGGCTCATGTATGGCGTGCGCACCGAGAACGCCGACGTCATCGCCGACGGCGAGGGCATGATGCTCGACCTCGAGGCGCTGCTGTTCGACAGCGAACAACCCACAGACGACTACACCTAGCCGCGCACGAGCTCTTCAAGCTCTGCCTGGCTCAGCAGGCGCTGGGGCCGCACGGTGTGGTCGGTTGCCACGTAGTAGAACGCGGCGTCGATGTCCTCAAGCGGGATCCCCTTCCACGCGGACCACGCGAGCCGATACACCGCGAGTTGCACCTCGCGCGCCGCGATGTCGTGCGGGTTTGTGGGCGGCTTGCCGGACTTCCAGTCCACGACCGTCACCTTGTCCAGGCCCCTTCCCGCAGGGAACACGGCGTCGATGCGCGAGCGGATGACGGTGCCAGCAATGGGCAGCTCTACGTCCACCTCCACATCACTGGGGGTGCGGTCGGCCCACTCGGAGGCCTCCCACGTGCGCTTGAGCGCCTCAAGGTCCGCGGCGGCGTCTTCGTCGGGCCCGAGGTCGGCAGGCTCGAGCAGCGCCACGGTGCCAAAGTGCGACTCGATCCACGCGTGGAGCGCGGAACCGCGATGCGCGGCGAGCGTTGGCTCTTGCGGCATGGGCCTGCGCAACTGGTCCAGGAACGCCGCACGGTCGCGTCGCAACGCCACGAGTGCCGAGGTCGAGAGGTGCCGCGGAAGCTCCAGGGCACCGGTCCCTGCCCGGCGTTCGGCACGTTCGGCGAGCATGGCGGCGATGGTCTGCCCATAGGGGAGCTTCTCCCACCGCGCGTCACTGCCGCGCTCCTGGGACACCATCGCCGCGAGCGCCCGGCGCTCACGGTCGCGCTCGCTGGGTTCGCGCGGCCACGATGCCTCCGGGTAGACAGGTTCGGGTGCGGTAGCGTCGGGCTCCGGGCGCGGCTCCCACTCTGAATCGTCGACGATGCCGGCCTCGAGCAGTTCGGTCATAAACGGCGACACGTCCACCTGTCGCTTTCCCGAGCCAAACCACGATCCGCTCAGGAGCACGTGGCTGCGCGCACGGGTGAGCGCCACGTAAAACAGCCGACGCTCCTCCTCGACCGCGTGCTCACCCGCCCGCACGCGATACTCGCCTATTGACGCACCCAACTCTGCGTGGTCGCGGGCACCCTCCCATGCCCACTGGGGAAGCCGCGCGGCATCAAGCCGCACGTCCCACGGCAGCTGTGCATCGCCCGCGAGCCACCCCGAATCCGCGTAGATGCCGCCGGTGCGACCCACGTAGGGAAAGCGTTCGGCAGACATGCCCGGTACTGCGACGACATCCCATTCGAGTCCCTTTGCCGCGTGCACCGTCATGACCTGCACCGCGCCAGGCTCGGGGTCCTTTACGGGCGGCTCAAGCCCACCCTCTCGGTCACGCGCGGCGGCAAGCCAGCCCAACAGGGCGCCCAGCGTGGGACGCTCCGCCGAAGCGGTGTAGGAGCGCACGGCATCGAGGAAGGCATCGACGTCCCGGCGCGCCCTTCCGGTGGCGTCCGCGAGCGCTGCCTCGACATCGAGCTGCCAGGCGCGCTCCGCAAACACCACGAGCTCGGTGAGGGGCAAGTACGTGTGGGTGCGCACCTGCTGCACGGTGGCAGAGACGGTCGCGAGCCGCTCACGCGCCACGGTGCTCAACGTGCGGCCGTCTCGCGTTGCCCAGTCCGCGGGGGGCGGGCTCGCCAAGGCGTCCACGATGCTCGCGGCGTCCTCACGCATGGCGCGCGGCCCGGCAAGCTGCTCCGACCATTCACCAAGCACGGCGAGGTCCCGCGCACCGAGATTGATGCGCGCAGACGTGAGTATCCGCATCAACGAGTCACCGCGCGAGGGATCATGCGCCACCTCGAGCAGCGCCACAAGATCGGCGACGATGGGCGTCTCCAGGAGCCCGCCAAGGCCCACCACCTCGTAGGCGATCCCCGCCTCGCGCAGCGCCTCGACCACCGGCGCAAAGAGTGCCTTGCGACGGCACAAAACGGCGGCCGTTGCCTGTGGGCCCAGCTCTGCCCGACGCTCCAGGATCCACTGCGCCGCGTGCGCCGCCTCGTGGGCGAGGTCTTGCGCCATATGCGCGACGACAGCGGGCGCCTCACGCTCCGGCTCGGCGACCCCCAAGTGCTCGCCTCGCGAGCGCAACTCGCCCACCGCCACCTGGGAGGTGCCACGCAGCGGGGCGGCCGCGACATTGGCCGCGGCCAACACCGCTGCCTCGTTGCGCCACGAGACGCTCAAGGTGGACTGCACCACGACGTCGGGCCCGCCAAAGGTCTCCACGTACTCGGCGAGCGCGGCCGCAGACGCGCCGCGGAACCCGTAAATGGCCTGGTTGGGGTCCCCTACCGCCATGACGCTCACCTCGGAGCCGAGCAGGTCCGCGAAGAGCCGCAACTGAGGCGGCGAGGTGTCCTGGAACTCGTCGAGCAACACCGCAACGTATCGCGAGCGCTCGGCCACCTGGACGGCCGGCAGCACCGCCAGCTGGCATGCGAGCGCCACCTGGTCGGCAAAGTCGACCGCCCCGGCGGCACGCTTGTTGGCCTCATAGGCCACGGCAAGGTCGGCGAGATCGCGCAGCTTCCACAGCGCGGAGATCTTGCCGCTCAGTGCCTGTGTCATGGTGCCAGGGGCGGCATCTCCGCGCTTCTTGGGCAGCTTCATCAGGCGGTCGATGCGCGTGGTGAGCTGCTGACGCAGCGCCTGCGGGGTCAGGTTGTGATCACGGATCTGCGCCGCAAATGATGGGAGCTCGCTCACCAGCACCGACACCGCCGCACCCGTCTCGAGCCACGGCTCCCATTGCTCCACGGTGCGTTGGGCGAGCTGCCACAAGGCGGCATCGGTGAGCAGGCTCGCGTCAGGGTCCGCTCCCACACGTAGCCCGTGCTCCGCCACAAGGCCCGCGGCGTAGGCGTTGTACGTGGCCACGACCGGCTCGGCACGCTCCGCCTGGTCCGCGTCGCCCCACACCTTGGCGATGTGCTCATGAGTGCGCTTGGCGATCTCCGCCGCGGCCTTGCGGGTGAAGGTGAGGCACAGGATTTCGTCGGGCCCGATGTCCCTGCCAAACAACTCGCGCGCGTGGTCGAGCATGTACACGATGCGCAGCGACAGGGTTTCCGTCTTGCCCGATCCCGCGCCCGCCACCACCAGGTGGGGTGCGGTGCCCGACGCGATGATCGCCGCTTGCTCCGGCGTGGGGGCACCGCGCCCGGTCACCAGCCGGTAGAGCTCCTCGACCGGCCGCGACTGCCCGCGAACCACTCCCATCTCGCTGCTCATCGATCCCCCACCTGGTCGCCTTGGGGCTGTGCGGGGCATGATCGCCGCACCGGGCAATGCGGGCAAAGCTCATTGACCACCGCGGCAAAGCGTGTGCCGCGCATGGTCTCCTCCGCGCCGTTGAGCCGCGCCAGCGCCACGTCATCCTCCACCGGCGATTGCCGCACCACGCTGCCGGCTTTGGCAGCCCCCTTTCCCACAAAGACCAAAGCGGCGCCCGACGCCGTGGAGACTCCGTCGAACGCGCCCCGGTTGGCGGCGAGTTGGTACAGCATCAATTGGCCGTGGTCCTCACCCTGCGCACCCGTGATCTTGGAACCGGTCTTGAGGTCCACCACCCGTGCGGTGTCGCCGTCTATCTCCACGCGGTCGGCAATGCCGCTGATGATGGTGGTGCCCAGCTCCACGCGGAACGGCTGCTCCACGAGCACCCGTTCCGGGCTGGACGTCGCCAGATACCCTGCCAGGCGGTCTACCATGGCGCTCGCATCGCGGAAGGCCCGCTGTTCTACCCACGTCTCGCCCTCGGATAGCCGCTCCTCGAGTGCCGCATGAAGCTCTCGCGAGCCGCCGTGGGGGTGCTCTGCGGCGATCTCGTGGATGAGCAGGCCGGTGTTCTGTGCGTTCGAGCTTGCCGGCCTGCCCCCCGCACTCTCCAACACCCACCGTAAAGGACACGTGGTGATGAGGTCGATGCGCGATGGCGATACCGTCACCGGCGCCTCCTCATCCCACACCGGCTCCTCAGAGCTCGGCTGTGCCACACCCACCCAGGTGGCGGGGTCCGCTGCGGCCTCACCGGCGTCGGCAAGGAGCGCGAGCGCCGTGGCAACGGCGGGTGACGGCCGAGCGGACCGCAAGGCGGCCACGGCACCGCGAAGGTCCGCCACTGCGCCAGGGACGCCATCCGCGCGCCGCACTCCCGCGGCCGCCTCGACCACCCCGAGGTAGCGACTGGGCCGAGTGTCGCCGTCCTCGATGGCGGTCACCACGAGTCGTGTGCGAGCCCTCGACACGGCGACGAGGAAGGCGCGGGTCTCGTCGTCGAGCACATCCTTACGTGCCTGGCGAAGGTCTCGCTGCGGCAGCGCGCGCGAGGCCGCGCCGTCCCAGCCATCCGCCACCACCTCGGCCAGGCGCTGCGCACCGAGCACGGAATCACGCAGCCGAAGATCGGGCCACACGCCTTCCTCGAGCCCGGCCACGATGACCACGTCCCACTCCCGTCCCGCAGCGGAGGCTGGCGTGCAAAACGCCACGCACTCCGCGCTGGAGCCGCGTGCGCCGAGCGAGTCGACGGCAAATTCCTGCCCCTCGAGGTAATCGAGGAATCCCGCAACAGTGGCGCCCGGCATGCGCTCTTCAAAGGTCTGGGCGGCGCGCAGCAACGCGATGATCGCGTCGAGGTCCGCGTCGTCGCGGGCGGACCCCGCGAGTGCGGCCGCGCGCCACTGCTCGCCCACCCCAAGCGCCTCCCACGCCGCCCAGATCACCGCACCCGGCGTGGGACCGGCCGATGCCGCCCTCTCCTTGGCCGCGCGCACCGCACGCGCCGCGCGCACGGCCGCGGCGGCCTCCGGGCCCGACATCGTGGACAGCCGTGCCGGATCCGCGAGTGCGTCTGCGAGCAAGGCTCCGCCGCCAGCGGTTCCTCCCCCCGCGCGGTCCTCGGCCACGAGCGCGCGGCGGAGCCTGCGCAGCGCCACCGCGTCGAGGCCAACGATGCGCGATTGCATCACCTCCGCTGCGAGGTCCTCTGTCCAGGGTTCTCCCCCCGCGATCCTCAGGAGCGCGAGAAGCGGCCACACCGCGGTCTCATGTTGAAGCGCGGTGCCGTCTCCGAGCGCCTCGCACGGGACGTCCGCCGCGAGCAGATCCGCGCGCAGCCCCTGCAGCAGCGAGCGCGACCTGGCGATCACGGCCATCCTGCTCCACGGCACTGCGTCCTCGTGCCTGGCCCGACGCAGCGCCGCGGCAATGGCGCGAGACTGGGCGTAGCGGTGCGGCAGCACCAGCACGTCCACCGCATCCGCCGCCACGCCGCCCGCATCCACGCCGCCCACACTGGTCGCGGCTCGCACCGCCGCCCGCGCGCTGCCCACGCCGCGGACGCCCACTCGCTGCGCAACGGCGGCACTCACCACGCCGAGCGCACCTTGCCGGTGGTCGCGTTCAAGCTCCACGACGTCAGGGAACACCCCGCTCGCCGCGGCCGCCGCCAGGCCGCCAGCAATGCCGCCCCTGTACCCTTGCACGGCCTCGTCGGCGTTGCCGATGAGCACCACTCGCGCCCCGCCCCGCCGCAGTTGCGCCAGGAGCGAGGTGGTAGCCGCAGTGGCGTCTTGGTAATCGTCCACGACCACCAGATCCCACTGCGGAGGCGAGCCGGCAGGCCAGGCAGCCAGAGCGTCGGCCGCACGGGCGGCAATGGACCCGGCATCAAATCGCTGACCCTGGTCCCCCGGAAGCGACCGCAGCGTCATGACGTCGCGATACTCCTGATACATCGCGGCCGCCGCGACCCAACCCGGCTGGCCCGCGCGTTCGCCGAGCTCGGCGAGTTCCACCGGCGCAAGATCCGCCTCGGCCGCCCGCTGCAGCACCGCACGCAACTCATCGCGGAACGCGGGCATCCGCAATGCCTGCGGCGGCAGCCCACCCCAGTCCAGGTCACCGCTGGCGATGCGACCCTCAAGCAGGTCTTTGAGGATGACGTCTTGCTCGGCACCCGTGATGAGGCTCGGCGCCGGCTCGTTAGCCGCGCGTGCCGCGCTCGACAGCACCTCAAACGCCAGCGACGACGCCGTGCGCACCAGCGGCACCCCGGTAGGCCGGTTCACCGCAAGGGACACGCGGTCACGAAGCCGCGCCGCCGCCACTCGCGTGGGTGCGATCAGCACCACACGCTCGGGAGCCACACCACGCTCCACCGCCTCCACGATGGCCCGCACGGCCACGAGCGACTTGCCCGTGCCCGCGGCCCCCGTCACCAGCGCGTACCCGTGCGCGATCGCGTCAAGGGCCCGACGCTGGAAGGGGTCGGGCTCCACGGTCGCCTGCGGATTCACACGCCCATTCGACCAGACACCACCGACATGGGCGCGGCAGGCGCGCTAATCCTTCGCGGGGAAGGGCCACGGGTTGGGCGTACACGCCTTGGGGAGCGTGCGCTGGTCCACCATGACGTCGGCCACGCCCTTCTTGCACGTGGTGTCAGCCTTGCCATCAACGTGGCCCATACCGTGATTGAGCTGGTAAATGCGGGAATCAGTGCGGTCTTCTGCGAAGGGCTCGAGGCCCTGGATCCAGTCGTAGACGCTCACGACGATGGCGCCCTGCCCCGCGCACGCCGCCGCCGAGGGAGTGGGCGAGGGCGAAGGAGTCGCGGTGGTCTCTGGGGTGAGGGCGGCGGGCTCGTGCGGCGTGGGACACAGCGCGGCCGCGGTGTAGGGGCTCGCCAAGACCACCCGAACGTCGGGAGCGCCCTCGGTCTGCACATAGGTGGTGGGACCTTCACGGCCCCAGGCTTGGGGGTCATTCAGAGCGGCCATCACAAACGACGCGAAGAGCGAGTCCGTGACCTCAAGCCCGTTCTCGATGTCGATGCGCACATAGCGCACCACTCCTGCATCCGGCGTGGTTGCGGTGGGCGCCGGCGCGGTGGCGAACGTGCCATCACCGCGCACGGGGAAGTCCAGGGACCGCAGGCCGGCCGCGCGATCGTCATCGTCGATGGTGCGCGTCACGGGAGCCATGGGCGGCAGCGACACGTCCATCGTTGGCGTCGCCGAGGGGCTGGGCGAGGCAGAGGGGGACGACGACGGGGAAGGAGAACTCAGGCTGTCCGCGAACAGGCTTGTGGCCCACCCTGCGCCGATGCCGATCCCGAACCCCACCACGATGACGGCGAGCGTGACTGCCACGCCAGACAGGCTGATTCTCCTGCCCGCGAACAGTCGACGGCTACCGCGGGGCATGTGCCTACGATAGACGCACGACGAGCCAAATCAGCCTGTGGAGGTCAGCGTGGAAGTTCGCATCGGCGTTCAGAACGTGTCGCGAGAGGTGTTTGTGGAGACCGATCTCTCGGCCGCAGACGTTGAGAAGAAGGTCGCGGATGCACTCGCCGGCCTCACCCTTGACCTCACTGACGTTAAGGGGCGTCGCGTCATCGTGCCGGCCAACGCGATCGGCTACGTGGAGATTGGCGAAGAGGAGCGTCGCCGCGTGGGCTTCGGCGGCTAACGCCGCCTGACGTCACCCGCACCTACTCCGGCGCGGCCACGGCCGCTTGTGCAGTGCGCGCCGCGTCGCTGGGGCTCGCCGCACTCACATCGATGGCGATTCCCGGCTCATCCGCGTGAAGCTCCTCAAGTGTCGCGAACTGCGAATCCAGCAAGCCTGGTCCCGCGAAGTGCCCCGTCGCTTCCGCCCTCGCCGCAACCCTCGCCTCGAGCGTTGCCTGCGGCGCCCGCAGGTGCACAAAGAAGGCATCGGGCGCCGCGGCGAGAATCGCCTCCCGATACGAGCGTTTGAGCGCAGAGCACGCCACCACACGGTCCCCCTCGCCGCCCAGCCATTGCCCCACGCGGGCGAGCCACGGCCACCGGTCGTCATCGGTCAAGGGGACGTTCGCGGCCATCTTGGCCACAGCGTCGGGCGCATGAAAATCGTCGCCATCGGCAAACTGTGCGCCCACCGCCCGGGCGAGCATCCTCCCCACCGTGGACTTCCCGCAGCCGGTGACTCCCATGACAACTACGTGCATGATCCCTAAGCGTACGGGCGCCACCAGGTAGAATGAGGGTGACCTGAGGTTGACCGGTCGTCATGTGAAGCGCGGCGAAAGCGCCGCAACGAGGATGAGCGCGATCGGCTGCCCGCCGCATCGGCGCCCCTTGCGCCCCTATCCACATGGATGACACATGACCGAAACGCACGCCAGCGTGCATGTCGCGGATCGCAACTTCGCTGACTTCCCCATCAATCCCCTCATCGCCCAGGCACTGGCCGACGCTGGAATCACCACTCCCTTCCCCATCCAGGCGATGACCCTTCCGGTGGCGCTGTCCGGCCACGACATCATTGGCCAGGCCAAGACCGGAACGGGCAAGACCCTGGGCTTTGGCGTGCCGCTGCTCAATGGTGTGGTCGCCCCCGGCGAGGACGGGTACGACGCTCTTGGCGAGGCCGCGGGCAAGCCCCAGGCGCTCGTGGTGGCGCCCACGCGCGAGCTTGCGGTGCAGGTGGCCGGCGACCTCGCCACCGCCTCCAAGCTGCGCTCGGTGCGCATTGCGCAGATCTATGGCGGGCGCGCGTACGAGCCGCAGATTGAGCAGCTGAACAAGGGCGTTGACGTCATTGTCGGCACACCGGGACGCATGATCGACCTTCTCAACCAGCACCACCTTGACTTGCGCTACGTGCGCACCGTGGTGCTCGACGAGGCGGACGAGATGCTGGACCTCGGCTTCCTTCCGGACGTGGAGAAGATCCTCGCCGCGACTCCCGCCTCGCGGCACACCATGCTGTTTTCCGCGACCATGCCCGGCGCGGTGGTGGCGCTGGCGCGCCGCTACATGACGCAGCCCACGCACATCCGTGCCGCGGATCCCGACGACGACGGCGCCACCGTCAAGGCCATCGCGCAGTTTGTGTACCGGGCGCACGCACTGGACAAGGTGGAGGTGCTCGCGCGCCTGCTACAGGCCCGTGGTCGCGGCCTCACGGTGGTCTTTGCGCGCACCAAGCGCACCGCGGCCAAGGTGTCCGATGAACTGCGCGAGCGCGGCTTTGCGGCCGGCGCCATTCACGGCGACCTTGGCCAGGGCGCGCGCGAGCAGGCGCTGCGCGCGTTCCGCAACGGCAAGATCGACATCCTCGTGGCCACCGACGTGGCGGCCCGCGGCATCGACGTTGACGACGTCACGCACGTGGTCAACTACCAGTGCCCCGAGGACGAGAAGATCTACCTGCACCGCATCGGCCGCACGGGCCGCGCGGGCAAGACCGGCACCGCCGTCACCTTTGTGGACTGGGACGACGTTCCGCGCTGGTCGCTCATCGACAAGGCGCTTGACCTGGGCTTCCCCGAGCCCATCGAGACGTACTCGTCCTCACCGCACCTGTTCAGCGACCTCGACATCCCCGAGGGCACCAAGGGCCGCCTGCCCCGCTCCGCACAGACGCGCGAGGGGCTCGAGGCGGAGACGCTCGAGGACCTTGGCGAGACCGGCAAGAAGCACGGCGGCCAGGGTTCTGGTGGGCGAGGTTCTGGTGGGCAGCGTTCTGGTGGGCAGCGTTCTGGTGGGCAGCGTTCTGGTGGGCGCGGTTCTGGTGGGCGCGGTTCTGGTGGGCGCGGCGATGCCCGACGCTCCGGCGACTCCGGTGGCGAACGTCGCCAGGGTGAGGGACGGGGTGGCGGGCAGGGCGCTGCGAGCTCTGCCGACGCCCCGCGCGGCGAGGACGGAGCGCCCCGCAAGCGCAATCGGCGCCGTCGCCGTTCGGGCGGCAGCGCCGATGGCAGCACGGGCGGCAGCGCCGCGCCGAGTGCGTGAGGCGCACACAGGGCGCCTGAGGTCCGCGAAAGCGTGCGCGAGACGCATTTTCGGGTGACGGGACCCGCGCAGCTTGCCGTGGCTAGCTGCGTTGTGCTTTGAGCGCCTCGAACACGTCCGGCGACGTGAGGTTTTCGCCGAGCCGATTGAGCTTGCCCGCTCCGTGGTAGTCCGAGGAGCCCGTACGCAGTAGCCCCAGCCGGTCGGCGAGCGCCGCGAGGCGCTCGCGCTGCTGGGGCGAGTGATCGCGGTGATCCACCTCAAGCCCCGCGAGCCCGGCGTCTGCCATGAGCTCAATGACAGAGTCGGGCACCACGCGCCCCCGCGCGTCCGCGCCAGGGTGCGCAAAGACCGGCACGCCGCCGCTGGCGCGGAGTGTGTGGATCGCGTCCACCACGTCGGGCGCGTAGTGCGGCACGTAGTACTTCGAGTGGTTGGCAAGCACACCGGCGAAGGCCGCGTCTCGGCTGGGGAAGTGGCCAGCGGCTACCAGCGCGTCGGCGATGTGGGGACGCCCCACGGTATCCGCGGACGACGCGTGAATCAGCACCTCGTCCCACGTGACGGGGTAGTCGGCGGCAACCCGATGCACCATCTGCTGCGCACGCTCCACCCTGGCGTCGCGAGTCTGCGCGATCATGCGCGTGAATGCGGGAGCCTGGGGCTGCGGCCAGTAGCCAAGCAGATGAATGGAGATGCCGCTGTGCCGGCATGAGACCTCGATCCCGGGCACAAAGGCCACACCGCACTCGGCGGCGGCGAGTTCCGCCTCGCGCCACCCAGAGACCGAGTCGTGATCGGTGAGCGCCACCACATCGAGGCCCGCGGCGGCGGCCGCGCGCATCACCTCGGCCGGAGCCTCGGTGCCGTCGGAGACGCGGGAATGCGTGTGGAGGTCGATGCGCACCCCACCAGTATCCCGCGCATGCGACCATTGGCAAGTGAGTGACGAGACCCCCAAGCAGAAGAACGAGGCCCGCTCCACCCGCCCCTCTTCCGAGGAGTTCAAGGAGTTCATCGCGAGCCGGTGGGCGGAGCCCACCGACGTGGCCACCACGCTCATCGCCGCCGCCCCCTATGCGGCCGAGCGGCGGCGCAGGCTATCCGCGAAGTTCCCCGGCGTGCGCATCGTGGCCCCTGCGGGCGATCTCAAGGTGCGCGCCAATGACACCGACTACCGCTTCCGCCCGCACAGCGACTTCGCCTACCTCACTGGCCTTGGCGCGGACCACGAGCCGGGCGCCGTGCTCGTCATGTCCCCGCTGGACGGCGGTGGGCACGATGCCGTGCTGTACGTGATCCCTCCCGCCGGCAAGGATGACGAGGGGTTCTATGCCGACCCCCGCTCCGGCGAGTTCTGGATTGGCCGCCGCCCTGGGCTGGCCGAGTTTGCCGCGATGACGGGCCTCACGGTGCGCCCGCTCAAGGAGCTGCCCGGCGGGATTCGGCTAGCGTCACAGCCAACGCGCGCGGTGTCACGGGCGCTGAGCGAGATGCGCATGGTCAAGGACGCCTACGAGATTCAGCAGCTGCGCGACGCCGTGGACGCGACCATCGCCGGATTCGAGCGCGTGGTGCGCGAGCTGCCGCGAGCCATCGAGCACAAGCGCGGCGAGCGCGTGGTGGAGGCGAGCTTTGACGGCCATGCCCGGGAGGAGGGCAACGCCGTTGGGTACGAAACCATCGCAGCGTCGGGCCCCCATGCCACCACGCTGCACTGGATCCGCAACGACGGCCAGGTGCGCCGCGGCGACCTGCTGCTGCTGGATGCGGGAGTGGAGGTCGAGAGCCTGTACACCGCGGACATCACGCGCGTGCTGCCCATCGACGGCGAGTTCACTGAGGTGCAACGGCGCGTCTATGACGTGGTGCTCGAGGCGGCCGACGCCGGCTTTGCAGTGGCGCGGCCCGGGGCCAGATTCATCGATGTGCACAACGCCGCGATGGCCGTGATTGAGAAGCGGCTGAACGAGTGGGGCATCGTGCCGCCTGCCGAGGACGACGATGCACGGCTGTACCGGCGCTGGATGGTGCACTCGACGTCCCACCACCTTGGCCTCGACGTGCACGACTGCGCCGCCGCCAAGCGCGAGCTGTACATGGAGGGCGAGCTGGTGCCTGGAATGGTGTTCACCATTGAGCCGGGGCTGTACTTCAAGCCCAACGACCTCGCGGTGCCGGAGGAGCTGCGCGGCATTGGCGTGCGCATCGAGGACGACGTGCTCGTCACGGAAGACGGTTGCGAGAACCTCTCCGCAGCGCTGCCCAGGCAGGCCGACGCTGTGGTCGCCTGGATGGCGCGGCTCAGGGGGTAGGTGCTCCGACCCGGCGCCCGGCACCCCAGCCCTGCTCCTTTCGCTGACGTGATTGCGAAGTAACTGGTGATGGGATGGACAAGGTGAGGGCCCGCGCAAACCTCGTCTGTCTGACACATGTGATATTTTGTCAGACATGAGCACGATCACGATGCGCACCCTGTCGCGCGAGACGGCTCGCGTCCTCGATGAGCTGCCTTCGGAGAGCACGGGGGTCATCGTCACTCGCGACGGCATCCCCGTCGCACGCATCACACCGATCTCTGCCATCGAGCGGGAACTCTATGAGCGACTTGCGGCGCGAGGCGTCGACATCAACAACCCCCCGCCAGTCGACCCCACGTGGCACCCTGCCCCCGCCGTCGCGCCCGGCGAGAAGACGGCGAGCGATTACCTCATGGAGGATCGCGCGAGCGATCTCCCATAGCAATGATCCGCTACTTGGATGCAAGCGCACTCGTCAAGCTGCTCGTCGATGAAGCCGAATCGCTCGCCTTGCGCTCCCACCTGAAGCGGTTGCGACAGCCTGGTGTCACAAGTCTCGTAGGCGTGACGCAGACGTCAATCGCCGTAGCGCGCCGGGGTGCAACAACGCATGCGCAGGCTGCTATCGCAGACACGCGCTGGCTAAGGCTGCCGGGCCACAACGTGGTGGGCCTCGACGTCACACCTGAGATCGCGCAGTTGGCGGCACGCCATGGAGGGACGTTGGGACTGCGCACCCTGGACGCGATTCACGTTGCGACCGCTCAAGCCATCCGCGGTTCATTGTCCGAGGTCGTCACCTATGACACGGCGATGATCGCCGCGTGCCAGGCCCTCGAGTTGCCCGTGGTGAGCCCGGGCGCCTGAGCCAGCACCAGCGTCGGGCAGTGCGGTGCACGAGCTACGCCGCGGCCGCGAGCATCTTGACGCCCAGCCGGATGTCCTCGGGAGGCAGATAGAACGGCAGCCGGAACCTCCCTGCGCCCGCTCCCGGCAGCACCTCGAACGCCGAGCCGGGCGCAACGGGAACGCCCGCTGCCGCGGCGCGGTCGGCAAAGCGGTTCTCATTGACCCCGGGAACCCGCACCCACAACGACGCGCCACCCTCCGGCAGGGTGTACTCCCATTCCGGCGCGTGCTCGGCGAGCGCCGACACCGCCGCCTCGAGCGACAGCCGCATCTGCGCGAGCCGCCACGCCACAACGTCGGCGTAATGATCGCGCACAAACGCCGTTGCAAGCTTTTGGAAGAACGCCGGACTGCCAAGGTCCATCGCGGCCTTGCGGTGCCGCAGCTGCGCGGCGAGCGTGGCGTTCGTGTGCAGCCAGCCAATCCGCATGCCGCCCCAGAAGGTCTTCGAAAGCCCACCAATGGTGATCACGGAGGCGTCCTTGGTAAGCGTGGCGAGCGGCGCAGGCTTGCGGCTGCCGAGTGCCAAATCTCCCATGATGCGGTCGTCGATCACGGTGGTGCCACACTCGGCGGCCGCCTCGAGGAACACGCGCGCGGACGCGGCATCCATCGCCGTTCCCGTGGGGTTTTGGAAGGTGGTGAGGTACGCAACGTCGGGGCGGGCGGCGCGCAACAGCTTGGCCGACGCCGCGGCATCCAGCCCGTGCGGCCCCATGGGCAGGGCGAGGGTCCGGCTGCCCGATGCGGCGATCGCGTCAAACACGCCGGGGTAGGTCACCGCCTCCACGGCAACGGGGCAGCCCGAGCTCGCAAGCGCCGTGACGGCGAGCCACACCGCCTGCTGTCCACCGGACGTCACCACCACCTCGTCATGCTTGGCGGGGATGCCTTCCGCGCGCAAGTGGTCGACGATCGCGTCCACAAGGTCCGGATCGCCAAGCGTGGCGTAGCCGTTGCCAACGAGCACGGCGCCCTCGAGCACAGCGCTGGGGTCCCGCAGCGCGTCGAGCACTACGGGCGCGGCCGGCGGACACGCCGAAGCCAGGCCCACAATGGGCGCCCGCTCCCCCGGCAGAATCTTGGCGAACCGCTCTTGAGCGCTCATGCCGTCGAGCCCACGTGATCGCGAGCCCAGCGTCGGCGCGGCTCCTGGGCGCACGTCAAGCCACTCGTCATCGCGAAGCTGCTGGTAGGCCGCCGTCACGGTGTTGCGTGAGAGGTGGAGGCACTGCGCAAGTGCGCGTTCGCTCGGAAGGCGCGTGCCGTATTCGAGCGAGCCGGATTCCGCGAGGGACACGATGGCCCCCGCGAGCTGCTGGTAGAGCGGGCCGGTGCCCGACTGCCAGTGGTCAAGCACGGCGGCCAATTGGTCTGCAGTGGTGCGCATGGAGCCATCTCAGCGCAAACTGGCCCCTTGGACCAAGTGCCAGTCGTCATGAATCTGGCCCTAGAACCCTGGGTCCAGTTGGGAGCAGGCTTACGACATGACCACAGCCGCCACTGACCTGGAGCGGGTGCACAGCAACCCGGCCTCCATCGCCCGCATCCGCGAGCGCATCGCCATCACCACCGAGGCCGCGCGCCGGGCCGGCTCCTACATCGCCAACGCCCCGCATCGGCCCATCGCGCCCAGCCCCGACGCCGTGGCCGGCTTGGACGTCTTCCGCCGCCCACTGCAAGACGGCCCTCTTCCCGCCCGCGAGGTGCTCGCGGAACTCGACGCCTTTGGCTCGCCCGCCACCGTTGTCCAGAACCACGGCCGCTTCTTTGGGTTCGTCAATGGCGGGGTTGAGCCCGCCGCCGCGGGTGCCGCGATCCTCGCCACCGCATGGGATCAGAACCCCGGCCTCGCCGTGACCTCGCCCGCCGCGGCCGTCCTCGACGAGGTCGCCGCCGGGTGGGTGCTGGACCTGCTCGGCATGCCTGCCGGTGCGGTGGCGACCTTCACCTCGGGAGCCACGCTCGCGAACTTCACGGGCATCGTCGCCGCTCGCGACGCGCTGCTCGCGCGCGCCGGATGGGACGTGGGCGAGCACGGTGTCTTCGGTGCCCCACCCATCCGCGTCATCGTGGGGGACGAGGTGCACGCCTCTGCCCTGAAGTCGTTGCGGATGGCGGGGTTTGGCCCCGGCCAGGTGGAGCGCGTGCCTACCGACTCCACCGGCGCCGTCATTGCCGACGCCTTCCCCACCGATACCGACTCCCTCACCTTGGTGCTGCTCCAGGCGGGCAACGTGAACACGGGCGCCTCGGACCCCTTTAGTGACATCATCCCTGGTATTCGCGAGCGCGGCGGCTGGGTTCATGTTGACGGCGCCTTTGGCCTGTGGGCCGCGACATCCCCCGCCCGGCGCGCACTTGTCGAGGGCGTGCAGCTTGCCGACTCATGGGCCACCGACGCCCACAAGTGGCTCAACGCGCCCTACGACTCCGGCATCATCATCGTGCGCCGCGACGAGGACTTGCGCCGGGCGATGAAGATCGAGGCGCCCTACCTGCGCACGGACGAGGATCGCCCACTGATCCACCTCACGCCGCACATGTCACAGAAGGCGCGCGGCGTGGAGACCTGGGCGCTGCTTGCCTCGCTGGGGCGTTCGGGAGTGGCGGAGCTCGTGGACCGCACCAGCGATCATGCGGCGGCATTTGCCGCGCTGCTCGTTGAGGGGGGCGCGCAGCAGTTGGCCCCCGTGGTCATCAATCAGGCACTCGTTGCCTTCGGCTCCGATGAGGTCACCGACGCGGTCATCGCCGGCGTGCAGGCCGAAGGCACGATGTGGGCCGGCGGCACCGTGTGGCACGGCCGCAAGGCAATGCGCATCTCCGTCAGCGATGCGGCAACCACCGCAGACGACATCGAGGCGAGCGCGGCTGCGGTGCTGCGCGTGTGGCGCGGCCTGGCCGAGTAAGAGCCGCCCTCACCAGCTCGGCGGGCGGCCTCCCCTCCATGAGGCCGCCCGCCGCCCCCAATCACCACTCACCCCCCCTCACACCCCCTCCCCTGCCACACCCCGCCACACTCACCCCACCCCCGGCCCGCCGTCCCACATCACTGCCAACCGAATTTCGGACCGTTGAGCGCTCACACCGCTGAGTTTGGGTCGATTTGTGGTTCAGAGTGATGGAGGGTGGGGGCGGTGGCGTGGGGGCGGTGGCGTGGGCGCGGTGGGCGCGGTGGGGTGGGGGCGGTGGGCGCGACGAGCGCGATGAGCGTGCCGGGCAGATGCGAGCCTCCCCGGCCACGGCGCCAGACCGCATTACGCTGACACCATGAGCACGCCGAGCGAGCGCGTCTATGTAGCGCGCCTGGTCAACACTCCCGTGTTCGACCCCATTGGGGACGCGGTGGGTCGCGTGCGAGACGTGGTGATGCTCATGCGCCGTGGTGCCACGCCGTCGGCGGTGGGCCTGGTGGTGGAGGTCCCCGGCCGCCGCCGGGTGTTCATGCCGCTCACGCGCGTAACGTCGATCGCTCCCGGTCAGGTCATTTGCACGGGCGTCGTCAACCTGCGCCGCTTCCAGGCGCGCACCTCGGAGACCCTTGCTGTGGCGGAGCTCTTCGAGCGCTCCGTGCGCCTCAAGGAAGACAAGACCACCGCATACATCGAGGACATCGCGATCGAACAGGATCGCACCAAGAACTGGGTTATCACCAAGCTCTACGTGCGCAAGGCGGAGCGCCGCAAGGGTGTCCTTGGTTTTTCCCGACGCGGTGAGGCCGTGGTCGTGGACGTGGACCAGGTCACGGGTCTCGCCCAGCGCGACAAGAACCAGGGCGCGGCGATGGTCATTCAGCAATTCGCCGACCACAAGCCCGCCGACCTTGCCGCCGCGCTCATGGAGATGTCACCGGCTCGGTCCGCCGAGATCGCCGCGGCACTCGATGACGAACGCCTCGCAGATGTGCTCGAGGAGATGCCCGAGGAAGACCAGATTGTGCTGCTGGGCACGCTCGCCACGGAACGTGCGGCGGACGTTCTCGAGGCCATGGAGCCGGACGACGCTGCCGACCTCCTGGGCGACCTCCCACCCGTGCAGGCCGCGGCGCTCCTGGACCTCATGGAGCCCGAGGACGCCAAGCAGGTGCGCGAGCTGCTCAACTATGAAGACGACACCGCGGGCGGCCTCATGACCACCGAACCCATCCTGGTGGGTCCCGAGGCATCCGTGGCCACGTGCCTCGCGCTGGTGCGCAAACAAGAGCTTGCCCCCGCGCTCGCATCCATGGTGTTCGTGGTGCGCCCACCGCTTGAGGTGCCAACGGGTCGGTACATCGGGCTCGTCCACATTCAGCGCCTCTTGCGCGAGCCGCCTCACGAGTCCGTTGGCAACTTTGTGGACTCCGCAGTGGAGCCGCTCTCCCCTGACGACGACCTCGCACAGGTGGCTCGCCGCCTCGCCGCCTACGACCTCTTGGCACTGCCCGTCGTGGACGCCGACCATCACTTGCGCGGCGCCATCTCCATCGACGACGTGCTCGACCACCTGCTGCCAAGCGACTGGCGCGAGCACATCGACGAGGAAACCGAGGATGAGGCAGGGCTGAGCCGTGGCTGACCGCGAGCTCGACCGCCCCAAGGGCGAGAAGCGTCGGCTTGGCCTGCGCCGCCGAGGCCCACGCAACGCCGACCGCGAGGGCCAGTGGGCTGAATCCATCGCGCGCTTCCTTGGCACACCGAGCTTCATCCTGTGGCTCACGGTGTTCGTGGTGGTGTGGATCGGCTGGAACGTCTTCGCTCCGGACCGCCTGGTATTCGACCGTTGGGGATTCGTAGCGCTCACCCTCATGCTGTCACTGCAGGCGTCCTATGCCGCACCGCTCATCCTGCTTGCGCAGAATCGCCAGGCGGACCGCGACCGCGTTGCCGCGGAGCAGGACCGTCAGCGTGCCGAGCGCTCGCTCGCCGACACCGAGTATCTTGCCCGCGAGGTTGCGGCGCTGCGCCAGGCCATCAACGAGACGGCTACCAGGGACTTTGTCCGTGGCGAGCTCAGGGCCCTGCTCGAGGAGCTTCGCGAACAAGACGAGGCCGATCACGGCCAAGATTCCGGCGGCCAGCCGCGCGCCAAGAGCTGAGCCTCGTCGCTGACGTGACGTCACGTGAACGGGCTCGTTGCCACTACTGTCTGTAACGCGCAACGTCGCGCATGGGGGCACCACGGTGCCGTGTGGCTGAGTGAGGGAACATGTTGGAAACGCCACGTCTTGGCGACCGTGCCCGGTATCGCTTCGACAACGTCATGGCCCGCGGCAATGTCGCGGTCATCGGACTGCTGGGACTCGTCAGCCTCGCATGGGTGCTGCTCGCGGGCCTGGTGGCGTGGGTATTCAACGTCTTCCCGCGCGATGACGAGGGCGCCGCATCCGACTACACGCTCATCGAGGCAACGTGGCGGCAGCTGACCTTCACGCTGGACCCCGGAACGTTCTCGGGAGACATCGGCTGGCAGTGGCGGCTGCTGTCCCTGTTGACGACGCTGTTTGGGGTGCTGGTGGTTGCAAGCCTCATCGGTGTCGTGTCCGCGGCGTTTGACGACAAGCTTCACGAGCTTCGCAAGGGCCGTTCCGCGGTGCTCGAGACGGGACACACGGTCATCCTCGGCTGGAGCACCAAGGTCTTCACCATCATCTCCGAGCTTGTGGTTGCCAACGAGTCGGAGCGTCGGCCAGCCATTGTGGTGCTTGCCGACCGCGATCGCATCGACATGGAGGAGGCAATCCGTGAGAAGGTGCCCGACACTAAGAACTCGCGAGTGATCTGCCGCAGTGGCGATCCCCTTGACCAGCAGGAGTTGCTGCGCGCCAACCCGTACGCCGCTCGCTCCATCATCGTGCTTGGCGACGAGGATGCGCCCGACGCTGATGCGGCGACCATCAAGACGACCCTTGCGCTCACCAACCACCCGGAGCGGCCCGACGGTGCGATTTCGGTCGTCGGCGAGATTCGCCACCCCGCCAACGTGGGTGTTGCACGGCTCGTGGGCAAGGACGAGGCACAGTGGATTCTGCCCCTCGAGACAATCTCCAAGCTCACGGTGCAAACGTGCCGCCAGTCGGGACTGTCTCGCGTGTATTCGGAGCTGCTCCAGTTTGACGGCGACGAGATGTACTTCACCGACCAGCCGACGCTGGTGGGCCGCACGTATCTTGAGTGCCAAATGCACTTCCGCACGTCGGCGGTGGTTGGCGTGGTGACTGCCGGCGGCCCCATCCTCAATCCGCCCGCCGACCGTCTCCTTGGCACCGGCGAGCAGCTCATCGTGATCGCCGAGGATGACTCGACCATCGAACTCGCGGATGCCGGGGCCGGCGATCCGGCCGCGATCACGGGCCTTGCGGCCACGAGCACCGCACCCGAGCGGGTGCTCATTCTTGGATCACACTCGCAGCTGCCGCTGATCGTGTCCAAGCTGGACGAGTACACCGCGACCGGCTCGCACGTGACCATCATGAGCGACCGCGAACTGCCGGCGTTGGGAGCCGTCTCACACCTTGAGGTGGAGGTGCGCGAGGGAGCCACGTGGGATCGCGCCCTGCTTGAGTCGCTCGAGCCTCACACCTACGACCACGTCCTGGTGCTCGCCTACCGCGACCACTTGGGCGTTGAGCCAGCAGACTCGCGCACTCTCATCACGCTGCTGCATCTGCGCGAACTCGCCGCGGAGCGCGGCACCACTTTCAACATCGTCTCGGAGATGCTCGACGACCGTAACCGCAGGCTCGCGGAGGTCACCCGCGCGGACGACTTCATCGTCAGCGACAACATCATCAGCCTGATCATGGCGCAGACCTCTGGGAACGCCGAGATGAACGACGTGTATAGCCAGCTGTTCTCGTCAGAGGGCTCGGAAATCTACCTACGCCCCGCCGAGTGGTACGTGAAGCTGGGTGAGCCAGTGGACTTCTACAGCGTCGTCGAAGGCGCGGCCCGGCGCGGCGAGACTGCCTTGGGATATCGGGACGCCAGGCCGGATGGTGCGGGAGACGGCCAGGCCGTCATCCACATCAATCCCACCAAGACCACCAAGCACACGTACGACGCTGGCGACCGGATCATCGTCCTCGCCGAGGACTAGCTCGGCGAGGACTGACCCGTCAAGAACTAGCTGGCGGCAGCGTCGGACGATGCCGCTGCTTGCGCCTGGCGACCGCCCCATGCGTAGTAGAACGCCATGCCCACAGAGACCACCACAAACAGGTAGGACAACGCGTCGCTGAAGTAGCCGGAGAACACCTCGCCGGGGTAATCGAGGGCGGTGCGCAGCCCGTCCATGAAGCTGGCGTCGAACGCCTTGGCGAGCGCGCCCGCGGTCTCCACAAAGATCGCGATGACGTACATGACCATGGCGATCACGGCCGCAATGGCGCCGGGCACCACGCCGCGCGTGTGGCCAAAGCGGTGGAAGCCAAAGGCAATGGCGAAGCCGATGAGCAGCCCCAGCACCAGGAACTCACGCTCGGCGAGGACCGCAATCCCCGCGTACACCAGCGCAGCAAGCAGGCCAAAGAGCGCGCCGAACGCGATGCCGACGGGCAGGTTCGGTGCCGCGGCAGGCGCGGCGGGCGAGGCGGGCGCGGCGGGCACCGGCGGCGGCGGAACCGCGGGAGTCGCGGCCTGCGCGGTCGCGGTATCGGTGGGGGTGATGTCGGGGGTGTCTGCCATGACTCTCCTTGTGAAGGCGCGCTGAGTTGCGCTGGCCGAAAACCTAGCGCACGGCATGCAGGCCGCAACAATCCCCAGCCGGTAGGTGCGGCGAAGTCCACACGGCAGCGGTGCCCGCCCGTTTTCATGCCCTCGCGCACGGCCTACGATGGAGACATGCCCACCGCCGACTCGATTCGTGATGCCCTGGCGGCGGTCATTGACCCCGAGATTCGCCGCCCCATCACCGAGATTGGCATGGTCCGCTCGGTGGACGTTGACGGCGGCACCGCGGTCATCGGCATCGACCTCACCACGCAGGGCTGCCCCATGCGCGAACGCATCACCACGGACGTCGAGGCCGCCGCCCGGCGTGTGGACGGCGTGACGGCCGTGCGCATCGAGCTGGGTGTCATGAGCGAGGAGCAGCGCCACGGCCTGCGCGCCAAGCTCCGCGGCGGCAAGGCCGATCCCGTCATCCCGTTCACGCAACCGGGCAACCTCACGCGGATCTATGCCATAGCGTCGGGCAAGGGCGGGGTTGGCAAGTCAACGGTGACGGCAAACCTCGCCGCGGCGATGGCCGCCGACGGCCTCAAGGTGGGCGTGCTCGATGCCGACATTTTTGGCTTCTCCATCCCCGGCATGCTGGGGGTTAAGGGGCAGCCAACGCGCATCGATGACATGCTCCTGCCCCCCATCGCCCACGACATCAAGGCCGTGTCCATCGGCATGTTCGTGCCCGACGGCCAGCCCGTGGTGTGGCGCGGGCCCATGCTGCACAGGGCCGTTGAGCAGTTCCTTGCCGACGTCTTCTGGGGAGACCTCGACATCCTGCTACTGGATCTTCCCCCTGGTACGGGTGACATTGCCATCTCTGTGGCGCAGTTGTTGCCGCACGCTGAACTCGTGGTGGTCACCACGCCGCAGTCCGCCGCGGCCGGGGTGGCGGAACGCGCGGGCGCCATCGCCACCCAAACCTCCCAGAACGTCGTGGGGGTCATCGAGAACATGGCCTGGCTCGATCAGCCAGACGGCACGCGACTGCACCTGTTCGGTGAGGGTGGCGGCGCCAGGGTCGCCGAGCGGCTGAGTGCCACGCTCGGCACCGAGGTGCCGCTGCTGGGTCAGATCCCCCTCGACATCTCCGCGCGCGAGGCGGGAGACATCGGCGAACCGGCGGTGCTGCGCAACCCCCACGGCCCCGCGGCGACAGAACTGCGCCGCATCGCGCGCACGCTCGCCTCACGTCAGCGCGGCCTTGCGGGCCGCAGCCTTGGCGTCACCCCCGTGCGCTCCTAACGGCCCGACGCTACGGCTCAGGACTCCTCGCGCGGGCCCCAGCCGGTGATGATCACCGCGACAAGGCCCGCAAGTATGGTCCCGGTGGAGGCGGCGGGGGTGGCTAGGGCGCCGAGCAGCGAGTCGTCGAAGCCAGGGCCGGTCAGCGACAGCATGCCGCCAAGGCCGTCAAAGGAAACGCCGTTGAGCGTGCCCGTCACCGCCATGATGTGCACGCCGAGCACGGTGCCGAGGAAGGCCGGCACCCATGCCTTCCAGTCACGAGTGGCCGAGAGGTACCGCACCGCAAAGCCCACCGCCGCAGAAATGAGCATGGACAGCAGCATCAACGCCCACACATTGGAAGGATGCGGCACGAGAATCGAGAACAGTAGGCCCACGAGCCCGCCGATGAGCAGCGCCGCGGCGAGCGGGCCCATGCGGTTGGCGCGAACCCTGTCCAGGTATGACGGCGCGGGTGCGTAGACCACGGCCTCCTGGGAGGCCGCCGGCTCCGGCACCGCCTCCTGAGCGGGCTGCTCTGGCTCTGGCGACTTCTTGTTCGCAGGGGTGCGCGGCATCGTTCCTCCAAGTGACGGGGTGCTACGGCAATGGTACGTCTCGCCGCACACGCGTGCCGCGCGGCCTCATCGCTGGCAGAATGGCCGTTGTGGGTCAGAATGCGCAGGCTGAGGGACCACGGTGGAGCCCCGTGTGGACCCGCGCTGAGGGAGATGCCGCAGCGCGTGCCGTCTTTGCGGACGCGTATGGCTACGCCGCAGCGTCGGTTAATTGCGCTCCCGGGCGCGTGACGATCGTGGGCGAGCACACGGACTACAGCGGAGGCATCTGCCTAGCCACGGCTACCAAGCAGGCAACGTATGTGGCCGGCTCCGCACGCGACGACGACGTGGTGCGCGTGGCGTGGCTCGACCACGACGGCACCAAGCACGAGTGGGCCGGGGTACTGGCCGATGCGCAACCCGCTCAACCGGGCGACTACGGCGTGCGCACTCGCGCGGTGGTGTGGGCGCTCGCCGAGCGCGGTTACGTGCCACGGGGCTTTGACCTCGCGATCACCACGTGCGTTCCCGCGCACGCCGGCATTGCCGAGGGTGTCTCCGTCATCGCCGCCATCGCGCTCGTGGTTCAAGACCTCTGGGGACTGGCGCTCGATTCCGATCAGGGCAGGATCGAGCTTGCCCAGGTGTGCGTGGACGCCGAGACGGGCTTCTCCGGGGTCCCCACCGCCGGCATGGTGCAGCACACCATCCTGCGCTGCCCCCCGGACCAGGCCGTGCTCATGGACTTTGTGGACACCCCTCCCCGAGTGCGCTACCAACCGCTGTACTTTCCCGAATACGGACTCGCACTGCTCCTGATCGACACGGGGCGGCCCAATACCCTGACGCTCGAGGAGTACTCCTTGCGATGGGAGCAGGTACAGGCAGCGTGCCGGGAATTGGGCGTGGAGCGCCTTCGCGATGTGGCCGACGCTCCCCACGCCTTACGCCGCATCGACGCCCTTGAGGATCCCTTGCTGAGGCGCAGGGCACGCCACGTGGTTACGGAGATTGAGCGCGTCCGCATCGTGTCTGCGGAGTTGTCGGGCACCGCGCCTGCACACGAGCGCTTTGTCACCATCGGCAAGGCGATGTACCGCGCGCATGCCTCCATGGAGGTGGACTACGACATGTCCAACCCGGAACTCAACGCCGTTGTCGATGGCGCCTTCCGGGCAGGTGCGTTGGGAGCACGGCTCGTGGAGGGCGGATTTGGCGGCGCCGCGGTGGCGCTCATTCGCCGGGCTCAGGCACAGACCACCGCGCAGCTCATCACCGACGAGATGGTCGGCGCCGGCTATGACGCGCCGTCATTCAGCATGATCTAGGGCTTAGCCCACCAGGTTGTAGTCCACCACGAGCGGCGCATGGTCCGTCCAGCGGGCGTCCCACGATGCCTGCCGGTCAACCCGCGCCATCGTGGCGCGCGCGGCCAGGGCCGGCGTGGCGATCTGATAGTCGATGCGCCAGCCGGTGTCGGTGTCGAACGCCTTGCCGCGTTGCGACCACCACGTGTAGGGCCCGTCGACATCGCCCGCAAGCGAGCGGTGCACATCCACCCAGCCAGCGCCGAACCAGGCGTCGAGGTACGCGCGCTCCTCCGGAAGGAACCCCGCGGACTTGAGGTTACCCTTCCAGTTACGGATATCGCGATTGGTGTGGGCGGTGTTGACGTCACCCATGACCACGGCGAGTTCGTGGGCCGCGGTCAGCTGCGCAAGCCGCGCGGTGACGAGGTCAAGGAAGGCGTATTTGTCATCCATCTTCGGCGTGCCCACCTCGCCGGAGTGGACGTACGTGGAGACCACCCTCAGCGGCCCGGCGGGGCTGTCCACGGTCGCCTCGATCCACCGCCCGGTGTGGGTCGCCTCCGCACCCACAGGCCCAAAGACATCGACGGCCACCTGCACGTCCGTGAGCGGACTGCGGGACAGGATGGCCACGCCGGAGCGGCCCTTCTGTTCGCTTTCTTGGTGAGCCACATGCCACTGACCGCTGAATGCTTCCTGAACCACGTCGTCGGGAGCCCGTACCTCTTGGAGGCACACCACATCGGGCTGCGCGGCCTCGAGCCAGTCGAGCATTCCCTTGCGCAGGGCCGCGCGCACCCCATTGACGTTGACCGTGGCGATAAGCATGGTGCGAGCCTAGTGCGGGCTAGGTGCGGGGGCTGACTGCGCGTTCCGCGGACTCCACGACGTTCGTGAGCAGCATGGCCCGGGTCATGGGGCCAACGCCACCGGGATTGGGCGAATACCAGGAGGCCTTGTCAATCGCGCCCGCGTCGATGTCGCCTGCCACGCGCGACTTCCCCGTCTGGGGGTCCGTCACCCGGGACACGCCAACGTCGATGAGCACCACACCGTCCTTGACCATGTCGGCGGTCACCAGCCCAGGCACTCCCGCCGCGGCCACGATGACATCCGCCGCCCGCGTGTGCGCGGCGAGGTCGGCGGTGCCCGTGTGGCACAGCGTCACGGTGGCATTGACGGCACGGCGCGTCAGCAACAGCCCGATGCTGCGACCCACCGTGGTGCCGCGCCCAATCACCACCACCTCTTTGCCGCGCAGCGACACCCCGTGCCGCTCAATGAGCTCGATGATCCCCTTGGGCGTGCACGGCAGCGAGGACTCGATGTCCTCGCTCATGCGCAACACCAAGCGGCCAAGGTTCATGGGGTGCAGGCCATCGGCGTCTTTGTTGGGATCGATGAGCTCGAGAACCCGGTTGGTGTCAATGCCGTCGGGCAGCGGCAGCTGCACGATGAACCCGGTGCAGTCAGGATTCGCGTTGAGGCGCGCAACAGCCGCCTCGATCTCCTCCTGAGTCGCGGACTCGGGAAGGTCCTCGCGGATGGACGCAATGCCCACCTCAGCGCAATCGGCGTGCTTGCCGTTGACGTACCAGGTGGATCCCGGATCGCTTCCCACGAGCAGGGTGCCAAGCCCAGGCGTCACGCCGCGCTCGCGCAGCGCCGCCACCCTGTGCTTCAGCTCACCCTTGATGGCCGACGCTGTGGCCTTGCCATCCAATACACGTGCGGTCACCGCCCGGCCGCCTTACTGCTGCAGGCCGTCATACAGCGGGAAGGTGTCCGCCAGTTTCGCGATGCGAGCGCGCAGTGCCTCGATGTCCGCGCCGCCCTTGAGAGCCGTGGCGATGACGTCGGCAACCTCGGTGAACTCCTCCGCACCAAAGCCACGCGAGGCAAGCGCAGGGGTACCGATGCGCAGTCCGGAGGTGACCATCGGGGGGCGAGGGTCAAACGGCACCGCGTTGCGGTTCACGGTGATGCCCACCTCGTGTAGCAGGTCTTCCGCCTCCTGGCCGTTGAGCGGCGAGTTGCGAAGGTCAACCAGCACCAAGTGCACGTCCGTGCCGCCGGTGACCACGTTGACGCCCGCGGCCACAGCGTCGGGCGCCGTGAGACGCTCCGCAAGAATGCGCGCGCCCTCAAGCACACGGCCCATGCGCTCGGCGAATTCGGGCTGCGCTGCGGCCTTGAGCGCCACCGCCTTGGCGGCGATGACGTGCATGAGCGGGCCGCCCTGCTGGCCGGGGAACACCGCGGAGTTGAGCTTCTTGGAGTACTCCTCGTCGCGCGAGACGATGAGGCCGGAGCGCGGGCCACCGAGCGTCTTGTGCACGGTGGTGGACACGACGTCGGAATGCGGCACGGGCGAGGGGTGCAGGCCCGCGGCCACGAGCCCGGCAAAGTGCGCCATGTCTGTCCACAGCTTGGCGCCCACCTCGTCGGCAATGGAACGGAAGGCCGCGAAGTCCAGGTGGCGCGGGTAGGCGGACCAGCCCGCGATGATGACGTCGGGCCGCTCCTCCAGGGCGATCTTGCGCACCGTCTCCATCTCCACGCGGTGCGTCGCCTCATCCAAACCGTAGGCGGCAACGTCGTAGAGCTTGCCGGAGAAGTTGAGCTTCATGCCGTGCGTGAGGTGGCCGCCGTGCGCGAGCGACAGGCCCATGATCTTGTCGCCAGGGTTGATGAGGGCGTGCAGCACGGCCGCGTTGGCGGTGGCACCAGAGTGCGGCTGCACGTTGGCGTAGGCGGCGCCAAAGAGGCTCTTGGCGCGCTCGATGGCGATGGTCTCGGCGACGTCGACCTCTTCGCAGCCGCCGTAGTAGCGGCGGCCCGGATAGCCCTCTGCGTACTTGTTGGTGAGCACGGAGCCTTGCGCCTGCAGCACGGCTCGCGGCACAAAGTTCTCGGAGGCGATCATCTCGAGGTAGGTGCGCTGGCGGCCGAGCTCGCGCTCGAGAACCTGGGCGATGTCGGGGTCAAAGTCCTGCAGCGTGGAGTTCATCACTGCTGCGGTGGCGCTGGAGTCGGTGCTCATGCTGGTCCTTTACGTTTGGCCGCGCGGCGCGAGGTGCGCCGGGGGTTGTCCGGTGACCTTGGCCCAGGCGAACGACCAACAGTCTGAACTGTGCCGCTCCCTCGTGGTGACACCACGTGCGCCAGTTGCGACGGGGAAAGTCTAGCAAGTGGCTACGAGGCTGAGCGGCGCTCTCGACGGCGCGACACCAGGCCGCTCCACCATGTGATGTCCATGAGTGGTCGCGTTGCCCTCACTACCGGGGGCCGCGACACCAGCCACGCGAAGACCGCGGACGCCCCGAGGCCGAGCGGCACGAAGATCGGCGCGGTCAGGTCCGCGGGCGCGCCATGAATGTGCCACGAGAACAGGACGATGCCGTGCAGAAGGTAGACCACGAGGCTTGCCGCACCGATGCTGGGAAGCACGGGCATCGAACGCATGACAATCGACAGTAACGCGAGGCCGAGGACCGCGCCCGTCACGATAAGGGTGGCCCGCAGAGTCATCGCCTCCAGGGAGGTCATCTGCAGGTCCAGCGGCGGATGGGAGAAGAACCACCACGTGCGACGCGCATCGCCATGGGCGGCGATCGCCCAGAGAGCACCGGCGCCAAGCACAGCGAGACCGACTGCCCAACTCCACCGTGTCACCAGCCAACCGGTCCACCGCTCCTTCCAGAGCATGCCTGCGACAAAGAACGGCAGAAAGCCCAGGATCCGTCCAAGAGACAGATCCTTCCCCACCCAGGGCAGACCTGCCGCAACCACGGAGATTAAGGCGGTAAGCGCAACACCCCAACTGAAACGCATCCTGGCGAAGACGGGAGCAGCCAGGCGCCATGCCGTAAGGGCGAGCAGGTACCACAGGGTCCACTGGACGGCTATGAGGTCCACGTGGAACGCGGTTCCCTTCCACCACGACACGAGGAGCCGCTGGATCACGGTGAACACAAGATAGGGGAAGAGCAGCTTGGTGGCGATGGCCATCGGCGACCACCGCGACGCATACCGGGTCACGTAGCCACTCACGAACACGAAGGCCGGCATGTGGAATGTGTACAGCCACAGGTTCGCGTCATGAGCCGCGTCGCCAGGTAGTGTCTCGAGTAGGTGACCCCAGACCACAAGCACGATCAGCACGCCCGTCGCGTTGTCGATGCGTGTGTCGCGCACTCTCTTGACAGCAGTTGCCATTGCCTGCGGGTCCACGCAGACCCGGTCCTCCTTCCCATCGCAATCGCAACGCTTCGCGCGACGTCGTATGTCGGAATTGTCCCATACGCGTTCAGTTGGGCACACACGACGGGTGCGACAGAGCCTGGCGTCCCGAACCACTGGCACGAAGAGAAGTGGTGACCGCCATGCAGGTCATCGGCGCGCGTCGTGCGGGCTTCGCCCGAACAAGTGCCCCTAGAAATGAGCTAGTTGTCGCCGCGGACGGCAACGTCGTCGTCGTCGTCGACGATCGCTCCGGCCTCCAACACCTTGCGTAGGTACGCGTAGGTGAGGTCTCCGGCGACCTGGTCAAATTGGTGCTCGTAGCCTGCCCGGTTGTACAGAGCAATGTTGTGCTTGGAGTTCTGCCCAGTGAACACCCACACTTCTTTGGTGTTCTCGGGTAGGTAGGTGAGCACGGCGAACAGCAGTTGCGTTCCGATACCTTGTCCTTGCAGGTCCGGCACCACCGCGAGCCGCCCGATCGTGGCCTTCTGGTCTTCGATGCCAACGCGGATCGAGCCCACAAGGCGAGGCCCACTCCACGCACCCAGCGTGACCACATCCGCTGACTGCAGGTCAACAACCAGTTCGTCGAGTGTCTGCGTGAGTGCGGGAATGTTGGGATCGTTGAAAATTTGAGCCTCAGTGACAAAGGCTGCTCGCCGCACGGTGAGCAGTTCGCCCGCGTCGGCAGGCGCAACCACGTCGATGCGCAACTGGTTTTCGGCCATACGCCCATCGTGGCAGAGTCGTTGAGAGTGGCCCAGAAGGCGCGGCGCTTCGTGACCGAATCGTGCCGCAATGTGGTCGGCATCGCCCCCGCAGGTATTCTTGGCCGCATCCCGATCGGTACAGCGAAGGAGCACTGAGTGGCAGAACGGCTCAACCCGCGACCGACGAGCGCGGCATGTGACGCGAGGGCGCCCCAGTGAGTCGACGGTCTTGGCCCAGCATCCACGAGATGCGTGCGGTCTGTCAGCCACCACACATCCGGGGTCGCAAGAACGCCGAACACTGGACGGCAGCGCTCTTTGGGCGCAGCTTCTCTATCTATCTGACGCGCGTGGCGGTGTGGGCGGGGCTGTCGGCCAACGCCGTGACGCTCATCATGATCGTGTGCGGATGGGCGTCCGCGGCGGCCCTGCTGATTCCTGGATTGTGGGGGCCCGTCCTCGCGTGCTTCCTTGCCGTGTTGCAGATGACGATCGACTCCATCGACGGCGAGGTGGCCCGCTGGCGCAAGACCACCGGGCCGCGCGGCATCTTCCTCGACCGCATCGCGCACACCACAACCGAGTCCGCGATCCCTGTTGCCGCGGGCCTCGCCGTGACGCTCCACGGTGTGCCGCACGACTGGCGCTGGGCGGCGGTTGGTGGCATCGCAGGGACGCTCGTGCTCGTCAACAAGTCGCTCAACGACGCGTGGCGACTGTCCCGCATGCAGGCCGGCCTGGAGCCGCTCAAGGATGAGGCGGGCGCACGGACAATGCCCCGCGGCGTGCTGCAGCGAGCACGCCGGCTCGCAGACTTCATTCCCTTGCATCGTCTGTACCACTCGGTGGAACAGACGATTCTCATCCTGGTTGTTGCCATCATCGGCGCCGCTGCGGGATTCAATGGGCTTGCGGTGGCGCTCGTGATCCTGGCGGTGGCTCTGCCCTTCGTGATCGTGGGCCACACCACCGCGATCCTCGCCTCGAGCGCCCTGCGTGGGCCGTCGCAGTGAGGCCGCGCTGGTCCGCGGTGGTGCTCAGCCAAGGCACCCGGCCCGTGGAACTCGAGGCCGCGGTGCAATCGCTTCTTGCCCAGCAAGGGGTATCGCTTGAGGTCGTCGTGGTGGGCAATGGGTGGGAACCCACGGGCCTTCCCGACGCCGTGCGCACCGTCTATCTGCCCACCAACCTGGGCGCCCCCAAGGGACGCAATCGCGGCATAGCTCGTGTGCGTGGTCGGTTTGTGTACTTTCTCGACGACGATGCGCATCTGCCCGATCGGGACACGGTGGCTCGCGTGGACGCGATGTTCGAGGCGGACCCCACTCTGGGGGTGATTCAGACGCGCATCGAGACCCCCGACGGCGAGACGATGCGGCGATGGGTTCCGCGATTGCGCAACAAGGACGCCCACACGTCCTCTGAGGTGTTCTCGGTGCTCGAAGGTTCGGTGGCAGTGCGCAAGCGGGTGCTACGCCGTACGCGCAACTGGCCGGGGCGCTTTGTGTACGCCCATGAGGGCATAGAGTTGGCGTGGCGTGCCTGGGATGCGGGCTATCGGGTGGAGTACCGCGCGGATCTGCGTGCCGTCCATCCGCGCGTGGAGCGCTCACGCCATGCGGATCACCTCTGGCAGGACGCTCGCAACCGCGTATGGCTTGCCAAGCGCAACCTGCCATGCCCCATCGCCGTGCTCTACGTGGCCATCTGGGCCGCGTTGACCACGGCTCGTCAGATCACGCACCCCCGCGGCCTCGGCAGCTGGTGGCGCGGCGCATGGGCGGGGATCCGATCCGACGCCGGCAAGCGCAGGCCCATCGCCTGGCGCACGGTATGGACAATGACCCGACGCGGCAGGCCACCGGTCATCTAGGTGTTGGTTAGCCGGCAGCGACCGACCATATCCACGGTGACTTGAGTCCAAGCTTGATGCGAATGTTGTCCGCACCGGTGATGGAGGACGTCTGGCCCGTTGACGATGTCGCCGTGAGCACATAGGCGGCGGCGGTTGAGGCCGAGGACGTCCGCTTGGTGACCGCGATCGTTGCCACGTCGCTCAGTCCGAACGCGGCCCTCGCCTTGTCTTGCGTGACGGTGGCGGTCCATGACGCGTTCGGGTTCTTGACACGCGAATCGAGGCTCCACGGGTCGCTCGCGGCTCGCAGGTACGAAATGGTGGAACTCCACACCTGTTCGCTGTTCTCGGTCTGACCACCGGACGACGAGAAATAGTAGGTGGTGGCGATGGTGTCCTTGGGGTCCTTGAGCACCTGGCCCTGTAGCCCGTCAGCAGAATTCGTGGCGTCCACCGCCGCGACCCAGCGCGCGCCGTAGACGGCGTTGGTACCCTCGCTTTCCTTCTTCCAGCCGCTGAAGTTTTGGCTGCGGGCGTCGTCATACACGTTGCACCCGCACGCAGCGGACTTGCCGCTCGCCAGTGCACGCATGGCGTAGCCGCGTGCCGCGATGGCCTGCGCCTGCAGAGCGGCGCTCGACCACGACGAGGGCATCTCCGCGACTCCATAGAGGTACTCGGTGTTGAGATTGAGAGAGTTCACGATGTTGATGCGCGATGAAATGACCGCCAAGAACATGCGCCCGTGCCGGTATTGGCCGTGAGTCTGAGCGGTTCCGCCCTTCTTGTTGAGCAGTTCCACATACGCATTCTCTGTGGAGGTCGGCTGATAGTAGGACGTACCCTCCCAGTGGATGCTCACCCACGGCGCTTGAAACGACGTTCCATTGGCCCGTGTGGCCGTGATGTTGGTCCCGTTGCGCCCAATCACCAAGTCCTCATCCTTGGCCCCCGTCCACTCCTGGAGCAAGGTGGAGTGATCGGAGGCGTAGAAGCGCATCCGCCACTCCCCGGCCGTGGAGCCGCTGGCGCCGGGCGAGCGCACCACAAGGTCCACCGAGGTTGCGATGTCAGATCCGGAACCGAAGATCTGCACACGGAAGTCCTTGCCGCCACTCGTGTCAACGGAGCTGACGGAGGTGCCCGTGAAGTAGTGCGTGAGGATTCCGGTGGCGTCGTAGCCGTCAAGCGCCATGCCGTAGGCGCCGTATTGGGACATGCCCACGCCGTGGCCCCAACCGGAACCCTTGACAATGAACGAGCCGACCGTTGGCGACGCCGTCACCTTCACGGTGAACGCCGCGCTCGTCACCCCGGCATAGACAAACCGATAGGACCTGTCAGACGGCGGCTTCAACGTCGTAGACCCGTTGCCGTTGGTCACGACAATCGACCGAGCATCCGTCTTCCAGGTACCACCCGACAAGTACTGCAACGTCGCCGTACCGCTGGTCGCCGGCACCGCAGTCAACGTCGCCTTCACCGAGGATCCCGCGACCACAGACGCCGACGCGACCGTGCCTGTCACCGAAGCTGGCGTCGCCGGCGCTGGTGTCACCGGCGCTGGCGTCACCTTGACCGTGAACGCTGCACTGGTCACGCCACCGTAGACAAAGCGATAGGACCGGTCAGACGGCGGCTTCAAGGTCGTGGATCCGCTGCCCTTGGTCACGACAATCGAGCGAGCGTCGGTCTTCCACGTGCTGCCCGACTTGTACTGCAACTTCGCCGTGCCACTGGTCGCCGGCACCGCAGTCAACGTCGCCTTTACCGAGGATCCCGCGACCACAGACGACGAGGCCACCGTCCCCTTCACCGACCCCGCCGTCACCTTGACCGTGAACGCCGCACTCGTGACCCCGCCGTAGACAAACCGATAGGACCGATCAGACGGCGGCTTCAACGTCGTAGACCCCCGCCCCTTGGTCACCACAATCGAGCGAGCGTCGGTCTTCCACGTGCTGCCCGACTTGTACTGCAACTTCGCCGTGCCACTGGTCGCCGGCACCGCAGTCAACGTCGCCTTTACCGAGGATCCCGCGACCACAGACGACGAGGCCACCGTCCCCTTCACCGACCCCGCCGTCACCTTGACCGTGAACGCCGCACTGGTCACGCCACCGTAGACAAACCGATAGGACCGATCAGACGGCGGCTTCAGCGTCGTAGACCCCTTGCCGTTGGTCACCACAATCGAGCGAGCATCCGTCTTCCAGGTACTACCCGACTTGTACTGCAACTTCGCCGTGCCACTGGTCGCCGGCACCGCAGTCAACGTCGCCTTTACCGAGGATCCCGCGACCACAGACGACGAGGCCACCGTCCCCTTCACCGACCCCGCCGTCACCTTGACCGTGAACGCCGCACTGGTCACGCCACCGTAGACAAACCGATAGGACCGATCAGACGGCGGCTTCAGCGTCGTAGACCCCTTGCCGTTGGTCACCACAATCGACCGGGCATCCGTCTTCCAGGTACTACCCGACTTGTACTGCAACTTCGCCGTGCCGCTGGTCGCCGGCACCGCAGTCAACGTCGCCTTCACCGACGAGCCCGCGACCACAGACGAGGAAGCCACCGTGCCCGTGACGGGGGCGACCGCAGCAGCTGCCCCATCCCCGCTCCCCACTCCGATTACTGCAAGTATTGCCATGACGACCCCGATGCGAGCGGCTCGACCATGTACCTTCACTACAAACTCCTTCGTGGGGGCGGTGTTACTCAAGTGAACAGTGTTACAGATGTGACTAAAGTGTCAAGGCTTTGTGAGGATGTACCCTCAATCCAGCATCACCTTGACTATCAGGAGCCACCGTGACCACCCGAGTTATCACTTTTGGGACGTTTGACGTGTTTCACGTGGGACACGTGAACATCCTCACGCGCGCTCACGACCTGGGCGACCACCTCACCGTTGGCATCTCCACCGACGCCCTCAACTTCTCCAAGAAGGGCCGCTACCCCATCTATCGCCAAGAGCACCGGCTGCAGATCGTGCAGAGCCTCGACTGTGTCTCGGAGACCTTCTACGAGCATTCGCTCGAGCTCAAGCGCGAGTACCTCCTGGAGCACCGCGCAGACATCCTCGTGATGGGCAACGACTGGGAGGGTCGCTTCGACGAGTTCAAGGACATCTGCGACGTGATCTACCTGCCACGCACGGCGGACATCTCCACGACCGACATCATCCAAGCCATCCGTGAGGCGGAGCTCTAGCCGTGTCCAACTCTCACCGCTACGTCCTCAGCCTGTCCTGCCCTGACGGCCCTGGCATCGTGCACGCCGTCACGGGAGCCATCGCCGCGCTCGATGGCAACATCACCGAGTCGCAGCAGTTTGGTGCGGCCGACACGGGCCAGTTCTTCATGCGCGTGGAGTTCGAGGCCGTGGCGAGCGACGCGGATCTGCGCGGCGCATTGACTCCCGTGGCAGAGCGGTTCGGCATGACGTGGAACCTCGACTCCGCGGGCCGTCCCATGCGCACCATCGTCATGGTGTCGAAGGCGGAGCACTGCCTCGGCGACCTGCTCTACCGAGAGCGCGCGGGAACGCTTCCCATCGAGATCGTTGCCGTGGTGGGGAACCACACCACGCTCGCGGACCTCGCACAGTTTTACGGCAAGCGGTTTGTTCACATCCCCGTGGCCGCGGACACCAAGCCGGCCGCCGAGCAGGAGCTGCTCGCCTTGGTTGACGACTTGGGTGCAGAGCTGGTGGTGCTCGCCCGCTACATGCAGATCCTGTCTCCCCAGCTGTCCGACGCCCTCAAGGGCCGGGCCATCAACATCCACCACTCGTTCCTGCCGTCGTTCAAGGGTGCTCGCCCCTACTTCCAGGCTCACGATCGCGGCGTAAAGCTCATCGGCGCTACCGCGCATTATGTGACGAGTGACCTCGACGAGGGCCCCATCATCGAACAAGACGTGGAGCGAGTGGAGCACGCGCACACGCCAGAGGCGCTCACGGCCATCGGCGCCGATGTGGAGCGCAGGGCCCTGGCCCGCGCGGTGCGCTGGCACGCGCAGCATCGCGTGCTGCTCGACGGCCACCGCACCATCGTCTTCAAGTAGTCGCAGCGCGCAATGCCGCGCGCACCTCTGGCGTGAGGGTCAGCGCGAACGTGCTTGTGAAGTGACCCTGGTCAAAGTCGGTGATGAGCCCGCCGATGATGGGCTCGCAGGTTGACTCGCCACACAGCAGATCGCTCACGTCAAGGATTGTGACGCCCGGGTCGTTCAGTGCCTGCGCGGCCTCCACAAGCGGATCCGGCGGCAGCGCGCTCACACGTGACGTGGTGCAGTCGCGGGTGACCTTGCTCGCCAGGCATGCGGGGATGTCCTGCGCGGGGTACGGGGTGTCGCGAATCACCACCACCGCCTCGCCCGCATCAAGGAATCGCCGCATGACCCGCTCATAGGCCTCGACTTGCTGCCGATGCTGTTGCGCACGCGGAACGCCTTGAAGCGGCTCATAGGTGCGGTTTGCCATGACCACCACCGAATAGTGACCGGCAACGATGCGGTCGGCCGCCCAGGCCTGCAGCTCAAGGCACGCGCGGTTGAGTCGAGGTGACCCGAACTGCAGCGGCACGTCCACGGTGTAGCACTCGGATGCAAGGTAGGTGTCGAGGAGCCACCCGTTGCCTTGGGCCGTCACGGCAACAGGTGGCATCCACTGCCCCGCGTGGGAGTTGCCGTAGAGCGCAACCGTGACCCCGGCGTCGGGAATCCCGTAGTGGCACACGATGCGCGAGGTGAAGGGACGCGAATTCCAGCAATCGTCCGCATACACCGCTGGCTTATCCTGCGAGGCCTGTGTGGGAGTGGTGGCCAGGGCAACCTCTCCGCAACCGGCATCGCGAGCGGACGCCGCCCCCAGGCAGGGCTCGTTCGCCGCGGCGGCGAGCATGCGCTCACCCTCCCGCACCTGGCCGTGCTGAACTAGCCACAGCCCGCCCGCAGCGGCGAGGGACACGGCGGTGCAGGCAACGAGGAGCCCTGCCGTGGCGCGCCGCGAACCCACCAGGCGAGGAGAGCGGCGCGGCACGTCCTCGAGCCACCGCTTGGACCCTGCCGCCAGAAGCGCCGTGCCCACGATGACCACGGCGGCACGCCACCATCCCGTCCACAGGAGGGCGCCGCCCGCCACGATGAGCGGCCAGTGCCACAAGTACACCGAGTAGGACCTGTCCCCCACCCACTGCACGTATCGCGATCCAAACACCCGCTCCCCGCTGAACGGCAGACCGTCTCCTACGGCGGCGATCATCATGGCGGCGCCCACCACCGGCACTGCTGCACGCCACCCGGGGAACGCGGCCACACTGGCAAAGGTGACTCCGGACGCCACAATGGCCGCGGCTCCCGCCCACCACAGGCCAAGGCGCAGCCCCACAGGGCCGCGCCCCACAAGACGCGGATGCCACAGCGCGAGCATTGCGCCAACACCCAACTCCCACGCGCGCGTCACGGTAGCGAAATAGCCAAAGCTTCCGCCCGTGAGGGCCACCGATGCCGCAAAACTCACCGCAACACCGAGCACCAGCGCCACCGCAACGGCTCGCCGCGAATGCCTCGCCAGCATCGGGCCCACACACAGCGCAATGACGAGGGGCCACACCAGGTAGAACTGCTCCTCCACTCCCAGCGACCAGAAGTGCTGCAACGGCGAGGCATCGTCGTCCGCGGCCAGGTAGTCGCTAGACAACGCGATGAGGTTCCAGTTCTCCACGGCAAAGGCCGACGCTGTGGTGGCCCTGGCAAGGGCGGCATAGGAGGTCGCAGGCAGCGCAAGCACGGCGAGGACCGCGGTGCCCAGGAGCGCTCCCGTGGCCGCGGGGAGCAGGCGCCGGATGCGGCGGCCCCAGAAGCCCGCGAGGGGCCGGGCCCCTGCCGGGGGCGTGTCGAGCAGATGGCGCGTGATCAGGAATCCCGAGATGACAAGGAAGACGTCAACACCCACGTAGCCGCCCGGGAGCGCGGCCGGCCACAGGTGGAAGACCACCACCATGATCACGGCAACCGCACGCAGCGCCTGGATGTCCCGGCGTGGGCCTTGGCTCATGCAGGAACGCTAGCGCGCGTGGAGCACACCGGCGGGCACAGTGGTCGCGGCCGCCTCTGCCTCGGCGCGCGGCACCCCCGCCTTCACACACACCTCCACGGCGCGGTCCAGCGTCAGCGTGGACCCGGCGAGGGTGTCCGTTCCAGCGAGCACCGCGCGGCCGTCGTCCAGCACATCCACATCGAGCGATCCCAGCCGGTAGCGACCCGGCACCGACGCGGCCGCCGCCATGGCGTCGGTCACGAGCACCACCCGGCCCGGAGCTGCGGCGAAGACCGCGCGGATGAGCCTGGGGTCCACGTGGATGCCGTCGGCAATGAGCTCGATGCGCACGCGGGGATCGGCGATCGCCGCTCCCACGGGGCCGATCTCGCGCGCAGACAGCCCCCGCATCGCGTTGAAGCCATGCGTGATCAGAGTGGCGCCCGCATCGAACGCCGCCGCAGCGGTGGCGGCATCCGCCGTGGTGTGGCCAACCGCGACCACCGCGCCGGCCTCGGCGAAGGCGGCAATGGCATCCATGGCGCCCGGCAGCTCAGGGGCGATCGTGATCTGGCGCAGGTCATCTCCGGCAATGTCCAGAAGGTCGCGCACCCACTGCGCCGTGGGATGCACCAGCGCCGAGGGGTCGTGCGCGCCCTTGCGCTCGGGAGCGAGGAACGGACCCTCGAGGTGCACGCCAAGAATCCCCGGCTCGCTCCTTCTGGCCTCGCGAACAACGCCCACCACATGCTCGAGCTCTCGCAGCGGCATCGACACGAGCGACGCCACGATGTGCTCGGTGCCCTGCTCGCGGTGTGCCGCAAAGGCGGCAAGGGTGCCCTCCAGCGACGCGCCAAAGGCATGCCCGCCGCCGCCGTGACAGTGAATATCGACGTAGCCCGCCATGGTCAGAGCCTAGGCTTCGCGCCTAGATTCCCTGCCAGGTTGGCTTGTTGCGCTGCGCCCATTCGTAGTAGTCACGGTGGGCCAGGGCCGACGCTGCCGCTTCGTCGAGCACCACGGTCACGTGCGCGTGAAGCTGGATGGCGCTGCCGGGCATCGAGGCGGTGACGGGGCCCTCGACGGCCGCCGCCACGGCGTCGGCCTTGCCCTTGCCAAAGGCGAGCAGCACGAGGTGACGGGCGCGCAGGATGGTCCCCAGGCCTTGCGTCACGCAGTGAATGGGCACATCGCTGAGACTGTCGAAGAAGCGCGCGTTGTCCACGCGAGTGCGCTTGGTGAGGGTCTTGACGCGCGTCAGCGAGCCGAAGGATGACCCGGGCTCATTGAACCCCAGATGCCCGGTGGCGCCGATGCCTAGCAGCTGCAGGTCAACGCCGCCATGCGCCTCGAGGTCCGCCTCGTAGCGTTCGCCAGCAGTCTCGATGTTGGTCAGCGAGCCGTCGGGAACGTGAACGTTGCTGGGGTCAAGGCCCAGCGGCCGGGTGATCTCGCGATCCACCACCGCTCGGTAGCTCTCGGGATGTCCCTCAGGAAGCCCCACATATTCATCGAGCGCAAAGGCAGACATCCGCGAAAAGTCCACCCCCGTGTGGACCAGCTCGCGGAGCGCCGCATACACCGGCAACGGCGTAGAACCCGTTGCCACACCCAAGGTGAACTCAGGGTGCGCGGAGACCTGCGCCCCAATGTGCGCGGCCACGAACTCACCCGCGCGTTGCACGGAGTCGAGGATGACGACCTCAGCCATGGTTGCCGCCAAGGACCGGCGTGCCGAGGTTTGCCGCGCCCAGCGCCGCCACGGGCAGGTCAGAGTCGAGAAGTTCGATGCGCTGCGACAGCTCGAGCGAGGCGAGGAAGTCGCTGTGGGAGGCCCATTCGTCGAGCACTCTTCTGGTGTTTGCCATGAGGGGGTCGCCGTGCGCAGACAGGCCGCCGCCGATCACGATCGTCTCCACATCGAGCGCCAGCACGATGGCCCGCACCGCCGACGCCACCCCGATGTAGAGGCGCTCACGGATCGCGCCCGCGCCCGGCTCTCCACGCTCTGCCGCCTCGAGGATGTCGCGCGCCACGGCTCCAGGAACGCCCCACTGACGCACGAGCCCTGATCCGGAGGCATAGGTCTCAAGGGTGCCCGGCAGTCCATCGGCGTCCACGGGTCCCGCCGGGTCGATGCTGATGTGACCCACCTCGCCCGCGGTGCCACGCGCCCCGCGCCACAGCGCGCCGTTGAGGATGAACCCAGCCGCGAGCCCCGTGCCGAGGTTCAGGTAGGCAAGGGACGAGGGCGTGCGGCCCCGCAGTGTCCACGCGCCAAGCGCCGCCACGTTGACGTCGTTGTCGACCACGGGCCGCACGCCCCACGCATCGTTGAGCGCGCTCGCAAGGTCGAGCCGCTCCAAGCCAAGGTTCAGGGCGTAGGTGACCACGCCGTCGGCCACTCCCCCGGGCACGCCGATGCCAACGGACTCCACCTCGGTCATCGCAATGCCCGCTTGCGCGAGGGTGGTCTCCACTGCGGCCGTGGCATTCGCCACGACCTCCTGAGCACCGAAGCCTGAGGCACTGCGATGGCGTGCGACGATCGCCCCCGCGTGGACCACGACCACGTCGGTCTTGGTTCCGCCGATGTCTACTCCGAGGCGCACGTGTCACGTCCAATCAGGTCCAAGAGCGCTGAGCCAACAAGCCGCGATGCCCCAAAGGTCGCGATGTCAACGCCGTCCAAAGAGGGCTCTGGCCAGCCCATGTCGACCACCAGCGCGTCACCCTGCTCGCGAGCCGCGGCCACGACCGCGCCGGCGTGCGGGAGCCGGTGAAGATCCTTGCCAACCACCACGCGCAGGGCATCGGCGGGCACTGCATCCACGTCTGTAGGCGCCGCTCCCGCGGCGAACGGGCCCCACGGCGACTCGCCAACGGCCATGTTCGGGGCGGAGTCGATGCGCACCCACGCCAGCGGCCGCCCAGCCGAGCGGGAAAGCAGGTCATGGGCCGCATTGGACACCGCAAAGGCACGCCGCACGTCGGCGAGCGACAGGCCCGCCACCTGTCCAAGCACGAGCCCACGCGGGAGGGGGCGTTCGCCGCGCTGGCGCGCAAGCTCCTGCCCAAGGGAACGCACGCGGGCCGCGGCCGTCTCGACGACGTCGGAAGGGAGAGTGCCGGAGGAGACGGCCGCGTCCAATGCCTCGATGATCTGCGTGAGCTGCTCATCGGTGTTGCGAGTGCCGATGCACAGCAGGTCGGCGCCCGCGGCAACGGCTGCCACCGCCGCCGCGGGAATGCCGCGGTCGGCGCTCGCGCCCGCCATGTCGAGAGCATCGGTGACGATGACTCCCTCGAATCCCAATTCTTCGCGCAAGAGTCCGGTGAGAATGCGCCGCGAGAAGGTCGCAGGCTGCGTGTCATCGAGCGCGCGCACCACGATATGGCTTGTCATGATGGAGCGCGCGCCGGCGGCGATGGCGGCCCGGAAGGGCACCAGCTCTCGCTGCCGCAGCACCTCTTCGCTCGCCTCGATGACGGGGAGCGCGTGGTGAGAATCCGCCGCCGTGTCGCCATGGCCCGGGAAGTGCTTGGCGCACGACGCCACTCCCGTGGCCTCGATGCCGCGCGTCCAGGCGCCCACATGCTCGCCAACCTTCGCCGGGTCCGTACCAAAGCTGCGCACGCCGATCACCGGATTGAGGGGATTGGAGTTGACGTCCGCATCGGGGGCGAGCGCCAGGCCCACGCCGGCCGCCCGCAGCTCCCAGCCCACCTGTGCGCCAACGCGCTCGGTGAGCGCAGCGTCGGCCAGGCGACCAAGCACCGCGTTGCCGGGGAAGGGCGAGCCTTGCGCCTGATACAGGCGCGTGACGTCTCCGCCCTCCTCGTCGATCGCGATGACCGCGTGCGGATTTGCCGCGTAGATGGCGCCGGTGAGTTCCTCGAGTTGCGAGCGGGACGTGATGTTCATGCCGAATAGGCACACCCCTCCCAGGCCCTCCCGAAGGCGCCGATCCAGCCACGACGGCAGCTGCGTGCCCTCGAAGCCGGGCAGCAGCAACGGCAGCATCATCCCTTGACCGCCCCACTTACAAGCCCGGAGCTGATACGGCCCTGAACGAACATGAAGAAGATGATCACGGGAACCGCAACGAGGGTCGAGGCGGCCATCACCTGACCCCAGTCGGTCTCGCGAGTGGCGGAGGCCTGGATGAAGCCGCGCAGCCACAACGGCAGCGTCTGGCTCTCGTCCTTGGTCAGCAACACCAGCGCCACCGTGAACTCATTCCACGCCTGCAAGAAGGCGTAGATGGACGACGCTACGAGGCCCGGCATGAGCAGCGGGAAGGTGATCTTGAAGAAGGCGCGCGAGCGGCTCAGGCCGTCCACCATGGCCGCCTCCTCAAGCTCCGCGGGCACGCCGGCGACGAAGCCGCGCAGCATCCATACGGTGAAGGGCACCACCGCGGCCACGTAGATGATGCTGATACCGATGACGGTGTTGAGCAGATTCACCGACGCGATCATCTTGTACTGCGCAATGAACAGCGCCTCGGCGGGAAGCATCTGGATGAGCAGCACGGCGAGCACGAACGACGCGCGTCCAGGGAAGCGGAACCGCGAGATGGCGATCGCCGCGAGGAACGCGAACAACACTGCGAACACCACGGTGACCGCGGCAACCGCAATGCTCATGCCGAGCGCATTGAAGAAGCTGCCGTCGGCGAGCACCGCCTTGAAGTTGCGCATAGAGCCACCGAACGGCAGCCACGTGGGCGTGAACCTCTGCAGGGTGCGGTTGGACAGGAAGGATGAGTTGATCATCCAGTAGACGGGGAAGACCCAGATGAGGGCCAAGACCACGCCCAGGATCGACAGGCCGATGCGACGGCCACGACGCCGGTTCACTTGGAGTCCTCCTTCATGATGCGCCAGACGTACCCACCGGACACGATGAGCGTGATGATGAGCACGATGACCGACGCCGCGGCGGCCGTGCCAAAGTGCTGCGAGCCGGTGCCGAGCTTGTAGATGTACGTACCGAGGAGGTCAAACTCCGTGGCCGAGGATCCCGCATCTTGCAGGATCGTGATCTGTGTAAAGACCCGCAGGTCCCAGATGATCTGCAGGAGCAACACGATCGACATGACCGGGCGAATGATGGGCAGGATCACGAGGCGCAGGCGCTGGGTGCGTGAGGCGCCGTCGAGGTCGGTTGCCTCAAGCACCTCCTCGGGCACCTGCGTCAGCCCTGCGTAGAGCGAGAAGGCAACGAACGGAACCGACATCCAGGTGACGATGACCGAGGCGACAAAGAAGAACGTCAGCGGCTCGGCAAGCCAGTTGAAGCGGTACATGTCCACGCCGGGGATCATGTCGAGGACATAGTTGATGACGCCACGGCGGCGGTCGAAGAGCCACGTCCACACGGTCATGGATGCCACCACGGGCATGGCCCAGGCCAGCAGCATGGAGATCTGCAGAATGATGCGCACGGTGCGGCCAACAGCCGCCATGAGCAGCGCGATGCCAAGGCCAATGATGAGGGTGACGGCGGCGGTCACGCCGCAAAACACCAGGGAGCGCAGCACCACGGCCCAGAACTGGGAATCGCCCAGCAGCTCCTTGTAGTTGTCGAACCACACCCACGGCGCTGGCTTGCCGAACTGCTGGGCAAGGCCGTATTCGCGGAACGAGTTGAACAGTTGCCATGCGGTGGGATAACCCGTGCCGACGATCAGGATAGCAATGGCGGGGATAAGCAGCCAGTAGGGGAGCACTGGCCGACGCTTGCGCCGGGGTGTAACGGTGGCCGCAGTGTGGCGGCTGGTGGCGACGCTCATGGCGACCTCCTTCGAAACGTGTGGTGGGGTGTGCTTCTCACAGGTCGGGCCGCGGGATTGCCGCGGCCCGACCCGTGAGGTTCAGGCTGGATCAGCCGTTGAGAAGAGCGGAGATCTTCCCGTCGTACTCGGCGGCCAGGGCGGGGATGTCGCCGCCCGCGTTGACCTTGCCGAAGAACTCCTCGAGCAGACCAGAGCCCTCGACTGCGGCCCAACCGGGAGCAGCAGGCGTCAGCTTGGAGCCGGCAGCGGAGGTGCGCAGCGCCTCGGCGAACTGGTCGTCACCGAGCGAGCTCGCGTAGTCGAGGTTGGCAGGCCCAAGACCGTTCTGACCGAGCATGTTCTGGAAGTCGGCCGAGAAGATGATCTTCATGAGCTCGCGAGCACCCTCCTGGTTCTTGGAGGCAGCGGAGATCGCGATGTTGGAACCACCGGCGAACACGGGGGCAACGCCACCGTCAACACCGGGCAGAACGAACACGCCGTTCTTCTCGTCGTTCCACACGTTGATGGGGTCACCGTTGTCGTTCTCGGCAGCGTCGCCGATGGACCAGTGCGCCCAACCTGGTGCGATGATGGTCGCCGCCTCAGGCTTGCCCGTGGACTCGTTGTCGTTGATGTTGACCCACGGCGTGGAGTCGAACTCACCCACGGGGGCGTGAGACGAGTTCTTGTACAGGTCCTGGAGCATCTGCAGACCCTTGATGGAGTTGGGGTCGGACAGCGTGGAGACCCACTTGCCGTCGTCGCCCTGCTTGGCAAGGTCGCCGCCGTTGGCGAAGATCCACGAGATGCCGTTGCGCCAGTCGGAGCCACCGATGTAGAAGCCCGACATGTCGGACGTGGTGAGCTTCTTGGTGACGTCAGAGAACTCCTGGAGCGTCGTGGGAACCGACACGCCCGCAGCCTCGTAGACGTCCTTGCGGTAGAAGTTGTAGCGCGAACCGAAGTAGTACGGCAGCGCGTAGTTCTTGCCGTCCACGATGCCGACGTCCACGAAGGACTTCAGCAGCGAGGCGCCGCCGAGCTCCTCGTACATGTCGGAGATGTCGGAGAAGGCACCCACAGTGGTGAACGTGGGCGACCAGGTGTTGCCGATCTCCGTGACGTCCGGAGTATTCTCGCTATCGGGCAGGGATGTGGTCAGCTTGCTCAGGGCGTCGCCCCAGTCCTGCTCCTCGATAGTAAGGGTGCCCCCGGTCGCTGCTGCGTACTCCGTCTTCAAGTAGTCGCGCAGGGCGTCCGGGGTGTCACCGCCCATGAGCCAGAGCGTGATGTTCTGACCCTCGGCGGATGCGCCGCCCGTCGCGGACGGGGCGGGGCTCGTGGTGTTGTCGTCGGACGACGAGCATCCGGCGAGAACGAGGGCACCGGCAGTCGCGAAGGCCGCGATGCCAACCATCGTCTTCTTCATTCCTTGTTCCTTTTCCTTTGAGTGAGGTGCGTGACCCGCGCGGCCACGTCCTGTGCGGGGAATCATGAGATCCCCAGCTGGCCGGTGAGGACCATGACCGCGGCGCCCAACACGACAATGTCGCGACCGAGCGTGGTCATCCGCAACGTCAGATCGCCGTGGAACTCGGCGATCGTGCGGTTGCGGAGCGTCTCGGCGGTGCTGTCGAGCAGCGTGCCTCCGAGAAGATCGAGCGGGCCGGACAGGACGACCTCGCCAAGATTGAGTGCGCCGACCACGGGGGCGAGCGCGATGCCCAGCCGCTCCCCCGCCTCGGCGAGGACGGCATCCTTAGCCGCGTCAGCGTCGGCCTGTTCGATGCGTGCCTGCAGGCGCGGGATGGCGAGCCACGTCTCGAGGCATCCCTCCTTGCCGCACGCGCACGGCGCGCCGCCGTCGGTTCCCACGACCACGTGGCCAATCTCGCCTGCCGCCGAGCGCGCACCCTGGACCACGCTGCCGGCGATCACCACACCGGAACCAACACCGCGGCCAGCGCGCACGAGGATCATGTCGTCTGCGCCACCGCCAAAGGTGCGCTCGGCGAGCGCGGCGACATTCGCGTCGTTCGCCACCTGCACGTGCAGTCCGGAGTGGGCGGCGAGGCGCTCCTGAAGGCGCACGCCCTTCCAGTCAAAGCTGGTGGCGGACAGCACCACGCCGTTTGCGTCGACGACGCCAGGGGAACCAACGCCCACACCGAGTACCGGCACGGTGGCGCGCTCCACGAGGCGGTCAAGGAGTTCGGTCACCGCGTCGACGGCGGCGTCCCCCACCACGCCGGAGACGTCAATCTGCTCGCGCTGCAGCACGGTGCCGTCGAGGTCCATGAGCGTGCCGCGGAACACCGAGTCGTAGCTGAGGTCGAGGCCCACGATTGCGAAGCCCGTGCGGTTGATGTCGAGGAGCGTTGCCGGCTTGCCGGGCCGGGCGTCGTTGCGCACACCAAGCTCGATGACGAGGTCCTGGGCAATGAGGTCAGCAACGAGGTCGCTGATGGTCACGCGCGTGAGGCCCACCTCGCGGGCGAGGTCCGCACGGCTGAGGCCCGCGGCGCGGTACAGCGACTGGAGCACAAGAGCGCGGTTGTGCGCACGGGCGTTCTCGGGAAGAACACGGGCTCCGGGACGCACGGCAGCGGCCCATGCGCGCGTGTTCACGCTGCGCCGCTGGGCGCCTTCTTCGGCACCATCGGCGGCCACCGGCCGCACCGACTCCGTAGTCATGTTTGTTAGTAAAGGTTACGAACAAACGTTCCGCAAGTTTTGTAAACGATTCGAACAAAACTGTTACCTTGCCGTTACACAAGCAGCCATCCGGCCAGTGGCACGCGGTTGGGTACGATAGGTCTTCATCCATAGATGGGATCGATCCTGACCATGCCCCAACACGATGGGACCGGTAGCGCCTCCGCGACGAGCACGGTCATCCAAGGTGACTGCCTAGGCATCATCGCTGCTGATCTGCCCTGGGCGGAGCTTGCCGGCAAGACGGTTCTGGTCACCGGCGCAGCGGGCATGATCCCCGCCTACGCCATCTACACGCTGCTGGCTCTCAATGACGCTCATGACCTGGGGATCACCGTGCTTGGCCTGGTGCGAGACGTCGACAAGGCCCGGAGCCGCCTAGCGATCGATCCCACGCGACCCGACTTCACCCTCATTGGCGGGGATGTTCGCGAGCGGATCGCCATCGACGCTAAGGTCGATCTGGTGATCCACGGCGCATCACCCGCCCGGCCCTCCCTCCACGCAGCCAGCCCGGTGGACACGATCCGCACGAACGTGGACGGCGCCTTCAACCTGCTCGACCTCTGCGTGGCCAGCGGCAACGCCCGGTTTGTGCTCATGTCATCCGCGGAGGTCTACGGCCAGCAGCCACTGGATGGCAACCTTGTTGCGGAGGATTCCTACGGAGCAGTCGACATCCTGAACCCGCGGTCGTGCTACACCGAAGGCAAGCGAGCGGCCGAGACAATCGCCATCAGCTACCACGCGCAGTACGGGGTACCCGTGACGATCGCCCGCTTTGGGCACATCTTTGGCCCGGGCATGGCACTCGACGATGGACGCGTGCAGGCCGACTTCGCCGCCGACATCATCGCCCGGCGTGACATCACCTTGAACAGCGACGGCAGCTCGGTGCGCACGTATACCTACGTGGCAGACGCGATCCTCGGGATGTTCTACGCCATCCTCCTTGGGTCCGACACCGCCTACAACATCTCCGACAGCGAGGGCTTCGTCAGCATCCGCGAACTTGCCCAGGCCTTCACACAAGCGCGACCTCACTACGGTCTTGGCGTGCGCTTCCGCGAAGGTGTTGACACCACTCACTTCAATGCCGTCAAGGGCCTAGGCCTGGATGACTCCCGGTTGCGCGGCCTGGGATGGACGCCCTTCGTGGGGCTGCACGCTGGCATTGACCACACGCTCGCGTGGCATGAGGAACAGGTGACGAGTCTGGGGAGCACATCGTGATGCCTCCCGTAGAGCCGCCCGCCGCGCCATCACCAACGTTCGCCCTCGAGGTGCTTACCCTCACCTGGGAGCGCGTGTTGCTCACCATCCGCGTGGCGGTGACCCCCATGCCCGACGCTACGGCCGGCGACTACGGCTCACTCGCCTTTGCACTGGTCGACTCCACGAGGGACTTCCCCATCACCGCCACCGAGGCGGAGAGCGGCATTTTTGACCTCACGATGAACGTGACCACGTTCAGTGACAGGCGCGAGATCCCCAACGGGACATGGCGCATCCGAGCAACGAGCGAGGATGGGGTGGGCGCGATAGCGACCATTGACTCGGGCCGCCTTGCGTCGCTCGACGACGCCTCGCGAGTGTTCCTGTACAGCAACAACAACGGCGCGTACACCGTCTCTTATGGCATCGCGGAGAGCGACGTCCAGCTCGAGTTCCTGATGCGCACCTATCAGTACACGAGGGCACCGGGTCGCATCAGTTGGCGTCATCCGTTGCGCCGCGCCAAGCGCAGGCTCTACGGAACTGCGGCAAAGCGGCGCTACGCGCAATGGATCCACGGATTCTTCTCCCGCGTGATCGGACCTCGATCCGGGCAGATTCTCTTTGCGTCCGAGCAGCGCGCCACCATGGAGGGTAACCTGCTGCGCGTCCATGAACGGCTGGTCGAGAGGGGCCTCGACAAGAAGTTCACCTTCCGCTACTCGTTCAGGTTGCCGGCCACGAGTGGTCGCCGCTCCACGGTGCGCTTGTTGTACTTGCTCGCCACCAGCGAGACGATCTTGCTTGACGACTACTTCTCAATCCTCAGCGTCATCGACGTCCATGAACGCACCACCGTCATCCAACTGTGGCATGCCGGCAGCGGGTTCAAGTCGGTGGGTTTCAGCCGCTTTGGGCAAGCCGGTTCCCCGATGCTCCGCAACTCACACCGCTACTACACGTATGCGATCACCGGGTCTCAGCATCTCGTTCCCGTGTACGCCGAGGCGTTCGGCATCGAGCCGGAGTCGGTCATCCCCACAGGGCTTCCACGCGTTGACTGGTTCCTTGATGCGGAGCGTGCCAACGCGTTCACCGAAGACTTCTACGGCGAGTATCCGGAGCTCGTGGGCAAGCGAATCATCCTGTTCGCACCAACCTTCCGGGGAAGATCCATCACCACGGCGTACTACGACTACAGCCTGATTGACTTTGACGCGCTGTACCAAACGTGTGGGCCGGACACCGTCGTGCTGTTCCGCATGCACCACTTCGTCGCCAGCAAGGTGCCGATCCCCACACAGTATGCAGACCGATTCTTCGACTTCAGCCACTACCCCAAGGGGCTGGAACTGCTGCACGTCACTGATGTGCTCATCACGGACTACTCGTCCATCATCTACGAGTACTCACTGCTTGACCGTCCGATGCTCTTCTTCGCGCCCGACAAGGTCAATTATGCGGCCACGCGCGGCTTCCATCGGGACTTCGACGAAACGGCCCCTGGCCGTGTGTGTGAGACGTTCGATGAGGTGCTTGAAGCACTCGCGAACCAGGACTACGACATCGACAAGGTTGCCCGCTTCCGCGACGAGAACTTTGACATCGTGGACACTGGGGCGGCCGACCGGGTGATCGATCAGCTCATCCTCAGCCATCCGCTCAACACGCCGCAGCACCCCAAGGTGAACGGCGGGGAGGATGGCCCGCGTGGCGATGAGGACGAGCAGGAGGATGAAGGCCTATGAACATCGCGGCAATATTCGCGGGCGGGATCGGCGCGCGCATGGCGTCCGGAACCCTACCCAAGCAGTTCCTTCAGGTGCACGGCACTCCGCTCATCGTCCACACCATCTACCACTTTCAACATCACCCACAGATCGACCGCGTAGCGGTCTCGATACTCCCCAGCTGGCGCGATCAGTTTGCCGAGATGGTTGCACGATTCAACCTCACGAAGGTGCACTGGATCGTAGACGGAGGAGCCACTGGCCAGGAGTCCCGCCACAAGGCCCTCCGTGCCATTGCGAGTGACTGCCCCAGCGACACGGTTGTGTTGTTGCATGACGGCGTTCGCCCATTGATCAACGCCGAGGTCATCACCGAGAACATCCGCATGGTTCGTGAGCAGGGCGCCGCCGTCACCACCACAAAGGCGAACGAAACCATCGTCTCTGCTCAGGGCGCCGCGATCGATGAGGTCATGTCGCGCGAGCACCTCTACATTGCCCAGGCACCGCAAAGCCTTACCCTCGGCACCGCCATGGAGATCTACGACCGCGCGGTCGCGGAGGGCGACAACGACTCGATCGACACCGCCACCCTGCTACGGCGATATGGACACCCCATCTATCGGGTCGACGGGCCACGCTCGAACATCAAGATCACAACTGCCGAGGACTTTTACGTCTGCCGTGCGCTCTTCGATGTCATTGAGCACAACCAGATCGGTGGCTGAG
>Ga0222423_1000127_pt1 | contig 75737 bp, 64 predicted proteins | sample 3A0metagenome_FD_182472 | JGI IMG/M metagenome (GOLD analysis project Ga0222423, IMG submission 182472) | Enriched microbial communities from leaf-cutter ant dump, University of Wisconsin, Madison, United States - 3A0 (version 2) | ecosystem: Environmental > Terrestrial > Nest > Insects nest >...
TGGTGAGCTTCTTGAGCATGGTGCTCGCGACGCTCGTCGCCAGGTCGGGCGTCCCCGTGGGTCTCAGCGTCGTGCTCGTCCTCCTCGGCGGGCTCCTGCTCGGTCTCCTCAACGGGGTGCTCGTGACGTACCTGAGAGTGCCGTCGTTCGTCGCCACGCTCGGCACGATGGGCGTCTTCGGCGGGTTCGCGCTCCTCTTCAACGGGGGCTCACCCATCACCGGTCTCGGTGACGACGTACAGAACCTCTTCTACGGGACGCTCGGTCCGATCCCGTTGCCCCTCGTCTACATGCTCGTGATCGCGATCGTGCTGCGCACCCTCCTCGTCCGCACCGTCCCCGGGCGGTCGATCTACGCGGTCGGCGGGAACCGGACCGCGGCCGCGTTGTCGGGGCTGTCCCCGAACGGCATTCGCCTCCTCGCGTTCGCGATCTCCGGGGTGCTCACAGGGTTCGCTGCGGTCCTCTTCGCTGCGCGGCTCGGCGCGGGGAGCGCGAACCTCGGGTCAGGGCTAGAGCTCGCGGCGATCGCGGGCGCCGTCGTCGGCGGGATCTCTCTCGCTGGGGGCCGCGGTCACGTCCTGGGCGCGCTGTTCGGCGCGACCACGATCGTGCTCGTGCAGAACATCCTCAACCTCAACGCCGTGCGGCCCATGTGGCAGAGCATCGTGCAGGGCATCATCATCATCGGCGCGGTGAGCCTCGACTCGTGGCGGAACTCGTTCGACGTACGCCGCCTCGTCCGGAAGGGGACCAGCGATGCGTGAAGGCGCTGTCATCGTCGTGGACTGGGGCTCGACCCGGCTGCGCGCATGGCGGGAACGGCCCGGGAGTGCCGAGCTCGAGTCACTCACGGCCGCGAGTGGGAGCCTGTTCGACCGCTCGGCGGACCTGCGCGCGGACCTCGAGGCGCACCTTGCTCCGTGGCTGCCCGACGCCGGGCTCGTACTCGGTGCCGGGATGATCGGGAGCAGGACGGGCGTCATCGACGCTGGGTACCTCGAGCTGCCGGCCGGGCCCCGCGAGTGGTCCCGCGCGGGCGTACGGGCCGGCACCGTAGGCGGGGTCTCGCTCGTCATCCTGCCCGGCGTCCGGGCGACCGTGCCGCGAGCCGACGTCATCCGGGGCGAAGAGCTGCAGGTGTTCGCCGCACTCGCGGCTGGCGAGCCGGACGGGACCTTCACGTGCCCAGGCACGCACAGCAAGTGGGTCACCACCGGACGCGGGGCCATCACAGCCTTCCGTACGTACGCGACGGGCGAGCTCTACGCGGCGTGGTCGCAACGGTCCTCGCTCACCGACCTGCTCGGCTCGGTGACCCACGAGCAGGGCGGCTTCCTGACGGGCCTCGATCTTGCCCTCGCGGAGGACGAGACGCTGCTCTCGAGCATCTTCGCGCTCCGAGCGCTCGTCCTGACCGAGGAGCTCGAGGCGCGCCACGCGCTGGACGCTCTGTCAGGGGTCCTCATCGGGCACGAACTGCGCCACGCGCTCGAGCGCCGCGACGACCAGGGTGAGGTCCGCATCCTCGCGGACGCGCCGCTCGCCGGTCGCTACCTCGAGGCTCTCACGCACCTCGCGGTGCCCGCCCGCATCGTCGAGCCGGACACGCCGCGCGCGCTCCTCGCTCTCGCGCGTGGCGGGGCCTGGGGGGCGGACGCATGACGACCGCTGAGGCGTTCCGCTCGGGACTGCGGGACATGCCGGTGATCGCGATCCTGAGGGGTGTCAAGCCCGAGGAGGCGGGGGAGATCGGGGACGTCGTGATCGACGCCGGGATCACCGTCCTCGAGGTGCCGCTCAACTCGCCAGACCCCCTCGAGAGCATCGCCCGCCTCACCGAGAGCTGCGGTGAGCGCGCCCTCGTCGGCTGCGGGACCGTGCTGAGCGAGACGCAGCTCCGCGAGGCCCACGACGCCGGAGCGAGGCTCGCGCTGCACCCCCACGGAGACGCGCGTCTCGTCGAGGTCGCGATCGAGCTCGGCATGGTCTCGGTCCCGGGGGTGACCTCTCCGACGGAGGCCTTCGCGATGGTCCGCGCCGGAGCGAGCGCCCTGAAGTTCTTCCCCACGGCGATCGTGAGCCCCGCGAGCCTGGCCGCGATGAAGGAGGTCCTACCCGCGGAGGTGTTCACGATCGCCGTCGGGGGCATCTCGGGGGAGAACATGGGTGACTTCTGGGCAGCCGGTATCGACGCCTTCGGCGTCGGTAGCGGGCTCTACCGCACCGGGTGGCGCCCGGAGCGGGTCCGTAAGGAGGCCCAGCGGATCGCGACCATCGCCGCAGATCTGTCCCGTTCGGACGCGAGAGGATTCACTGCATGAGCACCCCCCACATCGTCGTGGCGGACCACGACTACGGCGACGCCGAGATCGAACGCTCGATCGTCGAGGCTGCCGGGCTACGGTTCACCGCACTCCAGGCGCGTTCGCAGGCGGAGATCGTCGCCGCCGTGCCGGACGCGACGTGCCTGATCACGCAGTACTCGCGGATCGGTGCCGAGTGCATCGACGGGCTGCCGCACCTGAATCACATTGCGCGGTACGGCGTGGGTGTCGACATCGTGGACGTCCCGCTCGCTCTCGACAGGGGCATCGTCGTGACGAACGTGCCGGCGGACTACTGCCTCAACGAGGTGGCCGACCACGCGCTCGCGCTCATGCTCTACTTCGCGCGGGGGCTCGACCGGTACGACGCGGCGACGCGGTCCGGTACCTGGCGCTGGCAGTCCGCCGCGCCCGTCCACCGGCTCGCGGGCTCGACCGTCGGCATCATCGGGCTCGGCCGTATCGGTCAGGCCGTCGCCACGAGGGCCCAGGCCTTCGGGTGCGAGGTCATCGCGTACGACCCCTACGCCGAGGCGGCCGGGACCGTCGTCGAGGGTGTCGAGTGGGTCGGGCTCTCCGAGCTGCTGAGCTCGTCGGCCTACGTCCTCCTTCAGGCCCCCCTCACGGAGCAGACGCGCGGCATGATCGACGCCGCGGCGATCTCGCGGATGCGTGACGGTGCGGTGCTCATCAACACGAGCCGAGGCCCCATGGTCGACACCCACGCCGTACGGGACGCGATCGCGAGCGGGAAGCTTCGTGGCGCCGGCTTCGACGACCTTCCCGAGGAACCGTCGAAGCAGCGGGACTGGTCACCTGCAGACCCGCTCTTCTCGACGCCGCACACCCTCATCACCCCCCATGCCGCGTACTACAGCGAGGAGTCGATCGCGTTCTGTCGCGAGTGGGCCGCCACCGAGGCGGTGCTGCTCGCGACAGGCCGCGAGGTGCGCTCCCCGCTCCCTGGCTCGCGCACCCGCCTTCGAGAGGAAACACCAGCATGACCGACAGCACGCTCGCAGCCTTCGACGCCCTCGCGGACACGCTCAGCCTGTCCGCCGTCGTCGCCGACTCGCAAGGTCGGACCGGGGTGATGGACCCCGAGATCAAGCCCGCCTTCGCGGGCCCCAAGATCATCGGTCGCGCCGTCACAGCGAAGCTCTCGGGCGGCGACCTGCAGGACCCCCTCGGCCTGCTCGACATCATCGGTCCCGGGTCGGTGGCCGTCGTCGACGCCGGCGGGGACCGGGAGACCGCCGTCTTCGGGGGCCTCATGGGCAGCCTGTTCCAGCTGGGCGGGGCGCGCGGCGTCGTGATCGACGGCGCATGCCGCGACACGGACGAGAACCGGCTCATCGGCTTCCCCGTCGCCTCCCGCAGCGTGACCGTCCGCGGCACGCACACGATGTTCTCGGGCCGCAAGGACGACGTCCTCTACCAGGTCCCCGTCAGCTGCGGTGGGGTCATCGTCCACCCCGGCGACATCGTCGTCGCCGACGAGCTCGGGGTGGTCGTGGTCCCGCAGGCCGACGCGGACAGCGTCGTCGCGCTCGCCAAGGAGCAGGCCGAGCGCGAGGAGGCAACCCGTGCGCGCATCCGCGAAGGCGCGAGCTTCGAGCAGCTGCTCATCGAGTTCGGTCGAATCTGAACCGTCAATACACAGTGAAGGAGCGTGTCACCCATGAACACCGTCTATCCCCGTAGCTTCTCCCACATCGGAGTGAGCGTCATCGACCTCGAGGCAGCCGTCGAGTTCTACTCGACGGTCCTCGGGTGGTACGTCATCATGGAGCCCACCGTGATCGAGGAGGACGACTCGGCGATCGGCGTCATGTGCACCGACGTCTTCGGTCCCGACTGGGGTTCGTTCAGGATCGCCCACATGTCGACAGGCGATCGGCTCGGCGTGGAGTTCTTCGAGTTCCGCAACGCCGAGCGACCGGAGAACAACTTCGAGTACTGGAAGACCGGGATATTCCACTTCTGCGTCCAGGACCCCGACGTCGAAGGGCTCGCCGCGAAGATCGTCGCCGCCGGCGGCAAGCAGCGCACATCGGTGCACTACTACTACCCCGACGACAAGCCGTACCGGATGGTCTACTGTGAGGACCCCTTCGGCAACATCCTCGAGGTGTACTCGCACAGCTACGAGCTCACGTACTCTGCCGGGGCGTACGCGCCGTGACCAGCCTCGGAGGGATCATCGACCTGACGGTGCCGATCGCGGAGCGGCTCCCGGCCGCATGGCCGACGCACATGCCGTTCCAGCACAAGACGTTCAACTGGTACGAGCACAGCCAGCTCGGTCATGAGCACCGCGACGACCGGCTGGGTCCGTACGCGACGCGGTGGATGGCGATAGACGAGCACACGGGTACCCACGTCGATGCCCCGAGCCACTTCATCCCGCCAGCAGGATCGGGCCTGCCGTACGCGAACGAGTGGGGCGACGTGAACATCGACGGCATCCCCCTCGAGCAGCTCGTCGGACCTGCCGCCGTCATCGACGCACCCGACGATCCTGCCGACGAGGGGCACAGCCCGCTGCTGGAGCCGGAGCACGTGGACGCATGGGAGCTCGAGCATGGTCGGCTCGAGCCCGGCGACATCGTCCTGCTTCGTTCGAGCTGGGACACGCGATACCGCCCGGGGGTCGAAGGGGATGCCTACGCTCGCGACGTCGTCGTGCACGGCCGGGGCGCGGCGTGGCCCGCGCCGTCCGAGGCCACGATCGACCTGCTCGTCGAGCGAGGAGTGCGCTGCATCGGTACTGACGGACCGACCATGGGGCCCGCCCAGGGCGGCCAAGGTGTCCATGTCGCGGCGCTCGGTCGAGGCACCGTGTTCATCGAGTGCCTTGCGAACCTGGACCGGCTCCCTCCCCGGGGTGCGACGTTCGTGTTCTTGCCGATCAACATCCTCCACGCCACCGGTGCCCCCGGTCGCGCGGTCGCATTTGTGTGACTTCCCTCGGCCCGCTGCTCTCCTCGCGGAGGGCCGAGGGCCTCGCCGGGCCGTGACGACGCGGATCCGCGAAGATGTGGCGATGGCGATGAGGATCGTGGCGCTCGGTGGGACGGGGTTCTTGTCCTCGGCGGTCGTCGAGGCGGCGCGCGCGGCCGGGCACGACGTCGTCGTCGTCTCGCGCGGCGAGCGGGGCGCGCCGCCCGACGACGTGACGTGGGTGCGTGCGGACCGCGACGACCCCGCGGCGCTCGCGGAGGCGACCGCCCACCTCCGCCCGGACGCGGTGATCGACTCGTGCGGGTACACGGTGGCGGGTGCGCACGCCGCGGCCCGCGCCTTCGCGGGGGTGGCGAGCTACGTCTACGTCTCCTCGATCAGTGCCTACCGCGGCTGGCCGCCCGGCCCCGTGCGCTCGGAGGACGACCCGCTCTTCACGGCCGAGGACGATCTCGAGGACTACGGGCCCATGAAGGCCGAGAGCGAGCGCGTCCTCTCAGCCGCGGTGCGCGGAGCCGGCGGGGCGTTCGTCGCGGCACGCGCCGGGCTCATCGTGGGCCCGCGCGACCGGGCCCGCCGGCTCACGTCGTGGCTGGCTCGCATCGCGCGCGACGAGCGGGTCGCGGTGCCGGATGCGCTCGATCAGCCCGTCGCGTTCGTCGACGCGCGCGACCTCGCGGCGTGGCTCGTCCTCGCCGCCGAGCAGCGCCTCGACGGGCCGTTCAACGCGACGGGCCCCGCGGGGATGTCGACGCTCGGCGGGCTCCTCGCGCTGTGCCAGGCCGTGGTGTCCGACGGCGAGGGACGGGCGGCCGAGCTCGTCCCGGTGCCCGAGGACGCGTTGCTGGCCGCCGAGGTGAGCCCCTGGGTGGACCTACCGTTCTGGCTCCCGCGTGACGTCGCCCGCACGGCGTGGCAGGTCGACACGACCCGGGCCCACGCGGCGGGCCTGACGCACCGCCCGCTCGCCGAGTCCGTCGCGGACACCTGGGCGTGGCTCCGGACCGCGGACCTCGAGCACCCACCCCTGCCGGAGTCGCTCGTCTCGCTCGCGCGCTGAAGGCCGCCGTCAGGGTGTGCGGCCGTTCGGGGCGCGCGGTCAGAGGAAGGCGTCCGTGAGGTGGTCCGGGGTGCCGAAGCGGTGGGCCGTCACGGACACCGCCTGCTCGCGCACGAACGGCAGCAGCTCGAGCCGCCCGGAGAGTGTCACCGGGTGGTCGAAGACGGCGATGTCCGGGCGACCTCCCGTCGCGCGTGCCACGGTCGCGGCGTCCACCCCGACGGCCCGCACGCGCGGCGGGGCCGTCACCGCGACGGTCTCGAGCCAGGAGGCGTCGTCGTGCACGGTCCACGTGACGCCGGCCGCGTCGAGCGCGCGCGCGACGTCGTCGGGCACCGCGAAGCCGAGCGAGACGTCGAAGGTGCCGTGCGCCGTGAGACCCGCGCCGACGACGGCGACGAGATCGGCGAGCGAGCCGGCGACGCGCACGTGGGTGCGCACCGGGCGGTAGCGCAGCACGTTGCGCTCTGCGGCGAGCCCGGAGACGTCCGCGGCGAGCGAGAGCTCCGTGCGCCACGAGAGCGCGGCCGCGGCGAGGCTCTGGCGCACGTGCTCCTCCTCGTGCGTCTCGAGCGCCGGGCGGGCGGCCTCGAGGAGCGCGCTCGCGGGCGCGGCGAGCGGCTCGGTGAGGGTCGCGCGCTCGGCGGGCCGCCACGTCCCGAGTCCCGCGAGGTAGTGCGGGCCACCGGCCTTGAAGCCCGGGCCCACCGCCGAGCGCTTCCACCCGCCGAAGGGCTGGCGGCGCACGATCGCCCCCGTGGTGCCGCGGTTGACGTAGAGGTTTCCCGCCTCGACCGTGTCGAGCCACTGGTCGATCTCCTGCGGGTCGAGCGAGTGCAGTCCCGCCGTGAGCCCGTAGTCGACCTCGTTCTGCATCGCGATCGCCTCGGTCAGGTCGCGCGCCGCCATGACGCCGAGCACGGGCCCGAAGTACTCGGTCAGGTGGGTCGGCGAGCCGCGCCGGACCCCCACGCGCACCCCCGGCGTCCACAGCGCGCCGCCGTCGAGGCACCGGGGCTCGACCGCCCAGCGCTCGCCGTCGTCGAGCTGCGTGAGCCCGCGCAGCAGCTTGCCCGACGGCGGGGCGATGACCGGCCCCACCTGCGAGGTCGGGTCCCATGGCGGCCCCACCTCGAGCGAGGTCACGGCGTCGAGGAGCTGGCGGCGGAAGCGTTCGGAGCGCGCCACTGAACCGACGAGGATCACGAGCGAGGCCGCGGAGCACTTCTGCCCGGCGTGCCCGAAGGCCGAGTGGACGACGTCGCGCACCGCGAGGTCGAGGTCCGCGCTCGGTGTCACGACGATCGCGTTCTTGCCGCTCGTCTCCGCCAGCAGCGGCAGGTCGGGGCGGAAGGAGCGGAACAGCTCGGCCGTCTCGAAGGCACCCGTGAGGATCACGCGGTCCACGCGCGGGTCGGAGAGGAGCGTCGAGCCGAGCGAGCGTTCCTCGAGGTTCACCAGGTGCAGCACCTCGCGCGGCACGCCCGCGTCCCACAGCGTTTCGACCATGAGCGCACCGCAGCGCGCCGCCTCGCGTGCGGGCTTGACGACGACGGCGCTCCCCGCGGCGAGCGCCGCGAGCGTCGAACCGGCGGGGATCGCGATCGGGAAGTTCCATGGCGGCGTCACGACCGTGACCCTGGCCGGGGTGAAGCGGGCACCGGGCTCGGCGTCGAGCCGGCGGGCGAGCTGGGCGTACCAGCGGGCGAAGTCGACGGCCTCGGAGACCTCCGGGTCGGCCTGGTCGAGCGTCTTGCCGGCCTCGGAGGCCATGACCTCGCACAGCTCGGCGCGCCGCGACTCGAGGACCTCGGCGGCCCGCTCGAGCACGCGCGCCCGGCCGTCGCCACCAAGGCCCGCCCACGCGGGCGCGGCCTCGACGGCGGCGGTGAGGACGACGTCGAGCTCGCGGGCCTCGCGCACCCGGTGGGCGGCGACGAGCTCCGTCCCGAGCCGTGAGGACGGGACGCGGGCGAGCAGCGCGGCGGCCCAGGCACGGTTCTGGGCTGTCGACGGATCGGTGTCCGCCGCGTTCGCAAACCCCCCACCCCCCACCCCTCCCCCCCCATCGCCGAGACCGGTGGTTCCGTCCGTGAGACCGGTGGTTCCGGTGTCCGGACCACCGGTCTCGCAGGGCGAACCACCGGTCTCGCGGGATTGGGTGCGGTGGCGCGGGGGGACCGGCTCGGGCATCGCGGCGACCGAGGCGAGGAAGCGGTCGCGCTCGCGGGCGAACAGCTCGGGGTCGGAGTCGAGGTCGAAGACGGCGGACATGAAGTTCTCGGTGCTCGCCCCCTCCTCGAGCCGGCGCACGAGGTAGGCGATCGCGACGTCGAACTCGGCGGGGTGGACGACGGGCGTGTAGAGCAAGAGCCCACCCACCTCGCGACGGACCACCTCGGCCTGCGCGGACGCCATGCCGAGCAGCATCTCGACGTCGACGGCGTCCCGCACGCCGCGCTCGCCCGCGAGGAGCCATGCGAACGCGAGGTCGAACAGGTTGTGCCCCGCGACGCCGATGCGCACGTTCGCGACGTGCTCGGGCCGCAGCGCGAGGTCGAGCACGCGCTTGTAGTGGGCGTCCGTCTCGACCTTCGAGTGCCACGTCGCGAGCGGCCAGCCGTGCAGCTCGGCGTCGACGCGCTCCATGGGCAGGTTCGCCCCCTTGACCACGCGCACCTTGATCGGGGCGCCGCCGCGTGCGGTGCGGGCGGCCGCCCACGACTGGAGGCGCTGCATCGCGGGCACGGCGTCGGGCAGGTACGCCTGCAGCACGATCCCGGCCTCGAGGCGCTCGAGCCCGGGGGAGTCGAGAAGACGCGTGAAGACCTCGATCGTCAGGTCGAGGTCGCGGTACTCCTCCATGTCGAGGTTCACGAACTTCGCCGGGCTCGCGGCGGCCGCGCGCGCGAACAAGGGGAGCAGCTTCTGCGTGATCGCGGTCGCGGCCTCGTCGAACGCCCACGGGGAGTGCGGTCCGACGACGGCGGACACCTTGACCGAGACGTAGTCGACGTCGTCGCGGGCGAGCAGGGCCGAGGTGCGCTCGAGGCGGCGACCGGCCTCGCGCTCGCCGAGCACGGCCTCGCCGAGGAGGTTGACGTTGAGGCGGGTGCCGGGCGTCCGCAGACGGTCGATCGCGCGACCGAGCCGGCGCGGGCTCGCGTCGATGACGAGATGACGCACGAGACCGCGCAGCGCGCGGCGCACGACGGGGACGACGAGGTGCGGGACGACGACGGCGGCAAGGGCTGCGAGCCGCACACCCACGCGCAGGTGCCACGGCAGGAACGCCGGGACCTCGCGCGCGAGCTCGGCGAGGCGGTGCGCAGCGACGCGCGGGTCCTCGGGCCGGATGACGCCGTCGACGAACCCCACCGTGAAGCTCAGGCCGGCCGGGTCGCGCAGGAGCGCGGCGAGCCGGGCCGCGGCCGGCTCGGCGGGGATCTGGGCGGCCTCGGCGAGCCAACGACGCACGAGAGCGATCGACTCGTCGACGAGGTCAGCAAGCTCCTCGTCCGGAGCGGAGTTCTGGGGCATGACATACCTCGGGGGCGCGGTGGGCTCAGACACGATCCAGTGTGAGTCGCACCTTTCATCATGTAAAGTGAAGAGTTCTGACGTATTTCATGAAGATGAACTGATGAATGGGGGAGGCGTGCTCGACGTCCGGCGGCTCCGCGTGCTCCATGAGCTCTCCCTGCGCGGGACGGTGGCGGCCGTCGCCGCCGCGGTGCACCAGTCCCCGTCCGCCGTGTCCCAGCAGCTCTCCCAGCTCCAGCGCGAGGCAGGGGTGGTCCTGCTGCGCCGGGTGGGTCGAGGTGTTCAGCTCACGGCCCAGGGCGAGCTCCTCGCGCGGCACGCGGGCGTCGTCCTCGACGCGCTGCGGCAGGCCGAGTGGGAGCTGGCCGCCTCGCTCGAGAGCGTGACGGGGACGGTGCGACTGGCCGTCTTCCAGTCCGCGGCGCTCGCGCTGCTCCCCGCGACCCTGAGCATGCTCGCCGCGCGCCATCCCCAGCTGCGGGTGACAGTGAGCCAGCGCGAGCCCGAGTCGGCCCTCTACGCCACGTGGGCCCGCGAGTTCGACCTCGTCGTCGCCGAGCAGTACCCCGGGCACGCCGCCCCGCGGCACCCCGAGCTCGACCGCGTCGACCTCGTCTCCGACGAGCTCCGGCTCGCGGTGCCCTGGCACGGACTGCCCTGGGGCGAGGTGACCTCGCTCGCGGACACCGCGCGGGCCCCGTGGGTCATGGAGCCCCGTGGCGTCGCCTCGCGGCACTTCGCCGAGAACCTGTGCCGGCAGGCCGGGTTCGAGCCCGACGTGCGCTTCGAGACGGCGGACCTGCAGGCGCAGATCCGGCTCGTCGAGTCCGGCAACGCCGTGGCGATCCTGCCCGACCTGCTCTGGGCAGGCCGCGAGCCCTCGGTCGTCCTGCGCCCGCTCGAGGGCGCGCCCCTGCGCACCGTCTTCACCTCGGTGCGCGAGGCCGCCGCCGGGCAGCCCGCCATCGTCGCGTGCCGTGAGGCGCTGGCGAGAGCGGCCTCGTCGAACGAGGTGGCTACGAGCGGCTGAGGTCGCTCTCGATCTGTGCGGCCGCCTCGCGCAGCGCCGGCGCAAGGCTCTCCATCTCCGCGAGGGAACGCCGTCCGATGTGCGTGGAGATGTTGACCGCCGCGATGGGCCGCCCGTCGACCCCCCGCACCGGTGCGGAGATCGCGATGAGCCCCTCCTCGAGCTCCTGGTCCACGAGCGCGAATCCGCGGTGGCGCACCGTGTCGAGCTCGCGACGCAGTGCCGCCTCGTCGGTGATCGTGTGCGGCTGGATCTGCTCGCGGGGGTAGCGCTCGAGGAACGCGGTCAGCGCGGTCTCGTCGAGCGTCGCGAGCATCGCCCGTCCCATCGAGGTCGCGAACGCGGGACGTCGTGCGCCGACGTTGATCGAGACGGTCATGATGGACGGACCCGTGACGCGCGCGATGTAGACGATGTCCGGGCCGTCCAGGACGGAGACCTCGCTCGTCTCGCCGACCCGCTGCACGAGCCGCTCGACGTGCGGGAGCGCGAGGTCCGCGATCCCGTCCGAGGCGAGGTACGCGTGCCCGAGCTCGAGGACCTGGGGGGTCAGCCGGTAGCGGTCCTTCTCCGCGGAGACGTAGCCGAGCATCTGCAGCGTGAGCACGAAGCGTCGCGCTGCCGCGCGCCCGAGCCCCGAGCGGCCGGCGAGCTCTGAGATCGAGAGCGCCTCGTCGTGGGCGTCGAACGACTGCAGGATCGCGAGCCCGCGTTCGAGCGACTGGACGAAGTCGCGCGAACGAGGTGCCGCGGTGATCGGTGCGGATCGGGGGCTCAGCTGGTCCTCCTGGGCGCGAAGGTCGGACGGGCGGTGACCACGGTAGCGGGACGGGGCGACGGTAGGGAGGTCATCGGGACCCGCGCAGGAGGGCCACATCCTCGGCGGCCGTGCCGAGCACCGGGTCGACGATGACCTCGTGGATGCCGACGGCCTCGATGTCGCCGAGCGTGGCCGCGACGTCGGCAGCCCTGCCGGCCGACTGGACGATGCGCAGCGTGAGGCGCAGGGCGAGGGGATCGCGTCCGGCCGCCTCGGCCGCGGAACGGATCACGGCGATGTCCTTCGCGAGGGCGGCCGTGTCGATCTCGCCGCACGTCTGCTGGCCGAGCCAGCCGTCGCCCACCTGCCCTGCGCGGCGCAGCGCCGGCCCCGAGTGCCCTCCGACGAGCACGGGCACGGGTCGCGCGGGGGCCGGAAGGCAGACGGTCTCCGCGGGAAGGGTGTAGAACCGCCCCCGCAGCTCCTCGGGGAACCCGGTCCAGCAGCGGCGCATGATCTCGATCCACTCGACCATCCGGGGGCCGCGGTCGGCGAAGCTCTCCCCGAGCGCGAGGAACTCCTCGGCGACCCACCCGGCGCCCACACCCAGCTCGAAGCGCTCCTGGGAGAGCGCCGCCAGGGTCGCGACCTGCTTGGCGGTGAGGACGGGGTTGCGCTGGGGGAGCACGAGCACGTCGGTCCCGAGGCGGACCCGCGTCGTCGCGGCGGCCGCGGCGGCGAGGGTCATGAGGGTCTCGGCGAACGGCGTCGTGCCGGGGAACGAGGCGGCGCCGTCCGCGGCGAAGTGGTAGCGCGACTCGATGCGTCGCGGCAGGACGACGTGATCGGACGCCCACAGGGAGTCGAAGCCCGCGCGCTCGAGCTCAGCGGCGACCTGCGGGATCTCGTGGAGATCGGCCGCGTCGCGGGTATGGGGGAGCTGGGCTCCGAGATCGAGGGGCACGGGTCTCTCCGTCGCGGTTCAGTAGGTGCGGGACGCCCAGGACATGGAGTACCGCAGCCCGGCCTCGATGTCGGCGGCCGCGCGCAGGAGCGCAGGTGCGAGGGTGCGCATCTCGTCGGGGCCTCGGCGTCGTCCGATGTGGGAGGTGATGTTGAGCGCGGCCCGGACGCGGCCCAGTCCGTCACGGACCGGTGCGGCGATCGCGATCATGCCGACCTCGAGCTCCTGGTTGCTCAGCGCGTACCCGTCGCGTCGCACGCGCTCGAGGATCGTGCGCAGCGTGTCCGGCTCGGTCACGGTGAACTCGTTGAAGGCCCGGAGCGTGACGCGTGAGAAGTACGCGTCGATCTCCTCGGGCTCTCGCCAGGCGAGGGTGCATCGGCCGATCGCGGTGGCATAGGCAGGTCGGCGCGATCCGATCGGCGCCATCGACGTGATCATCGCCGGGCCGCGCGCCTGCACGAGGTAGACGACGTCGTCGCCGTCGACGATCGCCCCGGCGACGGCCTCGCCCGTCTCCTGGACGAGTCGCTGCACGTACGGGTTGGCGACCTCGGCGAACGTGATGTCCGAGACCTCTTCGTACCCGAGGTCGAGCACGGCCGGGGTGAGCCGGAACCTGCCCTTGACCTCTTCCATGTACCCGAGGTCGACGAGCGTCAGGACGAAGCGCCGGGCGGCGGCACGGGTCAGGCCGGCGCCGCTCGCGATCTCCGTGAACGACAGCAGTCGACGCCCCGCGCCGAAGACGCGGATGATCGAGAGCCCGCGAGCGAGGGACTGGACGAAGTCGCGGCTGGTGTCGTCGAGCACGGAGTCGACCATCTCGATGTCCGGGTCAGCGGATGTACGAGGCGCCATTGAGATCCACCGTCGAACCAGTCATGCTCGGGACCGAGCCGCTCAGCAGAAGTGCGACGAGTGTAGCAACCTCGTCGGCTCCCACGAGGTGTCCCGTCCTGCTGACCTCGGGAGACACCGCGTGCACCGCCGGGTCGCTCCCCACGATCCCCATCCCGGCGTCGACGACACCGGGGGCGAGGATGTGCACGGTCACGCCCTGATCGGCGAGTAGCCGGGCGAGGGACTGCGCGGCGTTGCGGACCGCCGCCTTGGACGCGGCGTAGGCGATCGCGGACTCGATGCGCGAGCCCTGCTCGGCCGCCCACGAGGAGATCACGACGATGGTGCCCGCCCCTCGGGCGGCGAAGGTGCGACCCGCCTCGCGCAGGAGCGCGACCGACGCGAGGACGTTGACGTCGAAGGTCTCGCGCCACACCGTGTCCCAGTCGGTGTCCGGGGCGTCGAGACCGGTCGCGGGCGCGATCGCCGCGCCGAGGACGAGGGCGTCGAGCCGGTCGTCGGTGCGCCCGAGGGCCTCGCGCCAGAACGCGCGGGCGCCCGAGGGCTCGGACAGGTCCGCGCGCACGACGTGGTGCCCGGGGGTCGGCAGCGAGGTGGCGAGCCCGTGCGCGACCTCGGCGCTGCTGCGGTACTGCAGGACGAGCTCGGCACCGCTGCCGGCGAGACGCTCGGCGATGCGCTGGCCGATCCCTCCGGTGGCACCGGTGACCGCGACGCGCCGGCCCGCGAGCGCGTCGGTGCGCAGCGGCGAGCTCACAGCAGGCCCCCGTCGACCTTGAGCAGCTGGCCCGTGGTGGCCGCCGACGCGGCGCTCGACAGGAAGAGCACGGCGTGCGCGACGTCGTGCTCGGTCGCGATCTGGCCGAGGGCGGTCAGTCGGGCGGCCGCGTCCAGGGCGTCCTCGACGGTGGTGCTCGTCCTCTCGGCGCGCGCGGCCATGCGGGAGCGCAGGGCCGCGGTCGCGACCGGGCCGGGCCCGACCGCGTTGACGCGGATGCGGCGGCGCCCGAGCTCCATGGCGGCGGAGCGCACGATCCCGAGCACGGCATGCTTGCTCGCCGCGTAGCTGACGAGGTTGGGGTCGCCGCGCCAGGCGTTGAGCGAGGCGAGCGCGACGATGGTCGCGCCGTCGTCGAGCAGAGGTGCCGCGTGCTTGATCGTCGAGACGAGGCCGCGCGCGTTGACCGCCATGACTCGGTCGTAGTCGTCGAGGTCGGCGTCGGCGATCGAGCTCCATCCCGGGACGACGCCGGCGGAGGCGACGACGCCGTCGAGCCCGCCGAGCAGCGCGTGCGCGGACCGGACCGCGTGCGCGGTGCTCGCGTCGTCGACGAGGTCGGCGTGGACGTGGTGCCAGCCTTCCGGGAGCGGGGTCGGGCCGGGCGCGAGGTCGAGGCAGGCCCCGACGGCGCCGTGCTGGGCGAGCAGGGTCACCGTCTCGCTGCCGATCCCGCGCGCGCCCCCGGTGACGAGGAAGCGACGGCCCTGCATCTCGGCGCTGTGCTGGGGCACCGGAACCTCCTGGTCGACGTCGTGCTCGTGATGAAAGTCGCACGCATTGCGCACGCTTGATCGGTATGCGATCATAACCACCTCACGCGGCGACCGTCCACCGGGCGGGTGCCCGACCAGGACGACGGAGTTCGAAGGAGAGCTGGCATGACGAGCGCAACTCGTCCGTTCGGCACGATGGTGGGCCTCGACCACATCGGCGTCGGTGTCCGGGACATGGATGTCGCGATGGAGTTCTACGCGCGACTCGGCTTCAGCGACGTCGCGTTCGACTACAGCGGAGACCTGCCGGGGATCGAGCGTGTCACGGGTCACGAGAGCACCGCCGCGCGCATCGTCTACCTGCGGTCCGCGAACCCGACCCCGCTCGGCCCGGGCTCGGTCAAGCTCGTCCAGCTCACGAGCCGTCCGGTCCCCGAGGCCCCCGCGGGCGTCGCCTACGGCGAGCTCGGCATCTGCGAGATCTGCGTGCACGCGCACGACCAGGCGGGGCTGCACCGATCGCTCGTCGCTCAGGGTGCGGTCAACCTCATGGACCCGGTCGACGCCGTCCTCGAGCCCCACTCCACGCGCTGCAGCCTCTCCTACGTCGCCGACCCCGACGACTCGAAGATCGAGCTCATCGAGTGGCTCGACCTCGAGTCCGGCTGGCCCACCCAGGAGGGTCCGCAAGGGGTGAACCACGTCGCCTTCGGGGTCACGGACATCGACCGGACGCGCGAGTTCTACCGTGCCCTCGGGTTCACCGGCCAGCTCTTCTCGTCGGACGGCTACTTCGAGCCGATGCACCCCTGGTTCACCGACCGGCCGGCGCCCTCGCTGAAGATGATGCTCCTGACGAGCCCCGTGGGCGGGCACCTCGAGCCCGTGCAGCAGGACGTCCCCGGGCCCGACTGCCGCGGGCAGTGGGGCCAGCGCGGGACCTTCGAGTTCGCTGTCGGCGCCCGCAACCTCGACCTTGCGGCCGCGCACCTCGACTCGCTCGGGATCGAGCTGCTGACGCAGCCGGTGACCCTCGAGGTGGGCGACGGCGCCACCTACAGCTACCTGTACTTCGTCGAGCCCGACGGACTGAACGTCCTCGTGTCCGAGGTCCGCGCCTAGGGCCCGACCGCGAGGCGCCACGCAGCACCACCACCTATGGAGGATCGATGAGCACGACCACGCCACCAGCAGCCGAAGTGATCCCGGGGATCATCGACGAGATCTACGCCGGGTTCATGACGCGCGACACGGACTCGATGGACAAGCACTTCTTCGAGGACATCAGCATCTGGATCCCGTCCGAGTTCCCGCTCGTCGACGGCATCGCGGGCCTCAACGGGGTGCGTGCGCGCCGCCCCGTCGACGGCGACGTCAACCGCGCGGTCAAGATCGACGTCCCCGAGATCACGATCGACCAGCACGGTGACGTGGCGTGGGTGCGCCACGTCATCGTCGTCCACTACCCCGACGGCGAGGCGGACGTCATGCGGTGCACCTCCGTGTGGCAGGCCGTGGACGGTCGGTGGCTCGAGCGCCACTCGCACGAGGACCTCCTCCCGGCGGGGACGACCTACCCGTTCCCGGACCCCACGGCCTAGTCGCCCTGGACGCGCGCCGAGCGCTCGGCGCGCGTCCCCGTCGATGGTCAGGTGCACGATGGACTCCCTTGTTCCCGCATTCGTCTACGCCGGCGCGCGGTCGGTCTTCGGCCGTTACGGCTCCGCGCTCGCGCACGTGCGCCCGGACGACCTCGCGGCCGCGGTGATCACGGGGCTGCTCTCCAAGGTCCCGGGCCTCGACCCGGCGGAGGTCGACGACGTCGTGCTCGGCAACGCGAACGGCGCCGGCGAGGAGAACCGCAACGTGGCCCGCATGGCCGCTCTTCTCGCCGGCATGCCGGTGAGCGTCCCGGGGACCACCGTCAACCGGCTGTGCGGCTCGGGGCTCGACGCCGTCATGGCCGCCTCCCGCATGATCGAGGTCGGTGACGCCGACGCCGTCGTCGCGGGTGGTGTCGAGTCGATGTCGCGCGCGCCCTGGGTCGTGCCCAAGACCACGCGCCCCTTCCCCGCGGGCGACCTCACCGCCGTCTCGACGACGCTCGGCTGGCGGCTCGTGAACCCCAGGATGCCCGCGGAGTGGACGGCCTCGCTCGGAGAGTGCAACGAGCAGCTCGCCGAGCGGTTCGGGATCGCGCGCGAACGGCAGGACGAGTTCGCCGCGCGCTCCCACGCGCGCGCGACCGAGGCATGGGCGCACGGCTTCTACGACGACCTCGTCGTCCCGGTGCCCGGGGTCGAGCTCGCGGTGGACGAGGCCGTGCGCGCCGGCTCGACGCCCGAGGTTCTCGCGACGTTGCGCCCCGCGTTCCGTGCGAGCGGGACGATCACGGCGGGGAACGCCTCGCCCCTCAGCGACGGGGCGAGCGCCCTCCTGCTCGGCTCCGAGGCGCTCGCGGCCCGGATCGGCCAGGACCCTCTCGCGCGCGTCGCGGGCAGGGCGGCCTTCGCGCTGGCGCCCCAGGACTTCGGCTACGCGCCGGTCGAGGCGGCGAACCGCGCGCTGCGTCGCGCCGGCGTGAGCTGGGCGGAGGTGGGTGCCGTCGAGCTCAACGAGGCCTTCGCCGTCCAGTCGCTCGCGTGCGTCGACGCGTGGGGCATCGACCCCGAGATCGTCAACCGCCACGGGGGGGCGATCGCCCTGGGGCACCCCCTCGGCGCCTCGGGCGGCCGCATCCTCGCGACCCTCGTGGCGAGCCTGCGGGAGTCGGGGCAGCGGTGGGGCGTCGCCGCGATCTGCATCGGTGTGGGGCAGGGGCTCGCCGTCGTCGTCGAGAACCTCGCAGGCCCGGAGCCCTTTACCAGGTTGTGACATCCAGGGCTTTGACCGGGGGCAGCGAGAACCATAGGCTGTTCACATAGCAACCAAGTGCTCGCACAGCGCACATTCAGGCAGGACCCAGAGTGGAAGGAGCGATCGTGACCGAGCAGGTTCTTCTCCGTGGTGGACGCGTCCTCGACGTCACCACCGGTGAGCGCACCGTGCAGGACCTCGGCGTCCGCGACGGCGTCGTCGTCGAGCCCGGGCTCGTCCACGGCGCCCCCGAGGTCGACCTCGACGGACGCACCGTGATGTTCGGGCTGTGGGACAACCACGCCCACTCCGGCTACCGCTCGCACGACCCCTACGCGGTCGGCTACTTCGACTCGATCGCCGGGCGCACGGTGCGCGCCGGGGAGAACATGCTCATGGCGGCCGGCATGGGAGTGACCGGGCTGCGCACGCTCGGCGAGGCCGCCGACATCGACATCCACTGGGGGCGCGCGTTCGCCTCGGGCACCACGCTCGGACCGCGCGTCGTGCCCGGGTCCAACGCCCTGCGCACGACGGGCGGCCACGGCACGGCCTTCCCCCGGTTCCACGCGCACATGGAGCAGGAGAAGGTCGTCGACGGCCCCGTCGAGATGACGCGGGCCGTGCGCGAGCTCAACGAGCACGGCGCGAAGTGGGTCAAGCTCCTGCTCACGGGCGGCCTGTACTCCCCGCACGAGTCCGTCGACCACGTCCAGTTCACCGACGAGGAGCTCGTCGCCGTCATGGCGGCCGCCGAGAACCGCGGGCTCATGGCCGCGGCGCACTGCGGCGGGCCCCGGACGGCGGAGCGCTTCGTCGAGCTCGGCGGACGGTCGATCGAGCACGGCTACGCGCTCGACGAGCAGGCGGCCGAGACGCTCGCCCGGCGCGGCGCGTGGCTCGTCCCCACGATCTCGGTCACGCACGACGAGGCGATGATGTACGAGACGGGCTGGCCCCAGTTCGCGATCGACCGGGCCCTCGAGGTCGCCACGGTGCACGCGCAGTCCCTGCAGCTGTGCCTGGCCGCGGGCGTCAGGATCGCCACGGGCGCCGACCTCAACCCGCACGGGACCCGGCTGCATCGCGAGCTCGAGCTCCTCGAGCAGGTCGGCATGACCCGGCTCCAGGTGCTCGAGGCGGCGACCGTCTCCTCGCGCGCGCTCAACAAGGTCGGCGAGCACACCCGCCCCGAGCCCGGTGCGGCCGCGGACCTCCTCTTCGTGGGCGGCGACCCGCTCGAGGACATGAGCCTCCTGCGCAGCCCCGACGGCGTCATGGCCTACGGGCGCTTCCTGTACCACCCCACCGACCCGACCCCGCGACGCCCCTCGGCCATCACCGAGTGACACCGCCAGAGCACACACCAGAGAGGCAAGGGATGAGCTTCCAAAACGCCCGACCCGGGACAAGTGTCGACCGCCTGCGCGTCGGCATCGACATCGGTGGGACGTTCACCGACGCGGTCGCGATGAGCAGCGACGGGACGACCCGCATCGCGAAGGCGCCCTCGACACCGGGACACCTCGCTGACGGCGTCCTCGACGCGGTCCGTGGGCTGGGCATCGACCTCGACGCGGTGGACTGGTTCGTCCACGGCACGACGGCCGGCCTCAACGCGCTCCTCGAGCGCCGCGGGGCACGGGTCGCGCTCGTCACGACCCGTGGGTTCCGGGACGTGCTCGCGATCGGTCGCACCAACCGGCCCAAGATGTACGACCTGTTCTTCCGCACCCCTGAGCCGCTCGTGGCGACCGAGGACATCTTCGAGGTCGCCGAGCGCGTCGGTGCCGACGGGGGCATCGTCACCGAGCTCGACGTCGACGCGCTGCGCGAGCTCGCCGTGAACCTGCGGGACTACGACGCCGTGGGCGTCGTCTTCCTGCACTCCTACGCGAACCCCGCGCACGAGGTCGCCGCACGCGAGATCCTCCAGGCCGAGCTCGGCGAGGCCTCGATCGTCTGCTCGCACGAGGTCGCCCCCGAGTGGCGCGAGTACGAGCGCACGAGCACCGTCGCCACCTCGGCGTACGTCACGCCGTCCGTGCGCGCCTACCTCGACGCGCTCGCCTCGGCGCTGCGTGCCGGGGGCCTGCGCACGGAGCTGCGCGTCATGCAGTCCAACGGCGGGGTGATGACCGTCCCGACCGCGGTGACCAAGCCCATCCAGACCCTCTTCTCGGGGCCGGTGGGTGGCGCGATGGCCGGCAGCGCGCTCAGCAAGGACCTCGAGCTCGACCGTCTGATCTGCACGGACATGGGTGGCACCTCGTTCGACGTCTCGCTCGTCGTCGACGGCGTGCCCGAGGAGGTCTCCCAGACCGACGTCGACGGATCGCCCCTCGTCATGGCGACGGTCGCGATCCACACCGTCGGCGCGGGGGGCGGCTCGATCGCCTCCATCACGCCGGCCGGTGGGCTCCGCGTCGGACCGCAGTCCGCGGGCTCGGTCCCCGGGCCGGCGTGCTACGGACGCGGCGGGGTCCAGCCCACCGTCACGGACGCCAACCTCTTCCTCGGACGATTCCCGAAGTCGACCCAGCTCGGTGGCGACATGTCGCTCGACGCGGACGCGGCCGAGGCGGCCCTCGTGTCGATCGGTGAGCCGCTCGGTCTGACGACCACCCAGGTGGCGGAGGGGATCGTCGCCGTCGCGGACGCGGCGATGGCCAACGCGATCCGCGAGATCACCGTCTCGCGGGGCATCGACCCCCGCGAGTTCTCGCTCGTCGCCTTCGGCGGTGCGGGGGCGCTGCACGCGGCCTCGATCGCGGACGAGCTCGACATCCCGCGTGTCATCGTCCCCGCCAACCCCGGCGTGCTCTCCGCGTGGGGGATGCTCCACGCGAACACGCGGCACGACTTCTCCAAGCCGATGTTCGCCGGCCTTGGCGACCTCACGCCCGAGCTCGTGCAGGGCATGGTCGACGAGCTCGTCGAGCGCGGCCGCGAGACCCTCCTCGCGGACGGTGTCGACGAGAGCGCGATGGTCTTCGCGCCCTCGTTCGAGCTGCGCTACGTGGGCCAGGAGTACACGATCACCGTCGGGTGGGATCTCGACGAGGACCTCGCCGCGGTGCTCCCCACGATGCCGGAGAAGTTCGGGGCCGCCTACCTCGACCGGTACGGCCACAACAACCCGCGCGAGTCGGTCGAGTGCATCGCGGTGCGCGTCGTCGCGATCGGCGTCGTGCCCGCGCCCCCGCGCGCCGAGGTCTCGGCGGACGCCTTGGGCCGCCCCGTCGCGAGCGAGCCCGTCGTCTTCGCGGGCGAGCGGATCGACTCCGCGATCTACCGGCGCGAGGACCTGCCGGCGGGTGGCGAGTTCAAGGGCCCCGCCGTCGTCGTCGAGTCGTCCTGCACGACCCTGGTCCCTCCGGGGTGGCAGATGACGGTCTCCCCCACCGGCCACCTCATCCTCGATCGGAGCTGAGTCATGCTGAACCCCTTTACCGTCGAGGTCATCCGCAACGCGTTCGACTCGATCGCCAGCCAGATGAACAACAACCTCGCACGCTCGGCCTACACGCCGACCATCTACGAGATGAAGGACTGCTCGACCGGTCTGTTCGACAAGGACGTCCAGCTCCTCGGCGAGTCGGCGGGCCTGCCGATCTTCCTCGGCAACCTGCAGGCCGTCATCCAGGCGACGACCGACCACTTCGGTGGCCCGGAGATCTACCAGCCGGGCGACGTCTACATGGTCAACGACTCGTACATCACGGGCAGCCACCTCAACGACGTCACGATCTTCTCCCCGATCTTCTACGAGGACGAGCTCATCGGCTTCGGCGCCAACAAGGCGCACTGGATGGACGTGGGCGCCAAGGAGCCCGGCGAGACGACCGACTCGACGGAGATCTACCAAGAGGGCTTTCGCCTCGGCCCCACCCGGGTCTACCGGGCGGGGGAGCCGGTCGAGGAGGTCATCGACTTCTTGTGCCGTAACTCCCGGCTGCCCAACGCCATCCGCGGTGACATGGCCGCGCAGATCGCGGCATGCCGCACGGGCGAGCTGCGCATGCGCGAGCTCTACGAGCGCTTTGGCGGGGAGACCATCCGTGAGGCGAGCCAGCTCATCTTCGAGCAGTGCGAGAAGCTCGACAGCGAAGCGGTCTCGGCGATCCCCGACGGGGAGTACCGCGCCGAGGGCCAGCTCGACTCGTGGGGCAACGGCGGCGATCCCGTGCCCGTCGTCGTGACGGTCCGGGTCGAGGGCGACCAGCTCACGATCGACCTCGAGGGCTCCTCGGAGAAGACGCCCGGTGCCGTCAACTGCGGCTTCGCGCAGACGGTCTCCGGAGCGCGCCTCGCCTACCGGTTCCTCGTGAACCCGGAGGCGCCCGTGACGGCCGGGACGTTCCGGAACCTGCACGTGCAGGCGCGACCGGGTCTCGTGTTCCACGCCCAGGAGCCGGCGGCGTGCCAGTTCTACTACGCGCACATCGGCCTCATGATCGACCTCATCATCAAGGCGCTGTCCCAGGTGCTCCCCGAGCGGGTCGTCGCGGGTCAGACCGCGTCCGCCGAGAACGTGATCTTCTCGGGGATCGACCGCACGACCGGCGGCACGTGGGTATGCGCCGAGTCGAGCGCGATCGGCTGGGGCGCGCACTCCGAGGGGTCCGGGGCCGACGCCATGGTCAACTACGGTGCGGGGGACCTGAAGAACTTCCCCGTCGAGGTGCTCGAGGCCCGCTTCCCGTTGCGCGTCAATCACTACGGCATCCGTCGCGGTTCCGGTGGGGACGGCACGCACCGCGGGGGCGACGGCATCACGCGCGAGTACGAGGCGCTCGACGACGTGTTCGTCACGCTGTGGTTCGAGCGCACGCTGACCCCGCCGTGGGGACTCTTCGGCGGCGAGGACGGGAGCCCGACGCAGGTGCACGTCACGCACGCGGGCTCGGACTCTTCCGAGCGGATCATGAAGATCAACCGCCTGCCGCTCGCCGCCGGGTCCAAGGTCCTCGTCGAGACGGGGGGCGGCGGTGGCTACGGCGCGCCGACCTCCCCCGCCCTCGAGAAGTGATCGCACGACTCATCACCTGTTCCCCCCGGGACGTGGGCCGAGCACAGTCGCTCGGGTCCCGGGTTTCCCGAGGTACCGATCACGCAATTCCCGTGAGATCAAGGAGAAGCCCGTGTCAGTAGTCCGTAACCGGCGATTCGCTGCGCTCGCAGCCGTCCTCGCCGTCGCGACCCTCGGTGCCTGCACCGCGCAGTCGCCCGATGCCTCGACGTCGTCGAGCACCACCACCTCGACCGAGGGCGCGGCTCCCGGCGAGACCAACCGCGCCGTGTTCTCGAACGTGGGCCTGCCGTCGAACCTCGACCCGGCCCTCGCGGCGAGCTCGGACGGCTTCCTGTTCGTCCGCAACGTCTACGAGGGGCTCACCGCCTACGAGCCCGGTACGACGACGATCGTCCCCGCGCTCGCGACCGAGTGGACCGTCAGTGACGACGGCCTCGTCTACACGTTCACGCTGCGCGACGACGTCACGTACCACGACGGCACGCCCTTCACGGCCGAGACGGCGCGTCTGGGCTTCGAGCGGCTGCGCGCCGTCAACGGCGCACCGGCGACGATGATGTCCGAGATCGAGAGCATCGAGGCGGTCGGCGAGTACGAGCTCGCGATCACGATCGCGGCTCCCAACGGGTTCTTCACCGGCGTGCTGCCGAAGCTCCCGCTCGCGAGCCCGGCCGCCGTCGAGGCGAACAAGACCGCCGACGACGAGTGGGCCACCGACTGGTTCGCCTCGAACGCCGCGGGAACCGGTCCCTACCGGCTGACCTCGTTCACGGTGAACCAGGACATCACCCTGACGGCGAACGAGGACTACTACCTCGACTTCGACCCGCAGGCCCCGACCGACATCGTGCTGCGGATGGACCCGGACGTCACGACGGCGCTCCAGATGCTCGGTGCCGGCGACATCGACATGCTCGGCGCCGTCGGTCCGGACGACTCGGCGGCGGCGGCGGAGCTGGACGGCGTCAAGCTCGTCGAGCAGCCCTCGCTCCAGGTGCAGACGATCTACATGCACGCCGCCAAGGGCCCCCTCACGGACCCGCGGGTGCGCGAGGCGATCTCGCTCGCGTTCAACTACGACGCGATGATCGACTTCTACGAGGGTTCGGCCGTCAAGGCGAACGGTGCCCTCCCGGCGACCTTCGCCGCGGGCCTGGAGACCTTCGACGACTACACCCAGGACCTCGACCGCGCTCGCGCGCTCATGGAGGAGGCCGGCTACGGTGACGGCGGTCTGACGATGCGCTACGTCGGCATCAAGGGCCTGTCGTACTTCGAGTTCGCGGGGACGCTGCTCGCGGACTCGCTCGCCAACATCGGCATCGAGGTCACCCAGGACCTCGTGCCGACCGCGCAGCTGCTCGAGGCGATCGCGAGCGAGGAGAACGCCCCGGAGTTCATCCTCCTCAACACCTCCCCGGTGACCAACAACCCGACGGCGTTCCTGCGCCAGTTCTACGTCGTCACCCCCGAGGAGGGCGGCTTCAACGCCTCGTGGATCGCCGACGACGCCCTCGTCGCGCAGCTCGACAAGATCTCCGGGCTCCCGGAGGGCGCCGAGCAGGAGGCTGCCGTGCTCGAGGCGAACCAGATGGTCAAGGACCTCCACCTCGGCATCCACATCGCTCAGCCGGTCATGGCCCAGCCCGTTCGCGACAACTGGGACGTGACGTACGAGAACCTCGACTACCTGTACGTCGTCCGGTTCTTCTACGCGCGCAACATCGCGTGATCGACCGGTGGGGTCCGGCCCTCGTGGCCGGACCCCACCACCCCCCGACCGTTTCCTCTCCCTAGGTGTCAGGAGGACCGAGACCCATGGCGAACCTCGGCGACGTCGTGACGGCGGCACCCGAGCTCGACCCGAGCGGCCCGACGCCCGCGCGGCGCGTGCTCTCGACAGCGCGGGCCGTCGGCAACAGGCTCTTCTGGCTCCTCGTCGTGGCATGGGCCGCGGTGACCGTGACGTTCGTGCTCGCGCGTGTCGTGCCGGCCGATCCGGCGCGGCTCGCCGCCGGCCTCCAGGCGGGTCCCGAGCAGGTCGAGGCCCTGCGCGCGCAGATGGGGCTCGACCGTCCGATCCTCGTGCAGTACCTCGACTACCTGTGGAGCGTCGTACGCCTCGACTTCGGCGACTCGCTCAAGAGCCGCCAGCCCGTGCTCAACGAGCTCGCGTACGTGCTGCCCGAGACGTTGCAGCTCGTGCTCGTCTCGTTCCTCGCCTACGCCGTCGTCGGCGTGGCCCTCGGCGTGCTGTGGACGGTCTTCCCCCGAGGCCCGCTGTCAGGGCTCATCCGCCTCGTCTCGTTCGCGGGCGCCGCGCTCCCGGTGTTCTGGCTCGGCATGGTGCTGCAGGCCTACTTCGGTTCGACCCTGAAGATCCTGCCGATCTCGGGAACCGGGATGAGCGACTTCGACGTCCCGCGCGTGACCGGCTTCTCCCTCGTCGACTCGTTGCTCGCCGGGAACTTCGCCGCGTTCGGCAGCGCCGCGCAGCACCTCGTGCTCCCGGCGCTGACCCTTCTGCTGAGCCAGCTCGCCCTCGCGACGCGGCTCACGAGGGTCTCGCTCGACAAGGAGCTGAAGAAGCCGTACGTCCGGGTCGTGCAGGCGCGCGGGGTCGGGGGGTTCGGCGTCGTCGTCGTCAACGCCCTGCGCAACGCGCTCAACCCCGTCGTCACCATGCTCGGACTGCAGTTCGGCTGGCTCCTGGGCGGCACGATCATCGTCGAGGTGCTCTTCAGCTGGCCGGGACTGGGCCTGTACGCCTTCAACGCGTTCTCGAGCTTCGACTACAACGCGATCCTTGCCGTCACCCTCGTGGTCACGGTGGCCTTCGTCCTGGTCAACGAGCTCGTCACCTTCGTCTATCCGCTCCTCGACCCCAGGCTGCGGGGTGCCCGATGACCACGTCGACGACTCTCGCCCACCGCATCGCGCGCGTGGGGCGCCGGCTCGGGGTCCGCGGGTGGATCGCGGTGCTCGTCGCCCTCCTCATCGCGGCGGTGATCGCGTTCCCGGCGCTCTTCGCCAACCACGACCCGCAGGCGCTCGCCGTGACCTCGCGCCTCGAACCCCCGTCGTCGACCTTCTGGTTCGGGACCGACGAGGCGGGGCGAGACATCTACTCCAGGCTCGTGCACGGTGCACGGATCTCGATCGGCTCCGCGGCGCTCATCGTCGCGATCGGGTGCGTCTTCGGGACGGTCTACGGTGCGGTCTCCGGCTGGTTCGGCGGTCGCCTCGACCGGGCGCTCATGCGCATCGTCGACGTCTTCCTCTCGTTCCCCTACCTCGTGCTCGCCATGGCGATCTCGGCGTCGATGGGGCGGACGATCACCTCGGCGATCGTCGCGCTCGCGCTCGTGTGGTGGCCGTCCTACGCCCGTCTCGTGCGCGGCATGGTCCTCTCGCTGCGCGAGCAGACGCATGTGCTCGTCGCGCGCACCCTCGGGGCGAGCGAGGCACGGCTCCTGCAGTGGCACGTGATCCCGCACATGTTCGGCGAGCTGCGCACGAAGGTCTCGCTCGACCTCGGGTACGCGCTGCTCGCCCTGACCGGGCTGTCGTTCCTCGGCCTCGGCGCCCAGAACCCGAGCCCCGAGTGGGGACTGCTCGTGTCCAACGCGAAGGGGTACTACCTCACGGCCTGGTGGTACATGATCGCCCCCGGCCTCGTGCTGTTCCTCGTCGTGCTCTACACCAACTGGCTCTCTGATCTGCTGGACCGGGAGGACTCATGACGGAGCTCGTGAAGGTCGAGGACCTGTCGATCACCTACGGCAGGGCGGACCGCCCCGCCGTGGACGGCGTGACGTTCAGCCTCGCGCCGGGGGAGAGCCTCGCGCTCGTCGGCGAGACGGGATCGGGCAAGACGAGCGTCGTGATGGCGCTCGCCCAGCTGCTCGGGCCGGGCGCCAGCATCGACGCGCGCACGATGTCCTTCGAGGGCCACGACATGCTCCGGATGCGCGGCAAGGCGTTGCGAGCGCTGCGTCGGGAGCGGATCGGCATGGTGTTCCAGGACCCCTTCGGGAGCTGGAACCCCTCGCGCAAGATCGGCACGCAGCTGCTCGAGGGCAGCCGGGGCGCCGAGCGGCAGCGGCTGCGCTCGAGGCTCGTGGAGATCCTCGGGCGCATCGGCATCTCGCGGCCGGAGTCCCGGCTCGAGGACTACCCCCACCAGTACTCCGGCGGCATGCTCCAGCGCACGCTCATCGCCGGTGCGCTCCTGCGCGGCCCGAGTCTCGTCATCGCCGACGAGCCGACGAGCGCGCTCGACACGACGGTCCAGGCGGACATCCTCGCGCTCATCGCGCAGCTCCAGCAGGACCGCGAGCTCGCCCTCGTGGTCGTGTCGCACGACCTCGGGGTCGTCGCGCGCATTGCCGAGCGCACGATCGTCATGTACCACGGGCGCATGGTCGAGGACGCGCCGACGGCCGAGCTGCTCACCTCACCGCGCCACCCGTACACCATCAACCTCATCGCCGCCGTGCCCCTCCTGCACGGGCCCCGGCAGCGGCGGCTCGGGGTCAAGGTCGCCCAGGGCCTGCCCTCTCTCGCCGGCTGCGTGTACGCCCACCGTTGCGCCCTGGCGACGGAGCTGTGCCGCACGACCCAGCCCGAGCTCAGACAGGTCGGACAGGCTCAGGTCGCGTGCCACTTCGCCGACCAGAGCAAGGAGCTCTTGGAGGCTGCCGAATGAGTGCGTTGCTCGAGGTCGAGGGCGTCAGCAAGCGCTACCACGGGAAGCGCGGGACGGTCGTGGCGTGCCACGACGTCAGCCTCAAGGTCGAGGCGGGGGAGGTCGTCGGGCTCGTCGGCGAGTCGGGATCGGGCAAGTCGACGGTCGCGAGCATGGTCCTCGGGCTCGTGGAACCGGACGAGGGCGCCATCCGCTTCCGGGGGCGCGACGTGCGCGAGTGCCTCGCGAAGGACCGGATCGGCTTCCGTGCCGGGGTCCAGGGCGTCTTCCAGCAGCCGCGCGCCGCGCTCGACTCGCGTCGTCAGATCGGCTGGTCGCTCATGGAGCCCATGGTGGTCCACAAGATCGGGACCCGTGCCTCGCGAGAGCGGCGCGTCGACGAGCTCCTGCGCGCCGTCGACCTCGACCCCTCGCTCGCGAACCGCAAGCCCCACCAGCTCTCCGGCGGGCAGCTCCAGCGTGTCAACATCGCCCGCGCGCTGTCCTTGGACCCCGAGCTGCTGATCTGCGACGAGCCCGTCTCGGCGCTCGACGTCTCGGTGCAGTCCCAGGTCCTCAACCTGCTCGAGGACATCCGTGAGCGCACGGGTGTCGGGATGCTCTTCATCAGCCACGACCTCGGCGTCGTGCGCTACCTGTGCGACCGGCTCGTCGTCATGTACGCCGGGCGCGTGGTCGAGGAGGGCGAGGTCGACGTCGTCCGCGACACCGCGGCGCACCCCTACACGCGCGCGCTCCTCGGGGCCGCGATGAAGGTGAGCGTCCGCGGTGCCGTCGGCGTCGAGGCTGCGGAGGAGTCCGCCACGACGCCCCCGCGCGAGGACCTGCCCCGCGACGGCTGCATGTTCGCCCCGCGGTGCGCCATGGTCCGCGACGCGTGCCGCACGGGTGAGCCGCCCCTCGTCGAGATCGGTCCGAGCCGACTGACCGCGTGCCTGCGGCACGCCGAGCTGCCCCCGATGGACGCGAGCGTCTTCGCCTGAGGTCCCCGAACCCCGTGGCGTCGTCGCCACCCTTGCTGAGGAGAACGTGTGAGTGCTGAAGGTTCCCCCGTCGAAGCGCCCTACGGGACGTGGAGCTCGCCCCTGTCGGCAGAGGCCCTCGGGCGCTCCGGCTCTGGCTCGATCGCCCAGGTCGAGGTGGACGGCACCGACGTCCTGTGGACCGAGTCCCGCTCCGCCCAGGCCGGGCGTACCACCGTGGTGCGCCGTCGCGACGACGGCACCGTCGTCGAGGTCGTGCCCGAGCCCTACGACGTCGGCACGGGAGTGCACGAGTTCGGGGGGCGCGCGTTCGCGGCGGCCGGTGGACGGGTCTGGTTCTCCCACGTCGCCGACACCCAGCTCTACGTCGTCGACGAGCTCGGTGTCGAGCGGCTGACCGACGAGCCGGGGCTGCGCTTCGCCGACTTCTGCGTCGACCAGGGACGGGGGCTGCTGTACAGCGTCGTCGAGGACCACCGTGGCGAGGGTGAGGCCCGCAACTACCTCGTGCGGGTCTCGACCGCGACGGGCGAGGTGGTCCCGATCGCCGAGGGGCACGACTTCTGCGCCGCGCCTCGGCTGAGCCCGGACGGCAGCACTCTCGCGTGGATCACGTGGGACCACCCCAACATGCCGTGGGACGGGACCTCGCTGTGGACGGCTCCGCTCGACGCGCAGGGCGACCTCGGTGCGTGGGAGCTCGTCGCCGGCGGGCCCACGGAGTCCGTGACGTCGCCCCGGTGGAGCCCCGACGGTCGCCTCCACCTCCTGAGCGACCGCGCCGGTGCGTGGACCCTCTACCGTGCCGACGCGGAGCTCACCCTGCTGGGGGACCCGCAGGAGGAGTGCGGGGGGTTCTTGCGCATCCTGAACAACAACGGCTACGACGTCGGTCCCGACGGCGCCGTCTGGTACACGACGAACACGGCAGGGATCCACGGCCTGGCTCGGATCGCCCCGGGCGCGACGAGCCTCGAGCGGTTCGACCTGCCGTTCAGCTATGTGACCGACGTGCGACCCCGCGGCACCGACGTCGTGGCGGTCGCGGCGTCCGCCACCTTCGGCCAGTCCGTCGTGCTCGTGCGGCCGGACGGCTCGTGGGACGTCCTGCACGCGGGCCTGGACCTGCAGCGCGACTGGATCGCCGAGCCGCGCACGATCGAGTTCCGCACCGTCGACGGTCGCCGCGCGAACGCGTTCTACTACCCGCCCACGAACCCCGGCTTCGTCGGGCTCGAGGGCGAGCTGCCTCCCCTCGTGGTCAACGTCCACGGCGGTCCGGTGTGGTCCGCCTTCAGCTATCTGCAGCCCGAGGTGCAGTTCTTCACGAGCCACGGCTTCGCCTACCTCGACGTCAACTACCGCGGCAGCGTCGGGTGGGGGCGCGAGTTCCGCACGGCCCTGTACGGGGCGTGGGGGGTGGCCGACGTCGAGGACGCCGTCGCGGCCGTCGCGGCCGTCGTCGAGCAAGGGCTCGCGGACCCGCAGCGCGCGGCGATCCGCGGCCCGAGCGCGGGCGGCTGGACGACCCTGGCGGCGCTCGCCTTCTCCGACGCGTTCGCGTGCGGCATGGCCTCGTACGGCGTCGCGGACCCCGAGCGGTTCGTCCAGCCCGGCGGGACGCACAAGTACGAGTCGCGGTACCTGTGGCACCTCATCGCCCCGTACCCCGAGGGCAAGGAGGTCTACCGCGAGCGCTCGCCGCTGCGCTCGGCCGACCGCATCACCGCTCCGCTCCTGCTCCTCCAGGGCCTCGAGGACAAGGTCGTGCTGCCCGAGCAGTCACGGGTCATCGCGGCGAGCCTCGAGCGCACCGGGGTGCCCGTGGAGCTCGTCGAGTTCCCGCGGGAGGGCCACGGGTTCCGCGAGGCGGAGCACATCGCGGAGGCCTTCGCCGCGGAGCTCCGGTTCATGCGGACCGTCTACGGACTCGCGGGAGACGCGTGAGCCTGCCCTCGGACGTCGACGTCCTCGTGCTGGGGGGTGGCCCCGCGGGGATGTCGGCCGCGCTCGCGGCGCACGGGCGAGGGGCGAGCGTGCTCCTCGTCGACGAGCGTCCGACGCTCGGGGGGCAGGTCTACAAGCAGCCGTCGCCGGGGATCGACCTCGTCGAGCCCCGGGCCCTGGGGCGTCAGGCGCGAGCCGGCCGGGAGCTCGTCGAGCGGGTGGCTGCCAGCGCCGTCGTCACGTCGCTCGGGACCGAGCTCGTCGCCGCGTCCGGCTGGGGCGGTGACGAGGGCGGGCAAGCCGTCCTCGTCGTCGGCCGGCGCGACCAGGTGACGGTGCGTGCGCGTCGGCTCGTCGTGGCGGCGGGTGCCCACGACCGCCCCGTCGTCTTCCCGGGCTGGACGCTGCCCGGGGTGATGACCGCCGGCGGCGTGCAGTCGCTCGCGAAGACCCAGCTCATGGTCCCGGCGGGCCGCGTCGTCTTCGCGGGCAGCGGACCGGTCGCGCTCGCGTTCCCCGCCCAGCTCGCGCGGCTCGGTGCCGACGTCGTCACGGTCCTCGAGGCGGGGCCGCGCCCCGGGGTGCTGGACCTCCTGCGCCTCGTCGCGGCCGCTCCCGGCAACCTCGACGTGCTCGTCGACGCGGCCGGCTACCTCGGCGCGATCCTGCGTCGCCGCGTACCCGTGCACCACGGGCGCAAGGTCGTGCGCGCCGAGGGCGACGGCCGGCTCGAGCGCGTCGTGCACTGTGCCGTCGACGAGAGCTGGCGGCCGGTCCCGGGGACGGAGCGCGTGGAGGCCGCCGACCTGTTGTGCCTCGGCTACGGCTTCCAGCCCTCGGTCGAGCTCGCACGTCTCCTCGGGTGCGCGATCGACGAGGAGGAGGACCTCGGGGGCCCGGTGGTCCGGCGCGACCCATGGACGCGCACCTCCGTCACGGGGGTCTACGCCGCGGGCGACGGGGCCGGGGTCGAGGGTGTGTGGGTGGCCCGGGACGAGGGGCGTCTCGCGGGGCTCGCCGCGGTCGTGGACCTCGGTCTGGTCACGCGGCGCGCGGTGCGCGCGGAGGCCTCGCGGGCGAGGGCCCGGATCGCGCGCCGTCGGCGCCTGCGGGAGGCGACGGCGCGGCTCTACCGCGTCGGGGCGGGGATCGACGAGGCCGCGACCCCCGAGACGATCGTCTGTCGCTGCGAGTCCGTGCGCCAGGGCGAGCTCGACCGCGCGATCGCCGCGAGCGCCGACCCGAACGTCGTCAAGGCGCTGACCCGAGCCGGGATGGGCCCGTGCCAGGGCCGCAGCTGCGGCCGGCACGTCCAGGCCGCGCTCGCCCGTGCGCACCACGTGCCCCGCGGAGAGCTTCCCGCCGTGACGGCGCGGATACCCTTGCGCCCGGTGCCCCTGGGCGCCCTCGCGGACCGTTCCGTGACCAGCCCGGGGCTCTTCCTGGCCGACGGGGACGGTCCACGGTGAGCCAGGGCGCGGAGCGGCGGTGGCTCGCGGCCTCGCACACCTCGGGCCCGCTGCCGGAGGAGACGGACGTGCTCGTCGTCGGCGGGGGGATCGCGGGCGCCGCGACGGCGTACTACCTGGCGCGCTCGGGAGTCGAGGTGCTCCTCGTCGAGCGCGGTGAGCTGAACCGTGAGGCCTCGGGGACGAATGCCGGGAGCCTCCACCTGCAGCTCGCGATCCACCAGTTCTCGGGGCACGGCACCGCGGCCGACGAGCAGCGGCTCCTGGGCGACCTGCGGGCGAGCGTCGAGGCGTTCGACTTCTGGCGGGGCCTCGACGAGGAGCTCGGCGAGAGCGTCGACCTGCACGTCACGGGCGGCTGGATGGTCGCCGAGCGCCCCGAGGAGCTCGAGACCCTCCGGGCCAAGCTCGCGCTGGAGGAGCGGGCCGGGCTCGAGACACACCTCGTCACCGGCGCGCAGCTGCGCGACGTCGCCCCCTTCTTCTCCGACTCGGTCCTCGGCGCGACCTACTGCCCCGCGGAGGGGAACGCCAACCCGCTCGTCGTCGCACCCCTCTTCGCGCGCCGTGCCGTCGAGCTCGGCGCCGAGGTGCGCACGGGCGCCGCGGTCCTCGGGATCGAGCGCGGGCCCGGCCGTACGGGCGACCGCTTCGTGGTGCGCACGTCGCGCGGGACCGTGCGGGCCCACCGCGTGGTGGACTGCGCCGGGGCGTGGAGCGGCCACGTCGCAGCGATGGTCGGCCTGCGGTTCCCCGTGCGGCACGAGGGGCTCCACGTCAACGTCACCGACCCGCGCCCGCCCCTGCTGCCCGCGATGGTCCAGCACATCGGCCGGCGCCTCACGCTCAAGCAGGCGAGCAACGGTTCGTTCATCATCGGCGGCGGCTGGCCCGCGCCGTGGACGGGCGAGGGCGTCCGCCCGCCCACGGTGTGGAGCTCTGCCGCCGGGAACACGGCCGTCGCGCTCGACGTCGTCCCGGAGCTCGCCCGGGCCAACGTCGTGCGCACGTGGTCCGGGGTCATCGTGTTCACCGACGACTTCGCGCCCGTCGTCGGCGAGTCGCACGCCGTTCCCGGGTTCTTCGCGTGCGTCGCCTCGACCGGCTTCACGTTCGGTCCCCTCTACGCCCGCCGTCTGGCCGATCTCATGGTCGGTGGCGGTCTTCCCTTCCCCGACAGCTACAGCCTGGATCGCGTCCGTGACGCGTGAGGACAAGGAGAATCGTGAACCGTGATGACGTCTCGTGGCAGGGGTACCTGCCCGCGACCGTGACCCCCTTCACCGAGGACGGTGACCTGGACCTGGGCACCCTCGCCGAGCTCGTGGACTTCTACGCCGCCGAGGGCATGCACGGCGTGATGGTCAACGGCACGTGCGGCGAGTGGTTCTCGCAGTCACCGGCCGAGCGGCTCGAGGTCGCCCGGACGACGGTGCAGACGGCGGCGGGGCGGATGACCGTCCTCGTGGGCACGACGGGCTACACGGCGGCCGAGTCCGCCGCGCTCGCCCGGGACGCCTTCGCCGTGGGCGCCGACGGCGTCGTGATCTCGCCGCCGCCCTACGTCAAGCTCTTCCCTGACGAGGTGGAGCAGTACTACCGGGACATCACGGCCCTCGTGGAGGGCCCGATCGCCGTCTACAACTGGCCGCACGGTGCCGGGATCGACATCGACACCGAGCTCGCCGACCGGCTCGCCGACATCGACGGCATCGTCGCGATCAAGGACTCGACGCCGAACGGTGACCAGTTCTTCGCGACCTCGCGTACCGTGCGCGACCGGGTGCGCGTCTTCGGCAACTACATGTCCCGGCGGGGTGTCGAGGAGCTGCTGGAGTACGGCGGGGACGGGTTCATCGGCGGCGGAGCTCTGCGCGGTCACGCGGAACCGGCCTTCTGGGACTCCTACTGGGCGGGAGAGCGGGAGCCGCTCTTCGCCTACGCCGAGGTGGCCGACCGCATGTTCGAGCGCTTGTGGCTCCCCGGGGGCTGGGCGGGCAAGTACGGTTCGTACCAGGCCCAGCTCAAGGAGCTCATGCGGATGCTCGGGCAGCCCGCCGGTCACGTGCGGCGCCCGCGTCTGCCGATCACGCGCCCTGACTACCTCGCGGCCCTGCGCGAGGTGCTCGTGGACGAGGGCCTGCTGGAGGGTCCGGTGCCCGCGTGAGCCCCTTCGTGCGGCGGCTCGGCCCGAGCCGCGCGTTGCGGGCCGGGGCCCCGGTCGACGTGCTCGTCGACGGGGACCCGGTCCGGGCGCAGCTCGGGGAGTCCGTCCTCGGCGTCCTCATGGCGCAGGGCGGCCCGGCGCTGCGCACGACGGCTGCGGGGGAGCCGCGGGGGGCCTACTGCGCGATGGGCTCGTGCTTCGAGTGCCTCGTCGAGGTCGACGGCGTCGCCGGGACGCGCGCGTGCATGACGCTCGTGCGGCACGGCATGCGCATCGTGCACCAGCAGGGCGCCGGCTGACGACGCGGGGTGCGCGCCGTCGGCCGACCGTCCTCGGTGCGGGCGGGGCTCAGCCGAGGCCCTCGACGCACAGGTACTTCAGCTCGGTGAACTCGTCCGTGCCGTGGCGCGAGCCCTCCCGGCCGAGGCCGGACTGCTTGATCCCTCCGAACGGGGCGCCCTCGTAGGAGATGAGGCCCGTGTTGAGGCCGACGACGCCGAACTCGAGCGCCTCTCCCACGCGCCAGCCGCGCGCGAGGTCGCGCGTGTAGAAGTAGGCGGCCAGGCCGAAGGGCGTGTCGTTCGCCATCGCGATCGCCTCCTGCTCGGTGCGGAACCGCAGGACGGGCGCGAGCGGGCCGAAGGTCTCCTCGCGCGCGACGAGCATGTCGCGCGTGACGCCGGTGACGAGCGTGGGCTCGACGAAGGTGCCGCCAAGGGCGTGCATCCCGCCGCCGACGACGACATGTGCCCCGCGCGAGACCGCGTCCTCGAGGTGCTCGCGGACCTTCGCGACGGCGTCGCCGTTGATGAGCGGGCCGATCTCGGAGCCCGCGGCGAAGCCGGGTCCGACCCGCAGCGCGGCCACGCGCTCGGTGAGCCGTGCGACGAACTCGTCGTGGATGCCGTCCTGCACGAGGATGCGGTTCGCGCACACGCACGTCTGGCCGGCGTTGCGGAACTTGGAGGCCATGGCGCCCTCGACGGCGGCGTCGACGTCGGCGTCGTCGAAGACGATGAAGGGCGCGTTGCCCCCGAGCTCGAGCGCGAGGCGCTTGACGGTGCCCGCGGACTGGCGCATGAGGAGCTTGCCCACGTCCGTCGATCCCGTGAAGGTCAGCGCGCGGACGTCGGGGTGCTCGGTGAGGACCGCACCGATCTCGCTCGGCACGCCGGTGACGACGGAGAACACCCCGGCGGGGATCCCGGCGCGTTCGGCGAGCGCGGCGAGCGCAAGGGCGGACAAGGGCGTCTCCTCGGCGGGCTTGAGGATCATCGCGCATCCCGCGGCGAGCGCGGGGCCGGCCTTGCGCAGGATCATGGCGCTCGGGAAGTTCCACGGCGTGATCGCCGCGGTGACGCCGATCGGCTGACGCAGCGTGAGGATGCGCCGCCCGCGCACGTTCGTGGGGACGATCTCGCCGTACAGCCGCTTGCTCTCCTCGGCGTACCACTCGACGAAGCCGGCGCCGTAGAGGATCTCGCCGCGCGCCTCGGCGAACGGCTTGCCCTGCTCGGCGGTGAGGATCGCGGCGAGGTCGTCCGCGTTCTCGACGATCGCGTCGAACCAGCGGCGCAGCACCAGGGCGCGCTCGGTCGCGGGCACTGCGGCCCACGCCGACTGTGCCGGCACGGCCGCGGCCACGGCCGCCTCGACGTCCTCCGTCGTGGCCACCGCGACCTGCGCGATGACGTCGCCCGTGGCCGGGTCGGTGACCGGGAGACGGGCGCCCGAGGTGCCGGGCGTCCAGCGTCCCGCGATGAAGAGGTCCTCGCGCCAGAGGCCCGTGGCCCGCAGTCGTCCCGGGTCGAAATCGCTCGATGGCATCCCTGCTGCTCCTTCGGTTCGCTGAATCGACTATGCGCGCTGTGCGAGCAAGTGTACGATGAGCGCACAGAAGTTGGTACCGGCACTGCGAGACCACGGCGTCGCGCGGGCTCTCCTAGAACTGGACCACGACGAACATGACGATCGAGGACATCGACAAGGCACACGTCTTCCACCCCTTCACCGACCTGCGCCAGCACGAGATCAGCGGACCCCTGACGATGGTCAGCGGCTCCGGGTCGACCATCCGTGACACGCAGGGGCGCGAGTATCTCGACGCGATGGCGGGACTGTGGTGCGTGAACATCGGCTACGGGAACGCCGAGATCGGCGAGACCCTGCGCGACGCGGCCGCGCGGCTCGGCTTCTACCACTCCTTCGCGTCGATGGGCAACGAGCCGATCGCACGGCTCGCCCAGAAGATCATCGAGCTCGCGCCGGCGGGGATGTCCAAGGTGTTCTTCGGGAACTCCGGTTCCGACGCCAACGACACGAACGTCAAGCTCGTCTGGTACTACAACAACGTCCTCGGGCGGCCGCAGAAGAAGAAGATCATCGCCCGCAGCCGCGGCTACCACGGGACCTCGCCCGTCTCTGCGAGCCTGTGCGGCCTGCCCGGGATGCATGCGGGATTCGACCTGCCGCTGCCCTTCGTCTCCCACGTGCGCGCCCCCTACTCCCTGTGGGAGCGGGAGCCGGGGCAGACGGACGCGGAGCTCGTCGCGAGCCTCGCGGAGAACCTCGAGCAGCACATCCTCGCCGAGGGGCCGGAGACGGTCGCCGCGTTCATCGCCGAGCCGATCCAGGCCGCCGGCGGCGTGATCGTGCCTCCCCCCGGCTACTTCGAGGCGATCCAGCCCGTGCTGCGCAGGTACGACGTCCTGCTCATCGCCGACGAGGTCGTCACGGGGTTCGGTCGCACCGGTGTCACCTTCGCCTCGCCCGCCCTGGGCATCCAGCCGGACCTGATGACGCTCGCCAAGGGCATCACCTCCGCCTACGTCCCGCTCTCCGCGAGCGTCGTGTCGGGACCCGTGTGGGACGTCATCGTCTCGGGCGGCGAGAAGCTCGGGCTGTTCTCCCACGGCTTCACCTACTCGGCGCACCCGCTCGCCGCGGCGGCCGCGCTGACGAACCTCGAGATCATCGAGCGCGACGGGCTGATGGCCCAGGCCGGGCAGCGCGCCACGGTGCTCCACGAGCGGCTGCGCGCGGAGTTCGAGGGGCACCGGCTCGTGGCCGAGACCCGCGGCTACGGTCTGACCGGCGCGGTCGAGTTCGTGGCCTCGCGCGAGCCGCTCACGCGCTTCGAGCCGGTGGGCTCCTTCTCCGGGGCGGTCGTGCGCCGGGCACGCGAGCTCGGCGTCATCACGCGCGCGCTCCCCGCGGCGGACACGATCTCCTTCTCCCCGCCGTTCGTCGTGACCGAGGACGAGATCGCGCGCATGGCGGCGGTGGCCCGCCAGGCCCTCGACGACGTGGCGCGCGACCGAGGACTGTGACGGTGCCGGCACGGCTCGGCCTCGTCGTCAACCCGATCGCGGGCATGGGCGGTCGGGTCGGCCTGCACGGGACGGACGGGATGCTCGAGGAGGCCGTGCGCCGCGGCGCCCGTCCCGTCGCCCCGCACCGTGCGCGCCGCGCGCTCGCGGCGCTCGCGGGCTCGAGGCCCGACGTCGAGCTCCTGGTGGCCGAGGCGGACGCCGCCCGGATCGCGCGCGAGCCCGAGGTCGCCCGCCACGGCTGGCCGCTGACCGTCGTCGACGGCCCGCACGGCGAGGGTGCCGCCGCGACGGTCCACGCCGCCGCGGCCCTCGCCGGGCGCGTCGACCTCCTGGCCTTCGTGGGCGGCGACGGGACGGCGCGCGACGTGCTGGAGGGCCTCGGGGGGCGCCACGACGTCGTCGTGCTCGGCGTCCCCGCCGGGGTGAAGATGCACTCGGCCGTCTTCGCCACGACTCCCGAGGCGGCCGGAGGGATCGCCGCGCGTCACCTCTCCCGGCGCGAGGGGCGCCGGACGACCCTCGCCGAGGTCGTCGACGAGGACCCGGCCACGGGCGAGACCGTGCTCTACGGGACGATGACGACGCCGCGCGCGGCCGACGTCATGCAGGGTGCGAAGCAGCGCTCCCCTCGTGAGGACGCCGAGGTGGCGGCCGCGCTCGGTCGGCAGGTCGCCGCCGAGATGGTGCCCGGGTGCACCTACCTCCTCGGTCCGGGGACCACCGTCGCCGCCGTCAGCACGGCGCTCGGGCTCCCCGCGACGTTGCGAGGCGTCGACGTCGTCCGCGACGGGCGGCTCGTCCTCGCCGATGCGACCGAGTCCCAGCTGCTCGACGTCGTCGGCCCCGACGTGGCGTGCGAGCTCGTCCTGGGCGTCGTGGGCGGGCAGGGGTTCCTGCTCGGCCGTGGCAACCAGCAGATCTCCCCCGAGGTGCTCGAGGCCGTCGGCCCCGGGCGGACCCAGATCCTCGCGACCCCGGCCAAGATCGCCGCGCTCGACCCTCCCGTGCTCCGGGTCGACCTCGGACTGACCACCCCGGTCACGACCCTCACGGGTCATCGCCGGGTCCGTACCGGCCCCAGAGACGTGACGGTGCTCCGCATCGTCACCTGAACGTGCCCCGACATCCTGGAAGGTGCCATGAACCACCCCTACATGCCGAACTCCGCGCCGGCCACGCGACAGGCGATGCTCGACGCCGTCGGTGTCGGCGACGTCGACGAGCTCTTCGAGCAGATCCCCGCCGACCACCTCGCCCGGACCCCGGTCGCCCTGCCCCCCGCGATGCGCTCCGAGGTGCAGCTCGACCGCACCCTGCGCACGGTCCTCGCGCGCAACGAGCCTGCCGAGCCGGGCCGCTGCTTCCTCGGCGCGGGAGCCTGGCAGCACCACGTGCCCGCCGTGTGCGACGAGATCGCCGGTCGTAGCGAGTTCCTCACCTCGGTGTGGGGCACGCCGTCGTCGGACTACGGGCGCAACCAGGCCTGGTTCGAGTTCGCCTCGCAGATCGGCGAGCTCGTGGACCTGGACTTCGTCGGCCTGCCCGTCTACTCCTGGGGCGCCGCGAGCGGGTACGCCCTGCGCATGGCGGCACGCATGACGGGCCGGCGCCGGGTCCTCGTGCCCGAGACGACCGACCCGGAGCGGCTCGCCGTGATCCGCACCCTGTGCGGACCGAGCGGGGCCGAGCGGTCGCTCGTCGTCGACCTCGTGCGGGCCGAGCGGGACACCGGTCGACTCGACCTCGGGGCGCTCGCGCAGCTCCTCGACACCGACGTCGCCGCCGTCTACGTCGAGAACCCGGGCTACCTCGGGGTCGTCGAGACCGAGATGGTGCGCATCGGCGAGCTCGCCGCTGCGCACGGGGCCGAGCTCGTCGTCGGCGTCGACCCCCTGTCCCTCGGGCTCCTCGCCGCACCCGGGACGTACGGCGCGACGATCGTCACGGGGCCGACCCAGCCGCTCGGCGTGCACCTGCACGCCGGAGGTGGGGTCGGAGGGTTCATCGCGACCCCTGACGTCGAGCGGTACGCGCGCGAGTACCCGACCCTCCAGGTGTCCGTCGCGCCGACCCGGACCGAGGGAGAGCGGGCGTTCGGCATGACGCTCTTCGGCCAGAGCTCCTACGGCTCGCGGGAGGAGGGCAACGACTGGACGGGCAACTCGGTGTACCTGTGGACCGTCGTCAACGCCGTCTACCTCGCGCTCCTCGGTCCCGCAGGGATCGCCGAGCTGGGACACACCATCGCGGGCAACGCCGCCTACGCCGCACGCCGCCTCGGCGAGATCGACGGGGTCAGCGTCCGCTGGGGCGGCTTCTTCAAGGAGTTCGTCGTCGACCTCACGGCCACCGGTCGAACGGTCGCCCAGGTCAACGCCGCGCTGCGCGACCGCGGCATCGTCGGTGGCAAGGACCTGTCCACCGACTTCCCCTGGCTCGGTCAGTCCGCCCTGCTCTGCGTCACCGAGGTGCACGACGCCGACGACGTCGCCCTGCTCGTCGACGCCCTGAAGGAGGCTCTCGCATGACCGCGAACCGTCGCTACCACGCTCCCGTCTGGGACGAACCTCTCATCATGGAGATGTCGGCACCGGGCCGGCGGGGCTTCGTCCCTCCCGCCCCGATCGAGGCGATGCCGCCCGAGCACCTCCCGGCGACCGTGCTCCGGGACGAGCTCCCTGAGCTCCCGGAGGTCTGCGAGCCGGACGTGCTGCGTCACTACCTGCGCCTGTCCCAGGAGACGATGGGGATGATCGGCGTCAGCCTCTTCGGCACGTGCACCATGAAGTACAACCCGCGCGTCAACGAGCGCCTCGGTGCCCTCGCGGACCTCGCCGAGGTCCACCCGCACCAGGACGACTCCCAGGTGCAGGGGCTCCTCGAGATCGTGCACCGCACCGACCTCGCACTGCGTGCCCTCTCCGGCATGGACCGCTTCGTCTTCCAGGCGGGCGGTGGGGCGGGGGCGGCGTTCACGCACGTCGCGGTCGCACGGGCCTACTTCGAGGCGCGCGGCGAGCTCGGCCGGCGCACGGAGATCATCACGACCCAGCAGGCCCACCCGTGCAACCCGGCCACCGCCGCGGCCGCGGGCTTCACCGTCGTCACTCTCCCGATCGAGGAGGACGGCTATCCCTCCGTCGAGGCACTGCGCGCCGCCGTGTCCGAGCGGACCGCGTGCCTCATGGTCAACAACCCCGACGACATGGGCATCTACAACCCGCACATCAAGGAGTGGGTCGACATCGTCCACGAGGCCGGGGGCCTGTGCTTCTACGACCACGCCAACTTCAACGGGGTCATGACGCGGCTCAAGGCGCGCGAGCTCGGCTTCGACGCGTGCATGTTCATGCTCCACAAGACCTTCGGGGTCCCCAAGGGCGGGGGCGGCCCGGCCGTCGGCGCCTACGGGTGCACCGAGGAGCTCGCGCGCTTCCTGCCGGGGCCGCTCGTCGAGGCGAGCGAGGACGGCTACGTGCGCCGCGAGAACCCCGAGGGCGTCGGGCGGGTGCGCGAGTTCCTCGGCAACGCCCAGCAGGTCGTCAAGGCGTACTCGTGGCTGCTCGCGATGGGTGCTGACGGGCTGCGCGAGGCCGCGGACATCTCCGTGCTGGCCAACGCGTACATGCAGCACCGGATCCTGCAGATCCCCGGGGTGTCGATCGCGATCCCGCAGATGACGATGCACCGCATGGAGATGACGCGCTTCAGCCTCGCGGAGTACACCGAGGAGACCGGGATCACGGTGGCCCAGGTGCAGAACCGCATGGCGGATTACGGCGTCGACGCGATGTGGCTGAGCCACGAGCCGTGGTTCGTGCCCGAGCCGTTCACCCCCGAGGCGGGCGAGACGTCCTCCCTCGAGGACATCGACCACTGGATCGACGTCCTCGAGCGCGTGCTCGAGGAGGGGCGCCGGGACCCCGAGACCGTGCGCACCGCACCGCACCGGCAGGTCGTCGCGGCGATCGACGGTGCGCGGCTCGACGACCCGGACTTCTGGGCGACGACGTACCGCGCCTACCGGCGCAAGCACCTGTCATGAGCGTCGTCGTCGTCGGCGGGGGATCCATCGGCCTGGGCTGGGCGATCGTCTTCGCGCGGGCGGGCCGCACCGTGACGCTCGTCGAGACCGACGCGCCGCGGCGCGCAGCGATCGGTGCGGCGCTCGCCGAACGCCTCGCGCTCCTCGACGAGGCCGCGCCCGGGAGCCTCGACGTCGCGCGCACCACCGCGCTGGTGCACGTGACGGGCGACCTCGGTGCGGCGCTCGACGGGGCCACGTACGTCCAGGAGTGCGTGCCGGAAGACCTCGCGCTCAAGAAGGAGCTCGTCGCGCTGCTCGACGAGCGCTGCGCACCGGGCACCGTGCTCGCGAGCTCCTCGTCCCAGCTCCCGGCGTCGCGCTGGGCCGAGGACCTGCCCGGCCGCTCGCGCTGCCTCGTGGTCCACCCGGGCAACCCGCCGCACGTGATCCGCGTCGTCGAGATCGTCCCCGCGCCCTTCACCGACCCGCAGGTCGTCGCGCGGGTCCGCACGCTGCTCGAGGAGGTCGAGATGGTGCCCGTCGTCGTGCACCACGAACCCGCGGGCTTCGTGTTCAACCGCCTGCAGGGGGCGATGCTCCGCGAGGCGTACCGGCTCGTCGAGCAGGGCGTCGTCGACCCGCTCGACCTCGACCGGATCGTCACGCAAGGGCTCGGTCGGCGCTGGGCCGTCGTCGGCCCCTTTGCGACGGTCCACCTCAACACGCGTGGCGGACTGCGCCGTCACGCCCAGGTGATGGGGCCGGGGTACCTGCGCATGGCCGGCGACCTCCCACCGCTCGAGGAGCTCGGTGACGAGCTCGTGGCGACGGTGGCCGCGAGGATCGAGGAGCAGCTCCCGCTCGAGCGCTGGGACGAGGCGGTGATCGCCAGGGACCGGGCGCTGCTCGCGGCGGGCGATGCTGGGGCACGGTCGCAGGTGCTCGAGTGAGCACGCCGCGGTGGATCGGTGCCGACGAGGTGTCGCGTGCCCTGTCGTTCGTCGAGTGCACCGACGTCCTGGAACGCGCCCTGCGCGACGGGCTCGACCCGTCTCTCGGTCCCGCGCGCACGGGCACCCCGCTGGACCTCGGCGAGCTCCTCGTGATGCCGAGCCAGGGACTCGGCTTCGCCGGGGCCAAGCTCGTGACCGTCTCGCCAGAGAACCCCGCGCGGGGGCTCCCGACGATCCAGGGCGTCTTCGTCCTGCTCGCCGGGGCGAGCGGCGAGGTGCTCGCGGTCATCGACGCGCCTGCGCTCACGAGCCTGCGCACGCCCGCCGTCTCCGCGCTCGCCGCCCGTCACCTGTGCCACCGCACGGGAGGGTCCCTCGTCGTCTTCGGCGCGGGGCCGCAGGCGCACGGCCACGTGCACGCCCTGCTCGCGACGGTCGAGGGGATCGACGACGTCGTCGTCGTCTCGCCACGGAACGCGGGAGCCCTCGTGCGCGAGCTGAGGGACGAGGGCGTCGAGGCGCGCGAGGGCCGGGTCGCCGACGTCGCCGACGCCGGGATCGTCGTGTGCGCGACCTCGGCCGGGCGACCGCTCTTCCCGGGCGAGCTCGTGGCGGACGACGCCGTCGTGCTCGCCGTGGGCTCGCACCATCCGGCGCGGCGCGAGCTCGACGGCGGGCTGCTCGGGCGCTCGAGCGTCGTCGTCGAGGACGTGGCGACGGCGCAGCGGGAGGCCGGGGACGTGGTCATGGCCGTCGCCGAGGGCTTCCTGAGCTGGTCGCACGTCGTCGGGCTCGCGGGCCTCGTGCGGGGGAGCGACCCCGTGACGGGAGCCGGGCCTCGGCTGTTCAAGGGGGTGGGCATGGCCTGGCAGGACCTCGTCACGGCCGCCGAGGTCTTCCGTCGCGTGAGCTGAGGGTCGTCCTTCCGGGGCGACCGGGCCCGGGCCCTACGGGGCGGCGAGCTCGAGCCCGGTCGCCGCGCGCAGCTCGTCCAGGGTGCACCCGAAGGTCTCGAGCACGCGCGGCGCCCCGGGGGCGATCTCCAGGACGGCGCGATCGGTGTAGACGCGGGCCACGCATCCCAGTCCCGTGACCGGGTACGTGAGCTCGCGGACGATCTTGCACGCGCCGTCGCGCGTGAACAGGTCCATCATCACGAACACCTGGCGGGCGCCGATCGCGAGGTCCATCGCACCACCGACCGCCGGGATCGCGTCGGGGGCGCCCGTGTGCCAGTTCGCGAGGTCACCGTGGACCGAGACCTGGAGCCCGCCGAGGACGCACAGGTCGAGGTGGCCGCCGCGCATCATCGCGAAGGAGTCCGCGTGGTGGAAGTACGAGCACCCCGGGGTCTCGGTGACCGGCACCTTCCCGGCGTTGACGAGGTCGAGGTCGATCGCGTCGCCCTCGGCCTGGGGTCCCATGCCCAGCATGCCGTTCTCGGTATGCAGGACGACGTCCTGCTCGGGGTCCAGATGGCTCGCGACGAGCGTCGGCATGCCGATCCCGAGGTTCACGTAGGAACCTGGGGGAACGTCGCGAGCGAGGCGCGCGGCCAGGCGCTCGCGCTCGAGTCCGGGGGCGGTGAAGTGCATCATGCGGCCTTGGTCCGCGCGGCGACGACACGGTCGACGAAGATCCCCGGGGTGACGACGTGCTCGGGGTCGATCCCTCCGGGCGGGAGCACCTCGTCGACCTGGACGATCGTGGTCCGGGCGGCGGCGGCCATGACGGGGCCGAAGTTGCGGGCGGTCTTGCGGTACACGAGGTTCCCGCGGGCGTCCGCACGGTGCGCCTTGACGAGCGCGACGTCCGCGTGGAGCGCCGTCTCCAGGACGTGCCAGCGCCCGTCGAAGCTGCGGGTCTCCTTGCCCTCGGCGAGCAGGGTCCCGTAGCCGGTCGGGGTGTAGAACGCGGGGATCCCGGCACCCGCGGCACGGATCCGTTCGGCGAGGTTGCCCTGGGGCACCACGGTGAGCCGGATGCGTCCGGCCCGGTACGCCTCGTCGAAGTGCCACGAGTCGGACTGCCGGGGGAAGGAGCACACGACGTGGTCGACGAGGCCGAGGGCGATGAGCCGGGCGATCCCGCCGTCGCCGTTGCCCGCGTTGTTGCTGATGATGGTGAGCCCGCCGATCCCGCGGTCCGCGAGCGCCTCGAGGAGCTCGACCGGCTGGCCGGCGCTGCCGAAGCCGCTGACCATGACCGTCTGGCCGGGGGTGATCCCGGACACGGCGGCGGCGAAGGAATCGACCAGTTCCACAGCCCCTCCGGTGTGCACTATGCGAGCACTTGCTCGCATAGTGAATACTGCCCGCGCGGAATCGCCGTGTCAAAGGGTGCCGGGTCGTCGTGTGCGGGCCCGGCCGCGGGGCAGCGCGAAGGCCTGGAGCGAGAGGGCGAGGCGGGTCGTGCTGTCGTCCAGGTCCACCCCGGTCAGCTCTGCCGCCTTGCGGAGCCGGTAGCGAACGGTGTTCGTGTGGACGTGCAGCGCGCGACCGGTCTCCTCCGGAGACTGCCCGAGCTCGAACCACGTGGCGAGCGTCTCGACGTATGCCGTCCCGTGCCGCGCGTCGTGCTCGAGCAGCACGGCGAACGGCCCGCCGATCTCGTCGAGGCCCGGGGTGCTGGCGACCGCCCGGCCGACGACGACCTCTCCCCACGAGTCCTCCCAGCGGTGCATCGGTGCCGTCAACCTCCCCACGCGCGCGAGCGCGGCGAGCTCGGCGGACTGGGCGAGCGAGCGAGGTAGGTCCGCCCAGCGGGCGACCGTGCCGCCCGCGAGCCCCTGGACGGACGGGTCCTCCGCGCGCAGCGCGGCAAAGGTCGCCTCGAGGGGGAGCGCGCCCTCGGCCGCGCGGCGGACCGTCAGCCTGCGCTCGTCGACGACGGCCACGACGGCCGCGTCGACGTCGGTCACGAGCGGCCGGGCCCAGCCCGCTCGGCGCAAGAGGGCGTCCCACAGGTCCGAGCGGGCCACGGGGTCCATCGTGTCGTCGAGGCCGAGGAGGCTGACCACGCGCCAGGGCCCGTCCGAGGGGGCGACCGGACCGGCGCCGCCCGGCTCGCCCCGCAGCGCCGAGCGCAGGCTCGCCGCCAGGTCGCGTCGCGCGAGGTCCGCCTGCGCACGCAGGCGCACGAGGTGCAGGGAGATCTGCGCGACCACCTCGTGCAGCTGCGCGAGGCGCGGCTCGGGCACGGCGCTCTCGGTGACCGCCCACAGCGCCCCGATCCACAGCCCTCCCGCGCGGATCGGCACGACCGTCCGGGGTAGGATCCCCCCGGGGCCCGCGGGGACGAACACCGGGGCGTCGGAGACGGTGAGGCGGCGGAAGACGCCGCGACTGCGGAAGTGCGCGACGATCGCGTCGGGGACCTGGCGCCCGACGATCGTCGCGATGCGCGCCGAGTCGGTCAGGTCCTGGTGGAAGGAGTACGCGAGGACTCGTGAGGCGGTGTCCTCGACGGTGACGGGCGCATCGAGGACGAGAGCCGCCTGGTCGGCGAGCGCGAACAGGTCGCTCGCCGCGCTCGACCGGTCCGCCGTCCCGGCCGGGCCGCCGCTCGCGACCGCGTCGCGCAGGACGCGCCACACGTGGGTCCAGCTCGACCCGGGAGCGAGCCCCACGAGGGCGATGCCGTGCTTCCTGGCGAGGTGGGCGGTGCCCTCGTCCCACTCGCCGGCGCGTCGCGCGGCCACGGCGGCGGCACCGGACGCCGCGGCCCTGCTCACGGCGGCTCGCACCCCGTGCAGGTCTCGCGCACTGACGGCGAGCACAAGGTCCCCCGGGCCGGCGGGTGCGCTCGGGTCGTCCAGGACGACGTCGGCGACGTGCACCCCGCCGGGGTCGACGACGACGGCCACGACGCCGTCGGCCCGGTGCGCGAGTGCCGCGAGAGACAGCATCCTGTCCATCCCACCTTGTCCTGGAGCACAATCGACACTCACTCTTCATGTCGCCATGCACAGTGTCAAGGTGCCCCGGCGCGAGCACGCTGAGAGCCGGACAGGAAGGGAGGTGCGCCGTGAGCGCACACGATCGGCCGCGCACGGTCGCCGTCGTCGGAGCAGGGATGGTCGGGCTGTCGACCGCGTGGTTCCTCCAGGAGCAGGGGATCGACGTCACCGTCGTCGACCGCAAGGGCGTGGCCGCCGGGTCCTCGTGGGGCAACGCGGGGTGGCTCACCCCGGGGCTCGCCATCCCCCTGCCGGACCCGGCGGTGCTCAGCTACGGGCTGCGGGCGCTCCTGCGCCCGTCGTCGCCCGTGTACGTCGCGCCCACCCTCTCGCCGCGCCTCATCACCTTCCTGCTGCAGTTCCTGGGCAACAGCACCGCGGAACGCTGGCAACAGGGCATGGCTCACCTCGTGCCCGTCAATGGCCTCGCGCTCGAGTCCTTCGACGCGCTCGCGGCGGGCGGAGTGACGGGACGCACGAAGCCCACCGACGACTTCGTCGCGGGCTTCCGCACGGCCGACGACCGCCGGGCTCTGCTCGACGAGCTCCGGCACATCGAGGCTGCGGGCCAGGAGATCGACTTCGCGGAACTGAGCGGGGACGAGGTGCGCCAGATCGTGCCCGCGCTCTCGGAGCAGATCGGCGCGGGGATCCGCCTGCGCGGTCAGCGCTTCGTCGACCCGGGCGACTTCGTGCACCGGCTCGGAGAGTCCGTCGTGGCGCGCGGCGGCACGCTCGTGGCAGGTCACGACGTCGTCGACGTCGTCGACGTCCAGGGGAAGGTCGTCGTGCGCGCGGAGGCCGGCGAGCTCGGTCGCTTCGACGCGGCCGTCCTCGCCTCGGGCGCATGGCTCGGCAGGCTCGCCCGACGTCACGGGGTGACGAAGATCGTGCAGGCCGGTCGCGGCTACTCCTTCTCCGTCGCGATGGACGAGGTGCCGAGCGGCCCGGTGTACCTGCCGACGCAGCGTGTGGCCTGCACGCCGCTCGGCGACCGGCTCCGCGTCGCGGGCATGATGGAGTTCCGCAGCCCCGACGCCGCGCTCGACGCCCGCCGGGTCAAGGCGATCGTCGACGCCACGCGACCGTTGCTGCGCGGCGTCGACTTCGACGACCGCCGTGACACCTGGGTGGGCTCACGACCCTGCACCTCGGACGGGTTGCCGATCATCGGAGCGACGAAGACCCCGAACGTCTACGTCGCCGGCGGGCATGGCATGTGGGGGATCACCCTCGGCCCGGCGACGGGCCGCCTGCTCGCCGAGCAGATCGCGTCGGGAGCCCGACCTGCGGTCCTCGACCCCTTCGACCCGTTGCGCTAGCTAGTTCCGCGGCTCGCCGCCGGGGAACCCGAGCTGGCGCCACGCCTCGTAGACGGCGATCGACGCGGCGTTCGTGAGGTTGAGCGAGCGCCGCCCCGCGAGCATGGGGATGCGCAGCTCTGCGGTGATGCGCGGGTGGGCGAGGACGTCGTCGGGCAGCCCGCTCGGTTCGGGACCGAACAGGAGGGCGTCGTCGTCGGCGTACTCGACGCTCGTGTACGGGACGGAAGCCCTCGTCGTGAACGCGAGCACCCGAGCACCCGGCAGGGCGTCGAGCGCCGCCTCGAGCCCCGGGTGCACCGTGACGTGCGCGAGGTCGTGGTAGTCGAGCCCGGCGCGGCGCAGCTTCGCCTCGGACATGTCGAAGCCGAGCGGCTCCACGAGGTGCAGGTGCGCGCCCGTCGCGGCCGCGAGCCGGATCGCGCTGCCGGTGTTACCAGGGATCTGCGGGGAGAAGTAGACGAGCGAGATCACGGGGTCGAGTGTGGCACGTGCGTCCGGCGGGTCTCGGTCCGCGTCGCGCCCCGGAGCTCGGCGGCGCCCTCCGGGAGGGCGGTGGCTGCCGGGTCAGGCGGTCGCGGGAGGTGGGGCGGTCGACTGCCGCACCACGAGCTCGGTCGCGAGGTCGATGCGCGCGTTGCGCACGGCCTCCCCGCGGGCGAGGCGCAGCAGGATCTGGGTGGCGGTCGAGGCCATCTCGGTGAGGGGCTGGTGCACGGTGGTCAGCGGCGGGGTGAGCCATTCCGTCACGGGCAGGTCGTCGTAGCCCACCACGGACAGGTCCTCGGGGACCCGCAGCCCGCGATCACGGGCCGCGCGCAGCACACCGAGCGCCTGGTTGTCCGATCCGGCGAAGATCGCGGTGGGGCGGTCCTCGCGGTCGAGCAGCTCCGAACCGTGGGTGTAGCCGCCGCCCACGAAGAAGTCCCCGTAGCGGATGAGCTCGGGGTCCACGGCCACGCCCGCCTCGTCGAGGGCCGTGCGGTAGCCGTCCACCCGGGCGCGCGAGCACAGGACGTCCCCGGGGCCGGAGATCATGGCGATGCGCCGGTGGCCCAGGCCCAGCAGGTGGCGCGTGGCCGCGAGGCCGCCGCTCCAGTTCTGCGAGCCCACCGTGGGCACGCCCTCGGGCAGGTCGCCCGCGGTGTCGACGATGACGAAGGGGATGTTGCGCGAGGCGAGCTGGCGGCGCTGGGTGTCGTCGACGTCGGAGAGCACGAAGATCACCCCGAGCGGTCGGCGCGCGAGCACGTCGTCGAGCCACTCCTGGCGCGGGCGGTGCTCGCCCCCGAGCTCGGAGAGGACCAGGCCGACGCGCTCGGCGCCCGCGACCACCTCGACGCCCTTGATGATCTGGCCCGCCCACGCGGAGTCGAGCTCGTGGAACACGAGGTCGATGAGCCCCGTGCCGTTGCGCTGCCTGCGGCCCTTGCGGCGCCGGTAGCCGTGCTTGTCGATGATCTCCTCGACGTGCGCGCGGGTCGCGGGGGCCACGTCCGGGCGGCCGTTGAGGACCTTCGACACGGTGGGAACGGACACGCCGGCTTCGGCGGCGATCTGGGCGATCGTCGTGGCGGTGGCGCCGGGGTTCGTCATGGCGGTCCTGGTCCTTCACGCGCAAGTTTCGGGGCGACGCTAGCACCTCCGCGGCGGACGTCGGGTAGATTTCGGTAATACGGCGAAACTTGCGAAGGCTCACGACGGCGTGGGCGAGAGGACGGCAGCACCGGTGCACGACGACGACCCGCCCCCGGCGACCCAGCCCTGGCGGGACCCGACGCGCCCCGCCGCGGAGCGGGTCGAGCACCTCGTCGCGCACATGACGCTCGAGGAGAAGGTCGCCCAGCTCGCGGGCCTGTGGGTCGGGGCGCAGGGTTCCGGGGACGGGGTGGCCCCGCACCAGTCCACGATGTCCGAGGGCGTGCCACCGTGGGAGGAGGCCGTGGCCCACGGGCTCGGCCAGCTCACGCGTCCGTTCGGCACCGCGCCCGTGGACCCCGTCGCGGGCGCCCGCTCCCTCGCCGCCGCCCAGCAGGACATCGTCGACCGCAACCGCTGGGGCATCCCCGCTCAGGTGCACGAGGAGTGCCTCACGGGCTTCGCCACGTGGCGGGCCACGAGCTTCCCGACCGCGCTCGCCTCGGCCGCGACCTTCGACCCAGGGCTCGTCGAGCAGATGACCGCGCACATGGGCGAGCAGATGCGGGCGGCCGGTGTCCACCAGGGCCTCGCCCCCGTGCTCGACGTCACGCGCGACTACCGCTGGGGCCGCACCGAGGAGACGATGGGCGAGGATCCGTACCTCATCGGCACCCTCGGCGTCGCCTACGTGCGAGGCCTCGAGTCCGCGGGCGTCGTCGCGACGCTCAAGCACTTTGCCGGCTACGCCGCCTCGCGCGCCGGGCGCAACCTCGCCCCCGTGTCCATGGGTCCGCGCGAGCTCGCGGACGTGGTGCTCCCGCCCTTCGAGATGGTGGTGGCCGACGGCGCGGTCCGCTCGGTCATGCACTCCTACACGGACACCGACGGCGTGCCCTCGGCGGCCGACGAGAACCTGCTGACGGGCATCCTGCGCGATCGCTGGGGCTTCGAGGGGACCGTCGTCGCCGACTACTGGGGCATCCCCTTCCTGCAGACGCTGCACAAGGTGGCCGACTCACCCGGGCAGGCCGCGCGCCTCGCGCTCACGGCCGGCGTGGACGTCGAGCTGCCGAACCCGCGCACCTACGCCACGCCCCTCGTCGAGGCCGTGCGCGCCGGGACCGTCCCCGAACGTCTCGTGGACCGCGCCCTGCGCCGCGTGCTGCTCCAGAAGCTCGAGCTCGGGCTCCTCGACGCGGACTGGCGGGCGCTCCCCGAGAACGTCGAGTCGCTCACCTTCGACGACGAGCGGGGCCGCCAGATCGCCCTCGAGCTCGCCCGCGAGTCCGTGGTCCTGCTCAAGAACGACGACGACGCCCTCCCGCTCGCGCGCGGCCGGCGCGTGGCCGTCGTCGGACCCCTCGCCCACGACCCCCTCGGGATGCTCGGCTGCTACGCCTTCCCCACCCACGTGGGACCGAACCATCCCGAGGTCGGGCTCGGCATCGAGATCCCCACGGTGCTCGACGAGCTGCGCGCGCGCCTCGGCGACCGGGTGACGTACGCCCCGGGGTGCGGGTTCCGCGGCGCGGACACCTCGCAGATCGCAGGGGCGGTCCAGGTGGTTCGGAACGCGGACGTGGCGCTCGTCGTCGTCGGCGACCGCGCCGCGATGTTCGGTCGCGGGACCTCGGGCGAGGGCTCCGACGCGACCGACCTTGATCTGCCGGGGGTGCAGGGCGAGCTGGTGCGAGCGATCCTCGACACCGGCACGCCGGTGGTGCTTCTCCTCATCACCGGACGGCCCTACGCCCTCGGCGAGCTCGCTGGCCGCGCGCGCGCCGTCGTGCAGGCCTTCTTCCCGGGCCAGCGCGGCGGCCAGGCGCTCGCGGAGATCCTGCTCGGGGACGTCAACCCCTCGGGCCGCCTGCCCGTGAGCGTCCCCGCGGACCCGGGCGGCCAGCCCGGCACGTACCTCGCAGCTCCGCTCGCCCGGAGGTCCGAGGTGTCCTCGGCCGACCCGACGCCGCTGTACGCGTTCGGGCACGGGGAGAGCTACACGAGCTTCGCGTGGTCCGGGCTCGAGCGCGTGGAGCGCACGGCGTGGACCACGGACGGCGCCACGGCCGTCGAGCTCACGGTCACGAACACCGGGACGCGTGCCGGCACGGAGGTGGTCCAGCTCTACGCCCACGACCCGGTGGCGCAGGTGGTGCGGCCCGAGCAGTGGCTCATCGGGTACGCCCGCGTCGACCTCGAGCCCGGCGAGACCGCCCGCGTCCACCTCGAGGTGCACGCCGACCTCACGTCCTTCACGGGGCTGGGCGGCCGGCGCATCGTCGAGCCGGGGGCGATCGAGCTGCGGGTCGCGCGCTCGAGCGCCGACGTGCACGACGCCGTGCTCCTGCGGCTCGAGGGTCCGCAGCGCGAGGTGGACCACACCCGCGTCATGACCTCTCGCGTGACTGTCAGCTCAGCCACCCGCCCCTGACCCGCCCCCACCCCGCCCCCCTCACCCGGCCACCACCCCGCTCCCCCACCCGTTCCCCGCCCACCCGTTCCCCGAGTTCGGTGCTCCTGCGCGAGTTCGTACATCCAGATGTCCGAACTCGCGCAAAAGCACCGAACTCGCGGGGTTGGCGGGTGGGGTTGGGGGGGTGAGGGTGGGGTTGGGGGGTGGGCGAGTCACCAGTCGTGCATCGTTCCGTCCTTGAGGCGGTTGACGGGCAGGTAGGCGCGCACGTACTCGTGGCGCTCGGCGACCTCGTCGACGTACTCGACCCCGAGGCCGGGCTCGTCGCCCGGGTGCAGGTAGCCGTCGGTGAACGTGAAGGACGTGCGGAACGCCTCGAGCGACGTGGCGGAGTGCTTCATGTACTCCTGGATGCCGAAGTTGTGGATCGCGAGCCCGAGGTGCAGCGCGGCGGCCTGGCCCACGGGGGAGATGTCGGTCGCGCCGTGCATGCCCGAGCGGACCTGGTACATGCCCGCGTAGTCGAGCATGCGCCGCAGCGACGTGATGCCGCCCGCGTGCGCCACGGAGGACCGCACGAAGTCGATGAGCTGTTCGCGCACGAGCGTCTGGTAGTCCCACACGGACGTCAGGACCTCGCCGATCGCAAGCGGGGTGGTGGTGTGCTGGCGCACGAGCCGCAGCGACTCCTGGTTGTCCGCGGGCGTGACGTCTTCGAGCCAGAACAGGTCGAACGGCTCGAGGGACCTGCCGAGCTGCGCGGCCTCGCGCGGGGTGAGGCGGTGGTGGGCGTCGTGCAGCAGCGGCAGCTCGGGCCCGAACTCGTGGCGCACGGCCTCGAGCACGCCGGGGATGTGGCGCAGGTAGGCGCGCGAGTCCCAGTCGTCCACGGTGGGGCCCTCGCCGCGGACGGCGGGCTCGTAGTCGTAGACCCCCGACGACGACGGTGCCGCGGGGACCCCGTAGACGTGGTCGAGGCCGGGGACGGCGGTCTGGACCCGCACGGCCCGGAAGCCCTCGTCGAGGCTGCGGTGCACGGAGTCGATCAGGGCGGGGGTGTCGTGGCCGGTGGCGTGCGCGTAGGCGAGGAGCCCGCCGCGCGACGCGCCGCCGAGCAGCTGGTACAGGGGGAGCCCGGCGATGCGCGCCTTGATGTCCCACAGCGCGACGTCCACCGCGGCGATCGCGGTCATGGTCACGGGGCCGCGGCGCCAGTACACCCCGCGGTAGAGGAGCTGCCACGTGTCCTCGATGCGGTGCGCGTCGCGTCCCACGAGCATGGGGGCCACGTGGTCGCGCAGGTAGGAGGCGACGGCGAGCTCGCGTCCGTTGAGCGTGGCGTCACCGAGTCCGACGACGCCGTCCTGCGTGGTGATGCGCAGCGTCACGAAGGTGCGCCCCGGGCTCGCGACGAGCACCTCGACCTCGCGGATGGTCGAGCCGTTGACCGTCATGTTCCTCCGATCGGCGCTGGTCAGGAGTGCTGATCCTGAGCCTAGTGAGCGCGCCGTTGCTGGCAAACGTTTGCCAGATATTGCCAATCTTCGCTCGACGCGCGAAGGTGACCCCAGAGCCAGATCGGCCAGGATCGAAGGGGATCACGGTGAAACGAGAGCGCGCGGTCACGCTGCGGGACGTCGCCGAACGCTCCGGCGTTGCCATCTCGACCGCCTCGCGCGCGCTCTCGCGGCCCGGGCGGGTCAGTCCCGCGACCACCGAACGGGTGCGGGCGGCCGCCCGCGAGCTCGGGTACACCCCCACGATGTCGGGGCGTGCGCTGCGCCTGGGGCGCACCGGGATGGTGGCCCTCGTGGTGCCGGACGTGACCAACCAGTTCTTCATGGGGATCGTGCGCGGGACCCAGGCGCGGTTGCGCGCGGGGGAGTACATGCACGTGCTCGTCGACACCGAGGAGTCCGTCGAGGCGGAGGAGCGCGCGCTGCGCAACCTGCGCACGTCCGTGGACGGGTTCGTCCTGGCCAGCCCACGGCTCGACGAGGCTCGGCTGACCGCATGGGGTCGCCGTGTGCCGGTCGTGGCGGTCAACCGGACCACGCCGCGTCCCGCCGTCGTCGTCGACACCCCCCACGGCGCCGTCCAGGCGCTCGAGCACCTCGCGAGCCTCGGGCACCGACGCATCGCCTACGCGGGCGGTCCGCGGACCTCGTGGTCCGACGTCCACCGGCGCGCCGCCCTGCGCGCCGCGACCCGCAAGCTTCGCGTCGAGGTGGTGGGGCTCGGGCCGTACCCGCCGCACCGGGTCTCGGGCGCCGCCGCGGCGGACGCGGTCATCGCGAGCGGCGTCACCGCCGTCATCGCGTTCAACGACCTCATCGCCTTCGGGATCCTCGACCGCTTCCGCGAGCGCGGCGTCGACGTGCCCGGGGACGTCTCCGTGGTGGGCTGCGACGACGTGTTCGGCGCGGACCTCGTGCGGCCCACGTTGACCACCGTGCACGTGCCCAACGAGCGCGCCGGCTTCCACGCCGCGGACCTGCTCCTGACGCGGCTGGACCCGATGCACGACGAGCCCGAGCTCCAGAGCGTGCTGCTGCCCACGCACCTCGTCCCGCGGGACTCGAGCGGCCCGGCGCCGTCCGCCGCGCGCCGTGCCGCCGCGACGCGCTGAGCCCAGGCGGGCCCGGGCGGCCGCCCATGAGACACCGTGCAACAGCATGGCAAACGGTGGCAAAGCGTTGTGGCGGGCATTTTGCTGCTTTGACCTGCGGTAATAGGGCTCCGTCGTGGCAACGTTTGCCAAACGAATGAATCAGGATTGACAACTCGCTGCATCGGCTTGCAATCTTGTGGCCCGGATCACACGGGTCCGATTCGCCCGATCACCAAAGGGGGTGGCAGGCATGGCAGTGAGCGCTCGCGAGGTCGCTCGACGCGCCGGGGTCTCGACGTCGACCGTGTCCCGCACCCTCTCCCGCCCCGAGTCCGTGGCCCCCGGCACGCGCGACCGCGTCGTCGCCGCGGCCCGTGATCTCGGCTATCGCACCGCGGCCCTCGAGGCGCCGCCCGGGTTCGTGCCCGTGCGCACCCACACCCTCGGCCTCCTCGTCCCCGACCTCGAGAACCCGTTCTTCGCGTCGGTCACCAAGGGCGTGCAGAAGCGCGCGGAGCTGTCCGGCTGCTCCGTGCTCATCGCCGACTCGGACGAGGACGCCGGCCAGGAGGCCACCCTCGTGCGGACCATGGCGCCGCACGTCGACGGCCTCATCCTGTGCTCGCCGCGGGCCGACGACGCCGAGATCCTCGAGCTCGCGAGCACCACGCGGGTGGTCCTGGTCAACCGCCGGGTCGACGGCGTCCCCGCGGTCACCGTCGACAACCGCGACGGCGTGCGCCAGGCGATCGAGCACCTGCGCGCGCTCGGGCACCGGCGCATCGCCTACGTGGGCGGGCCCCGCGAGTCCTGGTCCAACGACGAACGGCTCCGGTCCGTGCGCGACGTCGTCGACGAGCACGGCGACGTCGAGGTCGTCGAGCTGGGCCACTTCCGCCCGTTCGTCTCCGGGGGGATCGCCGCGACCGACCTCGCGCTCGCGAGCGGCGCGACGGCGGTCCTGACCTACAACGACCTGCTCGCGCTCGGGGTCCTCGAGCGTGCGCGCCAGCGCGGCGTGCGGGTGCCCGAGGACCTCTCGGTCGTGGGCATCGACAACGTGCCCGTCGCCGCCATGACGTCCCCGTCGCTGACGAGCGTGGAGATCCCGCGCCAGGCCAGCGGGCGGGCCGGTGTCGAGCTGCTCCTGGGGCTGCTCCGCGAGGAGCACGTCGTCGTGCCCACGCGCGACCTCGCCGTGCAGCTCGTCGTCCGCGACTCGACCGGGCCACCGGACGTGCTCGCGTCGTCGGAGTTCAGGGTGTCCCCGACCGTGGGTTCGCCCTTCTGAGTGCATCACCCCGCTTCACCCCCGGACGGAGCTGTCCGGGTCAGTCAGGAAAGAGGAACACATGCGCACCACCAAGCAGATCCCCCTGATGGCGGGTGTTGCCGCCGTCGGGCTAGTCCTCGCGGCGTGCAGCGCGCCCGCCGCGCCGGGGTCCACGGACACGTCGAGCCCCGCGGGGACCTCGAGCGAGACCGAGCAGGCCGCGTCGGGCGAGGTCCCCGACAAGCCCTCCGCCCCCGTCACGCTCAACATCCTCGACGTCGCGGGCAACCAGAAGCTCACCGGCCCCATGGTCGACGCGTTCGTCGCCGCGCACCCGGACATCATCTCCGGGGTCACGTGGGAGAGCGCGGGCGCGCCCGACCTCGTGGGCACGATCAAGCCGCAGGTCGACTCGGGCAACCTGTCGGTCGACCTCGTCACGACGGGCAACGACGGCCTCTCGGCCGGCATCGGCGAGGGGCTGTGGATCCCGATCGTCGCCGACTTCGGTGACCGCCTGAGCAACATGGACAACTACATCGAGCCCGCCGCCGCGATGCAGGGCCTCGCCGGGGACTTCGGCGTCGTGACGACGTACTACCCCTCCGGTCCGCTGCTGCAGTACGACCCCAACGTCGTGACCGACGTGCCCTCGACGCCCGAGGAGCTCCTCGCGTGGGCGCAGGCCAACCCCGGCAAGTTCGGCTACGCCCGCCCCGCGAACTCCGGCCCCGGCCGCACGTTCCTCATGGGGCTGCCCTACATGCTCGGTGACACCGACCCGTCCGACCCGGAGAACGGCTGGGACAAGACGTGGGCCTACCTCAAGGAGCTCGGCCAGACGATCGACACGTACCCCACGGGCACGGGCCAGGTCATCTCGAACGTCGCGGACGGCACGTGGAGCCTCATCCCGACGACGACGGGCTGGGACATCGAGCCGCGCGCGATCGGCAACGAGCCCGCGCACATCGAGGCCGCCGCGTTCGACGACTTCACGTGGGTCACCGACGCGCACTACGCCGTCATCCCCAAGGGCCAGACGCCGGACAAGGTCTCGGCGATCCTCAACCTCCTGCAGTTCATGCTCACCCCCGAGGTCAACGCGATGGCCTTCGACTCCGGCTACTTCTACCCGGGTCCGTCCATCGAGGGCGCCACGATCGACCTCGCCCCGCAGGAGAGCCAGGACCTGCTCGCCGAGTTCGGCCGCGACTGGTACGACGCGCTGATCGAGTCCAAGCCGAAGACGACGCCGCTCCCCCCGGAGAAGATGGTCCAGGCGTTCGACATCTGGGACCGCGAGATCGGTTCCGGGAAGTACGAGACGAGCTGACCATGACCAGCACCGCCAGCACGTTTACCCAGCTCGAGCTCCGCGGGGTTGGTCGGAGCTTCGGTGGGCGCGACGCGCTGGTGGACCTCGACCTGACGGTCCGGGCGGGCGAGTTCATCGCTCTGCTCGGGCCGTCGGGCTGCGGGAAGTCCACCGCGCTGAACTGCCTCGCCGGCCTGCTGCCCCTCACGCACGGGCAGATCCTCGTGGACGGCAAGCGCGTCGACACCGTCGCCGCCGAGCAGCGCGACTTCGGCATGGTCTTCCAGAACTACGCCCTCTTCCCGCACCTGAGCGTCGAGAAGAACATCGCGTTCGGTCTGCAGATGCGCAAGGTCTCGAAGGCGGAGATCAAGCGTCGTGTCGCCGAGGCCATCGCGCTCGTCAAGCTCGAGGAGCACGCCAAGAAGCTCCCCGGGCAGCTCTCGGGCGGTCAGCAGCAGCGTGTCGCGATCGCGCGGGCCGTCGTCGTCGAACCGCGGCTCGTGCTCATGGACGAGCCGCTGTCGAACCTCGACGCCAAGCTCCGGCTCGAGATGCGCACCGAGATCCGTCGCCTGCACCAGTCGCTCGGCCTCACCACGATCTACGTGACGCACGACCAGGAGGAGGCCCTGTCGATGGCCGACCGCCTCGTGGTGCTGCGCGAAGGTCGCGTCCAGCAGATCGGGACCCCCGAGGACCTGCACGCGAAGCCCGCCAACTGGCACGTCGCGGACTTCATGGGCTACCGCAACCTCGTGGACCTCACGGTCGCGGCGGAGGCGGGCAGCGACGTCACGCTCACGGCCGACGGCGTCACCGTCCACGGGACCGCGATGGAGAAGGTCTCGGTGGGTGACCAGGTGCGCGTCGCGATCCGGCCCGAGGACCTCGTGGTCGTGTCCGAGTCCCACCCCGTGCAGGGCGGCAACGACCTCGCCGGGACCGTCGCCGTGGTCGAGTACCACGGGCGCGAGTTCGCCGTCTCGGTCCAGACGGACCGCGGCACGGTGCTGCACGTGCGCTCGGACCACGCGCCGCAGATCGGGGCGAAGGTGCGCATGACGGCCGACCCGTCGCGCGTGCTCGTCTACTCGAGCGATCTCGACGCCGCTCCGTCGTCGGTCGAAGAGGCCGAGCTGTCCGAGGTGCGGGGATGAGCACCGTGCGCGCCACGAAGAGCACGGCGAGCCTGCGCCACCGGCTCGCCGAGCGGGGCGTGGACATGTCGCTGCTCATGCTCGTCCCCGCGATCGTCTTCACGCTCGCCCTGTTCATCTACCCGTTCTCCTACGGGATCGGGCTGACCTTCCAGCCCAACCCGGCCATCCAGGAGCAGTGGGGCGGGGGCGTCCTCGCGAACTACCGGGCGTTCTTCGGTGACGCGTTCGTCTTCGACTCGATCTGGCTCACGATGCGGCTGGCGCTGCCCGTCGCGCTGTTCAACGTGCTGGCCTCGATCCCGGTCGCGTTCAAGCTGCGCCACCGGTTCCGGGGCAAGAAGCTGCTGACCACCCTGCTCGTGCTGCCCATCACGCTCGGGACCGTCCTCACGGCCCAGGGCCTGCTGATCTTCGCGGGACGCCAGGGCTGGCTCAACAACTTCCTCATCCAGATCGGGCTCGTCTCCGAGCCCCTCAAGCTCGTGAACAACTACTGGGGCGTCGTCTTCTCCCTGGTCATCTCGGGCTTCCCGTTCGCGTTCCTGCTGATCTCCTCGTACCTGTCTGGCATCGATCCCTCGATCGACGCCGCGGCGCGCACCATGGGGGCCGGCTGGTTCCAGCGGTTCCGGCGGATCATCCTGCCGCTGCTCGCGCCCGGGCTGGCGACGACGTTCATCCTCACGTTCGTGCTCGCGTTCTCCGTGTTCCCGTCCGCCCGCCTCGTCGGTGACGCGATGGGTGAGACGCGTGTCATGGCGCTCATGGCGTACCGGGCTTTCGGTGAGCAGAACGACTACCCGATGGCCTCGACCATCGCGATCATCATGGGCGTCGTCGAGCTCCTCGTCGTCGCCGTCGTCCTGCTGTGGAGGTCGTTCCTGTACAAGGGATCGACGGGAGGGAAGGGCTGATGGCCACCCAGACCTTGGACCGGCCCACGGCGCCGGTCAAGCGCGGGGCCGCGTCGCGTCCCCCGGGGCAGCGGGCGCTCGTCGCCTCGCCCACCACGTGGTTCGTGTGGGCCGGCGTCGCGGTGTTCTTCGTGTTCCTGCTCGGCATCCTCGTGAGCGTCGTCGTCGACTCGCTCGGCAAGAGCTGGTTCGGCTCGTGGCTCCCGGAGATCTTCACGTTCTCCTGGTACGCCCAGGCGTGGGACCGGTTCGGGATGGCGCACGTCATCGGCGTGACGCTCCTCGTGGCCGTCGTCGTGATCGTGATCTCCGTGCTCATCGGCGTCCCGGCGGCCTACATGCTCGCCCGCCGGAACTTCCCGTTCAAGCGCACGATCAACCTGATGTTCCTGCTGCCCGTGCTCATGCCGCCCATCACGTACGGCATCCCGCTCGCCACGGTCATGTACAACATGGGGCTCGGACGCTCGCTCGTGGCCGTGATCCTCGTGAACCTCGTGCCGTCGGTGCCGTTCGTGATCATGACCATGACGCCGTTCATCGAGCAGATCAACCCGGCCATCGAGAACGCCGCCCGCATGTCCGGGGCGCGCATGCGCATCGTCTTCACGCGGATCCTCGCCCCGCTGCTGGTGCCCGGCATCCTCGCCGCGGCCGTGCTCGTGCTCGTGCGCACGGTGGGCATGTTCGAGCTGACGTTCCTCGTCTCCGGTCCGCAGTCCGACACGCTCGTCGTGGCGATCTACCGGGCCATGACGGCGGCCGGTGGCGGTGAGCCGCGTGCGCTCATCTCCTCGATGGCCGTGGTCTACACCGTGACGATGATGGTCATCCTGATCATCGCCCTGCGCTACATCAGCCCCACCCAGCTAGTAGCCCGCGTCAAGGACTCCCGAGACGACTAACCCCCACCCCCCACCCCACCCACCCCGTCGCTGAGACCGGCAGTTTGGCCTCGAAACCGGCAATCTGAAGTGCCGGTCTCAGTGCCAAACTGCCGGTCTCAGCGGGTGGTGGGGGTGGGGGTGGAGGTCAGGAGGGTGGCGACTTCGGTGCGGAGGGTGGTGCGGAAGGCGGGGTGGTCGGCTACCTCGGGGGGGAAGACCTCGCGCAGGGCGAGCATGCGGTCCGCGAGCGAGGGCTCGGGCCCGGCGGCCGCCTCGCGCAGCCGCGCGGCGAGCGGGTCGTCGAGGGGCAGCTCGGTACCGTGCGCGTCGCGCCCGCGGGCCGCGAACACGATCCACGCGGCCATCGCCCGGGTCGCCACGGTGGGGACGACGCCGGCCGCGAGCCGGTCGGCCACCGTGCCGAGGATCCGGATGGGCAGCTTCTGCGAGCCGTCCCCGGCCACCTGCCACGTCGTGTACCCGGTGGCGGGGTTGGCGAAGCGCTCGAGGATCTCCTCGCCGTAGGCCACCAGGTCGAGCCCGTCGGGCGCGGTCAGGGTGGGGATGACCTCCTCGGTCATCATCTGGCGCACGGCGGCCGCGATCTCGTCGTCGGACACGGCCTCGTCGATCATGCGGAAGCCCCGCAGCGCGCCGAGGTAGGCGATCGCGGAGTGCGCACCGTTGAGCATGCGCAGCTTCGCGCGCTCCCACGGTGCGACGTCGGACGTGAACGTGACGCCCGCGAGCTCCCACCGCGGGCGCGCCGCGGCGAAGGTGTCCTCGACCACCCACTGGGAGAACGGCTCGGCCACCACGAGGCCCTCGTCGCGCAGCCCGAGCATCGCCTCGGCCTGCTCGCGGTGCGCGGGCGTGGTGGCGGGCGTGATGCGGTCCACCATGGTGGACGGGAACGCGACGGACTCGTGGACCCACGCGCGCAACCGCTCGGCGCCGGGCCCGCCCACGTGGTCGAGCGCGCCGTGCACCAGCTCGGCCACGACCTGCCCGTTGTCCGGCATGTTGTCGCAGCACACGAAGGTGAGCGGGCCCGCGTCCGCCACGAAGCGCCGCGCGAGGCCGCGCACGAGGGCGCCCATGGGGGTGCGGGTAGGGGCGTCGCGGTCCGACGACGGACCCTCGAGCTCGGCCGCCACCACCGCGAGATCGTGCGCGAGGTCGGCGTCGTCGAGATCCGGCCCGCCGCCCGGCGCGCGCCGGTAGCCCTTCTCCGAGACGGTCGAGGAGACGATCGTGACCTCGGGCGAGGCGATCGCGGCGAGCACGGCCGCGGACTCCTCCTGGAGGAACGCGACCTGGCGCATCGAGCCGATGACGCGCAGCGAGCTCCGCGCGCGTCCCTTCGTCAGCACCGAGTAGAGCCCGTCCTGCGGGCGCAGCTGCGACACGACCCGGGGGCTGCGCTGCGTCACGCCGAGGATCCCCCAGCGCTCCTCGCCGGCCGCGGCCGCGGCGTCCTCCGTGAAGACGGCCTGGTGGGAGCGGTGGAAGGCGCCGACGCCGAGGTGCACCTGGCCCACGCGGGCGGCGCGAGGGTCGACGGCGGGGCCGACGACGGCGTCCCCCGAGCCGGCTGCGGCGAGCCCGGCGGTGTCGAGGGTGGTCAGGCTGAGGCGGGGTGGTGTGTGCACGATCTCGCAGGATCTCTTCGGGGGCGGGCGGGGCTCAGGCGGTGGCCGTGGCGGAGGGGGCGACAGCGCGGGCCGGCCCGCTCGACCCGCGCACCACGAGGGACACGGGGAGCAGTCGGCTGGGCGGCGTGGTCTCTGCGCCCTGCGGCTCGACGGACTCGACCACGGCGTCCGGGTCGAGCAGCAGGTCCACGGCGGCGCGACCGAGCCGGTCGAGCGGGACGGCCACCGTGGTCAGGGCGGGGGAGACGAAGCTCGCGGAGGGGACGTCGTCGAAGCCCACGACGGACAGCTCGCCGGGCACGTCCACGCCACGCGCGCGCAAGCGCTCGAGCAGCCCGAACGCGACGAGGTCGTTGTGCGCGAGCACCGCCGTCGCCCCGCTCGCGAGGAGCAGGTCCGCGGCGGCGACCCCGCCGGAGAACGTGGGCGGGAAGTGGCCCAGGGACGTGGTGCGCACGTCGGGGATGCCGTGATAGTCCGGCTCGAGGCCGCCGCGGCGCTCGGCGTCCGACCACGAGACGCGCGGCCCGCCGGCGTACGCGACGTGCCGGTGGCCGAGGGCGTGCAGGTGGGCGAGGGCCTGGCGCACCCCGTCCCGGTTGTCGATGACGACGGACCGCAGGTGCTCGGAACGGCGGTTGACGAGCAGCACCTCGGGGCCGCCCGTGAGCTCGGCGAGGGCGCCGTCCGGCATGCGCGGCGAGCACAGGATGATGCCGTCCACGAGCGAGCGCATCTGGGCGATCGGCTCGGCCTCGAGCGAGGCGTCGTCCTCGGTGTCCGCGACGAGCACGGCGAGGCCCGCCGCCCGGGCGCGCCGCTGCACGGCCTTGGCGATCGACGCGAAGAACGGGTTCTCCATGTCCGGCACCACGAGGCCGAGCGAGCGCCACGAACCGGGCTCGGGAGCGGCGTTCGGGTGCCGGTAGCCCAGGGCGGCGGCGGCGCGCTCGACGTCGGCCCGGCGGGCGGGCGAGACCATCTGCGGCTGGGCGAGCGCGCGTGAGGCGGTGGCCGCAGAGACCCCCGCGAGGCGGGCGACGTCACGCAGGTTGACCATCATCAGTCCGTTTCGGCTCGGCACGTTCTCGGGGGTCATTGGATCATGTTTCATGCGCGCGCGGCAAGGGCGCGCACGCCCAGGATCAGCGGAACTGTCCCGTCTTGTCATCCGCGCGCGGAGGGGGGATGATTGCTCATGAATCGCGTTGCAACTGTTTCACATGGAGGTCCGGTGGCCGTCCCACCCGCCAGCTCGCCGTCGTCGTCGACCTGGACCCTGCACCCCGACCGGGCGCTCCCGGCCGACCCCGGCACCCGCGAGGTCGCGCGCACGATCTACCGCGCGACGAAGGACCTGCCGATCGTCTCGATGCACGGGCACGTCGACGCCGGGCTCCTCGCGTCCGACGAGCCCTTCGGCAACCCCGCCGAGCTCTTCGTGATCCCCGACCACTACCTCGTGCGCATGCTCGTCTCGCAAGGCGTGCCCCACGGCGACCTCGGCGTCCCGCGGCGCGACGGCGAGCCCGTCGAGACCGACCCCCGCGCGATCTGGCGCACGTTCTGCGCGCACTGGCACCTGTTCCGCGGCACCCCCACCCGGTACTGGATGGAGCACGTGCTCGCCGAGGTGCTCGGTGCGAGCGCCCCGCCGTCGGCCACGAACTCGGACGCCCTCTACGACGAGATCTCCGCTCTCCTCGCGACCCCCGAGTACCGCCCGCTCGCCCTCGTGGACCGCTTCGACCTCGAGGTCCTCGCCACGACGGACCCCGCGGACGCGAGCCTCGAGCACCACGCGGACCTCGCGCGGCGCGGCTGGGGCGAGCGCATCGTCCCGACCTTCCGGCCCGACGCCCTGCTGCACCTCGACCAGCCCGCGTGGCGCACGGACGTCGAGCGGCTCGCGGCGCGCGCCGACCTGCCCGTCGAGACGTACCCGCAGTTCCTCGCGGCCCTCGAGTCCCGGCGCCGGGCGTTCATCGCCGCGGGTGCCCGGGCCACCGACCACGGGCACTTCAGCGCGGACACCACCCCGCTGCCCGAGGCCGAGGCCGCGCGCATCTTCGACGCGGCCCTGCGCGGGGAGGTCACGGCCGAGGGAGCGCGCGCGTTCAGCGCCCACATGCTCTTCGAGATGGCGCGCATGTCGAGCGAGGACGGGCTCGTGATGCAGCTCCACCCCGGGGTGCTGCGCAACTACGACCAGGGCGTGTTCGCCGCGCGCGGGGCGGACGTGGGCTACGACATCCCCGTGGCCGCGGAGTACACCCGCGCGCTTCGCCCGCTCCTTGAGGCCTTCGGGCACCACCCGGGCCTGCGGCTCATCGTGTTCACGGTGGACGAGGACGTCTACTCGCGCGAGCTCGCCCCGCTCGCCGGGGTGTTCCCCGCGATGAAGCTCGGTGCCCCCTGGTGGTTCCTCGACACCCCCGACGGCATGATGCGCTTCCGCGAGCTCGTCACGGACAACGCCGGGTTCTACAACACCACCGGGTTCGTGGACGACACGCGGGCGTTCTTCTCCATCCCGGCCCGCCACGACCTCGCGCGGCGCATCGACGCCGGCTACCTCGCGCGCCTCGTGGCCGAGCACCGGCTCGACGAGTCCGAGGCCGTCGACACGGCGATCGACCTCGCGTACCGGTTGCCCCTCGCGGCGTACCCGCGCCCGGCGGCCGTCGTCGGACAGCACTCTGCGGACCTGACGTGACCACCGCGCCGCCCCCTCCCCTCGCCCTCGGCGAGGTGACGCTCACCCTGCGCGAGGGTGACGACGTCGTGGTCGCGTTGCGGGACCTGCAGAGCGGGACGGTGCTCCTGCCCGACGACGGCGCCCCCGGGCTCACCGTCTCCCAGTCGGTGCCGCGCGGGCACAAGCTCGCGGTGCGCGCCGTCGCGGCCGGTGAGCCCGTGCACAAGTACGGGCAGTCGATCGGGGCCGCGACGCGCGACATCGCCCCCGGGGACCACGTCCACTCGCACAACCTCGGAATGGCGGACGTGACGCACTCCTACGAGTTCGCCACCGCGCGCGTGGTGCCGCCCGTGCCGGACGGGCCCCGGCCCACGTTCCGGGGCTACCGGCGCGCGGACGGGCGCGTGGGGACCCGCAACTACATCGCGATCCTCACGTCCGTGAACTGCTCGGCGAGCTCCGCGAAGCTCATCGCGGACCAGTTCCGCGGGCGCGTGCTCGAGGCGTACCCGCACGTGGACGGCGTGGTCGCGCTCACCCACCAGAGCGGGTGCGGCATGGTGCCCACGAGCGAGGGCGGGCAGATGCTGCTGCGCACGCTGCGCGGGTATGCCGACCACCCCAACGTCGCGGGGCTGCTCGTGCTCGGGCTCGGGTGCGAGATGCTGCAGGTGGACCAGCTGACCGTGGGGCTCGACCTGCCCGCCACGAAGCCCGTGACCCAGCTGACCATCCAGGAGACGGGCGGCATCCGGCGCACCGTGCGGGCCGGGGTCGAGGCGATCGAGGCGATGCTCCCGCAGATCGAGGCGCTGCGCCGCACCGAGTGCGACGTGAGCGAGCTCGTGCTCGGGCTCAACTGCGGGGGTTCGGACGGGTACTCCGGCATCACCGCCAACCCGGCGCTCGGGCTCGCCTCCGACCGCCTCGTGGCCTACGGCGGGCGGTCCGTGCTGGCCGAGACGCCCGAGGTGTTCGGGGCCGAGCACCTGCTCACGCGCCGCGCCGTGTCCCGCGAGGTGGGCGAGAAGCTGCTCGCGCGCATCGACTGGTGGCGCGACTACACCGAGCACGGCGGCGGCACGCTCGACAACAACCCCTCGCCCGGCAACAAGGCCGGTGGGCTCACCACGATCCTCGAGAAGTCGCTCGGGGCCGTCGCGAAGGGCGGCTCGGCCGAGCTGCGGGCGGTGTACCAGTACGCCGAGCCCATCTCCGAGCCCGGCTTCGGGTTCATGGACACCCCCGGGTACGACCCGGTCTCCGTCACGGGACTCGTGGCCGGCGGCGCGACCGTGGTCGTGTTCACCACGGGCCGCGGGTCCGTGCTCGGGTGCAAGCCCACGCCGTCCATCAAGGTGTCCACCAACACGCAGACCTACCTGCGCATGACCGAGGACATCGACCTCAACGCCGGGCGTGTGGTGGACGGCACCGCGACGCTCGAGGAGGTGGGGCGCGAGCTCTTCGACAAGATCCTCGCCGTCGCCTCCGGGGAGCAGACCGTGAGCGAGCAGCTCGACCTGGGGCAGGACGAGTTCATCCCCTGGCAGCTCGGGGCCGTCACGTAGCGGCGATCTGACACCCTGGGGTCATGACGTCGAGCTCACCGGTCGAGGCGGTCGACCGCGCGCTGCTCGTGCTCGAGGCGCTCGCGGGTGCCGGGCCGGGCGGGCTGCCCCTCGCGGAGCTCGCCACGCGGCTCGACGTCCACAAGACCACCGTGCATCGCGCGCTCGCGGCCCTGCGCTTCCGCGACTTCGTGGTGCAGGACCCGGTCACGGGTGCGTACGCCCTGGGAGGTGCGGCGACCGGCCTCGCCGACGCGTACTTCGGCGAGGAGAACCTCCCGGCGCTGCTCCATCCGGCGCTCGTCGCGCTGTGCGCCGAGGTGGGCGAGCTGGTCCACCTCGGTGTCCTCACGGGCGCGCAGGTGGTGTACGTCGACAAGGTCGAGCCGGAGCGCGCGGTCCGCGTGTGGTCCGCCGTCGGACGTCGCATGCCGGCCGTGACCACCGCCCTCGGGCGGGCCCTGCTCGCGAGCCGGGGCGCGAGCCGCGAGGTGGTGGAGCGGTACGCGGCGGCGGCGGGGGACGGGGCCGACGGCGAGGCGGCCTGGCGCGAGGTCTTGGCCGCGCGCGAGCGGGGGTGGTCCCGCGAGGTCGAGGAGAACGAGCCGGGGATCGCGTGCGTGGGTGCCCCCGTGCTGCGCGGCGGGGTGGCCGTCGCCGCCGTGAGCGTCACCGCGCCGGTCGAGCGCATGGGCGAGTCGCGGCTCGCGGAGGTGTACACCCAGATGTGCGAGACGCTCCCGCCGCTCCTCCCGCCGTCGTTCACCCTCGCGCCGCCCCCCCGCTGACGGCCCCGCCACCCCGGTTGCGGAACACCACGTCCGCCCACCCCCTGTTGCGGAACACCACGCAGTTCTGCGGAACGTGACGGTGCGAAAGTGCCACTTGCGGAACATGAGGGACCAGCCGTGTTCCGCAGAAGGCTCGCGACGCGTTCGCGGGCTCGATGGGTGAGGCGGCGGGACGAGGTGTCCAAGGCGCGCCCGAGAGCTGGCCGTGTCCCACAGAAGTTCTGCGGAACGTGAGTGGTCCGTGGTGTTCCGCAAGTGGCGTTTCGGGACGGTGGCGTTCCGCAGAGTTGCGTGGCGTTCCGCAACCGGGTGGGTGCGGACGTGGCGTTCCGCAAGGGGAACGTGGCGTTCCGCAAGGGGGGTGGGGGCGGGCGGGGTGTTCCGCAACGGGGGTGGGGTGGGCCGACGACGGCGGGCGGGTACCGCTGTTGCCCCCGGTGTGGCATGCTTGTTGCGCACCCTGACATCATCATTGCGCAGAGCGGAACACCAGCATGGGAATCCTCGAAGACCTCAGCGCGGCCCGGCTCGTGCCCGTGGTCGTGCTCGACGACGCGAAGCACGCCGACCCGCTCGCCGCTGCCCTCGCGGCCGGCGGGCTGCCCGTCGCGGAGGTCACGTTCCGCACCGCCGCAGCAGAGGAGTCGATCCGCGCCATGGCCGCGCGCGGCGACATGCTCGTGGGCGCGGGAACGGTGCTCACGGTCGAGCAGGTCGACCGGGCCGTCGCGGCGGGCGCGAGCTACATCGTCTCGCCCGGGCTCAGCCGCGCCGTGGTCGAACGCTGCCGCGAGCACGGCGTCCTCGCCCTGCCCGGCGCCGTCACCGCGACCGAGGTCCAGGCCGCGCTCGAGCTGGGCCTCACGGCCGTCAAGTTCTTCCCGGCCGCGACGAGCGGAGGCGCGCCCGCGATCAAGGCCCTCGCTGCCCCGTTCGGCGGGCTCGGCTTCGTGCCCACCGGAGGGATCGGCCCCAAGAACCTGCACGAGTACCTCGCGATCGACGCGGTGCTCGCCGTCGGCGGCTCCTGGATGGTGCCGCGCGACGTGGTCGCCGCCGAGGACTTCGCCCAGATCACCACGCTGACCGCGCACGCGGTCGCCCTCGCCACGGGAGGCAACGCATGAGCGCCCTGACCATCCGCCCCGCGGCCGAGTGCCGGTACGACGCCGTCTCCCTCGGCGAGGTCATGCTCCGCCTCGACCCCGGCGAGGGGCGCATCCGCACGGCGCGCAGCTTCCGCGCGTGGGAGGGCGGCGGGGAGTACAACGTGGCTCGCGGGCTGCGGCGCGCCTTCGGGCTGCGCACCGCCGTCGTCACGGCGCTCGCGGACAACGAGGTGGGTCGCCTCGTCGAGGACCTCATCCTCACCGGCGGCGTCGACACGAGCTTCGTGCAGTGGGCGAGGTACGACGGCGTGGGCCGGGCGGTCCGCAACGGCCTGAACTTCACGGAGCGCGGGTTCGGGGTGCGCGGCGCGGTGGGAGTCTCCGACCGTGGGCACACGGCCGCCTCGCAGCTCGCTCCCGGTGACGTCGACTGGGACCACCTGTTCGGCGAGCTCGGGGCCCGGTGGCTCCACACCGGGGGGATCTTCGCGGCGCTGAGCGAGTCGGCGGCCGCCGTCGTCGTCGAAGCCGTGACCACCGCGAAGCGGCACGGGACCGTCGTGTCCTACGACCTCAACTACCGCCCGAGCCTGTGGCAGGCGCAAGGCGGCCAGGCGCGCGCGCAAGAGGTGAACCGCGAGATCGCGCGGCACGTCGACGTCATGATCGGCAACGAGGAGGACTTCACCGCGTCGCTCGGCTTCGAGGTGGAGGGCGCGGACGAGAACCTCTCCGAGCTCGACCTCGACTCCTACGCGGCGATGATCGAGCGGGCCACGGCCGAGTTCACCAACTTCGCCGTCGTGGGCACCACCCTGCGCACGGTGCGCTCGGCGAGCCGCAACGACTGGGGCGCGATGGCGTGGTCGCGCGAGACGGGCGTGGTGCACGCGACGCACCGCGAGGACCTCGAGATCCTCGACCGCGTGGGCGGCGGCGACTCGTTCGCGTCCGGGCTGGTCTACGGGCTGCTCGAGGGCGAGCCGCTGCGCACGGCCGTCGAGTACGGTGCGGCGCACGGCGCGCTCGCCATGACCACCCCGGGTGACACCTCGATGGTCACGAAGGCCGAGGTGCTGCGACTCGCGGGCGGGGGCTCGGCGCGCGTCATCCGCTGAGCCGCGGAAGGGGACGGGGGTCCCAGCCGGCGCGGCGGGCCGCACGGGAGGATCGGGGGAGCGATCCGACGGCGCATCGGGAGATCCATCCGCGACCCGGGAGCCAGCCGTGAACCTGCCCGTCACCACCGTGAGCCGAGCGCCCCTCGCGCTGCGCGAGGAGATCATCTACTACTGCCGCGAGTCCGTGCGCTGCGGCCTCAACTTCAACACGCAGGGCAACATCTCGGTGCGCCTGCCCGCCGTCGGACCCGGGCCGGAGGCGATCGTCGTCACCCCGAGCGGCGTGCGCTACGACCGCCTGTTCCCTCAGGACCTCCTCGTGGTCGCCACGGACGGCACCGTGCTCGAGGCGGGCACGGGGTACGAGCCCTCGACCGAGCTGCCCGTCCACCTCGCCCACTACCGGCGCCGGCCGGACGTGGGCGCGATCGTCCACACCGAGTCCACGTACGTCAACGTGCTCGGCGCGCTCGGACACCCCATCGACCCGGTGCTGCTGAACATGGTGCTCTACGCGAAGGGCCCCGTCCCCGTGATGCCGTTCGAGTTCTCCACGAACGCGAGCTTCGGCGAGCGCAGCGCCGCGCTCCTGGGCGACGACGTGAACGCGGTCCTCTGGGCCAACCACGGGCTGCTGTCCGTGGGGCGCGACCTCGAGCTCGCGTTCAAGGTGGCCGTGGCTGTCGAGGAGAACGCCGAGGTGCTGTACCTCGCGCTCCGGACCGGTGAGCCGCGCCTCCTCGACCTCGCCCAGATCACGGTGCCCGACGGCGCGCGCCTGCCCTGACCGGCTCAGCCCGCGCGGTGCTCCGCCAGCGCGGCGATCACACCCTCCCCGTAGCGTTCGAGCTTCGCCGCGCCGATCCCGCTGATGCCGGCCAGCTCGGCAGGGGAGGTCGGGTCGCGCTCGGCGACGGCCCGCAGGGTCGCGTCGTGGAACACCACGTAGGCGGGCACGCCCTGCTCCTTCGCGGTGGCGCCACGCCAGGCACGCAGCGCCTCGAAGCGTGCGGCGGCCTCGGGCGAGAGGTCGACGACGACGGCGGACCCCGGGCCGGTCCGGCCCTTCGAGGCCCGGCTCCGGGGTGCTTCCCGGCGCAGCTGCACGGTTCGCTCACCGCGCAGCACGGCCCCGCTCGACTCGGTGAGGTAGAGGGTCGAGTACTCCGGCTCGGCGGCGAGCAGCCCCTGGGCGAGGAGCTGGCGCGTCACCCCGCGCCACTCCTGCTCGGAAAGGTCCTCGCCCACGCCGAACACGGTGAGGTCGGTGTGCCCCAGCTTCTCGACCCGCTCGGTGCGCCTGCCGCGCAGGATGTCGATCACGTGGCCCGCGCCGTAGCGCTGGCGGCGCTGGTCGAGGCGCACCACGGCGGAGAGCAGCTTCTGCGCGGCGACGGTCCCGTCCCACGTCTCGGGCGGGGCCAGGCACGTGTCGCAGTTGCCGCACGGAGCCGCCGTCTGCCCGAAGTAGGCGAGGAGCTGCACGCGCCGGCACTCGACGGTCTCGCACAGCGCGAGCATCGCGTCGAGGTGCTGGGAGAGCCGCCGCTTGTGGGCCGCGTCGCCCTCCGAGGTGTCGATCATGCGCCGCTGCTGGACCACGTCCGCCAGCCCGTACGCGAGCCACGCCGTGGACGGCAGCCCGTCGCGGCCCGCGCGCCCCGTCTCCTGGTAGTAGCCCTCGACGGACTTGGGCAGGTCGAGGTGCGCCACGAAGCGCACGTCGGGCTTGTCGATCCCCATGCCGAAGGCGATCGTCGCGACCATCACGAGCCCGTCCTCGCGCAGGAACCGTGACTGGTTGGACGCGCGCACCCGCCGGTCAAGGCCCGCGTGGTACGGCAGCGCGGTGACGCCCTGGGCACTCAGGAACTCGGCGGTGGACTCCACCGAGGCGCGCGACAGGCAGTACACGATGCCCGAGTCGCCCGCGTGCTCGGTGCGCAGCAGTGCGAGGAGCTGGGCGCGCGGGTTGTCCTTGGGCACGATGCGGTACTGGATGTTGGGGCGGTCGAAGTCCGCGACGAAGTGCCGGGCCTCGGTGAGCTCGAGACGCTGGGCGATCTCGCGGCGCGTCGCCTCCGTGGCGGTCGCGGTGAGCGCGATGCGCGGGACGTCCGGCCAGCGCTCGTGCAGCACGGTGAGCCGCAGGTAGTCGGGGCGGAAGTCGTGGCCCCACTGGGACACGCAGTGCGCCTCGTCGATCGCGAAGAGGGCGATCCGGGCCCGGTCCAGCAGCGCGAGCGTCTCGGGCACGGCGAGCCGCTCGGGCGCGAGGTAGAGCAGGTCGAGCTCGCCGTCGAGCAGCGCGCGCTCGACCACCTGGCGTTCCCACGGCTCCTGCGTGGAGTTGAGGAAGCCCGCGCGCACCCCGAGCGCGGACAGCGCGTCCACCTGGTCCTGCATGAGCGCGATGAGGGGCGAGACCACCACCCCGACGCCGGGCCGCACGAGCGCGGGCACCTGGTAGCACAGCGACTTGCCGCCCCCGGTGGGCATGAGCACGAGCGCATCGCCACCGCCCACGAGCGTGTCGATGATCGCGGCCTGCTCCCCCCGGAACTCCTCGTACCCCCACACCCGCCGCAGCACGTCGCGCGGGGTCTCGGGGCTCTCGGTCACCCGCCCACCCTAGACGCCGCCTCTGACGGTTCCCGTGTCCTCCACAGGATCGCCGACGGCGCACGGCTCGCTCGCCGTCGTCATCCCGCGGATCGTCGGGCGAGGGTGCGGGCGGGGGCGCGGGGCGCGGGGCCCGTCAGGTCTCGCCGATCACATCCATGGGAGAGACCGCGAACGCCTCGAGGCGCGCGTCGGCGAGGATCGCGTCGACGAGGCACGCGGGGCCGCCCACGAGCGTCGAGTCGTAGTCGACCTCCGTGGCGACGCACCACGATCGGTCGAGCGGCCACAGCAGCTGGGGCGACTGCCAGCCCGCGAGGTCCCCCGTGCGCCACTCGTCGTAGCGGCTCGGCTCGTCCGCCGTCGCGAGCGTGCACCCGAAGGTCCAGTACTCGCGCGCTGGCAGCGCGAGGGTCGGGCCGTCGAGGACCTCGGGCGGGTAGGGGCTCGCGGGTGGCCGGGGCGGAGCGTCCACCGGGGAGCCGTCGTCGGCCCAGGAGAAGAACACCCGACCCGCCCCGTTGAGAGCACCCCACCCGTGCCACACGGCCGAGACGCACGGCGCGTCGGGCCCGGACCCTGCGGCGAGCAGCTCGACGAGCGCCGCGAACGAGTGCTCGGGCAGGCAGCCCTCGAGCGGCGCCTCACCCGCCTGGTCGTGCCAGTCCGAGCGGCCAGCGACACGCCACCACGGTGACAGCGCCGCGAGGGGGGTGCCGGCCCGTGCCGCGACGTCGGCCCACGTGACCCACGCGTCGGCGCCCACCTGCACGGGGTGCAGGATCCGCGCGTACGCCTCGAAGCCCAGCGGGACGATCGCCCCGAGGCACGTGCCGAAGCTCGCGAGCCGCGGCGCGATCCACGCCCCGCTCGCCGGGTCGACCGGTCTGAGCGTCATGTACCCAGTCTGGGGGCTCGCCGCGTCGCGCCGCGCGCGGCCCCTACGCGAGCGCGGCGCTGATCACGAGCAGCGCGGGCACGAGCAGCACCGTGGACCACAGCCCCACGTCCCGCGCGAGGGCCTGCCCGCGCCCGTACTGCAGCGCGTACACGAGCACGTTCTGCGCGGTGGGCAGGGCGGCCATCGCGGTGACCACGAGCAGCCCGAACCGGTCGAGCCCGAACGCCAGCCCCACGAGCGCGGCCACGCCCGGGTGGACCACGGACTTCGCGATCGACGCGAACCACACGTCCCGCCGGGGGGCCTCTGCGCCGAGCGTGCGCGGCACCGCGAGCGTGGACCCGAACACGAGCAGCGCGAGCGGGGCCGCGGCCGCCCCCACGAGCTCGAACGGCCCGAACCACACGTCCGGCGGCTTCCACGGCAGCGCGGCGAGCACGAGCCCGGTGGCCGTCGCGACGATGATCGGGTTGCGCACCACGCGAGCGGCCGTCGCGCGCGCGGCCGCCACGGGGCGCCGTCGTCGGCCCTCCGCGTCCCGCGCGACGTCCGCGTCGAGGATCGTGAACGCGAGCGGCGCGAGGATCAGGAGCTGGAACAGCATGGTGGGCACCACGTACACCGCGTCCCCGAAGAGGAACACGGCGAGCGGCAGGCCGAGGTGGGCGGCGTTGACGTAGCTCGCGCCGAGCGTCGCGATGGTCGCCTCTCCCGCGGGCCTCCGCCACAGGCCACGGACGACGACGGCGACCCCCACCACCACGATCGCGGTGCTGACCGCCGTCACGGCGGCCGTCCGGGACAGCACCACGTGCAGGTCGGCGCGCCCCACCGTGACGATCAGCAGCGCGGGGATCGCCACCGTGAACACGACCCGCGCGAGCACCGTCGCGGCGTGCTCGCCGAGCACCCGGAACCGCCCCAGCAGATACCCCGCGAGCACCACGGCACCGAGCGTCCCCAGGGCGGTCAGCACGGAACTCACCAAGCCATCATCCCGCCCCACCTCCCCCTCCGCTGAGCCCGGCAGTTTGGCATCCAGACCGGCACTCCTAACTGCCGGTCTCAGTACCGAAGTGCCGGTCTCAGCGGAGATGGGGAGGGGCGTTGGTTAGTCGATCCAGTTGAGGGTGCGGGACACGGCCTTGCGCCAGCGGCGGTAGCGCTGCTCGCGCTCGTCCTCGCCGACGGCGGGCTCCCAGCGGGCGTCCTCGTGCCAGTGGGCCTCGATGTCGGCGAGCGAGTCCCAGTAGCCGACGGCGAGCCCCGCGGCGTACGCGGCACCGAGCGCGGAGGTCTCCGTGACGCGCGGGCGCACCACGGGCACGCCCAGCAGGTCCGCCTGGGTCTGCATGAGCAGGTCGTTGACCACCATGCCGCCGTCCACCCGCAGCTCGGTGAGCGGCACCCCCGAGTCCGCGTCCATCGCGTCGAGCACCTCGCGCGTCTGGAACGCCGTCGCCTCGAGCGCCGCCCGCGCGAGGTGGGCCTTCGTCACGTAGCGCGTGAGCCCCACGATCGCCCCGCGCGCGTCGGGTCGCCAGTGCGGGGCGAACAGTCCCGAGAACGCGGGGACGACGACGGCGCCCCCGGCGTCCGGCACGCTCGCCGCGAGGGCCTCGATGTCGGCCGCCGAGTCGATGAGCCCCAGGTTGTCCCGCAACCACTGGACCAGGGACCCCGTCACGGCGATGGACCCCTCGAGCGCGTAGGTGGGCGGCTGTCCCGCGAGCTGGTACGCGACGGTCGTGAGGAGACCATGTTGCGAACGGACCGCCGTCGGACCCGTGTTGAGCAGCATGAAGTTCCCCGTGCCGTACGTGTTCTTCGCCTGCCCGGGCGTGAAGCACGCCTGGCCGAACGTCGCGGCGTGCTGGTCGCCGAGCATGCCCGTGATCGGTGCGCCCGCGAGCAGCGTGTCGCGGTGGGCGCGTGCCAGCTGGCCGCTCGAGGGGCGGATCTCGGGGAGCATCGCGCGCGGGATGCGCAGCGCCGCGAGCAGCTCGGGGTCCCAGTCGAGGGTCTCGAGGTCCATGAGCGCCGTGCGCGAGGCGTTCGTGACGTCCGTGAGGTGCACGCCACCGTCCGGGCCGCCCGTGGCGTTCCACAGCAACCAGGTGTCGATCGTGCCGAACGCGAGCTCGCCCCGCTCCGCGGCCGCCTGGGCGCCGTCGACGTGGTCGAGGATCCAGCGGACCTTGGGGCCCGCGAAGTAGGTGGCCAGCGGCAGTCCCGTGCGCTCGGTGAACGCCGCACGGACGCCGTCATCGGCCCCGAGGCGGTCCACGATCTGCTGGGTGCGCACGTCCTGCCACACGATCGCCGGGTGGATCGGTGCGCCCGAGCGCCGGTCCCACACCACCGTGGTCTCGCGCTGGTTGGTGAGGCCCACGGCCGCGAGGTCGCGGTGCGTGAGGTCTGCGCGCGCGAGCGCCCGGGCGATCACCTCGCGGGTGCGGTCCCAGATCTCCACCGGGTCGTGCTCCACCCAGCCCGCGCGCGGGAAGTGCTGGCGGTGCTCGAGCTGGCCCTGCGCCGTGAGACGGCCCCCATGGTCCACGATCACCGCACGCGTGCTCGTGGTTCCTTGGTCGATCGCCAGGACGAAGTCGCCCATGGTCCTCCTCGGTCGGTGCGGCCGCCGTCGTCGGCGTGCCTGGTCAGCGTGCCACGGCCGGGCCCGCGCGGGCGCTAGGTTGGGCGGGTGAGCGAACCCGGTCAGATCGTCGTGCGACACGCGCTGCCCCGCGACGTGCCCGCGATCCGCGACCTCGTGGCGCCGTACGCCGAGCAGCGCATCCTCCTCGCGAAGGAGCTGGTGGGCTACTTCGAGGCCGTGCTGGAGTTCCTCGTGGCGGAGGTCCCCGGCGAAGGCGTCGTGGGCTGCGGGGCGCTCCACGTGATGTGGGCGGACCTGGGCGAGGTGCGCACGCTCGCCGTGAAGGACACGTGGCGCGGCCAGGGCGTGGGGCACGCGTTGCTCACGGGTCTCGTGGCCCGGGCGCGCGAGCTCGAGCTGAGCAAGATCTTCTGCCTCACGTTCGAGGTGGACTTCTTCCGCGGGCACGGCTTCGAGGCGATCGAGGAGTCGCCGGTGGACCCCCAGGTGTTCGCCGAGCTGTTGCGCTCGCACGACGACGGCGTCGCGGAGTTCCTCGAGCTCGCCCACGTCAAGCAGAACACCCTCGGCAACACCCGCATGCTCCTCACCCTTCCCGCGAGATAGCAGGCAATCCCGCGAAGCAGCGGGAGGGATTGCTACTTCCCGGGGGACGGGTGGGCG
>Ga0222423_1000129_pt1 | contig 74614 bp, 68 predicted proteins | sample 3A0metagenome_FD_182472 | JGI IMG/M metagenome (GOLD analysis project Ga0222423, IMG submission 182472) | Enriched microbial communities from leaf-cutter ant dump, University of Wisconsin, Madison, United States - 3A0 (version 2) | ecosystem: Environmental > Terrestrial > Nest > Insects nest >...
GCCATCGTGCGCGAAGGCTCCAAGTACGTGGCCGCCGGCCTGAACCCCATGGATCTGAAGCGCGGCATCGACAAGGCCGTGGCCGCCCTGGTGGAAGAGCTGAAGAAGGCCTCCAAGCCCACGACGACCTCCAAGGAAATCGCCCAAGTGGGTTCGATCTCCGCCAACTCCGACTCCAGCATCGGCGAAATCATCGCCAACGCCATGGACAAGGTCGGCAAGGAAGGCGTGATCACCGTGGAAGACGGCAAGAGCCTGAACAACGAACTCGACGTCGTGGAAGGCATGCAGTTCGACCGCGGCTACCTGTCGCCCTACTTCATCAACAACCCCGAGAAGCAAGTTGCCCTGCTGGACAACCCCTTCGTGCTGCTGTTCGACAAGAAGATCAGCAACATCCGCGACCTGCTGCCCACGCTGGAAGCCGTGGCCAAGGCCGGCCGTCCGCTGCTGATCATCGCCGAGGAAGTCGAGGGCGAAGCCCTGGCGACCCTGGTGGTGAACACCATCCGCGGCATCCTGAAGGTCGTGGCCGTCAAGGCGCCTGGCTTCGGCGACCGCCGCAAGGCCATGCTGGAAGACATCGCCATCCTGACGGGCGGCAAGGTGATCGCCGAGGAAGTGGGCCTGTCGCTCGAAAAGGTGACCCTGGCCGACCTGGGCCAGGCCAAGCGCATCGAAGTGGGCAAGGAAAACACCACCATCATCGACGGCAACGGCGCTGCCGCTGACATCGAAGCCCGCGTGAAGCAGATCCGCATCCAGATCGAGGAAGCCACCAGCGACTACGACCGTGAGAAGCTGCAAGAGCGCGTGGCCAAGCTGGCCGGCGGCGTGGCCGTGATCAAGGTCGGTGCCGCCACCGAAGTCGAGATGAAGGAAAAGAAGGCCCGCGTGGAAGACGCCCTGCACGCCACCCGCGCTGCGGTGGAAGAAGGCATCGTGGCCGGTGGCGGCGTGGCGCTGCTGCGCGCCCGCCAGGCCGCTGGCACCATCAAGGGCGACAACGCCGACCAGGACGCCGGCGTGAAGCTGATCCTGAAGGCCATCGAAGCGCCCCTGCGCGAGATCGTGCACAACGCCGGCGGCGAGCCCTCGGTGGTGGTGAACGAAGTGCTCAACGGCAAGGGCAACTACGGCTTCAACGCCGCCAACGACACCTATGGCGACATGATCGAAATGGGTATCCTGGACCCGACCAAGGTGACCCGCACGGCCCTGCAGAACGCCGCTTCCGTGGCCTCCCTGCTGCTGACGACCGAGGCCATGGTGGCCGAGGCCCCGAAGGCCGAGGCACCCGCGCCCGCCATGCCCGACATGGGTGGCATGGGCGGCATGGGCATGTAAGCCCGGCACAGCCCGTCAAGGCAAAAGCCCCGCAGGCGCGCAGCCTGCGGGGCTTTTTCTATTCTTTTGATAGCTGCTTGCGCTTGCCAGGCGGGCGCTGGAGGCCTTTTTTACCACCACCTCCGACCTGGGCGGTGCCATCGCCAGGTCGTATAATTGATAACTATTCTCAATTATTGCGGGACGGCATCCATGTGGATCGGTACCTTGCTGGCCGTGGCCTGCGGCTGGCTTTTCTTGTGCGCCACGCACCGCGCCGACGGCGGGCTCCGGGGCTGGCGCGGCACGGCGCTGGGGCTGGCGGCGGCGGCGCTGGCCGTGTGGCGGATGCAGGCCGGCGGCCTGGGGCTCGCGGCCGCCATCGCCCAGGTGCTGGGCGTGGCCATGCTGGCCCTGCCGTGCTGGAGCTACTGGCAGGCCGCGCGCCGCCGCGCCGCGAGAAGGGCCCGCCCATGAGCCGCCACGGTAACGGCTCGGCGGCCGCCCCGCGCCACCTGCTGTTCAAGGGGGTCACGGGCTTCTTCCTCGGTTTTCCGCTCGCGCTGTGGCTCAGCTGGCTGCTGACGTACGGCGGCCTGCTGCCCGGCCCGTTCCCGGTGCGCGACCAGATCGCCATGTGGCTGGCAGTGCTGCTGTGGTGCATCGCGCCATGCGTGGCCTTCTTGGCGCGCAGCCGCGCCCAGTGCCTGGGCCTGTTCCTCGCGGCCAACGCGGCGGCCTTCGCGGCCTGGAAGGTGCTGCAATGAAGGCGCAGACCGTCAAGGACTACCTGGCCGTCCACACCTGGGTCGGCATCCTGTGCGGGCTGGTGCTGTTCATCGCCTTCTACGCGGGCGCGTTCTCGATGCTGGAGCCCGAGATCACGCGCTGGACGCAGCCGCCCGCGCCCGCCTCCAGCGCGGTGAGCGACGACGGCGACGCGCTGGTGGCCGCCTTCCTGGCCGCCCACCCCGACGCCAAGGGCCGCGTGCGCCTGCGCTGGCCCGGCCCCGACAACGCCCAGCCCGCGCTGGCGCAGCTGGAGCGCGGCAAGCCCGCCGTGTGGTGGCAGTTGGGCCGCGACGGCCAGTTGCGCCGCATGGACGGCGTGCCGCGCGACGACAACACCAGCGGCAACTTCGTCGATTACCTGCACCGCAAGGGCGGCCTGCCGATTCCGCTGGACGTGGCCGAGCCCATCATCGGCGTCGTCTCGCTGGTGTACGCCCTGGCGCTGGTGTCGGGCATCGTGGTGCTGCTGCCCTCGCTGGTGAAGGACTTGTTCCACCTGCGCCTCGGGGCGAACCTCAAGCGCATGTGGCTGGACGTGCACAACCTGCTGGGCGTGGCCAGCCTGCCGTTCCACCTGGTCATCGCCTTCAGCGCCGCCGTGTTCGGCCTGCACGACATCGTCTACCAGGCGCAGGACAAATTCATCTACCAGGACGGCCTGCGCGCCACGGTGGCGCGCGACAGCGTGCCCCGCCCGCAGGTGGCGCGCGCCGACTGGCTGCCGCCCAGCGAGATCCGCCGCCGCGTGCTGGAGCAGACGCCGCACTTCGAGCCTCTGGGGCTGGACTACGTGATGCAGCCCACCGGCGCCGTGGCCACCGTGCTGGGCAGCGACGAGCGGCACTTCCAGCGCGCCTCGCGCTACGGCCTGGCCTTCGTGCACCCGGGCACGGGCCAGATCTACGACCGCACCTACCTGCCGGGCGCCAGCGGCCACGCCTCCACCGCACTGCTCAGCAGCCTGTTCGCGCTGCACTTCGGCAGCTTCGGGGGCGATGCGGTGCGCATCCTGTACCTGCTGCTGGGCCTGTCGGGCGCGCTGCTGTTCTACACCGGCAACCTGCTGTGGATCGAGACGCGCACCAAGCGCGCCCGAAAAGCCAGCGGCGGTGCGCAGGATGCGCCCGCCCTGGAGCGCCCGCGCCACGTGCGCGTCGTCTCCGCCCTCACGCTGGGCGTGTGCCTGGGCTGCGCCGCCGCCCTGCCCGCCACGCTGGCGCTGGCGCACTGGCTCGCGCCCCGGCTGGGCGACCTGGACGCGCTGCACCAGGGCGTGTTCTACGCGCTGTTCGGCGCCTGCATCGCCTGGGCGATCCGGCGCGGCACGGACCGCGCCGCGCCCGGCCTGCTGTGGCTCACGGCGGCCTGCAACGCGCTGGTGCCGCTGGCCGCCGCGCTCGGCCCTGGCCCGGACGGCAGGCTGCTGGGCGCGGTGTGCGCGCTGCTGGCGCTGTTCTTCGCGTGGCTGGGCTGGCGGCATGCGCGCACCGGCGCGAAGCCGTGATGCGCGCTTGCAACACTATTGTTTAAATAGCTGCCAGCGCCTGCCAGACAAGGGCTGGAGGCCTATTTCCCTCTTAAAAACAAGCCACGCTCCGCCTGCCCTGACAGTGGCTTTGTTACAACATTCACTATAATAGAAACTATTCTCATTTGTATTAACTTCGCAATAAGAAGCCATGTCCAAGCAAGCCCTCGTCCGCCGCTCCCGCCGGCTCACCCCCGTCGCCCTCGCACTGCTCGCCTTCGGCACCTGCGCGGCGGCGCAGACCGCCGGCACCGCGCCTGCCACCGCCACGCTGGAGCAGGTCACCGTGCGCAGCAAGTACGAGCGCGAGGACCTGCCCGTGCGCGCCCCAGGCCACAAGGCCGCCTCGGGCGCACGCCTGGGCATCCTGGGCGCCACGTCCATCATGGAGGCGCCCGTGCACGTCAACGCCTACACGCGCGAGCTGGCCGAGGACTGGTCGGCCCTCACGCTGCAGGACGTGCTGGAGAACGACTCCGCCGTCGTCTTCACCACCAACAAGAACCACCTGCTGCAGAACTTCAACCTGCGCGGCCTGGACATGACGGCGATGGACATCGCCACCAACGGCCTGTACGGCATCGCCCCGGCCAACTCGGTGCCGGTGGAGATGTTCGAGCGCATCGAGGTGCTGCGCGGCCCCAACGTGCTGCTCTCGGGCATGCCGCCCCTGTCCAGCGTGGCGGGCACCGTCAACATGGTGACCAAGCGCGCGCTGGCGCAGCCCATTGCCGACCTGACGATGACCTACGGCACGCATTCGTACTTCCAGGGCCATGCCGACGTTGGCAAGCGCTTCGGCGACGAAAAGCGCCTGGGCGTGCGCTTCAACGGCGTGTACGGCGACGGCGAGATGGGCGCCAAGGACGAGAAGCAGACCCGCCGTGTCGGCGCGCTCGCGCTGGACTACCTGGGCGACAGCGCCCGTTTCTCGCTCGACCTGTACAACAGCGTCAACAAGATCGACAACGGCAGCCCGGGCATGTTCAACTTCCAGGGCAATGCCGCGATCCCCGGCGTGGGCTACCTGCTGGCCCCTCCCAAGGGCGACACCAACATGTTCCGCGGCACGCACGGCGAGTACGAGAACAGCGGCGCGCTGGCCCGCGCCGAGTTCGACTTCACGCGGGACTGGCAGGGCTACCTCGCGCTCGGCGGCTCCGAGGCCGAGGGCCAGGGCCTGCTGTTCGGCACCCGCGCCTTCGTCACCGGCGCGGACGGCACCACGCGCGGCGCCATCTACAACGTGCACACCAAGTCCGAGCGCCGCACGGCCGAGGCGGGCATGATCGGCAAGTTCGACACCGGCAGCGTGAAGCACCGCCTGCAGCTCTCGGCCAACGTGCTCAAGCACAAGGAAGGCTCGTACAACACCGCCTGCAACTACTGCTACACCACCAACCTGTACGACCCGGTGACGCCGGTCTTCCCCACCGCGCCCACCTGGAACGGCTACACCACCAAGAACGACTTCCGCTCGCTCGCCGTGGCCGACACCATGGGCTTCGCTGGCGAGACGGTGCTGCTCACCGTGGGCGGGCGCCACCAGAGCGTGAAGATGCCGCTGCAGAATTACAGCGAAAGCCGCTTCTCGCCCATGGTGGCCGCCGTCGTGCGCCCCTGGGGCGACCACCTCTCGCTGTTCGGCAACTACACCGAAGGGCTGGAGCCCGGCCAGGTCGTGGGCGTGGGCTACGCCAACGCGGGCGACGCCCTGCCCCCGAAGCAGACCAAGCAGTTCGAGCTGGGCGTGAAGCTGCAGACCGGCGCGCTCACGCACACCGTCAGCGCCTTCCAGATCAAGCGCCCCTCGTTCATCACCGACGGCGCCAACTACCTGGTCGATGCGGGCGAGCAGCGCCTGCAGGGCCTGGAGTGGAGCATGTACGGCATGCTGACCCAGAACCTGTCGCTGCTGGGCGGCGTCACCCACATCACCTCGGAGCAGCGCAACACCGGCAAGGACACCTTCGGCACGCCCGAATGGCGCGCCCGCATCGGCATGGACTGGCAAACGCCCGTGCAGGGCCTGAAGGTGGGCGGCCGCGTGGTCTACACCGGCGCGCAGTGGGCCGACTCGGGCAACAAGCTGCGCATGCCCTCGTGGAACCGCCTGGACCTGAACGCCAGCTATGCCACCAAGCTCGGCGCCACGCCCGTGCGCTTCAACGCCAGCGTGGAGAACGTGGCCGACAAGAAGTACTGGATCGGCACCTTCGGCGACGGCTTCGTGATGCCCGGCGCGCCGCGCACCTACAAGCTGTCCGCCACCGTATCCTTCTGACCCTGGGGCGCCCCGCCACGCACAAGGGCCCGTCCTTCGACGGGCCCTTTTTGCTTTTGTTTTGATAGCTTGTAGCGCTTGCTGGATAAGCGCTGGAGGCCTTTTTACCTCAAACCCTGCGCCGCCCGCGCCAGCGTGGTGATGCGCGCCCAGTCGCCCGCGCGCACCGCGTCCTGAGGCGTGAGCCACGAGCCGCCCACGCAGCGCACGTTGGGCAGCGCCAGGTAGCCCGGCGCCGAGGCCGGGGTAATGCCGCCCGTGGGGCAGAAAGCCACCCCGCCGAACGGGCTGGCCCACGACTTGAGCAGCGCCATGCCGCCCACGGCCTCGGCCGGGAAGAGCTTCAAGAACGAGAACCCGTCGGCCAGCGCCGCCATGACCTCGCTCGACGTGGCCACGCCGGGCAGCAGCGGCAAATCCAGCGCCTTGCAGGCCGAGCCCACCTCGGGCGTATAGCCCGGGCTCACCGCGAAGCGCGCGCCGGCCTCGCTGGCGCGGCGGGCATCGTCGGCATTGAGCACGGTGCCCACGCCCACCACCGCCTCGGGCAGTTGGCGCGTGATCGCCTCGATGGCGGGCAGGCCGGCGGCCGTGCGCAGCGTCACCTCCAGCACCTTCACGCCGCCGGCGAGCAGCGCCTCGGCCAGGGGCAGGGCATCCTCCACGCGGTCGATCACGATGACGGGGACCACCGGGCCGTGGCTGGCGATGTCGAGGGGGTTCACAGCCATGTGCAGGCTCCTTGTTCGGCACCGCCCGCGTGGCGGCGAAAGTTGGCGAAAAGCTCGCGGCCGAAGCCGGTCTGCGAAGGATGGTTGTAAGGCGCAGGTGCGCGCGCGGCCCACTCGGCCTCATCGACCAGCACGTCCAGCGTGCCCGCCACGGCGTCCACGCGCACGATGTCGCCGTCGCGCACCTTGGCCAGCGGCCCGCCCGCCAGCGCCTCGGGCGTCACGTGGATCGCGGCGGGCACCTTGCCCGACGCACCGCTCATGCGCCCGTCGGTCACCAACGCCACCTGGAAGCCCTGGTTCTGCAGCACGGCCAGCGGCGGCGTGAGCTTGTGCAGCTCGGGCATGCCGTTGGCCTGCGGGCCCTGGAAGCGCACCACGGCCACCATGTCCTGCGCCACCTCGCCCGCGCTGAAGGCCGCGAGCAGCGCCTCCTGCGAGTCGAACACGCGCGCGGGCGCCTGCACCACGTGGCGGTCGTCCGGCACGGCCGAGACCTTGATCACCGCGCGCCCCAGCCGCCCTTGCAGCAGCCGCAGGCCGCCCGTGGGCGAGAACGGATCGCTCGCGGGGCGCAGCACCGACCGGTCGCCCGAAACGGCCGGAGCGCCCTGCCCGCCCGCGGCGATGCCGCCCTCGTTCACGCTGAGCACGTCGGGGTGCATGAGGCCGCCCGCCAGCAGCTCGCGCAGGATCCACGGCGGGCCGCCCGCCGCCTGGAACTGGTTCACGTCGGCGTCGCCGTTGGGGTACACGCGCGCCAGCAGCGGCACCACGGAGGACAGCTCGTCGAAGTCCGTCCAGTCGATCAGGATGCCCGCGCTGCGCGCCACGGCCACCCAGTGGATCAGGTGGTTGGTGGAGCCGCCCGTAGCCAGCAGCGCCGCCATGGCGTTGACGATGCAGCGCTCGTCCACCAGCCGCCCGATGGGCGTGAAGCGCGGCCCGCGCTTGCCGATGCCGAGCACCGTGCGCACGGCCTGGCGCGTGAAGGCCTCGCGCTCGGCGCTGCCCGGCGGCACGAAGGCCGCGCCGGGCACGTGCAGGCCCATGGCCTCGAGCAGCATCTGGTTGCTGTTGGCCGTGCCGTAGAAGGTACAGGTGCCGGGGCTGTGGTACGCGGCGGACTCGGCGGCGAGCAGCGCGTCGCGCCCCACCAGGCCCTGCGCGTACTGCTCACGCACCTTGGCCTTCTCCTTGTTCGGCAGGCCCGTGCCCATGGGCCCGGCGGGCACGAACACGCAGGGCAGGTGCCCGTAGTGCAGCGCGCCGATCAAGAGGCCCGGCACGATCTTGTCGCAGATGCCCAGCAGCAAGACGCCGTCGAACACGTCGTGGGACAGCGCTACCGCCGTGGCCATGGCAATGGTGTCGCGCGAGAACAGCGACAGCTCCATGCCGGGCGTGCCCTGCGTGATGCCGTCGCACATCGCGGGCACACCGCCCGCCACCTGCGCGGTGGCGCCATGCCGACCCGCCTCGTCGCGCAGCAGCGCCGGGTAGCCCTGGTAGGGCTGGTGGGCCGACAGCATGTCGTTGTAGGCCGTGACAATGCCGATGTTGGGCGCCTTCTCCACGGTGACCTTGAACTTCTCGGCGCCGGGCAGCGCCGCATAGGCATGCGCCAGGTTGGCGCAGCCCATGCGATCCTGCGCAGGCTTGCGCTGAACCATGGCCTCGACGCCGGCCAGGTAGGCCGCCCGGGTCTCGGCACTGCGCTGCACGATGCGGGCCGTGACGCGCGCTACGACTGAATGCATGGGGTGTTTTCCATCGTTGGGTTGGCCCTACAATGTAACTCGATAACAATCCTTCTTCAAGCCATGGCCCTGGAAACCCTGCCGCTGCCGCCCTCCGAACTCGGCGAATCGCCGTTCTGGCACCCGCAAGAGCAATGCCTCTACTGGTGCGACATCCAGGGCTTCGCGCTGCACGCCTGGAACCCCGCCACGGGCCTGCACCGGCAGTGGCGCACGCCCGGCGAGCCCGGCTGCTGCGCGCCCGCGCCAGGCGGAAAAATAGTAATCGGGTTACGTGACGGCTTTTACCTGCTCGACACCGCCACCGGCGCCCTCGCCTGCCTGGCCCGGCTGCCCGACCCGCACGACCCGCGCACCCTGCGCCTGAACGACGGCCGCTGCGACACGGCGGGCCGCTTCTGGGCGGGCTCCGTCATCACGCCGCGCACGGCGCAGACACCGCCTTTGGCCGCGCTGTGGCGGCTGGCCGCCACCGCAAACGGCTACGCCGTGGACTGCATGGCCCAGGACAACTACACGGCCAACGGCCTCGCGTTCAGCCCGGACGGCCGCTTCCTGTACTGGTCCAACACCCCCGAGCACCGCATCGACCGCTTCGACTTCGACGTGCAAAGCGGCGCCATCCGCAACCGCCAGCCCTGGGCCGCGTTCGCCCCCCGGGAAGCGGGCCGCCCCTACGGCGGCCGCCCCGACGGCGCGGCGGTGGACGTGGAGGGCAACTACTGGGTGGCGATGTACGAGGGCGCCTGCGTGCTGCGGCTCTCGCCCGAGGGCCAGGTGCTGCAGCGCATCGCCACGCCCGTGCAGTGCCCCACCATGGTGTGCTTTGGCGGGGACGGCCTGCGCACGCTGTACATCACCTCGGCGCGCGCGGGGCGGCCCGAGGAAGAGCGCAACGCCGGGGTGCCCGCCGGTTCGCTGCTGCGCATGCGGGTGGACACGGCGGGCTTGCCTGTCAACTTTTTCAGGCCCTAGCGCGCATACAGCCTGCGCCAGCAGCTATTCTTTTCGAAGCAATCGCTGCAGCAGCCCGGCCGTCGACCCGTCGAGCCCCGCCACGTCGCCCGTGTCCAGGCGCCCCTGCAGGTCCTGCGCCAGCACCTTGCCGAGTTCCACGCCCCACTGGTCGAAGCTGTTGATGCCCCACAGGCTGCCGCTCACGAAGACGCGGTGCTCCTGCAAGGCGATCAGGGCGCCGAGCGATGCGGGCGTGAGCGCCTCCAGCAGCAGGAAGGTGCTGGGCCGGTTGCCGGGAAAGTGGCGGTGCCCGTCGGCATTGGCGCGGCCCACCATCAGCGCCTGGGCCTGGGCCAGGGCGTTGGCCAGCAGCTTGCCGTGGTGGCCGGGCAGCGGGTGGGTGGGCTGGCGCACGGCGACAAGCTCGAGCGGGATCACGTCGGTGCCCTGGTGCAGCATCTGGAAGAAGGCATGCTGGCCGTTGGTGCCCGCCTCGCCCCACAGCACGGGCGAGGTGGCGAAGGCGAGCGGCTGGCCGTCGCGCCCCACGCGCTTGCCGTTGCTCTCCATTTCGAGCTGCTGCAGATAGGCGGGCAGGCGGGCCAGCGCGGCGTGGTAGGGCGCGATGCAGCGGCTGGTGAAGCCGTGGAAGTCGCGGTACCACACGTCGAGCAGGCCCAGCCGCACGGGCAGGTTGTGCGCCAGGGGGGCGGTGCGAAAGTGCTCGTCCATGGCATGCGCGCCCGCGAGCAGGCCGCGAAAACCCTCGGCGCCGATGGCGATGGCAATGGGCAGGCCGATGGCCGACCACAGCGAGTAGCGCCCCCCCACCCAGTCCCAGAAGCCGAAGGTGGTGGTGATGCCCAGGGCCTTCGCCGCCTCGACGTTGGTGGTGAGCGCCGCGAAGTGGCGTGCCACGTCGCGCCCGCCCTGCTGCGCGAACCACGCCAGCGCCGAGCGCGCGTTGACCATGGTCTCCGCCGTGGTGAAGGTCTTGGAGGCAATGAGGAACAGCGTGCTCTCGGGCCGCAGGGCCTGCAGCACGCCGTGCAGCTCGTGCCCGTCCACGTTGGAGACGAAGTGCAGCCGCTTGCCCCCCCCGCACTGCGCCTGCAGCGCCCGCACGGCCATGTGCGGGCCCAGGTCGGAGCCGCCGATGCCGATGTTCACCACGTCGGTGATGGCACCGTCGGCGCGCACCGCCTCGGCATAGTCCAGCATGGCATCGAGCGTGGCGTGCACGCTGGCCAGGCGGCCCGCGATGCTGGCATCGTCGCCCGGCAGCGCCAGGCCCGCGGGGCGGCGCAGCAGCGTGTGCAGCACGGCGCGGCCCTCGGTGCCGTTGATGGGCTGGCCGCCGAACATGGCGTCGCGCCAGGCCTCCAGGCCGCACGAGCGGGCCATGTCCAGCAGCAGGCCCTCGGTGGCCGCGTCCCACAGGTTCTTGGACAGGTCGGCGAACACATGGGGCGCCTGCTGGCTGAAGCGGTCGAACCGCTGCGCGTCCTGTGCGAAGGCCTGGCGCAGGTCGAACCGGCATCCGCCGGCGGCGTACGCGGCCTGCAGCCGGGGCCATTCAGGGGTCTGGTCGCAGCGAAGAAGCATGGGTTTGATGGGTGAAAGGGTGGACAAGGTTAACCGGCAGGAAGCACAGGAATTGTAATTTAATTACATAAATTATTCCAAATTTTAAGTAACAAGATTACAATCCCCGGACAACGGAGACTCCCCATGCGTTTTGACCTCGTTCTGTTCGGTGGCACCGGCGACCTTGCCTGGCGCAAGCTCATGCCGGCCTTGTTCCAGGCGTTCCGCCACGGCACCCTGCCCGAGGGGGGCCGCATCATCGCGGTGGCGCGCGACGACCTGGGCGACGAACAATACCGCAGCCTGATCAAGGCGCGTTTCGACGGCGTGGAGCTGGCCAAGCGCCCCACGCCCGACGAGTTCGAGCGCTTCGCCGCCCTGCTGCACTACCTGCGCATGGACCTGTCGCAAAGCCAGGACTACGAGCGCCTGGCCGCCCTGCTCGCCGAGCGCGGCGCGGACTCGGTGGTGATGTACGTGGCCACCGCGCCCAGCCTGTTCACCACCGTGTGCGAGCAGATCGCCGCCGTGGGCCTGAACGGGCCGGCCACGCGCGTGGTGCTGGAAAAGCCCCTGGGCCACGACCTGAAGTCCAACCAGGCCATCAACGACACGCTGCGCCGCGTGCTGCGCGAGGAGCAGGTGTTCCGCATCGACCACTACCTGGGCAAGCCCTCGGTGCAGAACCTGTTCGCGCTGCGCTTCGGCAACGCGCTGTTCGAGCCGCTGTGGCGGCGCGAGACCATCGCCAACATCCAGATCACCATCGCCGAGGAGCTGGGCGTGGAGGCGCGCGGCGCCTTCTACGACCAGACCGGCGCGCTGCGCGACATGGTGCAGAACCACGCGCTGCAACTGCTCTGCGCCATCGGCATGGAGCCGCCCATCAACTCCGGCGCCAACGCGATCCGCGACGAGAAGCTCAAGGTGCTGCAGTCGCTCAAGCCCTGGAGCATGGAGACCATCGGCCAGCACGTGATCCGCGGGCAGTACGCCGCGGGCAACGCGCACGGCCAGGGCGTGCCCGGCTACCTGCAGGAAAAGGGCGTGGCCCCGGACAGCACCACCGAGACCTTCGTGGCGCTGCGCACCGAGATCAGCAACTGGCGCTGGGCCGGCGTGCCCTTCTACATCCGCACCGGCAAGCGGCTGGCGGCGCGCGACGCGCACATCGTCGTGAACTTCCGCCCCGTGCCCCACCCCATCTTCCGCATGCCTGCGGGCGCAGCCAACCGCCTGGTGATCAACCTGCAGCCCAAGGACGGGCTGGAGCTGCACCTGCTGGCCCAGGGTGCGGCGCAGCACCAGGCGGAGCCCGCGCTGGCGCCGGCGCAGCTGAACCTGGACTTCGACCAGCGCTTCGGCACCGAGCGCGTGGGCGCCTACGAGCGCCTGCTGCTGGACGTGATCGCGGGCCGCCTGAACCTGTTCGTGCGCAGCGACGAGCAGGAGGAGGCCTGGCGCTGGGTGGAGCCCATCCTGCAGCACTGGAAGAGCGACGCGGCGGGCCCGCGCCCCTACGCGGCGGGCAGTTGGGGGCCGAGCGCGGCCAGCGCGATGATCGCGCGCGACGGCTTTTGCTGGAGCGAGGAGATGTGACGCCATGGCACGGGGCCCTTCGGGGCCTTTGTCTTGCCCCATCAGCCGCCGCGGGGCGCGCACTCCACCAGCTCGATCGGCAGCCCGTCGGGGTCGGCGATGAAGGTGAACAGCGCCCCCGTCACCGGGTCGGGGCGCACCGGCTCCACCGCCACGCCCCGGGCCGCCAGCGCATGCACGCAGGCCTGCAGGCCCGCCACGCGCAGCGCGAGGTGGCGCAGGCCCCGCGCCTCGGGATAGGACAGGCGCGCCGGAGGGTTAGGAAAGGAGAACAGCTCCACCTGCGTGCCATCGGGCAGCAGCAGGTCGAGCTTGTGCGACCGGCGCGCGGCGCGGTACTGCTCGTGCACCACGCGCAGGCCCAGCACCTCGGTGTAGAAGCGCCGGGAGCGCGCATAGTCCCCCGCGATGATGGCCACGTGGTGGATGCCCGCCACCCGCAGCGGCGGTGGCGCGGCAGCGCTCACGGTGCGATGTCCAGCGCCCGCGACGCGCCGTACAGCGCGGGCGTGGCGCCCGGGTCGATCACCCAGCAGGGGATGGCCGCCAGGTAGGGCTGGAAGCGCCCCTTGGCCTCGAAGCGCGCGCGGAACGGCGATTGGCCGAACCACGCGCCCAGGCGCGGCACCATGCCGCCGCCCAGGTACACGCCGCCGCGCGCACCCAGCGTGAGGGCGAGGTCGCCCGCCACGCTGCCCAGGAAGCCGCAGAACAACTCCAGCGCCTCCAGCGCCAGCGCGTCGCCCGGCTGCAGGGCGCGCGCGGTCACCTCGGCGGCCGAGGCGCTCTCGCCGCCGCCGTGCCCGGCCAGCACGCGCACCGCGTGGTACAGGTCGGCCAGCCCCGCGCCCGAGATGGCCCGCTCGGCCGACACATGGCCGTAGCGCTCCCGCAGGACGGCCAGCACATCGAACTCGCGCCGCGTCTGCGCCACGAGCGACACGTGCCCGCCCTCGCCCGCCAAGGGCACGCCCATGCGCGCGCCGGGCGGGAACACCAGCCCCGACACGCCCAGCCCCGTGCCCGGCCCGAGCAGCGCGATGGCGCCGCCCTCCACGGCGCTGCCCCCGCCCACGGGGCGCAGCTGGCCGGGCGTGAGCAGCGGCAGCGCCAGCGCCAGCGCCGTGAAGTCGTTGATGACGAGCAGCCGCTCGAAGCCGAAGGCCTCGCGCAGCGCACGCTGCGAGAACGACCAGCTGTGGTTGGTCATGCGCACCGCGTCGCCCGTGACCGGGTTGGCGATGCCGAAGGCCGCCTCGCGCGGCGCGGGCACGCCCGCCTCGCGCAGGTAGGCCGCGAGCGCGGCATCCACGGTGGGGAACGCGGCGCAGGGCAGCACCCGCGTGTCCTGGAGCGGGCCCGTGGGCGATGCCTGCCAGGCCAGGCGGATGTTGGTGCCGCCGATGTCGGCGAGTAGGCGCAGGGGCTGCATGGGCGGGGAAGGTGCGGGGAAGCGGCGGTCAGCTTCCAAAAACATAGCTGCTTGCGCCCGCTGGACGGGCGCTGGAGGCCATTTTCACTGAAATCTTCAAGCCAGGCGCTCTTCCGTCCCGGCGTCGAACCAATGGGCATGGGCGGGCGCCACCGCCAGCCCCACCCGGTCGCCGGGCTGCACGCGGGTCTGCGCGTCGGTGCGCAGCGTGACGCGGCCCGCGGCCGTGTCCACCACCACGTAGGTGTCCGGCCCAGTGGGCTCCACCACGCTGACCTGGCCGCGCCAGGGGGCGTCGTCCTGCAGGGTGACGTGCTCGGGGCGCACGCCCAGTAGCGCTTCTTGCGCACCATGCGGCGGCACCAGGCCCGCGGGCTGCGCGCCGCGCAGCAGGTTCATGGTGGGCGAGCCGATGAAGCTGGCCACGTAGGTGTTGGCCGGGCGGTTGTAGATCTCGTCGGGCGTGCCCAGCTGCTGCACCACGCCGCCCTTCATCACCGCGATGCGCGAGCCCAGCGTCATGGCCTCCACCTGGTCGTGCGTCACGTACACGCTGGTGGTGCCGCTGGCCTGGTGCAGGCGCTTGATCTCGGCGCGCATCTCCACGCGCAGCTTGGCGTCGAGGTTGGACAGCGGCTCGTCGAACAAAAAGAGCTGCGGCTGGCGCGCCAGCGCCCGCCCCATGGCCACGCGCTGGCGCTGGCCGCCCGAGAGCTGGCTGGGCCGGCGGTCCAGCAGGTGGCCGATCTGCAGCATGGCGGCCACCTCGTCGATGCGCTTTTGCCGCTCGGCCCTGGGCATCTTGCGCATCTCGAGCGCGAAGCCGATGTTGTCCGCCACGCTCAGCGTGGGGTAGAGCGCGTAGCTCTGGAACACCATGGCGATGTCGCGGTCGCGCGGGGGCATGCCCACCACGTTCTGGCCGCCGATGCGGATCTCGCCCTCGGTGGGCCCGTCCAGCCCCGCGATGATGTTCAGCAGCGTGGACTTGCCGCAGCCCGAGGGGCCCACGAGGATCAGGAACTCGCCCGGCGCCACGTGGATGTCTACCTTGCGCAGCACCTCCACGCTCTTGTCGCCCTTGCCGAAGCGCTTGTTGATGCCTGCAATGTCCAATGAAGACGCCATGATGATTTATCCCTTCACTGCGCCAGCCGTCAGGCCACGCACGAAAAACTTGCCCGCGAGCACATAGACCACCATGGTCGGCAGGCCCGCGATGATGGCGGCCGCCATGTCCACGTTGTAGGCCTTCACGCTGCTCGACGTGTTCGCCAGGTTGTTCAGCCCCACCGTCACGGGCTTGGAGCCGGTGCCCGAGAACACCACGCCGAACAGGAAGTCGTTCCAGATGTTGGTGAACTGCCAGATCAGCGTGACCATCACGATGGGCGTGGACAGCGGCAGCACGATGCGCCAGAAGATCTGCCAGAAGCCCGCGCCATCCATGCGCGCCGCGTTCACCAGCTCCTTCGGAATCGCGGCGTAGTAGTTGCGAAAGAACAGCGTGGTGCCCGCCAGGCCCGCCAGGCAGTGCACCAGCACCAGCCCGGTGATGGAGCTCGACAGCCCCAGCCAGCCCAGCACCTGGCTCATGGGCAGCAGCACCACCTGGAAGGGCATGAACACACCGAACAGCAGCAGGCCGAACAGCGCCTCGCTGCCGCGGAACTTCCACAGGCTCAGCACGTAGCCGTTGAGCGCGCCCCACACGGTGGAGATCAGCACGGCGGGCACGGCCATGGCCACGGAGTTCCAGAAGAACGGCCGCAGGCCGTTGCAGTCCACGCCCGTGCAGGCCGTGGCCCAGGCCGTGCCCCAGGCCGACCAGTCCAGCGCGCGCGGCAAGGCCAGCAGCGCGGAGGAGCGGATCTCCTGCGCGTCCTTGAACGAGGTGACCAGCATCGCGTACAGCGGCAGCAGGAAGAACGCGGCGGCCAGCGCCAGCACGGCGTAGACCAGCAGGCGGCCCACGGAAGGGAAAAGCGAGGGCAAAGGCGTGGGTTTAGTGCTCATGGGGTTTGCTCCGCAGTTCGCTGTACAGGTAGGGCACCACCAGCGCCGCCACGGTGGCCAGCATCATGGTGGCGCTGGCCGCGCCCAGGCCGATCTGCCCGCGCGAGAACGACATGGTGTACATGAAGGTGGCTGGCACGTCGGTGGCGAAGCCCGGCCCGCCCGCCGTGAGCGCCATCACCAGGTCGAAGCTCTTGATCGCCAGGTGCGACAGCACCATGAGCGTGGAGAAGAACACGGGCCGCAGCGCGGGCAGCACGATGCGCCAGTAGATGCGCGGCAGCGAGGCGCCATCGACCTGCGCGGCCCGGATGATGCTGTCGTCGATGCCGCGCAGCCCCGCGAGGAACAGCGCCATGGCGAAGCCCGCGCTCTGCCAGATGCCCGCGATCACCACGCAGTAGATGGCCATGTCGGTGTCAACCAGCCAGCCGAACTCGAAATGCGGAAAGCCCCAGCCGCGCACCATGGCCTCCAGGCCCAGGCCGGGGTTGAGCAGCCACTTCCAGGCCGTGCCCGTGACCACGAACGACAGCGCCATGGGGTACAGGTAGATGGTGCGCAGCGCGCCCTCGGCGCGGATCCGCTGGTCCAGCAGCACGGCCAGCGCCACGCCGATGGCGAGCGACCCGCCCACGTAGCCCGCACCGAAGATGCCGAGGTTCTTGAGCGCCACCCACCAGCGGTCCATGGCCCACAGGTGCTCGTACTGCGCCAGGCCCGCCCACTCGTAGCTGGGCAGCATGCGCGATGCGGTGAAGCTGAGCACGCCGTTCCAGACCATCAGGCCGTAGATGAAGGCGAAGCCGAGCACGAAGGCCGGTGCCACCACCAGCCGGGGCAGCCATGCTTCAAAGGGGTTCTTGACGATCATGGCCGCGAAAATCGTTGTGCATGGGATTGCATGGAAAAAAACGGGGGGCGCGCACCCGGCGCCCCCCAAAGGAACAAAGTGACCTCTGACTAACTCGCTAACTCGCTATCGCACTCACCACCAGACCTCGTACTGCACGCCCACCAGCGTGCGCGAGGTCTTGCCATTGGCACCGAAGCTGCCCGCGTTCGCCGCGGCGGCGGCCTGGTTCCAGTTGGCCTTGGTGACGTACAGCCGCAGCTCGGGGCGCGACCAGAAGTCCTCCGACAGGGCCAGCGCACCGGCCAGCGTGACCTTGGACAGGCGCTGGTCGGGCCCCGTGTTGCCCTTGCGCGTGGTGGTGGACAGCTCGGCCAGGCCCTTGAAGTGCTGGGTGAACGCATACGAGCCGCGCCCGCCCAGGGAGAAGTCCTTGGTTTCCACGCCCGTGACGTCGGCCTTGTTGGTCTGGTAGGCGATCAGCGCCTGGCCGCCGAACGCGCCGAACTGCCAGTTCACCGAGTCCGCGATGCGCGTGGCGCGCCGGCCCGCGCTCGTGCCGTCGATGGACTCGAACTCCCCGTCGATGCGCGCATGGCCGCGCGAGGTCTGCAGGTACAGCGCGTTGTTCATGCCGGGCAGCAGGAAGTCCTTCTGGTTGTGCAGCAGCGAGACGCCCGAGCCCGAGCCGCCGTTGACCTGACCCGAGCCCCCCACCGCCGTCAGCAGCACGCGCAGCGTGCCGCCGGGGTTGGTGTGGATATCGGACAGGTCGGCGTTGAGGCGGTGCGCCTTCACGTCGCCGGGCAGGCCGTGGTCGAACTTATCGCCCGAGAACACGCCCACGCCCAGCTTCATGCCGGCGATGGGCAGGTCGGTCATGCCCGCGCCCACGTTGTCGCCGTAGTTCAGCAGGAAGTTGTCGACGATGTGCACGTCCTGCAGGCGCAGGCGGCGCTGGCCAGCCCAGAACTTGGCCTCGGGCGCGAACGGGAAGCCGCTCATCTCCACGAAGGCCTGCTCGGTGCTGATGTCGCCGCTGCCCCACTTGGCGGGCATGTAGTTCACCTTCCACTGGATGCCGTTGGCCTCGAAGCCGCGGGCGAAGTTGACTTCGATGCCGTTGTCGCCCTCGTTGCCCAGGCGGAATTTCTGCAACTCGCCGCCCAGCGAGAGGTTGCCCTTCACGCCGTCCTGCGGGTTGAACACCGGGCCGCCGCGCGAATAGCCGCTCAGCTCGAAGCCTGCCACGTCCATGGCGTAGGCGCCATTCGCGCATGCGGCGGCCAAAGCCACCGCCGCAAGGCGGTTTCTTTTCATCATGATGGGTCTCCCTCGGGGTTTATTGGGTCTTGGCAGCGGCCGCGATCTTCTTGACCGCGTCGTTCACGCTCACCTTGTCGTCATTCCAGAACTGGCTGACCACGTCCTTGATCGCGCCTTCGGTGGCGGGCGCCACCGCCATGCCGTGGGCCACGCTGGGCACCAGGCCGCCGCTCTTGGCGGTGTCGGAGAAGTCCTTGGCAGACAGCTTGGCGCAGTCGTCGAACTTGTCCATCTTCTGGCCCGTGCGCACCGGGATCGAGCCCTTGTTGAGGTTGAACACCTCCTGGAACTCGGGGCTCATGATCGCGCTGGCCAGGTCGCTCTGCGCCTTCTGCGCCGCGGGGTCCTTGAGCTTGAAGAGGATGAACGAATCCACGTTGAACGTGAACGCCGAGGCCGTGCCCGGCGCAGCCGCGCACAGGAAGTCCTTGCCCGGCGCCTTGCCCGCCGCGATGAACTCGCCCTTGGCCCAGTCGCCCATGAGCTGGAAGCCCGCCTTGCCCTGGATCAGCATGGCCGTGGCCAGGTTCCAGTCGCGGCCCGGCGCGCCGGGGTCGGTGTAGGCCTTGATGCGGCGGAAGGTCTCGAACGACTTCTTCATGGTGTCGCTGGTCAGCGCCTTGCCGTCGAGCTTCACGAAAGCGTCCTGGTAGAACTTGGGGCCGCCCACGCCGAGCACCACCGATTCAAACGTGGTGAAGTCCTGCCAGTTCTGGCCGCCGTGCGCCACGGGCACCAGGCCCGCGGCCTTGAGCTTGTCGGCGGCGGCGAAGAACTCGTCCCAAGTCTTGGGCATGGCCGCCACGCCCGCCTTCTTGAGCGCGTCGGCGCTGGCCCAGAGCCAGTTGACGCGGTGCACGTTGACCGGCGCCGCCACGTAGCTGCCCTTGTACTTCATCACGTCGGCCACGACCTTGGGTAGCGCCTCGTCCCACTTCTCGGACTTCGCCAGCGCGTCCATGTTGGCCAGCACACCCTCGGACGCCCATTCCTGGATCGCCGGGCCCTTGACCTGCGCGGCCGAGGGCGGGTTGCCCGAGATGACGCGGCTCTTGAGCACCGTCATCGCGCTGTCGCCGCCGCCGCCGGCCACGGCGAAGTCACGCCACGTGTGGCCCTTGGCCTGCATGATCTTCTTGAGCTCGGCGGCCGACTTGGCCTCGCCGCCCGACGTCCAGTAGTGCAGGACCTCGACCTCCCCGGCGCTGGCGCATGCCGCCGCCGCCAGGCACACCGCGACCGCGGCGATTTTTGTCAACTTCCCCATACCCTTGATCTCCTCGTTGTGTGATTGTGTGAACCCGGTTGCGCGCCGCGATGCCGGTACCATCCAGCGCAGGCGGTACTTTAATTACAATAATTAATTGTTCGATCGGGGGTTTCCCTGAGTTTCACCGAATAGCACCCACAGGCCGTTTGATATGCTCAATCCCATGGCCACGCTACTCATTGTCGAAGACGACGCCCTGCTGCTCGACGCGCTGGCCGGCCAGCTCAAGCAACTCGGTTACGGCGTCTGCACGGCGGGCAGCGTGCCGCAGGCGCGGGCGCTGCTGCAGGCGCAGGCGGTGGACGGCATCCTGCTCGACCTGGGCCTGCCCGGGGCCGACGGCATGGAGCTGCTGACCTGGGCGCGCGCCCACATCGCGGGCCTGCCGGTGCTGATCCTCACCGCGCGCGACGGCGTGGAGGACCGCGTGCTGGGCCTGAACGCCGGGGCCGACGACTACCTCACCAAGCCCTTCAACATGCAGGAGCTGCAGGCGCGCCTGCAGGCCATGCTGCGCCGCGCGCGCCAGCCCGCCTTCACGCAGGGCAGCAGCGCGGCGGGTGCGCCCGGCACCACCATCGGCCCGCTGCAGCTCGACCACGCGGGCCGCGCCGCGCTGCTGGACGGCGAGCCGCTGGACCTCACGCAGCGCGAATGGGAGCTGCTGGAGCTGCTGGCCACGCGCTGCGGCGAGGTGGTCACGCGCGACGACGTGCTCGCCGCCTGGCGCGCGAGCCCGCCCGAGCCGGGGCAGACCGCCGCGCCACTCAACTCCAACGCGCTCGAGGTGTACGTGCACCGCCTGCGCAGGAAGCTCGATCCCTCCCCGCTGAACATCCGCAACATCCGGGGCCTGGGCTACATGCTCGCCAAGCCGTAGCTAGCACCATGCGGCAGGTCTCCCTCCAGCGCAAGCTGCTGCTGTGGCTGCTGCTGCCGCAGCTCGTGCTGTGGCTGTCGGGCGGCTTCCTGGCCTGGCGCGTGGCGCTGCAGAACGGCGAGAAGGGCATCGACCAGACGCTGACCCAGTCCGTGCGCGCGCTCGCGCGCCAGATCAAGCCCATCGGCGACGGGCTGCTGGTGGACTTCCCCAAGGCCGCGCAGGACATCCTCGAGCAGGACCCGACCGACCCCGTGACCTACATGGTGTCCTCCCCGCCGGGCCGCTTCCTGCTGGGCAACGCGCAGTTGCCCGCGCCGCCGCCCGTGGAGGTGCGCGTGGGCGAGCCCTTCCTGTACCGCGCGCGGCTGGACAACCGCACCGTGCGCGTGGCCCTGCTCGACGTGGACTACGGCACGCACGAGACCCGCCAGACGCTGCGCGTGCAGGTGGCCCAGAGCCTCGCGGTGCGCGAGCGCATCGCGCAGGAGCTGCTGTCGCAGATGCTGCTGCCCGTGGGCCTGATGGGCCTGGCGCTGAGCGCGCTGGTCTACGCGGGCGTGCTGCGCGGCCTGCAGCCGCTCAAGCGCCTGGAGGCGCAGATCGAGCAGGCGGGCGCGCGCGCGCACGGCGGCACCGCGCCCCAGCTGCTGCCCATCGAGCTCACGGCCACGCCGCAGGAGGTGTATTCGCTGGCCAGCACCATCAACCGCCTGCTCGACGCCATGGCGCGCGGCCAGCAGAAGGAAAAGCGCTTCCTCAACGACGCCGCGCACCAACTGCGCACGCCGCTGGCCGGGCTCATCGGCCAGGCCGAGCTGGCCCTGCACGAGAGCCAGGAGCCCGCGGTGCGCGAGCGCCTGCAGAAGGTGCTGTCCGCCGCGCAGCGCAGCGCCCACCTGGTGCACCAGCTGCTGCAGCTGGCGCGCTCCGAGTCGAACGTGGACATGCAGGCCATCGACCTGGCCGCGCTCGCGCGCGAGGTGGCGCGTGAATGGGCTGGCCGCGCGCCCGCGCAGGGCATGGACCTGGGCTACGAGGGCGAGGAAAGCCTGGTGGTGCAGGGCCAGCCGCTGCTGCTGCGCGAGGCGCTGAACAACCTCATTGACAACGCCCTGCACTACGCGGGCGAAGGCGCCACGGTCACCGTGCGGGTCGCCGCCCAGCCCGGCCCATGGGCCCTGCTGGCCGTGGAGGACGACGGCCCCGGCGTGCCGCCCGCGCACCTCGCGGACCTGTTCGCGCGCTTCTGGCGCGGCTCGGACAAGGCCGGCGGCTGCGGGCTGGGCCTGTCCATCGTGGAGGAGATCGCGCTGCGCCACGGCGGCCAGACGGTGGCCGAGAACCTGGCGCCGCGCGGCCTGCGCGTGGGCCTGCGGCTGCTCAAGCAGCCAGGATGAGCTGCTCCAGCTTCACCGCGTCCGCCGCGAACGCGCGGATGCCCTCGGCCAGCTTCTCCGTGGCCATCGCGTCCTCGTTGAGCGCGTAGCGGAAGCCCGGCTCGTCGTAGTTCACGGCGGGCAGGTCCATGGCCTTCGCCGCCCCGGCGTCCAGCGCGCGCTGGACGGGCGCGTCGCTCGCGGCCAGCTGGGCCAGCAGCTCGGGGGCGATGGTGAGCAGGTCGCAGCCCGCGAGCGCCGCGATCTGGCCCACGTTGCGAAAGCTCGCGCCCATCACCTCGGTGGCGATGCCGAAGTGCTTGTAGTGGTTGTAGATCTGCGCCACGGACTGCACGCCGGGGTCGTTGGCGCCCGCGCGCGCGGCCTCGTCCCAGGTGCTGCCCGCCTGCTTCTTGTACCAGTCGTAGATGCGGCCCACGAAGGGCGAGATGAGCTGCACCTTGGCCTGGCCGCAGGCCACGGCCTGCGCGAACGAGAACAGCAGCGTGAGGTTGGTGTGGATGCCCTTGCGCTCCAGCGCCTCGGCGGCCTGGATGCCCTCCCAGGTGGCGGCGATCTTGATGAGCACGCGGCCGGTGTCGATGCCCTCGGCCTGGTACAGCTCGATCAGGCGCTCGGCCCGCGTGATGGTGGCGCTGGCGTCGAAGCTCAGGCGCGCATCCACCTCGGTGGAGACGCGGCCCGGAATGGTGGCCAGGATCTCGCGGCCGAAGCGCACCAGCAGGCGGTCGATGACCTCGTCCATGGCCCGGCCGCGAAAGCGCGCCACCGTCTCCTGCAGCAGCGGCGCGTACTCGGGCTTTTGCACGGCCTTGAGGATCAGCGACGGGTTGGTGGTGGCGTCCTGGGGCTGGAACTGCGCCAGTTGCCGGAAGTCGCCGGTGTCGGCGACCACGGTGGTGAACTGTTTGAGGGCGTCGAGTTGGTTCATGCGGGCATTATTGCCGCATCGCCCTCCGCAGGGCCTGGGGCTGGAACCCAGTTACAGTACGAGAGACCATGCTCGACCGCATCACCGCCTCGCTCCCCTCCCTCGCGCCCGCCGAGCAGCGCGTGGCCCGCCTGGTGCTGGCCGACCCGCGCGCCTTCGCGCGCCAGCCGGTGCGCGAGCTGGCCGAGCGCGCGCACGTGAGCAAGCCCACGGTGGTGCGCTTTTGCCGCAGCATGGGCTACGACGGGCTGGCGGACTTCAAGCTCAAGCTCGCGGGCAGCGTGAGCGAGGGCGTGCCCTTCATCCACCGCAGCGTGGATGCCGACGACAAGACCGGCGACGTGCTCGTGAAGGTGGTGGACAACGCCGTGGCCGCCTTCCTGCAGTACCGCAACGCGGCCAGCACGGGGGCGCTGGAGCGCGCGGCCGAGGCCATCGCCGCCACGTGGAAGACGGGCCACCGCATCGAGTTCTACGGCGTGGGCAACTCGGGCATCGTGGCGCAGGACGCGCAGCACAAGTTCTTCCGCCTGGGCGTGACCAGCATCGCCACCAGCGACGGCCACATGCAGGTGATGAGCGCCACGCTGCTCGGCCCGGGCGACTGCTTGGTGATCGTGTCGAACTCGGGCCGCACGCGCGACCTGATGGACGCGGCCGACATTGCGCGCAAGAACGGCGCCACAACAATAGCCATCACCGCCAGCGGCTCGCCGCTGGCCAGCACCTGCCACATCCACCTGGCAGCCGACCACCCCGAGGGCTACGACCGCTACAGCCCCATGGTGTCGCGGCTCATGCACCTGCTCATCATCGATGTGCTGGCCACCTGCGTGGCGCTGCGCATCGGCAGCCCGCTGCAGCCCATCCTGCAGCAGATGAAGGAAAACCTGCGGGCCAAGCGCTACGCCTGACCCGGGTAGCGGCGCAGCAGCAGCGAAGCGTTCACGCCGCCAAAGCCGAAGCCGTTGACCAGCGCGTGCTCCATGGCCATGGCCCGCGCGCCGCGCGCCACCAGGTCGATGCCCTCGGCCAGCGGGTCGGGCTCCACCAGGTTGAGCGTGGCGGGCGCCACCTGGTCGCGCAGCGCCAGCACCGTGAAGATGGCCGCCACCGCCCCGGCCGCACCCAGCAGGTGGCCCGTGGCGGACTTGGTGGAGCTCACGGCCACGCCGCCGCCCGTGCCGAACAAACGGCGGATCGCGGCCAGCTCGCCCCGGTCGCCCACGAACGTGGAGGTGGCGTGCGCGTTCAGGTACTGCACCCGGGCGGGCGCGATGCCCGCCATGGCCAGCGCCTGCGCCATGCTGCGGCGCGCGCCGTCGCCGTCCTCGGGCCCGGCGGTGATGTGGAAGGCGTCGGCCGAGGTGCCGTAGCCCGCCACCTCGGCCAGCGGCACGGCGCCGCGCGCGAGCGCGTGGTCCAGCGATTCGAGCACCAGCGCCCCCGCGCCCTCGCCCATCACGAAGCCGTCGCGCCCCACGTCGAACGGGCGCGATGCCGCGCGCGGGCGGCCGTTGTAGCCCGTGGACAGCGCCTTGGCCGCCGCGAAGGCGCCCAGGCTCACGCGGTCGATGGCAGCCTCGGTGCCGCCGCACAGCGCCACGTCGGCCTCGCCCGAGCGGATCAGCCGCAGCCCGTCGCCCACCGCCTGCACGCTGGCCGCGCAGGCGGTGACGGGCGCGCCCAGCGGCCCCTTGAGCCCATGGCGGATCGAGACGTGCCCGGCCGCCAGGTTGACGAGGAAGGACGGCACGGTGAACGGCGAGAGCCGCTGCGCGCCCCGGCTGTCCGTGGTGCGCACGGCCTGCGCGATGGCGCCGAAGCCGCCGATGCCCGAGGCGATGATGCAGGCCGTGCGCTCGCGGGCGTGCTCGTCCCCGGGCGGCCAACCCGCCTGGGCCAGCGCCTGGGCCGCCGCGTCGAGCGCGAGGGGGATGAAGCGGTCCATCTTGCGCAACTCCTTGGGCGGCGCCACGGCGTCGATGTCCCAGCCGCCCTCTGGATCCTGCGCGAGGCTGGGCACCAGGCCCGCCACCTGCGCGGGCACGTCGGGCGCCAGGCCCTCTGGCAGGCGCACGAGGCCCGAGGCGCCCGCGCGCAGCCGCTGCCAGCACAGCTCCACGCCGCGCCCCAGCGGCGAGACCAGCCCCATGCCGGTGATGACCACACGCTGACCTTTGTCCATTGCAGACCCCTTGCCGCACCCGGCATTTATGATGATGGCCGTCATCATAAATTGGTTTTGATGATGCATGCAATCAATGAGGCGAGCACATGAAAGTCTCCAAGGCCCAGGCCGCGCAGAACCGGCAGGACATCCTGGAAGCCGCCGCCCGGCTGTACCGCGAGCACGGCCTCGCGGGCGTGGGCGTGGCCGAGGTCACGCGCGGCGCGGGGCTCACGCACGGCGGGCTGTACCGCCATTTCGAGTCGAAGGACGCGCTGGTGCGCGAGGCCTGCGCACGCGCGTTCGACTGGTCGCCTGGACTGCAGGATGAGGACCAGGGCGACGGCCTCGCCGCCCGCGTGCGGGCCTACCTGTCGCCCCGGCACCGCGACAACCCTGGCGAGGGCTGCCCCGTGGCCGCGCTGGCCGCGGACGTGGCGCGCGCGGGCGGCGAGCTGTCGGCCGTGTTCGCGCAGGGGGCGGAGCGCAACATCACCCGCTTCGCGCGGGCCATCGGCGGGCTGGGGGAGGACGAGGCGCCCAGCGCCGCGCAGCGGGCCGAGGCCATCGCCACGCTGGGCGCCATGGTCGGCGCGCTGGTGCTGGCGCGCGCCACGGCGGCCGCCGATCCGGCGCTGTCGGATGAAATCCTGGAAACGATGCGCACCCACCTGACCGCGCCGCAGCCTGGGCGGCAGGTGGGAGAGCTATGAAATAAGGAGCTGATTGCGCTTTCTACTACTCGTTTTCAGATGGTTTTCCCTCTGAAAACAAGGTATAGCAAGCGCGAGCAGCTCACTTTTTTGAAGTTACCGCCCGTAGGTGGACGTGAACGTGGCCTTGGCGAGGGTGTTCGCGTTGACCATGAAACCGGCCAGCGCCGCCGAGGCGTCGTCGGGAATGTCCAGCCGCTCCACCGACAGCGCGTGCACGGTGAACACGTAGCGGTGCGGCTTGTCGCCCGGCGGCGGGCACACGCCGCCCCAGGCGTAGATGCCGTAGTCGTTGCGGATGTGGCGCGCGGGCGCGGGCAGCGCCGCGCCGCCCTTGGCGCCCGCGCCGGGCGCGAGGGACGTGGCGCTGGCGGGCAGATCCACCACGAACCAGTGCCACCAGCCCGAGCCCGTGGGTGCGTCGGGGTCGTACACGGTGAGCGCGAAGCCCTTCGTGCCCTCGGGCGCGCCGCGCCACTGCAGCGCGGGCGATTCGTTGCGGCCCGAGCAGCCGAAGCCGTCAAACTCGAAGTGCTGGGGGATGCTGCCGCCGCTCGGGATGTCGGGGCTGGAGAGAACGAAGCCGGTCATACGGGTCTCCTGTGGAACAAACTCAAATGCGCCCTTCCTCCACCGCATGGCAGGCGATGCGGATGCCGCCGATGGAGCGCAGCTGCGGCCGCTCCGTGCGGCAGCGCTCGTTGGCGTGCGGGCAGCGCGGGTTGAAGGCGCAGCCGGGCGGGGGGTTGAGCGGGTTGGGCACCTCGCCCTGCACCGGCGTGCGTGCGCGGCCGGTGTCGTGCATCTTGGGGATGGCGTCGAGCAGCATGCGCGTGTAAGGGTGGCGCGGGCGCTCGAACAATGCGTGCTTGCCCGCCAGCTCCACCAGGCGGCCCAGGTACATCACGCCCACCTGGTCGCTCACGTGGCGCACCACAGCGAGGTTGTGGCTGATGAACAGGTAGGTCAGGCGGCGCTCGCGCTGCAGGCGCTTCATGATGTTGAGCACCTGCGCCTGCACGCTCACGTCGAGCGCGCTCGTGGGCTCGTCGCACACGAGGAACTCGGGCTCGGTGGCCAGCGCCCGCGCAATGGAGATGCGCTGGCGCTGCCCGCCCGAGAACTGGTGCGGGTACTTGGCCATGTCCTGCGCGGACAGGCCCACGGACTGCAGCAGCTCGCCCACGCGGGTTTTCAGCTCCGCCTTGCCGGTGATGAGGCCGTGCTCGCGCAGCGGCTCGCCGACGATGTCCTCCACCAGCCAGCGCGGGTTCAGGCTCGCATACGGGTCCTGGAAGATCATCTGGATGCGGCGGCGCATGGCGCGCGCATCGCGCTGCTGGAAGGCCGCGTGCGCGTCCTGCCCATCGAAGGTGAAGCCGCCGCGCGTGGGCGCGTACAGGCCCACGAGCAGCCGCGCCACGGTGCTCTTGCCGCAGCCCGATTCGCCCACGAGGGCCAGGGTCTGGCCGCGCTCGATCTCGAAGCCCACGCCGTCCACCGCGTGCAGCAGCGCGCGCGGCTTGCGCTCGATCACGCGGTTGAGCCAGGGGGCGGAGACGTCGAAGGTCTTGGCCAGGTCGTGCGCCCGCACCAGGGGCTGGGGCGTTGCGGTCATGCGGCCACCCCGCTCGCCGGGTCGTGCAGCCAGCACGCGGCCCGGGTGGCGCCCGCGGGGATCAGCTCGGGGCGCACGGTGCGGCAGCGCTCGTGGAAGCCGCGCGGGCAGCGCGGGTTGAACGCGCAGCCGGGCGGAATGGCCGTGAGGCGCGGCATGGCGCCGTCGATCTGGTAGAGCTCGTCGCGTTCGGATTCCATGTCGGGAATGGCCGCCATCAGCCCGGCGGTGTACGGGTGGGCGGGGTGGTTGATGACCTCGTGCACGGGGCCGATCTCGGCGATGCGGCCCGCGTACATCACGGCCACGCGGTCGCAGGTCTCGGCGATCACGCCCATGTCGTGCGTGATGAGCATGACGGCCGCGCCGCGCGTCTTGCAGATGCTCTTGAGCAGCTGGATGATCTGCGCCTGGATGGACACGTCGAGCGCCGTGGTGGGCTCGTCGGCCACGATGAGCTGCGGCTCGGCCGCGAGCGCCAGGGCGATCACCACGCGCTGGCGCATGCCGCCCGAGAACTGGTGCGGGTAGTGGTCCACGCGCTGCTCGGCGGCGGGGATGCCCGTGTCCTTGAGCAGGGCGACGGCGCGCCGGCGCGCCTCGGCCGCGTTCACGGGCAGGTGGGTCTGGATGGTTTCGACGAGCTGCTGGCCCACCGTGTACAGCGGGTTGAGCGAGGTGAGCGGGTCCTGGAAGATGGCGCCGATGCGCCGCCCCCGGATGTGGCGCATCTGCTCGTGCGGCAGGTGGTCGATGCGCTGGCCTTCGAGTCGGATCTCGCCCGAGGCCACGCGCCCCGGCGGCTCCAGCAGGCCGATGATGGCCGCGCCCGTGAGCGACTTGCCCGCGCCCGATTCGCCCACCACGCCGAGGATCTCGCCCGGCGCGATGGAAAACGAGATACCGTCCAGCGCGCGCAGCGTGCCGCGGCGGCCCGGGAATTCGACGACGAGGTTTTCGACTTCTAGAAGGCTCATATCAGCGCAGCCGTGGGTTCAGCGCATCGCGCAGCCAGTCGCCCAGCAAATTCACGGACAGCGCGATCAGCACCAGCATGATGCCGGGGAAGATGGTGATCCACCATTCGCCCGAGAACAAATAGTCGTTGCCCACGCGGATCAGCGTGCCCAGCGACGGCGAGGTGGGCGGCGCGCCCACGCCGAGGAAAGAGAGCGTGGCCTCGGTGATGATGGCCGTGGCCACCTGGATGGTGGCCAGCACCAGCACCGGGCCCATCACGTTGGGCAGCACATGGCGGCGCATGATGCGCAGGGAGGAGACGCCCGTGACGCGCGCGGCCTGCACGTATTCCTTGTTGCGCTCCACCAGCGTGCTGCCGCGCACGGTGCGCGCGTACTGCACCCAGCCCGTGAGCGCGATGGACAGGATCAGCACGCCGAACGCCAGCGACTCGGGCGCATTCGGAAAGACCGCGCGCCCCACGCCCGCGATCAGCAGGGCCACGAGGATGGCGGGGAAGGACAGCACCACGTCGCACAGGCGCATGAGCACCCCGTCCACCCAGCCGCCGCGAAAGCCCGCGAGCAGCCCCAGCGCCACGCCCATCACCACCGACAGCAGCACCGAGGCCACGCCCACGACCAGCGAGATGCGCGCGCCGTAGATCAGCGCCGAGAGGATGTCGCGGCCCTGGTCGTCGGTGCCCAGCAGGTACTTGGCGCTGCCCTCGGGCGCCCACGCGGGCGGCAGGCGCGCGTCGCTCAGTTCGAGCGTGGACAGGTCGAACGGGTTGTGCGGCGCCACCCAGCCCGCGAACACGGAGCAGAACACGCACACGGCCGCGATGAAGGCCGCGGCCATGGCCACGGGCGAGGTGCGGAAGCTGTAGCCGACGTCGCTGTCGAGCCAGCGGGCAAGGGGGTTTTTCATCGCCGGGCTTTGTAGGTGGGTCACTCGCTGATCGACATCCACTTGAAGGGCATGAAGTCGTCGGCCAATTGCACCAGGCCGACCTTGCGGCTCACGCCCCAGGCCAGCGCCTGCTGGTGCAGCGGCAGGTGGCCCACGTCGGCCGCATGGATCTCGAAGGCCTCGCGGATCATGGCGTTGCGGCGCTCCTTGTCGGTCTCGGACTGGATCTGCTTCGTCAGCTCGTCCACCCTGGGGTTGCAGTACGCGCCCAGGTTGAACTGGCCCGCGCCCTTGCCATCCACGCAGGCCATGAGGGCGTTGAGCGCGTTGTGCGCGTCGTAGGTGGCGGGCGACCAGCCCAGCAGGTAGAAGCTCGTGTCGCGCCGCAGCACCTTGGGGAAGTAGGTGCCCTTCGATTCGGCCACGACGTTGACCTTGACGTTGACGCGCGCCAGGTTGGCCGCCACGGCCTGGCAGATGCGCGCGTCGTTCACGTAGCGGTCGTTGGGGCAGTTGAGCGACACCTCGAAGCCGTTGGGGTAGCCCGCCTCGGCCAGGAGTTTCCTGGCAGCCCGGGGGTCGTAGGGCAGGCGCTTCATGTCGGGCTGGAAGCCGTTGATGCCCGGCCCCACCATCAGCGCCGAGGGGTTGGAGGCGCCGCGCATCACGTTCTTCCTGATGCCCTCGATGTCGATGGCCTGGTAGAAGGCCTTGCGCACGCGCAGGTCCTTGAACGGGTTCTTGCCCTTCACGCTGGAGTAGAGCAGCTCGTCGCGCTGCTGGTCCATGCCGAGGAAGACGGTGCGCAGCTCGGGGCCCGTCACCGCGCGCGTGCGGGGGTTGTTGTTCACGCGCTCGATGTCCTGCACGGGCACGGGCTCCATCACGTCCACCTCGCCCGAGAGCAGGGCCGCGACGCGCGTGGCGTCGTTGGCGATGGGGGTGTAGACGATCTCGGTGGCGTTGCTCTCGTTCGCGCCCCAGTAGCTGCCGTTGCGCGTGAACACGGTGCGCACGCCGGGCTGGCGCTCGCGCAGGCGCCACGGGCCAGTGCCGTTGGCGCGGAACGAGGCGGCGTTCTCGATGCCCCTGCGCCGGTCCACGGGCAGGGTGGCCTGGTGGGCCTCGCACCACGGCTTGCTCATCATGTACACGAGGGTGAGCACGTCGGGCAGGATGGGGTAGGGGCTCTTGGTCTCGATCTCGACCGTGTGGTCGTCGATCTTGCGCACCTCCTTGAAGTCGTTGGTGTAGCTCTTCATGTCCGAGCCCTCGGCCTGCGTGCGCGCCAGCGAGAAGAGCACGTCGTCCGCCGTGAACGGCGTGCCGTCGTGGAAGGTCACGCCCTGGCGCAGCGTGAAGCGCCACACGGTGGGCGAGGTCTGCTGCCACGCGGTGGCGAGCGCGGGCGCCAGGCTCAGGTCCTTGTTGCGGCCCACGAGCGGCTCGTACACGTTGCCGGTCACGCTCAGTTGCAGCGACTCGTTGAGCGAATGCGGGTCCATCGACAGCGCGTCGCCCTGGTTGGCGATGCGGATGGTTTGCGCATGAGCTATTGGATTGATAGCTGCCAGCGCGCACCAGGCAAGCGCCAGAGCCATATTTCTAGAGAAACCCATGCTCGTCCTTTCAGGCAGCGGCCAGGGGCATGGCCTGCTCGACCAGGCTCGCGTGCAGTGCGGCCCCCAGCGGCAGCACCTCGTCGTTGAAGTCGTAGCGGCTGTTGTGCAGGGCCGCGCCGCCGGCGCCGCTGCCCTGCCCCAGCCGCAGGTAGGCGCCGGGCTTGGCCTGCAGCATGAAGGAGAAATCCTCCGCGCCCATGCTGGGCTCCAGGTCGCGCACCACGTTCTCGGCGCCCACCAGCGATTCGGCCACGTCGCCCGCGAAGCGCGCATCGCTCTCGGTGTTGATGGTGGCCGGGTACACGCGCTCGTAGCGCACCGAGGCCGTGGCGCCCAGGCCCAGGGCCACGGCGCTGCACAGCTCCTTGAGCCGGGCCTCCACCATGTCCTGCACCGAGGGGCTGAAGGTGCGCACCGTGCCCACCAGCGTGGCCGTGCCCGGCAGCACGCTGAACGCGCCCAGGTCGCCTGCCTGCATGGCGCACAGGCTGATGACGGCGCTGTCCAGCGGGCGCACGTTGCGCGCCACGATGCTCTGCACCGCCGTGATGATGTGGGCGGACGCGAGCACCACGTCCGTCGTCTGGTACGGGTGCGCGCCATGGCCGCCGCGGCCCGTGACCTCGATGGTGATGCGGTCGGCCGCCGCCATCATGGCGCCCGGGTTGATGCCCACGGTGCCCGAGCGCATCGCGGGCCAGTTGTGCATGGCGTAGACCGACTGCACGGGAAAGCGCTCGAACAGGCCGTCCTCGATCATCACGCGCGCACCGGCGAAGCCCTCCTCGCCGGGCTGGAAGATCAGCACCGCCGTGCCGTCGAAGTCGCGCGTGGCGGCCAGGTAGCGCGCCGCGCCCACGAGCATGGCCGTGTGGCCGTCGTGGCCGCAGCCATGCATCAGCCCGCTCTTGCCAGACTTCCAGGCGAAGTCGTTGTGCTCGGCCATGGGCAGCGCGTCCATGTCGGCGCGCAGGCCGATCATCTGGCCGCTGGACTGCCCGCGCCCGCGCACCACGGCCACCACGCCCGTGCGGCCTATGCCTTCGTGGACCTCGTCCACGCCGCAGAGCTTGAGGGCCTCCACCACGCGCGCGGCCGTGTAGACCTCCTCGAAGCCCAGCTCGGGGTGCGCGTGCAGGTCGCGGCGGAACGCCGTGAGCTCGGGGTGGAACTGCGCGATGTGCGCGAACGCGCGGCCACCGGCCTTCAGACGGGCGCCCTGCATCAGTGTCCCCCTGCCTTGCCCACGCGCAGGCGCGGGTCCACGGCGAAATACAGCAGATCGACCACGAGGTTGATGACCACGAAGATCAGCGCGATCAGGCACAGGTAGGCCGCCATCACGGGGATGTCGGCGAAGGTGACGGCCTGGATGAACAGCAGGCCCATGCCGGGCCACTGGAACACCGTCTCGGTGATGATGGCGAAGGCGATCAGGCCGCCCAATTGCAGGCCCGTGATGGTCATCACCGGCACCAGCGTGTTCTTGAGCGCGTGGCCGAAGTGGATGGCGCGGTCCGTGAGGCCGCGCGCACGGGCGAACTTGATGTAGTCGGTGCGCAGCACCTCCAGCATCTCGGCGCGCACCAGCCGCATGATCAGCGTGAGCTGGAAGATCGCGAGCGTGATGGCCGGCAGCACGATGTGGTGCCAGCCCTTGGCCGTGAGCAGCCCCGTGCTCCACCAGCCGACCTTCACCACGTCGCCCCGCCCGAAGCTCGGGAACCAGCCCAGCGTGACCGAGAACACCAGGATCAGCAGGATGCCGATCAGGAAGGTGGGCAGCGACACGCCGAGCAGCGACAGCGTCATGAACACCTGGCTCGTGAACGTGCCGCGCTTGAGCGCCGCGTACACGCCCATCGGAACGCCGACCGCGAGCGCCAGCACGGCCGCCACCAGCGCCAGCTCCAGCGTGGCCGGGAAGCGCTCGGCGATCAGGCGCGACACCTGGGCGCCCTGGCGCAGGGAGAGGCCGAACTCGCCTTGGGCTGCATTGAGCAGGAAGTGCCAGAACTGCACCACGAAGGACTGGTCCAGCCCCAGCGCGGCGCGCAGGTCGTGGATCTGCTGGGGCGTCGCGTCCTGCCCCAGCAGGAAGACCACCGGATCGCCCACGAACTGGAACAGCATGAAGGAGATGAAGGCGACGGCGACCATCACGATCACCGCCTGGATCAATCGGCGCAGGATGAAGGCAAGCATTCCAATCCACCAAGGAGCGTGGTTCCATGCTAGCAGGAAGGGGGCCGCTCCAGAAAAGCAAAACCCCCTAGAAGGGGGCTCTGCACGGAAGGCGCGAAGGCCTCAGAAGCGGTGGCGCAGGCCCACGGTGATGCCGGAGCGGTTCTTCGCGCCGTTCGCATCCAGCGCATTGTTGGCGCCGCCGCTGACCGAAGTGTGGTCGATGCCGAAGTAGGCGTCGGTGCGCTTGGAGAACGCGTAGTCGGCCACTGCCACCAGGAAGTTGGCGTTGCCGTTGTTCAGGCCGGAAGCCGAGCCCTGCTGCTTGCCGCGGTAGTAGTGCACGCCCAGGTTGAGTTGGTTCGTGGCCTGGTAGCCCACGCCCAGCTGGATCAGCTGGCGCTTGTTGGCATCACCCGCCAGGAAGCCGCCGTTCGACGCGCCCTGCCAGAAGACGTTCAGGATCGCCCCATCCACCGCGTTGCGGAAGCCCTGGACCGTGCTGGTCACCGCGGCGTACTTGGCCTTGTTCAGGCCATAGCCGGCCGACAGGTACCAGGGGCCGGTGCGGTACGAACCGCCCAGCGTCCAGGCATCAACGTCGGTGCCGCCCGGCATCGTGGTGCGCATGTAGCCGCCGCCCACCGCCAGGCCGGTCTTGGCGGGGGCATAGCGCAGATAGCCGCCCACGGTCTTCCAGGTGCCGCTCATGAGCGTGCTGGCCACGTAGGCGGGCACCTGGGCCGCGGAGCCGGGAAGGCCGGCTTCCAGCGCCTTGGTGTCGTTGTTCTCGTCGAAGGAGTACTGCAGCGAGCCCACCAGGCTGCGGTCCGGCGTGGCGAAGGTGTACTTCAGCATGTTGCTGGTGCGCGCGCCCATGGCCATGCCCAGCTCGGGCTTGTAGGCCTCCATGTAGGGCGAGTAGGGGAACGAGGCGTAGGTGCTGGTCACCACGTCGAACAGCACGTTCCACTGGCGGCCGGCCGTCAGGCGGCCATAGGGGGTTTCGAGGCCGATGTTAGCCAGTTGGAAGTACGGCGCGCCGACGGCGGAGTTGCCCGCATCGGCGTCGAAGCGGTTTTCCAGCACCACCAGGGCCTTGGAGCCGCCGCCCAGGTCTTCCGTGACGTTGATGCCCCAGCGGCTTTGCGACATGCCGCCGCCGGTCATCTGGGTCTTGCTGCCGCGGGTCGCTCCCTCGTTGTTGGTGTGGCGCACGGCGGCGTCCACGATCCCCCACAGTTCCACCTTGCTGGTATTGGCGGCCTGCGCCATGGCAGCGCCCGCGCTCCCCAGGGCCAGCGCGGCCAGGATGATGTTCTTCTTTGCGATCATGTGCATGGGTGGTCTCTCTTTTCTTTGCGAGTGGTGAAAACTGCATTCTTAGAAATAGCACCTGGGCGGACAAGCCCGTGCACCCTCCCAGCCACAGGCGTTTTCCCTAGTTCGCTGTTACCTATGCGACTCTGGCCGCGAGCATGCTGCGGGCGAAAAAAAACCGCTGCCCGAAGGCAGCGGTTTTGCGTTTTCATGCAAAGCTGGCATGCGCCAGCCTGGCATTAGAACGTGTGGGTGATGCCCACTTGCAGGCCTTGCTGCGAACCGTTGTCCTTCAGGCCACCGGAACCCAGGGTGTACAGGCTGGCGCCGTCCTTGTTCTTCAGGTAGGCATAGGTGCCGTACACGGAAGTACGCTTGGACAGGCCGTACACATAGCCGACGCCGAACTGGTCAGCCTTGGCCTTGGCGCCTGCGAAGTCGTTTTCATAACGGTCGTAGGCAGCCTTCACCAGGCCGGGGCCCACGGGGGCGGTCAGAGCCAGCATGTAGCCCTTGCGCTTGTTGTCGTTGCCGGAGGCGTTGTAGTTGTCGGAGGTGGACTGGCGATAGCCGGCCAGCACCTTGGCCACGCCCAGGTCATAGGAACCACCCAGGCTCCAGACGCTGATGTCGCCGTTGACGGAAGAGAAAGCGCCCTTGCTCAGGCGCTCCAGGCCCAGGCCCAGGCTCAGGGGGCCGTTGTCATAGGTCAGGCCAGCGCCCAGGTAGCGGCTGCCACCGTTGTCGCCAGAGATTTCGCCGAAGCTGTAGTTCACAGCAGCCTTGAAGCCGGACAGGTTGGGCGACACGTAGGTGATGGCGTTGCTCACGCGCTGGTTGGTCGTCACGGCGCCGGAGTTGGTCGTGCCGGCGTCCACCACGCCACCATCGGCCCACACGCGGGACTGGGCCAGACCCACGCTGCCGAACACGTCGTAGCGAGCGGTCGCGTTGTAGGCTGCGGTCAGTTCACGACCCAAGCGCACTTCGCCGAAGCCGCCTTCCAGGCCCACGGTGGAGTTACGCTTGAAGGCAAAGCCGTCGCCAGCCTTGGCACCGGCGTAGCCGGAAGCGCCGTCGCCGTTGTCGAGGTTGAAGCCGCCTTCCAGCTTGAAGTTGGCCTTCAGGCCGCCACCGAGGTCTTCCACGCCGCGGAAACCGACGCGGCTGGTCAGTTGGTTACCCGAGGTCAGGCCGGTCCAGTTGCTCTTGCCGTTGATGTAGGTCACGCCAGCGTCGGCAACGCCGTACAGGGTCACAGAGGATTGGGCCATTGCGGCGCCGGAAGCGGCCAGCACTGCCAGGGCAATCAGGGATTTTTTCATTGCGAGTTACTCCAAGGTTTAACAGAGGGCACCGGCGGGTAATTAGGGGGGTGCAGCACCTTACTTATGTAAATGTCCCGCCGATCCCGGGCCAACCTCCTGGTGGGGAAGTTGCGTCTATTGCACCAGACGCGGCGGGGTTTCGCAAAGAAATTCCCGCACAATGGCGCCGATCGGCAATTTCCGTTGCTGTGCTGCAACACAGCAATCCGGGCATGCACCAGAGGGTTTCCCCGGGTGCGGGCTTGTCTCACGTCAACACCCGCTTATATACCGCTTCCTGCGGCTTTTGCCGCGATGTCACCGCTTCACAAGGCAACCATGGATTCGCTACTGACGACGGCCGACGCCGCGCTGCGCACCCTGTTCGCACGGCCCCGCGCACACGAAACCTCCCCGGCCCAGGCCTGCCCGCAGCCCGATCTGGCCGATGCCGAGCGCCGCCTGAGCGGTGCATTGATGCGCGTCAACCATGTGGGAGAAGTGTGTGCCCAGGCGCTGTACCTGGCCCAGGCCGCCGTGACGCGCGACGCGCAGTTGCGCGTCCACCTGTTGGAAGCCGCCCGCGAGGAGACCGACCACCTCGCCTGGACCCGCGAGCGCCTGGACGCCCTGGGCAGCCGCCCGAGCCTGCTCAACCCCCTGTGGTTCGCGGGCGCGTTCGCCATCGGGCTGGCGGCGGCCAGGATCAGCGACCGCGCGAGCCTGGGCTTCGTGGTGGAGACGGAGCGCCAGGTGTCCGCGCACCTGCAGGGCCACCTCGGGCGCCTGCCCGAGGCCGACCTGGCCTCGCGCGCCGTGGTGGCGCGCATGAAGGACGACGAGGAACGCCACGCCACCCAGGCGCAGACCGCGGGCGCGCAGGAGCTGCCGCCCGCCGCCAAGGCCCTGATGCGGGCCGCCGCCAAGGTGATGACGGCGACGGCACACTACCTATAAATAAGAAGGCTCAGGCTTCGACGATCTCGAAGCCGGTCGTGATCTCGGCCGTCTTGCCCAGCATGATGCTGGCCGAGCAGTATTTGTCGTGGCTCATCGCGATCGCGCGCTCCACGGCGGCGCCCGGGATGCCCTTGCCGGTGACGGTGAACTGCATATGGATCTTGGTGAACACCTTGGGGTCGGCGTCCGCGCGCTCCGAGGTGAGCTTGACGCTGCAGCCGCGCACATCGTGCCGGCCGCGCTTGAGGATCAGCACCACGTCGTAGGCCGTGCAGCCGCCCGTGCCGGCCAGCACGGTCTCCATGGGGCGCGGCGCGAGGTTCTGGCCGCCGTTGGCCGGGTTGGCCGCATCGGGGGCGCCGTCCATGGCCAGGACGTGGCCGCTGCCCGTTTCCGCCACGAAGCCCATGCCCGAGCGCGTGCCGCTCGCACCGGTCCAGCTGACTGTGCATTCCATAAAAAACCTCGTGAATTGAATAAAAGTGAACGGAGATTCGATTTTGCTGCAACGCAGCATCCATTGCGCTACAATGGTCCCATGCGCAACACACTGCGCTCCGATTGTCTCCTCCACCTCCTCTAACGGTGGATTCAGCCCCGGGCCTCACGGCCTGGGGCTTTTTTTTGCCCACTTTTTTTGCCCACAATGGCAACCCTATGACAGCGCACACCCTCTCCCCCGCCGACTACCTCAAGAAGATCCTCACGGCGCGCGTCTACGACGTGGCCGTCGAGTCGGACTTGCAGCCCGCGCGCGCGCTGAGCCGCCGCCTGCACAACAAGGTGCTCTTGAAGCGCGAGGACCAGCAGCAGGTGTTCAGCTTCAAGCTGCGCGGCGCCTACAACAAGATGGCACAGCTGCCGCCCGAGCAGTTGCAAAAGGGGGTGATCTGCGCCTCGGCGGGCAACCACGCCCAGGGCGTGGCCATGAGCGCGCGCAAGCTCGGCACGCGCGCCGTGATCGTGATGCCCACGACCACGCCGCAGGTGAAGATCGACGCCGTGCAGGCCCTGGGCGGCGAGGTGGTGCTGGCGGGCGAGAGCTTCACCGACGCCTACCAGCACTCGCTCCAGCTTCAGCAGGAGCAGGGCCTGACCTTCGTGCACCCCTTCGACGACCCGGACGTGATCGCGGGCCAGGGCACCATCGCCATGGAGATCCTGCGCCAGCTCCAGAGCCTGGGCAGCCAGCAGCTCGACGCGGTGTTCGTCGCCATCGGCGGCGGCGGGCTCATCAGCGGCGTGGCCAACTACATCAAGGCCGTGCGGCCCGAGATCAAGGTGATCGGCGTGCAGATGAACGACTCCGACGCCATGGCCCAGTCGGTGCGCGCGCACGAGCGCGTGACGCTCCCCGACGTGGGCCTGTTCTCCGACGGCACGGCCGTCAAGCTCGTGGGCGAGGAGACCTTCCGCGTGGCGCACGACCTCGTGGACGACTACGTGATCGTCGATACCGACGCCGTCTGCGCCGCGATCAAGGACGTGTTCGTGGACACGCGCAGCATCGTCGAGCCCGCGGGCGCGCTCGCCGTAGCCGCCATCAAGCAGTACGTGGCCCGGCACAAGACCAAAGGCGAGACCTACGCCGCCATCCTCTGCGGCGCGAACATGAACTTCGACCGCCTGCGCTTCGTGGCCGAGCGTGCCGAGGTGGGCGAGGAGCGCGAGGCGCTGCTGGCCGTCACCATCCCCGAGGAGCGCGGCAGCTTCAAGCGCTTCTGCGAGGTGGTGGGCCAACTGCCCGGCGGCCCGCGCAACGTGACCGAGTTCAACTACCGCATCAGCGACGCGGCGCGCGCCCACGTGTTCGTGGGCCTGACCACGCACGGCAGGGGCGAATCTGAAAAGCTCGCCAAGACCTTCCAGCGCCAGGGCTTCGAGGCGCTGGACCTCACGCAGGACGAGCTCGCCAAGGAGCACCTGCGCCACCTCGTGGGCGGCCGCTCGCAGCTCGCGCAGGACGAGCGGCTGCTGCGCTTCGAGTTCCCCGAGCGGCCCGGCGCGCTGCTCAAGTTCCTGAGCCTCATGCAGCCCACCTGGAACATCAGCCTGTTCCACTACCGCAACCAGGGCGCGGACTATGGCCGCATCCTCGTGGGCATGCAGGTGCCGCCGGGCGACGCCGCCGCGTTCGACGCCTTCCTCGCCACGCTGGGCTACCCCCACGTGGAGGAAACGCAGAACCCGGCCTACCGCCTTTTTCTGCAATAAAAACAGCTGCTGGCGCCCGCCAGGAAAGCGCCAGCAGCTATCGAAATGCAAGCAATCCGCCACTACCTGCTGGCCATGCAGTTCTTCACGCGCATCCCCATCACAGGGCGGCTGGCGGACTGGGTGGGCTACAGCCCCGCGATGCTGCGCGCCAGCAGCGCGCACTTCCCGGGCGTGGGCTGGATCGTGGCCGCCGTGGCCGCGGCGGCGTACGCGGCGCTCGCCCTCCTGCTTGCGCCCAGCCCCTGGGCCGTGGCCGTGGCGGCCGTGGGCTCCACCGTAGCCACCGTGCTGCTCACGGGCGGCTTCCACGAGGACGGCCTGGCCGACGTGGCCGACGGCCTGGGCGGCAGCGCACAGCGCGAACGCGCGCTCGACATCATGAAGGATTCGCGCATCGGCGCCTACGGGGCCATGGCGCTGGTGCTCGCGCTCGCGGCCAAGCTCGCGCTGCTGGCGCTGCTGGGCGCGCACGGGCTGGCCACGGCCCTGGCGGCGCTCACGGGGGCGCACGTGCTCTCGCGCCTGTGGCCGCTCGCCATCGTGCGCAGCCTGCCGCATGTGGGCGACACGGCGCGCTCCAAGAGCAAGCCGCTCGCGGACCAGATCAGCGGCCGCGCGCTCAGCGCAGCGGTTTTGTGGTGTTTTGTGCCACTAGCCCTTGTAGGGTGGGCGCAAACAGCTCTCTTTCTGGTAGCAGGCATGGCCGCCAGCGCGCTCGCGGCCTGGCGCATGCAGCGCCTGTTCGCGCGCCGCCTGGGCGGCTTCACGGGCGACTGCCTGGGCGCCGCGCAGCAGGTGGGCGAGATCGCGTTCTACCTGGGCGCCGCGCTCACGCTGAAATGAAGCTTTGGTTGATCCGCCACGCTACGCCGCTGATCGCGCCCGGCATCTGCTACGGCCGCCTCAACGTGCCCGCCGACCCGGCCGCCACCGCCGCCGCCGCGCAGGCCCTGGCCGCCGCCTTGCCGCCCGGCCTGCCCGTGCGCTGCTCTCCACTACAAAGATGTGAGCTGCTAGCGCAAGCCCTGCAAGGGCTAAGGCCCGATTTGGCTTATGAAAAGGACGCACGGCTGGCCGAGTTCGACTTCGGCACCTGGGAGGGCCAGCGCTGGGACGCCATCGCCCCCGCCGCCTACGACGCCTGGACGGCCCGCTTCGCCCACCACCACCCGGGCGGCGGCGACAGCCTGGCCGCCATGCTGCAGCGCGTGCAAGGAGCGCTGCATGCCATTGAGCAGGACGAAGCGTGGATCACCCACGCGGGCGTGGCGCGCTGCGCGCAGTGGCTGCGGTCGGCGCCGCCGGGCGTGCTGCCCAGTGCCGAGCAGTGGGCCGCGCAGTGGGACGTGCCAGCGCCCGCCTTCGGCACCTGGGTGCAGATCGCGCTGGATTAGCGCGGCGGCAGCGGCATCTCCAGCGTCAGCGTGTGCGGCCCCTTGGCGCTGGTGCCCAGCCGCGCCTCGCGCGCGCCCACGCTTTGCAGCACCAGGCCCTCTTCAATCTGCGCGCCCACGCGGTAGGGCTTGGCGGGCTTGCCGTCGATGGCGATGAGCGCCGCGCCGCCGCCGCTCTGGCGCCCGGCCAGCACGCCCACCAGGGCGAAACGGCTCGCGGGCGACAACGCGGGCGCTGCCGCGGCAGGCGCCTGCGGCCCCGCACCCAGCAGCCGCGCCAGGGCCTGCGCATCGGGCGCCGCCACGGCGGGCGGCGCGCCGGCGGGCACACCCGGCGCGGGCCGGGCCGACAGGCGCAGCCCCCAGTACACCACGCTGGCCCCGGCCAGCGCCCACAGCGCCAGCGTGGCCAGGCGCAAGCCCCAGCGGGCACCGGCAGCGGAAGGGTTGAGCGTTGCAGTCACCATCGCACGATTATCATTCAGCCGATATGCCTACCACCGCGACCACCCTCCGCCCCCTCCATGCCCTGCGCCGCCGTGCGGCGGCGGGCTTCACCCTCATCGAGCTCATGGTGGTGCTGGTCATCATCGGCGTGCTGGCCGCGCTGATCGTGCCCAACGTGCTGGACCGCGCCGACGACGCGCGCACCACCGCCGCGCGCACCGACATCACCAACCTCATGCAGGCGCTCAAGCTCTACCGCCTGGACAACCAGCGCTACCCCACGGCCGAGCAGGGCCTGCAGGCGCTGATCGCCAAGCCCGCCAGCGGCCCCATCCCCGGCAACTGGAAGCCCTACCTCGAAAAGCTGCCCAACGACCCCTGGGGCCGCCCCTACCAGTACCTGAACCCGGGCATCAAGGGCGAGGTGGACGTGATGAGCTTCGGCGCCGACGGCCAGTCGGGCGGCGAGGGCAAGGATGCCGACATCGGCAGCTGGCAGTAATGGCCCCCACGGTCGCGCACTGCGTGTCGCTCCCTGCCCCCCGAGGGGGCCGCGTTTCGCCTTGGGGCGGCCCGGCGGCGAAACAAGCGCGCCCATGAAGCACCGGCACCAGGGCTTCACGCTGCTGGAGCTGCTCGTCGTCATCACCATCATGGCCATCGCCACCGCGGGCGTAGGGCTGGCGCTGCGCGACGGCGGCCAGACCCGGCTCGAGCGCGAGGGCGAGCGCCTGGCCGCGCTGCTCGAATCGGCCCGGGCGCAATCGCGCGCCACCGGCGTGCCCGTGCGCTGGCGCGTGCTGCCGCCCCAGGGCTTCGTCTTCGAGGGCCTGCCCCCGGGCAACCTGCCCACGGCCTGGCTCGACGCGGGCACGCAGGCGCTCGGCCCCGGCGTGCTGGTGCTGGGCCCCGAGCCGCTGATCGGCCCGCAGCAGGTGGTGCTCACCCGCGCCGACACGCCGGGCCGCGCGGTGCGCGTGGCCACCGACGGGCTGCGCCCCTTCACGGCGGAGCCGCTGCAGTGAAGGCGCGCCCGGTCCAAGGCTTCACCCTGATCGAGGTGATGGTGGCACTGGCCATCGTCGCCATCGCGCTCATGGCGGGCCTGCAGGCCACGAGCGCGCTCACGCGCAACGCCCAGCGCGAATCGGACGTGCTGCTGGCCCAACTGTGCGCAGAGAACGAACTCACCCAGCTGCGCCTGGCCAAGCAGCTGCCCCCCATCGGCGACAACACCGTGGCCTGCGAGCAGGCGGGCCAGCGCTTCGACGTGGCCGTGGCCGTGCGCCCCACGCCCAACCCGCTGTTCCGGCGCGTGGACGCGCAGGTGTTCACGGGCGGCTGGGCGGTGCTGCGCGTGTCCACCATCCAGGGGCGCGAATGATCCGGCGCCGGGGCTTCACGCTGATCGAGCTGATGGTGGCCATCGCCGTGATGGCCCTGATCGCCCTGCTGAGCTGGCGCGGCCTCGACGGCATGGTGCGCGCGCAGGAGCAGACGCGCCAGCACGCCGACGAGCACCTGGTGCTGCAGGCGGCGCTGGCACAGTGGAGCGCCGACCTCGACGCGCTGGAGCCCCTGCCGGGCACCACGCCCATCGACTGGGACGGCCAGGCGCTGCGCATCACCCGGCGCAGCAGCGCCTGGCCCGACCCGGGCGCGCTCGTCGTGGCCTGGGCGCGGCGCGACGCGGGCGGCACCAGCCAGTGGCTGCGCTGGCAGTCGCCCCCGCTGCGCACCCGCGCCGAATGGCAGCAGGCATGGCAGACCGCCGCGCAGTGGGCGCGCAACCCCGGCGAGGCCGAGCGGCGCGCCGAGGTGGCGCTGCTGCCGCTCGCGCAGTGGCGCCTGTTCTACTACCGCGGCGGCGCCTGGACCAACCCGCAGTCGAGCACGGGCACCACCGCCAGCGCAGGCACCACCACCACGGCGGCCGCGGCCGTCACCGTGCCCGAGGGCATCCGCCTCGAGCTCGCGCTGCCCGCGGGCACCCTCACGCGCGACTGGTTCAACCCCGTGACCGGGAGCACCGCACAATGAAGCGCCAGCGCGGGGCCGCCCTGCTCATGGCCATGCTCACCGTGACGCTCGTGGCCACGTTCGCCGCCGCGGCGCTGTGGCGGCAGTGGCGCGCCGTGGAGGTGGAAACCGCCGAGCGCACGCGCGTGCAATCCGCGTGGATCCTGCTCGGCGCGCTCGACTGGTCGCGGCTCATCCTCGTCGAGGACGGCCGCGCGGGCACCACCGACCATCTGGCCGAACCCTGGGCCGTGCCGCTGCAGGAGGCGCGCCTGTCCACCTTCCTCGCGGCCGAGGGCAACGTGTCGCAGGTGGACGACGCCACCATCGACACCGCCGACGCCTTCCTCTCGGGCCAGATCACCGACATGCAGTCGCGCCTGAACCTGTACAACCTGTATGCCAACACCGACGCGGCCCCCGCCGCGCTGCGCCAGTTCACGCGCCTGTTCGAGCGCCTGGGCCTGCCGCAGCAGGAGCTGGCGCTGCTCGCCAACGGCCTGCGCCGCGCCAACGCGGGCGGCGAATCCGCCCCGCTGATGCCGCAGACCACCGCCCAGCTCGGCTGGCTGGGCCTGTCGCCCGCCACCGTGGAGCGGCTCGAACCCCACGTGGCCATGCTGCCCGCCGCCACCACCGTGAACATCAACACGGCGGACGTGGACGTGCTCTGGGCCGCCATCGACGGGCTCGACCAATCTAGCGCCCAGAAAATCGTGCAGGCCCGCGAGTCGCGCTACTTCCGCTCGGTGGACGAGCTGAAAAAGACCCTGGGCGACGCGGTGGAGATCGACGGCAACGCGCTGGGCGTCTCCACCAACTACTTCGAGGTGCGCGGCCAGTTGCGCCTGGGGTCCGCCACGGTGCAGGAGCGCTCGCTGGTGCAGCGCCGCAACGGCAAGGTGACCGTGCTGTGGCGCCAGCGCAGCGCGCTGCCGCCCGCGGGCCCGGTGCAGGCACTCCCCTAGAATCCCCGCCAGCCCATGAGCACCCTGATCCTCCACCTGCCCCCCTCCGCGCCGGGGCCCCAGACCGAAATCGGCTACACGCTGACCGCCGACGGGCACACCGCCGCCCGCCACGGCAGCGCCGCGCCCGCCCTGCTGCCCGCCACCGGCCGCGCGGGCGAGGTGGTGGCCGTGGCGCCCGTGCGCGCCCTGTCGTGGCAGCGCGTGGCGCTGCCACAGGGCCTGGCCCTGTCGAACGCCGCGCGCCTGCGCACCGTGCTCGAAGGGCTGCTCGAGGACCGGCTGCTCGACGACCCTGCGCAGTTGCACTTCGCCCTGGCGCCCGGCGCGCGCGCGGGCGAGAGCGCCTGGGTGGCCGTGTGCGACCGCGCCTGGCTGCGCCAGTGCCTGCAGGTGCTGGAGGCCGCGGGGCGGCCCGTAGGGCGCATCGTCCCCGAATTCGCGCCCGCCGCCGGCGAGGCGCCCGCCTACTACGCGCTGGGCACGCCCGAGGAGGCGCAGTTCCTCGCCACCGGCCAGGAGCTGGCGCTGGTGCCGCTGGCCGCCGCGCCCGTGCTGCTCGCACGGTCGGAGGCGGCCGAAGACATCCAGGCCGATCCCGCCGTGGCGGCGCTGGCCGAACGCCTGTTCACCGGCCGCCGCGTGGCGCTCTCCACCGCCAGCGAGCGTGCGCTGCGCGCCGCGCGCGGCGCCTGGGACCTGGCACAGCTCGACCTGGCCAGCAGCGGCCGCGCGCGCGCGCTGCGCAAGGCGGGCAGCGGCGCCAGCGCCTTTCTGCGCGCGCCGCAGTGGCGCGCCGCGCGCTGGGGCGCGGGGCTGCTCGTGGCCGCGCACCTCGCGGGCCTGAACGCCTGGGCCTGGCAGGAGCGCCAGGCGCTCGCGGCCAAGGAAGCCGGCGTGCGGGGCGCGCTCACGCAGACCTTCCCGCAGGTGAAGGTGGTGGTGGACGCGCCCGTGCAGATGGAGCGCGAGGTAGCACGGCTGCGCCAGGCGGCGGGCGGCCTGTCGGCGCGCGACTTCGAGCCGCTGATGGCCGCCGCGGGGCAGGCCCTGCCCGCAGGGGCGCAGCCCACGGGCATCGAATACGCCAACGGCGCGCTGCGCCTGCGCGGGCTCGACCTGGCCGCCGATGCGCTCGCCGCGCTGCGCGAGCGCCTGGGCGCCGCGGGCTACCAGGCCCAGGCCGATGGCGACAGCCTGCTCGTGCGCGTGGAGGGCCAGCCATGAACGCGCAGCTCCAAGCCCGCTGGAAGGCCCTGGCCCCGCGCGAGCAAAGCCTGGTGCTGGCCGCGGGCGCCGTGGTGGCCCTGGCCCTGCTGTGGTGGGTGCTGCTCGCCCCCGCGCTGCAGACCCTGCGCGGCGCACCCGCGCGCCATGCCGCGCTCGATGCGCAGCTGCAGCGCATGCAGTCGCTGCAAGCCGAGGCGCAGCAGCTGCAGGCCGCGCCCGCGCCGCGCCCGGCCGATGCGCGCCGCAGCCTGCAGGCATCGCTCGCGCAGCAGCTCGGCGCCACGGCCCAGATCCAGTTCGCGGGCGACCGCGCCACCGTCACCCTCAAGGGCGCGAGCGCCGATGCGCTGGCCCTGTGGCTCGCGCAGGCGCGCAGCAACGCGCACGCCGCGCCGCTCGAAGCGCGCCTGGCGCGCAACCCGGGCTCCACGGCCAGCATGCCGCGCTGGGACGGCAGCATCGTGCTCGCGCTGCCCCAGAACCCGAACCCCTGATGGCACGCTCTGCCCCGCGCTCCCGGGCCCAAAGCCCCACGGCCCCGCATTCACCCCGAGGCTGGGCGGCGGCGGGGCTGCTGCTCGGCGCGCTGCCCGCGCTCGCCGTCTTCGCACCCGCCCAATGGCTGGCGCACGGCATCGCCCGGGCCAGCGGCGGCCAGGTGCAACTGGCCCAGGCGCGCGGCACGGTGTGGACGGGCTCGGCCCAGCTGGTGCTGACGGGCGGCGCCGAGAGCCAGGACCGCGCGGCCCTGCCCGGCCGCATCCAGTGGCAGCTGCGCCCGCGCTGGACCGGCCTGGCCGCCACGCTGCAGGCCGATTGCTGCACGCGCGACCCGCTGCGCCTGGCGCTCTCGCCGCGCTGGGGCGGTGCGCAACTGGCGGTGCAGGACGGCCAGAGCCAGTGGCCCGCCACCGTGCTCGCAGGCCTGGGCACACCCTGGAACACCCTGCAGCCCCAGGGGCGCCTGGCCTTGCAGACGCAGGGGCTGGCCTTCGACTGGGCGGCCGGGCGCCTGCAGTTCGCGGGGCAGGCCCGGCTGGACGCGCTAGCCATGTCGTCGCGCCTGTCCACGCTGCGGCCCATGGGCAGCTACCGGCTGCAACTGGCGGGCGGCGGTCCGGGCAGCCCCGCCGCGCTCACGCTGCAGACGCTCGAAGGCGCCCTGCTGCTCAGCGGCAGCGGCCAGTGGGTGGGCGCACGCCTGCACTTCACGGGCGAGGCCAGCGCCGCGCCCGAGCGCGAGGCGCAGCTGTCCAATCTCCTCAATATCATCGGGCGGCGCCATGGGGCGCGCTCCGTCATTTCTCTGGGTTGATTTCCATGACCTCCAAAACCCTGCGGTTCGCTCTGCATTCGATAGCTGCTGGCGCCCTGCTGGCGGGCGCTAGCGGCCAAATTCATGCACAAACGGCGGTGAGTACCAGCACGGTGGGCATCCGCGCGGGCGAGCCCGTGACGCTGAACTTCGCCAACGCCGAGATCGACGCCGTGGCCCGCACCATGGCCACGATCACGGGCCGCAACGTGGTGGTGGACCCGCGCGTGAAGGGCCACCTGAACCTGGTGACGGACCGGCCCGTGCCGCCCGCCGCCGCGTTCCAGCAGTTCCTGGCCGCGCTGCGCCTGCAGGGCTTCACGGTGGTGGAGGCCGCGGGCCTGTACAAGGTGGTGCCCGAGGCGGAAGCCAAGCTGCAGACCGCCAGCGTGGGCGTGTCGCAGGGCGGCGCCGAGCCCCGGCAGCAGGGCGGGCAGATCGTGACGCAGATCTTCAAGCTCAACTTTGAGAGCGCGAACAACCTGGTGCCGGTGCTGCGCCCGCTGATCAGCCCCAACAACACCATCAACGTGAACCCCGGCAACAACTCGCTGGTGATCACCGACTACGCCGACAACCTGCAGCGCATCGCGCGCATCATCGCGGCGATGGACGTGGCCAACGCCACCGACGTGGAGATCATCCCGCTGCAGTACGCCGTGGCCGGCGACCTGGTGCCGCTGCTCTCGCGCCTGATCGAGGGCGGCCACGCGCAAAGCGGCGCGCCCGCCGCGCAGGGCCAGGCCGACACCTCGTTCAAGACCACGCTGCTGGCCGAGCCGCGCAGCAACGCCGTCGTGGTGCGCGCGGCCAACCCCGCGCGCGTGGCCCAGGTGCGCGCGCTGGTCGCCAAGCTCGACCAGCCCGCCGCGCCCGGCAGCGGCGCCGCCACGGGCAACATCCACGTGGTCTACCTCAAGAACGCCGACGCCACCAAGCTCGCCACCACGCTGCGCGCCGCCATGAGCAGCCTGGGCGGCACGGCCGCCGCGGGCGGCGGCGCATCGGGCACGGCCACCGCCGCTCCGGCAGCCGCCAGCCCAGCCACCACCACCACCGGGCTGCAGGGCACCAGCACCACCGGCAGCGCCCTGGGCGGCAGCTCAGGAGGCCTGGGCACGGGCAGCACCAGCCTGAACAGCGCCAACAGCAACCAGCCCTCCACGGGCGGGCTCATCCAGGCCGACCCGACGACCAACTCGCTCATCATCACCGCGCCCGACCCTCTGTACCGCCAGTTGCGCGCGGTGATCGACAAGCTCGACGGCCGGCGCGCGCAGGTGCTGGTGGAGAGCCTCATCGTCGAGGTGTCCACCAGCAAGCTGGCCGAGTTCGGCATCCAGTGGCAAACCGCGCTGGGCAACAAGGGCAACGGCGTGGTGGGCGCCATCGGCACCAATTCCGCCGTGTCGGGCGTCAACATCATCAACCTCGCCGCAGGCATCGCGCAGGGCGGCACCGCGGCCGCCACGGCTGCCGCCAACCTGGGCAACGGCCTGAACCTGGCGCTGGCGCCGCGCATCAACGGCCAGTACTACCTGGGTGCGCTGGCCAACTTCCTGCAAAACAGCGGCGACGCCAACGTGCTCTCCACCCCGAACCTGATGACGCTGGACAACGAAGAGGCCAAGATCATCATCGGCAACAACGTGCCCTTCGTCACGGGCTCCTATGCCAACACCAGCAACAGCAGCACCGTGAACCCGTTCCAGACCGTGGAGCGCAAGGACGTGGGCCTGATGCTCAAGGTGCGCCCGCAGATCAACGAGAACGGCACCGTCAAGCTCTCGATCTATCAGGAGGTCTCGAAGATCGACGAGAGCACGCTGAACAACGCCAACGGCCCCTCGACGAGCAAGCGCTCGATCGAATCGAACGTGCTGGTGGAGGACGGCAGCATCATCGTGCTCGGCGGGCTGCTGGAAGACAGCTTCTCGTCGGGCGAGGACAAGGTGCCCGTGATGGGCGACATCCCCGTGCTGGGCAACCTGTTCCGCAGCGAGAAACGCTCGCGCAACAAGACCAACCTCATGGTGTTCCTGCGCCCCATCGTCGTGCGCGACGCGGCCGCGAGCGACGCGCTGATGGAAGACCGCTACGACACCCTGCGCGCCCTGCAGCAGGCCGCGCAGCCCGCCGCGAGCACGCTGCTGCGCACCGTGTCGGGCGCGCCCGTGCTGCCGCCCCTGCGCAATGGCGCGCCTGCCGCGCCCGCACCCGCATCTGTGCCCACGCCCGTGCCCGCGCCTGCCGCGGCCCCGGCCGAGCCCGAAATCTACACACCCAACTGACCGCCGTGCCCACGCGCTACCCCCTGCCCTATGCCTTCGCGCGCGGCGCGCAACTGCTGCTGGAGGACGACGGCCGGCAGCTCGTGCTCTGGCACGGCACGGCGCCCGGCGCCGAGTCGCTGCAGGCGCTGTCGGAGGTGCTGCGCAAGTACCCGGTGCAGCAGTTCCAGGCGCTCGATGCGCACGCGCTCGCGCAGCGCATCAGCGCCGCCTACGCACAGGGCGAATCGAGCGCCGCCATGGTGGTGAGCGAGGTCGAGGAAGGCGCCGACCTCTCGCGCATGATGCAGGAGCTGCCTGCCGTCGAGGACCTGCTGGAGACGGCCGACGACGCGCCCATCATCCGCATGCTCAACGCGCTGCTCACGCAGGCCGCGCGCGACGGCGCGAGCGACATCCACATCGAACCCTACGAGCGCCTGTCCAGCGTGCGCTTTCGCGTGGACGGCGCGCTGCGCGAGGTGGTGCAGCCCAACCGCGCGCTGCACGCCGCGCTGATCTCGCGCCTGAAGATCATGGCCGACCTCGACATCGCCGAGAAGCGCCTGCCGCAGGACGGCCGCATCAGCCTGCGCCTGGGCACGCGCGCGATCGACGTGCGCGTCTCCACCCTGCCCAGCGCACACGGCGAGCGCGCCGTGCTGCGCCTCTTGGACAAGAGCGAGAGCAAGCTCAGCCTCGAATCCGTGGGCATGCTGGGCGGCACGCTGGCGCGCTTCGAGGACCTGATCCGCCAGCCGCACGGCATCATCCTCGTGACCGGGCCCACGGGCTCGGGCAAGACCACCACGCTGTACGCGGGCCTGCAGCGGCTCGACGCCACGCGCAACAACATCATGACGGTGGAGGACCCCATCGAATACGAGCTGCCCGGCGTGGGGCAGACGCAGGTGAACGCCAAGATCGACCTGACCTTCGCCAAGGCGCTGCGCGCCATCCTGCGCCAGGACCCGGACGTGATCATGATCGGCGAAATCCGCGACTTCGAGACCGCGCAGATCGCCATCCAGGCGTCGCTCACGGGCCACCTGGTGCTCGCCACGCTGCACACCAACGACGCCGCAAGCGCCATCACGCGCCTGACGGACATGGGGGTGGAGCCGTTCCTGCTGTCGTCCTCGCTGCTCGGCGTGCTGGCCCAGCGCCTGGTGCGCAAATACTGCAGCAGTTGCCAGGGCGCGGGCTGCGAGCACTGCGGCCACACGGGCTACGCGGGGCGCACGGGGGTGTTCGAGCTGCTGGTGGTTCAGGATGCCATCCGCGCCCAGATCCACAACCAGGCCGCCGAGGCCGACATCCGCGCCCAGGCCATCGCGGGCGGCATGGCCCTGATGCGCGACGACGGCGAGCGCCTGGTCCGCGAAGGCGTGACCAGCCGCGAAGAAGTGCTGCGCGTTACCCGGGATTGATCAGGCAGCCACGCGCGAGCGCGTGCGCCCCCCGAGCCCGCGCTTGAGTTCCTTGAGCAGCAGCACGACCTGGCGCGAGGCGTGCTGGCAGCGCTTGAAGGCCTGCTCGGCCAGCGGGCTCTCGCCCGCCTCGGCGTGCAGGAGCATCATCGCCGCCTGCTGGTGGAAATAGCGGTGGCGGCGCAGCAGCATGTCGTAGGCCGGGAAGTGGCCCAGCGCCCTGCGGCCGCTGCCGTGCAGCCACTGGCCCAGCTCGGAGCAGGTGTCGTCGCGGATGACCTCGGGGCGCAGCTGTTCGTCGCGCACCCCCTGCAGCGCCTGGCCCAGCCAGGGCAGCCAGCGCTCGTGGCTGGCAATGGCCGCGTCGATATCGAATTCGGCGAGCAGTTTCTCGGCCTCGTCGCCCATCACCACCAGCTCGCTCGCCTGGCTGTCGGGCAGCGATGTCCAGTCTTCCCCCACGGGCAACCCGTCGGCCCTGGGCTGGAACAGGCGGCTGAAAAACCCCACGCGAAACTCCTTGTAATGAGCGCCCTCGCACCCCTTCGTCTTTTTACTTAATTAATCTGCTTATTACAATTGAATTTAACTAAATTAACTATTCGGCTGGAAGTATTCCCGGCGCGTGCAAGGTTGTTGCCGCGGCGCCCACAATCGGGCCATGACCGCATTGCGCCCTCCCCTGCTTTCCATGCTCGATCTGGTGGCCGTTCGCGAAGGCGGCACCGTGGCCCAGGCGCTTGATATTGCCGTGCGCACGGCCCAACACGCGCAGGCGCTGGGCTTCGCGCGCTACTGGCTCGCCGAGCACCACAACATGCCCGGCATCGCGAGTTCGGCCACGGCCGTGCTCGTGGGGCACATCGCGGGCAGCACGTCCACCATCCGCGTGGGCTCGGGCGGCATCATGCTGCCCAACCACGCACCGCTCGTGGTGGCCGAGGCCTTCGGCACCCTGGCCGAGCTCTACCCCGGCCGCATCGACCTGGGCCTGGGCCGCGCGCCCGGCACCGACGGCCCCACCATGCGCGCGCTGCGCCGCGACCGCGTGGAGACCGAGGAAGACTTTCCGCGCGAAGTGGCCGAGCTGCAGCGCCTGCTGGGCCCCGTGCAGCCGGGCCAGCGCATCGTGGCCATGCCGGGCGCGGGCACCCAGGTGCCGATCTGGCTGCTCGGCTCCAGCCTGTTCTCGGCCCAGCTCGCCGCGGAGAGGGGGCTGCCCTACGCCTTCGCCTCGCACTTCGCGCCGCGCATGCTGCACCAGGCGCTGGCGCTGTACCGGCGGCTGTTCCAGCCCTCGGCGCAGCTCGCCCAGCCCTACGCCATGATCGGCGTGCCCGTCATCGCCGCGCCCACGGACGAAGAGGCCGACTACCTCGCCAGCAGCACCTACCAGCGCGTGCTGGGCATCCTCACGGGCCAGCGCGGCCTGCTGCAGCCGCCGGTGGAAAACTACCTCGCCCAGCGCCAGCCCCCGGAGCGCGCGGCCATCGCCGACTTCCTGGCCGCGGGCGTGGTGGGCGGCCCGAACCGGGTGCGCGAAGGCCTGCGCGCGCTGGCCCTGACCACGCAGGCCGACGAGTTCATGTTCGTGAGCGACGTGTACGACCCCGCGCTGCGCCTGCGCTCGCTCGGCATCGCCGCACAGGCTTTCAGCGGTTGAGCGCCGGTTCAGCGGCTACCATGGCGGGCTGAACACCGCCCACCCCCTTCCCGCATGCCCGCGTTTTCGTTTGAAGCCCTGGACGCCCAGGGCCAGTCCCGCAAGGGCACCATCGAGGCCGATACCGCCCGTTCCGCCCGCAGCCTGCTGCGCGCTCAGGCCCTGGTGCCGCTGGCCGTGGAGCCCGTGGGGGCGGGCCAGGGCGGGGCCTCCTGGAACCGCAGCCTGTTCACGCGCCCGGTGTTCGGCACCACGGGCCTGGCCGTGTGGACCCGCCAGCTCGCAGGCCTCGTGGCCTCGGGCCTGCCGCTGGAGCGCGCGCTCACCGCGCTGGCCGACGAGGCCGAGGACGAGCGCCAGCACCACCTCGTGGCTGCGCTGCGCGCCGAGGTGAACGCGGGCTCGACCTTCGCGCGCGCGCTCGCGCAGCACCCGCGCGAGTTCTCGGAGATCTTCTGCGCCGTGATCGGCGCGGGCGAGACCAGCGGCAGCCTGGGCCTGGTGCTCGAGCGCCTGGCCGACGACCTGGAGGCGCAGCAGGCGCTACGCGCCAAGATTGTGGGCGCGGCGCTGTACCCAGCCATCGTCACCATGGTGGCCATCGTGATCGTGCTCTTCCTCGTGGGCTACGTGGTGCCGCAGGTGGCGGGCGTGTTCGCGGGCACCAAGCGCGCGCTGCCCTTTCTCACCGTGGCGATGATGGCCGTGAGCGATGCCGTGCGCCACTACGGCTGGCTCATGCTGCTTGCTCTCATCTTGGTAGCTGGTGGCGCACGCCTGATGCTGGCTCAGGCCGCTTTTCGTGAAAAGTTCGATGCCGCGTGGCTGAACCTGCCCCTGGTCGGGCGCCTGGCGCGCGGCTACAACGCGGCGCGCTTCGCGGGCACGCTGGCCATGCTGGCGGGCGCGGGCGTGCCCATCCTGAAGGCGCTGCAGGCGGCGGCCGAGACGCTGCACAACCGCGCGCTGCGCGCCGACGCGCTCGACGCGCTGGTGCTGGTACGCGAGGGCGCGCCGCTGGCCTCGGCCCTGGCGCAGAAAAAGCGCTTTCCCGGGCTCGTCGCCATGTTCGCGCGCCTGGGCGAGCAGACGGGCCAACTGCCCGTGATGCTGCAGCGCGCGGCCAGCCAGCTCTCGGCCGAGGTGCAGCGCCGCGCCATGCAACTGGCCACCATCCTGGAGCCGCTGCTCATCGTGGCCATGGGGCTGGTGGTCATGCTCATCGTGCTGGCGGTGCTGCTGCCCATCATCCAGCTCAACCAGTTCGTCAAATAGCGCCAGCCCCAGCACGGGGCATGTCGCGAGGGACTGCGACCCACTCTGGCGCGGATTTTGCTTGCTTTCAGTGCATTGCGTGCAACCACCGCAATTTCGCACCAAACCACAGCAATTTTCAGCCGGAGTGTTCGTATGGAAGCACTGAAACAGGGCGCGGACGCCCTGTTCATTTTGATGGGCGCGGTCATGGTCCTGGCCATGCACGCGGGTTTCGCCTTTCTGGAACTGGGCACCGTACGGCGCAAGAACCAGGTCAACGCGCTGGTGAAGATCCTGGTCGATTTCTCGGTCTCCACCGTCGTGTACTTCGCGGTCGGCTACGCGGTGGCCTACGGCAGCGGCTTCTTCGTGGGCGCGCAGCAGCTCGCGGCGCACAACGGCTATGCGCTGGTCAAGTTTTTCTTCCTGCTCACCTTCGCGGCGGCCATCCCCGCCATCATCTCGGGCGGCATCGCCGAGCGCGCCAAGTTCTGGCCGCAGCTGATCGCCACGGCCGTGATCGTGGGCTTCGTCTACCCGTTCTTCGAGGGTATCGCCTGGAACGGGCATTTCGGGGTGCAAGGCTGGATCAAGGGGCTGACCGGCGCCGAGTTCCACGACTTCGCGGGCAGCGTGGTGGTGCACGCCGTGGGCGGTTGGATCGCCCTGGGTGCCGTGGTGCTGCTGGGCGCGCGCAGCAACCGCTACCGGCGCGATGGGGCGATCTCGGCGCACCCGCCGTCGAGCATCCCCTTCCTGGCGCTGGGCGCCTGGATTCTCACGGTGGGCTGGTTCGGCTTCAACGTGATGAGCGCGCAGACGCTGGACAAGATTTCCGGCCTGGTCGCGGTCAATTCGCTCATGGCCATGGTGGGCGGCACGCTCACGGCGCTGCTGCTGGGCAAGAACGACCCCGGCTTCGTGCACAACGGCCCGCTGGCCGGCCTGGTGGCCGTGTGCGCAGGCTCGGACCTGATGCACCCGCTCGGTGCATTGGTGGTGGGCGCGGTGGCCGGCGCCATCTTCGTGGCCATGTTCACGCTCACGCAGAACAAATGGAAGATCGACGACGTGCTGGGCGTGTGGCCCCTGCACGGCCTGTGCGGCGCCTGGGGCGGCATCGCGGCGGGCATCTTCGGCACCCAGGCGCTGGGCGGCCTGGGCGGGGTGCACCTGGGCGCGCAGCTCATCGGCACCCTGATGGGCGTGCTCTGGGCCACGGCCGGCGGCGCGCTGGTCTATGGTGCGCTCAAGGCCACGGTGGGGCTGCGCCTGGGCCAGGAGGAGGAGTTCGACGGCGCGGACCTGTCCATCCACCGCATCAGCGCCACGCCGGAACGCGAAGCCAACTGGTAGGCCTGCGGCGGCGCCTCCCCCAGCGGCCAGGGGAGTTGAAACCAATGGTGAAAATGGCCCCGCTTTGCATTGCCGACATGAAAAACACCCCCATCTATGGGAGCATGTCCGCATGCATTCCTACCTCCCGACCATGAGGCGCCCCATTCCGATGGGGTCACTGGCCCTGGCGGCAGCCCTGGCCTGTGGCCAGGTTCCGGCCCGGGCGGAAGAACAGCAGGGCAGCTCCACCACTGCGGCCGCCGCGCCCTTGTCCAAGGGCGAAATCAAGGCGCAGCGCGAGTTCAAGATGCTGGATTCCAACGGCGACGGCAAGCTCAGCCGGCAGGAAGTGGCGCTGTTCCCGCGCCTAGCCGCCGCATTCGACGACGCCGACACCGACCATGATGGCTACGTGAGCTACGAGGAAGTGCGGGCCTTTGCCATCAAGTACCGCGCGCAGCGCGAACAGGCCCGTGTGGCCGCGGCGGCCAAGGCAGCCCAAGCGCCCGGCCCGCAGCCCTGAAGGCGGCTACAGCCCGCCCGTGCGCTTGACCTTCGGGTCGGAATAGGTCAGCGGTTGCTCGCGCACCTGCTGCGCGGTGTTTTGCTTCTGCGCGGTCTTGTTGGCTTCTTCCACCATGTCAACGGCCATGCTGCTGGCGCGCCACATCGACTGGATGAACTCCAGCAGTTGCTTGGAGATCGGCTCCTTGGGCGGCTCGGCCGCTTTTTCCGCTTCTTCCTTCTTCTTCGCCTCGGTGGCCGTCCAGTCGGCGTGGGATTTGTCGGGCGTGGATGGCTTGTCCGGCTCGCGCACGATGGCGCCCTCGCCCAGGCGGTCGGTGGATTCGACCGGGTTGGCCGGATTGACAGGGCGCACGGGCACCGCGCCCGAGGCGCCAGTGGAATACAAATCGGCGCCCGGAGGACGCCAATTCGGCGATCTATCGACAGGTGAGACTTGCATGGCGAGCCCTCGGTTACGCAACGGGGGACAGGCGGTATTTCGCCTGTCTCGTACAGACATAACGACAAAAAGAAGGGCAAATTTAGGCTTTTTTGAGCCTTCACCCCGAAATTAGGGGTTTACACCTATCTTTGAGGCTATAGAAACCGCTCCAGCAGCTTGCGCGAGTGCCGGTCCAGCGCCCCCGTGTCGCGCACGCGGAACTGCACGCCGTCGCTGCTGGCGATCAGCAGGTGCGCGCGGCTACCCAGGCGGCGGAGGTCTTCCTCGGCCTTGAGCTGCAGGCGCGCGGGGCCGCGGTCGGTGTCCAACTCCCAGGTGCTGGGCATGGAAAAGCTCGAAACGCTGCGGATTTTCTGGATAGTGGGCACAAACTCGCGCACGGCCAGCTCTTCCTCGACCAGGGCGCGTGCGGCGGCGGGCAGGTCGGCAAGGCGCTCCACCCAGAGCAGTTCGTGCCCGTCGCTGCCCACCAGCGACAGCCCTTCGTCGGGCGCGGCGATGGGGAAGGCGCGCACGGGCACCACAGCGGCGTGGGTGGTGCCATCAGCCAGGGCCAGTTCCAGGCGGCCCTGGGGGTTGCGGGTCAATTGGATGGTCATGGTGTCACTTCCCCCGCAGGATGGGCGGAATGCAGCAGGCTGCTGTCCAGCAGCACGCCCGCGGCCTGGGCGTCTTCCTCGGCGCGGCGCTGCTGGGCTTCATAGAGGCGCCAGTACGCGCCCTGCTTGGCCATCAGTTCATCGTGCGGGCCGACTTCGACGACCTCGCCCCGGTCCATCACCACGAGACGGTCGGCCTTGCGCAAGGTGGACAGGCGGTGGGCGATGGCGATCGTGGTACGGCCCTGCACGAGGTTGTCCAGCGCCTTCTGGATTTCCTTCTCGGTCTCGGTGTCCACGGCGGACGTGGCCTCGTCGAGGATGAGGATGCGCGGGTCGATCAGCAGCGCGCGGGCGATGCTGATGCGCTGGCGCTCGCCGCCCGACAGGCCCTGGCCGCGCTCGCCCACCAGCGAATCGTAGCCGTGCGGCAGGCGCAGGATGAATTCGTGGGCGTGCGCAGCGCGCGCGGCGGCCACGATCTCGGCGCGCGTGGCGTGCGGCTTGCCGTAGGCGATGTTCTCGGCGATGGTGCCGAAGAACAGGAATGGCTCCTGCAGCACCAGCCCGATGTGGCGGCGGTAGTCGGCCACGGCGAAGCGGCGCACATCCACGCCGTCCACCTGGATGGAGCCATCGGATACGTCGTAGAAGCGGCTGATGAGGTTGACCAGCGTGCTCTTGCCCGAGCCGCTGTGGCCCACGAGGCCGATCATCTCGCCGGGGCGGATGTCCAAGTCCAGCCCCTTGATGACCGCGCGGCTGCCGTAGCGGAAGCCCAGGTTGCGCATCTGGATGGCGCCTTCCACGCGCTCGAGCTTCACCGGGTTGGCCGGGTCGGGCACGTTGCTCACGTGGTCGAGGATGTCGAAGATGCGCTTGGCCCCCGCCGCCGCCTTCTGCGTGACGGAGACGATGCGGCTCATGGAATCGAGCCGCGTGTAGAAACGCCCGATGTAGGCGATGAACGCGGCCAGCACACCCACGGTGATCTGGTTGTGCGCCACCAGCCAGATACCGAAGGCCCAGACCACGAGCAGGCCGATCTCGGTCATCAATGACACGGTGGGCGAGAACAGGCTCCAGGTCTTGTTGAGGCGGTCGTTCACCTCTAGGTTGTGCTGGTTGGCGTCGCGAAAGCGCTGGGCCTCGCGCTTTTCCTGGGCGAAGGCTTTCACCACGCGGATGCCGGGGATGGTGTCGGCCAGCACGTTGGTAACCTCGCTCCACACGCGGTCGATGCGCTCGAAGCCGGTGCGCAGCCGGTCGCGTACGTTGTGGATCAGCCACGCGATGAACGGCAGCGGCACCAGTGTGACCAGGGCCAGCCAGGGGTTGATCGAGAACAGGATCACCGCCGTCATGAGGATCATGAGCACGTCGTTCACGAAGTCGAGCGCGTGCAGCGACAAGAAGACGTTGATGCGGTCCGTCTCCGAGCCGATGCGCGCCATTAGGTCGCCCGTGCGCTTGCCCCCGAAGTAGTCGAGCGAGAGCGTGAGCAGGTGCTCGTAGGTGGCCGTGCGCAGGTCGGCCCCCAGGCGTTCGGACACCAGCGCCAGGATGTAAGTGCGCGCCCACCCCAACCCCCAGGCCAGCAGCGCGGCCAGCAGCAGGCCGCCCAGGTACATCAGCACCCGCCACTGGTCGATGGGCTGGCCATTCTGGTAGGGGATGAGGATGCCGTCCATGAGCGGGATCGTCATGTACGGCGGCACCAGCGTGGCGGCGGTGGAGGCCAGCGTGAGGCCGAAGCCCAGCGCCAGCTGCTTTTTATAGGGCTGGGCGAAGCGCCACAGGCGCAGCAGCACCCAGGTGGACGTGGGCGGCTGCTGCGCGCGCGCACAGGCGGGGCATTCTTCGCTATCGGGCGGCAAGGGGGTGCCGCACGCGGGGCACAGGGCCTCTTCTTCGGCGTGCACGTGCGGTGCGGCATGGCCCAGGCGCTCGATCTGCTGCTCGAACCGCTGCACCAGCCGGACGGCCTGGGCATGGCCGCCCAGGGTGAAGCGCCACAGCGCCAAGCGCTCGCGCGCGTCGTACAGCTCCAGCGTGCCCACGCCGCCGTGGTCTAGCACGCGCAGGCCCAGGCCGGGGGCCAGGCTCCAGGCGCAGAAGGCCGATTCGCCCGGCGCGCGCGCCAGCAGGCGGCCTTCCGTCAGCGCCACGAGGCCGGCGCCGAATCGCAAGTCGGTGGAGAGGTCAACGTCCAGGCTGGCCTGTACGTTTTCATGGGGAGAGAGCTGGGCGCGAAGTTCGCTGCTCAATTCGCGGCTCGAGGCATCCGCAGAGGGTGGGTGTTGCATGTGAGGGGAAATATACGTCCTGACCCTTAACGTCAGCCCCCGCCTACACGCTGACACCGACGCGGTAACCTAGACTGCACAGACACTCCCAACGCGGAAATCCATGGCGAAATTCGACGATATCCAACTCCTGCGCATCAACTACCTGCGCGGCCCCAACATCTGGACTTACCGCCCCTGCCTGGAGGTCTGGCTCGATCTGGGCCCACTTGAAGATTACCCCTCCAACACCCTGCCCGGCTTCAACGACCGTCTGACCGCCTGGCTGCCCGCGCTGATCGAGCACCACTGCGGCGTGGGCGAGCGCGGCGGCTTCCTGCAGCGCCTGCAGGAAGGCACCTGGTGCGGCCACGTGCTGGAGCACATCGTGATCGAGCTGCTGAACCTCGCGGGCATGCCCACGGGCTTCGGCCAGACGCGCAGTACCAGCCAGCATGGGGTGTACCGCATGGTCTTTCGCGCGCGGGACGAGCGCGTGGCGCGCGTGGCACTGGAGCAAGGCCACCGCCTGATCATGGCCGCCATCAACGACGAGCCGTTCGACGTGGCCGCCGCCGCGGCCCGCGTGCGCACCGAGGTGGACGACCAGTACCTCGGCCCCAGCACCGCCTGCATCGTCACCGCCGCGACGGATCGGGGCATTCCCCATATCCGCCTGAACGACGGCAACCTGGTGCAACTGGGTTACGGCGCGAGCCAGCGCCGCATCTGGACGGCAGAGACCGAGCGCACCAGCGCCATCGCCGAGGGCATCGCCAGCGACAAGGACCTGACCAAGAGCCTGCTCAAGGCCTGCGGCGTGCCCATTCCCGACGGCCAGATTGTCGAAAGCCCCGAGGAAGCCTGGGAGGCCGCGCAAGACATCGGCCTGCCCGTGGTGGTCAAGCCCAGCGACGGCAACCATGGCCGGGGCGTGACGCTCGATCTGCGCAAGCAGGCCGACATCGAGGCCGCCTACCACGTGGCCTACCCCGAGGGCAGCGACGTGATGGTGGAGCGCTTCATCCCCGGCGACGAGCACCGCATCCTGGTCGTGGGCGGCAAGGTGGTGGCCGCCGCGCGCGGCGAGGTGGTGAGCATCACCGGCAATGGCCGCAACACCGTGCGCGAGCTGATCGAGAGCCAGCTCAACTCCGACCCGCGCCGCGGCCACGAGGAGGAATACCCGCTCGAACTGATCGATCTGGACACCGACGCCAAGGCCCAGCTGGAGATCAAGCGCCAGGATCTGACGCCCGAGTCCGTGCCCGAAGCAGGCCAGCAGGTGGTCATCCAGCGCAACGGCAACGTGGCGGTGGACTGCACCGACGACGTGCACCCCGAGGTCGCCTACATCGCCCAGCTTGCCGCCAAGGTGGTGGGGCTGGACATCGCGGGCATCGACATGGTGGCGCAGGACATCCGCCGCCCGCTGCACGAGCAGGGCGGCGCGATCGTCGAAGTGAACGCCGGCCCCGGCCTGCTGATGCACCTCAAGCCCGCCGTGGGCGCCCCGCGCCCCGTGGGCCAGGCGATTGCCGAGCACCTGTTCCCCTCCGACGAGGCCGAAGAGGGCCATGCAGGCCGCATCCCCCTGGTGGGCGTGGCGGGCACGCGCGGCACCAGCACGCTGGCGCGCGTGGTGGCGTGGCTCATGCACCTGGGCGGCCGCCACACCGGGCTGGCCTGCCAGGACGGCCTGTTCCTCGACCGCCGCCGCGTGGACGCGAAGAACAGCGTGCACTGGGAAGCCGCCCACCGCCTGCTGATGAACCAGACGGTGCAGGCCGCCGTGATCGAGAGCAATGCCCGCACCATCCTGCGCGACGGCCTGGCCTACGACCGCTGCCTGGTCGGCGTGGTGACCGACATGGACGGCAAGGAAGACCTGGCCGAGTTCGACGTGCACGAGCAAGAGCAGATGCACAAGGTCATGCGCACCCAGGTGGACGTGGTACTGCCCCAGGGCGCCGCCGTGCTGAACGCCGCCGAGCCCCAGGTGCTGGCGCTGGCCCCCCTGTCCGACGGCGCCGTGGTGCTCTACGCGCAGGACGCAAGCCTGCCCGGCATCGTGGAACACCGCGCCCAAGATGCAGGCCGCGCCGTGGTGGTCAAGCAGGGCCACGTGGTGCTGACCACCGGCGCCGCCGAGCACGACCTGGGCGCCGTGGCCGACCTGACCTTCGGCCGCAACGGCGTGGCCACCGATACCGACACGCTGCTCGCCATCGTCGCCACCGCCTGGGCGCTGGACATTGCGCCTGACCTGATCGCCGCTGGCATCAAGACCTTCGAGCCCGAACTGCGCTAAGACAAGAGAGACAAGAACATGGAAGTGACCCGCACCCGCGCCCTGCGCGGCCCCAACCTGTGGAGCCGCCACACCGCCATCGAGGCCGTCGTGGCCTGCACCGAGGACGAGCGCGCCATCCAGCGCCTGCCCGGCTTCGAGGACCGCCTGCGCGCCCTGTTCCCCGCCGTGGGCAACCTGCAGGCCGAAGGCGGCGCCGAGGTCTCCCTGGCCCACGTGCTGCAGACCGCCGCGCTCGCACTGCAGGCCCAGGCCGGCTGCCCCGTGACCTACAGCCGCGTGCACGCCACCACGGAGCCCGGCGTGTACCAGGTGGTGGTGGAATACAGCGAGGAAGCCGTGGGCCGCCAGGCCTTCGAGAACGCCCAGTCGCTGATCGAAGCCGCATTGGGCAACGGCAGCTTCGACGCCGATGCCATCGTCGCCGCCCTGCGCGAGCTGGACGAGGACGAGCGCCTGGGCCCGAGCACCGGCTCCATCGTCGAGGCCGCCGTGGCGCGCGGCATTCCGTACCGGCGCCTCACGCGCGGCAGCCTGGTGCAGTTCGGCTGGGGCTCGAAGCAGCGCCGTATCCAGGCCGCCGAAATCGACTCCACCAGCGCCGTGGCCGAATCCATCGGCCAGGACAAGGACCTGACCAAGCGCCTGCTGCATGCCGCCGGCGTGCCTGTGCCCCTGGGCCGCCCCGTGGAGAGCGTGGACGACGCCTGGGCCGTGGCCGAAGAGGTGGGCCTGCCCGTGGTCGTCAAGCCGCAGGACGGCAACCAGGGCAAGGGCGTCACCGTCAACATCACCGACCGCGCCCAGCTCGAAGAGGCCTACCGCACCGCCGCCGAGTACGGCACCGTGATGGTCGAGCGCTTCCTGCCCGGCCACGACTTCCGCCTGCTGGTGGTGGGCGACCAGCTCGTGGCCGCCGCGCGCCGCGAGCCGCCCCAGGTGCTGGGCGACGGCCAGCGCACCGTGCGCGAGCTGGTGGACATCGTGAACCAGGACCCGCGCCGCGGCACGGGCCACGCCACCTCGCTCACCAAGATCCGGCTGGACGACATCGCCGTGGCCCGCCTGGCGCTACAGAATTTGACGCCCGAGTCCGTGCCTGCCAAGGGCCAGCGGGTGATTCTGCGCAACAACGCCAACCTCTCCACGGGCGGCACCGCCACCGACGTGACCGACGACGTCCACCCCGAGGTGGCCGCGCGCGCGGTGGCTGCCGCGCAAATGGTGGGCCTGCACATCTGCGGCGTGGACATGGTGGCCGAAACCGTGCTGCGCCCGCTCGAAGAGCAAGGCGGTGGCTTCGTCGAGGTGAACGCCGCGCCCGGCCTGCGCATGCACCTGTCGCCCAGCTACGGCAAGCCCCGCAACGTGGGCGCCGCCATGATCGACCGGCTCTACGCCCACGGCAACGACGGGCGCATCCCCGTGGTGGCCGTCACCGGCACCAACGGCAAGACCACCACCGCGCGCCTCATCGCCCACCTGTTCTCGGCCCAGGGCATGCGCGTGGGCATGACCAACACCGACGGCGTCTACATCAATGGCCGCCAGACCGACAGCGGCGACTGCAGCGGCCCCAAGAGCGCGCGCAACGTGCTGCTGCACCCCGAGGTGGACGCGGCCGTGCTCGAATGCGCGCGCGGCGGCATCCTGCGCGAAGGGTTGGGCTTCGACCGCTGCCAGGTGGCCGTGGTCACCAACGTGGGCGCGGGCGACCACCTGGGGCTGAACTACATCACCACCGTGGAAGACGTGGCCGTGCTCAAGCGCGTGATCGTGCAGAACGTCTCGCCCGACGGCTGGGGCGTACTCAACGCCGCCGACCCGCACGTGGCCGCCATGGCCCCGGCCTGCCCCGGCAAGATCATCTTCTTCGCGAGCGACCGCCACCACCCCGTGATGGCCACGCACCGCGCGCAGGGCCACCGCACCGTGTATGTCGATGGCGACAGCATCGTCGCATCCGAAGGCTCATGGCGCGAGACCATCCACCTGCGCGACGTGCCCATCACGCGCAATGGCCGGATTGCCTTCCAGGTCGAGAACGTGATGGCCGCCGTGGCCGCCGCCTGGGGCGCGGGCCTGCCGTGGCAGACCATCCGCCGCGGCCTCTCGGGCTTCGTGAACGACAGCGACAACGCGCCCGGCCGCTTCAACGTGATGGACTACGCCGGCGCCACCGTGATCGCCGACTACGGCCACAACCCCGACGCCATGCGCGCGCTGGTGCAGGCCGTGGAAGCCATGCCCGCCAAGCGCCGCAGCGTGGTCATCAGCGGCGCGGGCGACCGGCGCGACGAGGACATCCGCGACCAGACCGTGATCCTCGGCGCCGCGTTCGACGACGTGATCCTCTACCAGGACGCCGCCCAGCGCGGCCGCGCCGACGGCGAGGTGGTGGCGCTGCTGCGCGCGGGCCTGGCCGATGCCGCGCGCACGACGTACATCGACGAGATCCGCGGCGAGTTCATCGCCATCGACGCGGCGCTTGCGCGCCTGGCGCCCGGCGACCTGTGCCTGGTGCTGGTCGATCAGGTCGAGGAAGCCCTGGCTCACCTGGCGCGGCGCTGCGCCGAAGCCGGAGCCACGGCGTGAGGGCCGCGGCGCTGGCGGCCGCCCTGCTCGCGCTCGCGGCCGCCGCAGCCGGTGTGGCCCAGGCGGCATCGGGCGAGAAGATCGGCACCGTGGACACGGCCTTCCAGTGGATCGGCCGCGACCACGACATCATCGTCGAGGCCTACGACGACCCCTTTGTTTCGGGCGTGACCTGCTACGTCTCGCGCGCGCGCATCGGCGGCATCAAGGGCACGCTGGGCCTGGCCGAGGACCGGGCCGAGGCTTCGATCGCCTGCCGCCAGGTGGGCCCCATCGGCTTTCCCAAGCCGCCGCTCAAGAAGCAGGAAGAGGTGTTCAGCGAGCGCATGTCGCTCCTGTTCAAGCGCCTGCGCGTGGTGCGCATGGTCGATGCGGAGCGCAACACGCTGGTGTACCTGACCTACTCCGACAAGCTCATCAACGGCTCGCCGCAGAACAGCGTGACGGCCGTGCCCGTGGACCGCGCGACGCCAATCCCGGTCAAGCCCTGAGGTTGCACACCGCGCGGGGCTGGCCGCTAAGGCCTTTCCCAATCCGCGATGGGGCCGTCGGCTATCTGGAACAGCGGGTGGGCACGCGCTTCTCGCGTCTTCACTTGCGCATAGACACCAGGCGACCTCTGCTGCAGTTTGCGCAGCAGGTGGCCCCACTCGTAATCGAGCTGGCCGGTGGTGGCCCTTATCGGCGCCAGCGAGGCCGGGATGGGGCCGGCCTTCGTGGGGTCGAAGTTGTAACCGCGGCGAACGGATTCGGCATGGACATACGACAGGAAGGTGCCGATGGCGAGGCCAGGAGCGTCATGCTCGTAAAACCTGGTCAGTTGAGGGTGGTGCTTGTACCCTTTCGTCTGGCCATGAATGACGGCCTTTGCCAGCAGGGCCTCCCGCCAGAGGGCGAGCAGGCCCTGGGTATCCAGGAACTCGGGGTGCAGGGTCCAAAGGCGCATTTCTTTGCGATCAACGTCTGGCGGCACCGTAGCGCGAGGGGCACTCCATGCCACCCTCGCCCATTGGGAGCTACGGTACGGATTTCAATCAAAAAGGCTTCCAGCGACCGTCCATCAAGCACCAGCAGCTTCTGAATTGGTAGCAATCTGCCGCAGTGCCTGCTCGAACACCTCGGGCGGCTGGCCGCCCTGGATCAGGTGGCGGCCGTTCACGATGACCGAGGGCACGGAGTGGATGCCGTGCTGCTGGTAGAAGCGCTCGCGCTCGCGCACCTCGGCCGTGTAGGCATCGCCCGCCAGGATGGCGCGGGCCTGGGCAGCATCCAGCCCCGCCTCGCCAGCCAGGCGCTCCAGCAACGCGTGGTCGCCGGGGTTCTGGCCGTCCGTGAAATAGGCCTTGAACAGCGCTTGCTTGAGCGCCTTCTGCACGGCCGGGCCGGCGGTCTCGCCAGCCCAGTGCAGCAGGCGGTGCGCGTCGAAGGTGTTGTAGATGCGGCCGCGCTTGTCCATGGCGAACGTGAAGCCGAGCGCCGCGCCGCGCGCGGCGATGGCCTCGCGGTTCTTCTGGCTTTGTTCGGGGGTGGCGCCGTACTTCTCGTGCAGGTGCTCGGCGATGTCCTGGCCCGCGGGGCCCATCTGCGGATTGAGCTCGAAGGGCTGGAAGTGCAGCTCCACCGCCACCTCGCCCGCGAGGCGCTGCGTGGCCTGCTCCAGCGCGGCGAGGCCGATGGCGCACCAGGGGCAGGAAACGTCGGAGACGAAGTCGATCTTCAAAGGGGCGGCGGGCGTGGCGGTCATGGCAGGCTCCGGCAAGGGCAAAGAGCGCATGGTAGCCCCGGCGCAATGCCCGCGCAGCCGGTGGAGCATACGGCCCTGGAGTGCCTCATCGCTTCTCTTATCTTCCCAAGATTCCCCGGCATGAATACGCAACCTATTGATTGATAAGAAATTATCACCATAGAATCTTCTCAGAAATCTTTTCAGCTCATGCCCGCCGACGCCCTCTCCCCCCTGCGCGCCGCCCTCGCCACGCAGGCCCCGGCACCCGCCGCCAGCCTCGCGGCCGCGCTGGGCGTGAGCGTGCCTACCCTGCACCGCCTGCTGCAGCGCCTGCCGCCCGGCGAGCTGGTGAGCGCGGGCAAGGCCCGGCGCGCACGCTATGCGCTGCGGCGCCCCCTGCACGCGGGCCGGGGCATGCTGGCCGACCTGCCCGTGTACACCATCAACCCGGAAGGCCAGGCCGAGCTGCTGGCCCCGCTCGCACCACTGCAAGGCGCGGGCTGCTGGATGCCGCTGGCGGGCAGCGGCTGGCCCGTGCCCAACGAGGCGCGCGACGGCTGGTGGCCCGGCCTGCCCTACCCGCTGTACGACATGCGCCCGCAGGGCTACATGGGCCGCCTGTTCGCCCATGCCGAACACCGCGCCCTGGGTGTGCCACCCGACCCGCAGGCCTGGAGCGACGACGACGTGCTGCATGTGCTCTCGCAGCGCGGCAGCGACACCAGCGGCTGCTGGATCGTGGGCGATGCCGCCTATGCCTTGTGGCAGGCCCAACGGCAAACGCAGCCCCTGCCGCTGGCGCCAGAGGCCACGGCCGCCGCCTACGCCCAGCTGGCCAGCGAAGCCGTGGCCAGCGGCGTACCGGGCTCCAGCGCGGCGGGCGAATTCCCTAAGTTCGCCGCCCGCCGCACCGCGCCACACGGCACGGCCAGCGGCACGCCGCATGTGCTGGTCAAGTTCTCGGGGGCCGACACCGCATCGCCCACGGTGCGGCGCTGGTCCGACCTGCTGGTGTGCGAGCACCTCGCGCTGCAGCACGCCGCGCGCCTGCCCGGCGTGCAGGCGGCGGCCAGCCGCATCCTGGCGCACGGCGGGCGCACCTTCCTGGAAGTGGAGCGCTTCGACCGCCACGGCGAGCATGGCCGCAGCCCGCTGTGCAGCCTGGAAACCGCCAACGCTGCCCTGCTGGGCGATGCCTCGCGCGACTGGACGGTGCTGGCCGCGCGCTTCACCGGGCAGGGCCTGCTGGCGCCGGATGACGTGCAACACATCGCCCGCCTGTGGTGGTTCGGCCGCCTGATCGCCAACACCGACATGCACCTGGGCAACCTCGCCTTCCGCCCCGCCGGGGGCCGCCTCGCGCTGGCCCCGGCCTACGACATGCTGCCCATGCTGCACGCCCCGTTGCCCGGCGGCGAGGTGCCGGAGCGTTTATTCGAGCCGCCCCTGCCCCTGCCGACCCAGCGCGCGGCGTGGCATGAAGCGTGGCGCGTGGCGCAGGACTTCTGGCGGGCTGCGGCGGCGGATGAGCGCATCAGTGCGGGATTCCAGGCGGTTTGCGCCGAACATGCGCGCCAATTGGCAGCGATAGCGCAGCATGCCTAGGAGCCCGGCTCCGGATGGATTCCACTATTCCACCCACCCCCGCAACTCCGTCTTGAGCACCTTCCCATAGCTGTTCTTGGGCAGCCCCTCCACCCACCGGTACGCCTTGGGCCGCTTGAAGCGCGCGATGTGCTGAAGGCACAGCGCGTCCAGCACCGCATCCTCCACCGGCCCGCCCTCGCCCGCGACGAGGAAGGCCACCACCACCTCGCCCCAGTCCGCGTCGCGCTGACCGATCACGGCCACCTCGCGCACCTGGGGGTGCAGCAGCAGCACCTCTTCCACCTCGCGCGGGTAGATGTTGGAGCCGCCGGAAATGATCACGTCTTTCGACCGGTCCTTGAGCGTGAGGAAGCCGTCGGCGTCCAGTTGCCCCACGTCGCCCGTGTAGAGCCAGCCATCGCGCAGCGTCTTGACCGTGGCCTCGGGGTTGTTCCAGTAGCCGGGCATGACGGTTTCGCCGCGCACGATGACTTCGCCCGTTGCGCCGGGCGGCAGGCTGCGGCCCTCGGCATCCACCACGCGCACCTCCACGGCCGCATGCGCCACGCCGACCGAGGCGATGCGCTCGGCCCAGCGCGGGTGGGCCGTATCGGCCAGGTGCTCACGCGCCAGGGCGGTGATGGTCATGGGGCTCTCGCCCTGGCCGTAGATCTGCACGAAGCGCTGGCCGAAGGTGGCAAGCGCCACGCGCAGGTCCTCCACGTACATGGGCCCGCCGCCGTAGACGATGGTCTTGAAGCCCGAGGGGTCGGCCCCCGTGGCGCGCACGTGCTCCACGAGCCGGTGCACCATGGTGGGCGCGGCGAACATCGTGAGCCGGCCCACGCTCTGCGCAAGCCGCACCAGCTCCGCCGGATCGAACCCGCCCGAGGGTGGCAGCACGTGGCGCGCGCCGTGCGCGATCTGCGCGAAGTGGTACAGGCCCGCGCCGTGCGACAGCGGCGCGGCGTAGACCATGGCGTCCCCGGGCTCGATGCCGTCCACGTCGCTGAAGTAGCACAGCGTCATCGCGAGCAGGTTGCGGTGGGTCTGCATCACGCCCTTGGGGCGGCCCGTGGTGCCCGAGGTGTAGAAGAGCGAGGCCACGTCGTCGGGCGCGCGCTCGGCCAGCGGCGCGGGGGCGTGCCGCGCGGCCGCCTCATACGCCGTGCCGCCCAGCAGGTGCAGCCGCGCGGGGTCGGCCCCGGCCTTGAGCGCCGCCGCGTGCAGCGCCCCGCTCACCCACACGCCGCAGGCGCCCGAATCGGCCAGCACGTAGGCCAGTTCCTTGGGGTGCAGCTTGTAGTTGACGGGCACCGACACCGCGCCCGCCCAGTAGATGGCCTGCAGCAGCTCGATGTACTCCGGGCCGTTGGCCGCGAACAGCGCCACACGGTCGCCGGGGCGCACGCCGCACTGCTGCCGCAGGTGGCCCGCGAGCGCGGCCACGCGCGCGCCCAGGGTGGCGTAGTCGCACAGCACGCGCTCGCCCAGCAGCAGCGCGGGCCGTGCGCCGTGGGCCAGCGCGCTGCGGCGCAGCAGGTGGGCGATGTTCATCGTGCGCGCTCCAGCACGCTCACGTAGTTGGCCACGGCCGAGCCGCCCATGTTGAACACGCCCGCGAGCGTGGCGCCGGGCACCTGGATGTCGCCCGCCTCGCCCGTGAGCTGCATGGCCGAGATCACGTGCATCGACACGCCCGTAGCGCCGATCGGGTGGCCCTTGGCCTTGAGCCCGCCCGAGGCATTGACGGGCAGCCGCCCGCCGGGCGCGACCACGCCCTCCTCCAGCAGCCGGTGGCCCTGCCCCGCGGGCGCGAGGCCCATGGCCTCGTAGGACAGCAGCTCGGCGATGGTGAAGCAGTCGTGCACCTCAGCCAGCGAGAGGTCGTCCACCGTACAGCCCGCCTGCGCCAGCGCCTGCTGCCACGCGCGGCGCGGCCCCTCGAACTCGACCACGCGGCGGCGGCCCATGGGCAGGTAGTCGTTGACCTGGGCACGCGCCTTGAAGCGCACGGCGCGCGCAAAGTCGGCCAGCGCCTCGTCGCTGGCCAGCACCAGGGCGGCCGCGCCGTCGGAGACGAGCGAGCAGTCGGTCTTGCGCAGCGGGTCGGCGATCAGGGGGTTCTTGTCCGACACAGTGTTGCAGAACTCGAAGCCCAGGTCGCGCCGCATGTGGGCCCAGGGGTTGCGCGCGCCGTTGGCGTGGTTCTTGGCCGCGATGCGCGCGAGCGTGGCCGAATGGTCGCCGTGCGCGGCGAAGTAGTCGCGCGCAATGGCGGCGAAGATGCCTGGAAAGCCCCCGGGCGGGTGGCCCGCCTCGCCGCTGTAGCCACAGTCGCCGAGGATGCGCGTGGTCTCGGCGCCCGAGACGGCCGTCATCTTCTCGGCGCCGATCACGAGCGCCACGCGCGCGCGGCCCGCCTCGATCGCGTCGCAGGCCGCGTACACGGCGGCCGAGCCCGAGGCGCAGGCGTTCTCCAGCCGCGTGGCGGGCTTCCAGCGCAACGCGTCGTCGCACTGCAGCGCGAGCGAGGACGCGAACACGTCGGGCGTGAAGCCGCCGTTGAGGTTGCCCAGCCACACGCCGTCCACGGCCTGGCCGTCGATGCCCGCATGCGCCATGGCCTCGCGGCCCGCGCGCGTGATGAGGTCTTCGAGCGACAGGCCGTCGAGCCGGCCGAACGGCAGGTGGGCCCAGCCCACGATGGAAACGCCCATGCGAATCTCCCGGTGAAGTGAATGCGGGCGACTATAGGCAGGCGCCGCGCACCGCGGCAGTCGCAGAAATACACTAGGGTTCCCCCTAGCACCCCTCCCACCATGGCCCAGCCCCCCGCCCCCTCGCCCCAGGACAGCGACCTGCGGCTCGCGTTCGACATGGCGCCCGTGGGCCTGCTGGTGTCGCGCCACCGCGTGGTGCATTCGTACAACCCGGCCTTCTGCCAGATGTTCGGCTACGCGCCCGAGGCGCTCGTGGGCCGCTCGCTGGAGCAGCTCTATCCCTCGGGCAGCGAGTACGAACACATCGGCGAGCGCGCACTCGCGGCCATGCAGACCAGCGGCACCTATGCCGACGAGCGCATCATGCGCAAGCATGATGGCGGCTTGTTCTGGTGCCACGTGTCGGGCCGCGCGCTCGACCGCGCCGACCCGTTCGCGGCGGCCGTCTGGGCCTTCGAGGACATCTCCAGCGCCCGCCCCGTGACGGCCAGGCTCACCGCGCGCGAGCGCCAGATCGCGCAGTTGCTCGTCACGGGCCAGAGCAGCAAGCTCATCGCACGCGAACTGCAGATCAGCCCGCGCACCGTGGACGCGCACCGCGCGCGGCTCATGCGCAAGTTCGGCGTCTCGGCCATGGGCGAGCTCATCGCGCGGCTCATGGGGCGGCATTGAACAGAGGGCGGCGGCCCTGGTACGGGGTGTACCAGGTTGAGAGGAAAATCGGCCTCCAGTGCCCGTCCACATTGCGCAAACAGCTATCAATTGGGTAGTAAATAAATCCCATGTGCCAACCATGGGTAAAAACGCATGACATGCCAATAATTGCCTAGTCAATTAAATTAGCGGCCATGAGTAACCTGCCCTCCGGCCCCCCAGGGCCCTACACCCCCGACCGCTTCCAGCCCGACCAGAGCGTGGGCTACCTGATGCGCAGGGTCATGGGCTCCATCCGCTCGCAAGTGGACACGCGCCTGGCCACCACCTGCGACACCACCTACGTGCAGTGGCTGCCGCTATACAAGCTGATGCTGCACGGAGACTCCACCACCGCCAGCCTGGCCCGCGACCTGGAGATCGACCCCGGCGCGGTGACCCGCTCGGTGGACCGCCTCGTCGCCAAGGGGCTGGTGCAACGCGAGCGCTCGCAGGCGGACCGCCGCGTGGTGCACCTCGTGCTCACGCCCGAGGGCCGCCGGGCCGCGGCGCGCGTGCCCGCCGTGCTGGCCGACGTGCTCAACGCCCACCTGCAAGGTTTTTCCGAAGCCGAGTGGCAGCAGCTGCTGCAATTCTTGAACCGCATGCTCGCCAACGGCGAAGCCCTGCGCCAAGCCCATAACGACTGACACCATGACAACCGCCCGAACCATCCCCCTGACCGCCCTGGCCGCCGCCGCCGCGCTGCTGCTGGCCGCCTGCGCCAACCCCGGCCCTGACCAGGCTCCTATCGCCCAGACCACGGCCCAGCAGCTCGACCTGGCCGCCACGCCCACCGCCAGCGTCGATGCGCGGTGGTGGACGGCGCTGGGCGACGCGCAGCTCGACGCCCTCATCGCCCAGGCGCTCGCCGGCAGCCCGAACCTGGCCATGGCCCATGCCCGCACCAGCCGCGCCCTGGCACTGGCCCAGGCCACCCAGGCCGCCAGCGGCCCGCAGGCCGTGCTGAACACCAATGCAGTGCGCCAGCGCTTCTCGGCCAACGGCATCTACCCCGCGCCGCTGGGCGGCAACGTATGGAACATGGGCACGGTGGAGGCGGACTTCAGCTGGACGCCCGACTTCTTCGGCCAGCACGCGGCCGAGGACGAGGCCGCCCTGGGCCAGGCCCGCGCCGCCCAGGCCGATGCGGCCGCGGCCGAGGCCACGCTGGCGCTGCAGGTGGCGCGCGGCTACATGGGCCTGGCGCGCCTGCTGGCCCAGCGCGAAGTGGCCGAGCGCACGCTGGCGCAGCGCCAGGAGATCGCCGACCTCGTGCGCCAGCGCGTGAGCGCCGGGCTGGACAACCACGTGGACCGTACCCAGGCCGATGCCGCCCTGCCCGACGTGCGCACGCAGATCGAGGCGCTGGACGAGCAGGCCCTGCTCGCGCGCCGCCAGATCGCCGTGCTCACGGGCCAGGCGCCCGATGCGCTCGCCACGCTGTCGCCCCGGCTCGCGGCGCTGAACCTGCAGGCCATGCCCGGCACGCTGGGCACCGACCTGCTGGGCCGCCGCCCCGACGTGGTGGCTGCGCGCTGGCGCGTGGAGTCCGCCACGCAGGGCGTGAAGGTGGCCCGCGCGGAGTTCTACCCCGACATCAACCTGAGCGCGTTCGTAGGCTTCAACGCGCTGGGGCTGGACAACGTGCTCAAGTCCAGCAGCCGCCAGTTCGGCGTCGTGCCCGCGTTGCGCCTGCCCCTCTTCGACGGCGGCCGGCTGCGCGCCCAGCTGGGCGGCAAGCGCGCCGAGCTGGACACTGCCATCGCCCAATACAACGCCGCCGTGCTCGACGCCGTGAAGGAAGCGGGCGATGCCATCGGCTCCGGCCAATCCCTGGCGCGCCAGCAGACCCTGCAGGCCGAAACACTGGCCGGCACGGAAAAAGCCTTCGACCTGGCCCAGCAGCGCTACCGCGCAGGGCTGGGCAACTACCTGATGGTGCTGAACGCCGAAACGCAGGTGCTCGCCCAGCGCCGCGCCGCCGTGGACATCCGCGCGCGCCAGTTCGACACCTACCTCGCCCTCATGAAGGCCCTGGGCGGCGGCTGGACCGACGACACCGCCGCCACCCAGCACGCCGCAGCCCATTGAACATTTCCACAGAAACACTCCAACAGGAACACACCATGAGCGACAACGCTTCCACCCCCGCCGCACCTGCAGCATCCAACGGCCGCCGCCGCGGCCTCACCATCATCGCCGCCGCCGTGGTTCTGGGCGGCATCGCCTGGGGCGGCTGGCACTGGGCCTATGCGCGCCACTACGAAACCACCGACAACGCCTACGTGGGCGGCAACGTGGTGCAGATCACGCCGCAGATCGGCGGCACCGTGGTCAGCATCGGCGCGGACGACACCGACTTCGTGCGCGCAGGCCAGACCCTGGTGAAGCTCGACGCCGCCGATGCCCAGGTGGCGCTGGAGCAGGCCAAGGCCGCGCTCGCCCAGACCGTGCGCAGCGTGCGCACCCTCTACACCAACGACGCCGCGCTGCAAGCCCAGGTGAAGGCGCGCGAGGCGGACCTGCTCAAGGCCCAGGCCGACCTGGCCAAGGCCCAGGACGACGTGAACCGCCGCCAGCCCCTGGTCGCCACCGGCGCCGTGGGCAAGGAGGAGTTCCAGCACGCATCGGCCCAGCTCGCCGCCGCGCGCGGCACGGTGGCCGCCGCCCAGTCGGCGGCGCAGGCCGCGCGCGAGCAACTGGCATCGAGCCAGGCGCAGACCGACGGCATCAGCGTGGAGCAGCACCCCAACGTGCAAGGCGCCGCCGCCAAGGTGCACGAGGCCTACCTCAACCTGCAGCGCACCACCCTGGTCGCCCCGCTGGACGGCCAGGTGGCCAAGCGCGGCGTGCAGGTGGGCCAGCGCATCCAGCCCGGCGCACCGCTCATGACGGTGGTGGCACTCGACCAGCTCTGGGTGGACGCCAACTTCAAGGAAAGCCAGTTGCGCCAGCTGCGCATCGGCCAGCCCGCCGAACTGGCGGCCGACGTGTACGGCGACAAGGTGATCTACCACGGCACCGTGGTGGGCCTGTCCGCCGGCACGGGCGCGGCCTTCTCGCTGCTGCCCGCGCAGAACGCCACCGGCAACTGGATCAAGGTGGTACAGCGCGTGCCCGTGCGCATCGCGCTCGACCCCAAGGAAGTGGCCGAACACCCGCTGCGCGTGGGCCTGTCGATGGAAGTGACGGTGGACGTGGCGAGCCAGGACGGCAAGATGCTCTCCGACGCGCAGCGCACCACCCCGGTGGCCGCCACCACGGTGTACGACGCGCAGATGCGCGATGCCGACGCCTATGTGAGCAAGATCATCCGCGCCAACCTGGGCCGCAAGGGTTGAATCCATGAGCGCCGCCGAACAAAAGGCCGCCCCGCCGCCGCAACCGCAGCCCCTGCACGGCACCCCGCTGCTGCTGGGCACGCTGTCGCTGTCGCTGGCCACGTTCATGAACGTGCTGGATTCGTCCATCGCCAACGTCTCGCTGCCCGCCATCGCGGGCGACCTGGGCGTGAGCCCGACCCAGGGCACCTGGGTCATCACCAGCTTTGGCGTGGCGAACGCCATCTCCGTGCCGCTCACCGGCTGGCTCACGCAGCGCTTCGGCGCGGTGCGCCTGTTCACCATGAGTGTGCTGCTGTTCGTGCTCAGTTCGTGGCTTTGCGGCTTCGCGCTGTCGTTCGAAATGCTCGTCGCCTGCCGCGTGGTGCAAGGCCTGGTGGCCGGGCCGATGATTCCGCTGTCGCAAACCCTGCTGCTGTCCAGCTACCCGCGCTCGAAGGCGGGCACGGCCCTGGCGCTCTGGGGCATGACCACCCTGGTCGCGCCCGTGGTCGGTCCACTACTGGGAGGCTGGATCACGGACAACATCTCCTGGCCCTGGATCTTCTACATCAACGTACCGGTGGGCCTGGTGGCCGCAGGGCTGACCTGGAGCATCTACCACAAGCGCGAGACGCCCACGCACAAGCTGCCCATCGACACCGTGGGCCTCTCGCTGCTAGTCCTGTGGGTGGGCGCGCTGCAGCTCATGCTCGACAAGGGCAAGGAGCTGGACTGGTTCTCGTCCGGCCTCATCGTCATCCTCGCCGTAGTGGCCGTGGTGGCGTTCGCCGTCTTCGTGGTCTGGGAGCTGACAGACAAGCATCCCGTGGTGGACTTGCGCCTGTTCGGCAGGCGCAATTTCGCGTTCGGCGCGTTTGCGCTGTCGGTGGCCTACGCGCTGTTCTTCGGCAACGTGGTGCTCATGCCCCTGTGGCTGCAGCAGTGGATGGGCTACACCGCCACGTCGGCCGGCATGGCGCTCGCCCCCGTCGGCGTCTTCGCCATCATGCTCACGCCGCTGGTAGGCCGCAAGGTCAGCAAGTGGGACCCGCGCCTGATGGCCACCGGAGCCTTTCTGGTGTTCGGGCTGGTGTTGTGGATGCGCTCACGCTTCACGGTGCAGACGGACCTGTTCCATATCCTGGTGCCCACCTTCATCCAGGGTGCTGCCATGGCGTTCTTCTTCATCCCGCTCACCACGCTCACCCTGACCGGCATCCAGCCCGAGCGCATCCCAGCGGCTGCAGGCCTGAGTAACTTCGTGCGCATCACAGCCGGCGCGATGGGCACATCCATCGCCACCACCCTGTGGGACAACCGTGCCACCATGCACCATGCGCACCTGACAGAGCCGCTCATACAGGGCCAGGGCACGTTCGCAGCAACGCTGAACTCCCTGCAGGCCGCAGGCCTCAGTCACGAGCAAGCACTGGTACAGATCAACCGGCTGATCGACCAGCAAGCCTTTACCCGGGCCGCCGATGACATCTTCCTCGGCTCGGCCTATCTCTTTGTCTTATTGGTGAGCCTGATCTGGCTGACCAAGCGGCCGCCGAAGATGGTTGGTGCTGCTTCAGTGGACATGGGGGCGCACTAAGCGCCTTTGCCAAAAGCCAAAGCAAAACCCCGGTACCGGCCATAAGCCGTACCGGGGTTTTATTTCGCCTTCTCGCGAGACTCCCTTATCAGCGGAAATCATGTCGAAGATGTTCCGCCGCCCGCTGGTTTTACACGAGCAGACGTTTGCGCTGGGCGAAGCGCTGGCGCACCTGCACTGGCTATGGCACCACGGGGAAGTACAGCGCACCCAGGA